>Ga0181529_10000126_pt1 | contig 101972 bp, 84 predicted proteins | sample PEATcosm2014_Bin_36_FD_119763 | JGI IMG/M metagenome (GOLD analysis project Ga0181529, IMG submission 119763) | Peatland microbial communities from MTU Mesocosm Facility, Houghton, MI, USA - PEATcosm2014_Bin10_30_metaG | ecosystem: Environmental > Terrestrial > Soil > Wetlands > Peat | place...
CACAGGAGAACACCATGAAAACGTATCAGGGAAGTGAGATCCGCAACGTAGCTGTAGTGGGGCATGCGCACAGTGGCAAGACCACCTTGATCGCCGCTCTGCTGCATGCCGCCAAGATGACCCCCACCCAGGGCCGCGTGGAAGATGGCACGGCCGTGACCGCCTATGACGAGGAAGAAGTCGCCCGTGGCGCAACCATGCAGAACGCCGTCGCCTTTGTCGAGTGGCAGGGCGTCAAGATCAATCTCATCGACACTCCCGGCTTCCACATGTTCTCGCACGAGGCCCGCGCGGCGCTGCTGCCCGTGGAAACGGCCATCGTCGTGGTCAACGCCCAGAATGGCGTCGAGCCGGTCAGCGAGCGCGTCTGGCGCTACGCCGACGAGGCAGGCGTTCCCCGTGTCGTCGTCATCAATCAGATGGACCACCCCAAGGCCGGCGGCGGCGGGGGCTTGAGCGCGCTGATTGACGAGCTGGTTGACCGCTGGGGCCGCAACTGCGTGCCCGTCCAGCTTCCCATCTCCGGCGCCGAGGGCTTTCACGGCGTCGTCGATCTGGTCACCATGGAGGCTTTCTATTACACCTCCGGCGGCGATGGCCGCGGCAAGGTCACCACAGAGATTCCCGCCAGCCTGGCCGCCGACGCCAAGACCCGCCACGAGGCGCTGGTCGAACTGGTCGCCGAAGCCAAGGACGAGCTGATGGAGGAGTACTTCGAGACCGGAACACTTACCAAAGAGCACCTGATCGCCGCGCTGCATGAAGCCATCCGCGAGGACCGCATCTTCCCCGTACTCTTTTCCAGCGGCCTGGGCAACATGGCCCTCGACCACCTGCTCGACTTCATCAAGGCCTACGTGCCCTCGCCCGTCGAGCGCGGCACCATGGCTGTCCGCATCCCCACCATCGACGCCGACGCCTCCGCCGATCCCGACGCCGGCAAAACTACCCGCAAGCTCGCCGACTCGGAGCCGCTCTCGATGATGGTCTTCAAGACCATGACCGACCCATTTGCGGGAAGAATCAGCTTCTTCAAGGTCATCGGCGGTGTGGTGAAAAACGACGCCACCGTCGAGAACTACACGCGCCGCGGCCAGGAGCGCTTTTCTCATCTCAGCGTGATGCAGGGCCGCAAGGCCATCGAAGTACCCGAGCTGCACGCCGGCGACCTGGGCGCGGTGGCCAAGCTGCGCGACACCCTTACCGGCGACACGCTCGGCCAAAAGGGTTCCGAAATTCAAATTGACCTCTTCCCGCTGCCCGAGCCGGCCATGACCTACGCCATCGAGCCCAAATCCCGCGCCGACGAAGACAAGCTCGCCCCCGCCATCCACAAGCTGATGGAAGAAGACCTGCTCATTCGCTTCTTCCGCGACCCGCAGACCAACGAGTTCCTCATCGCCGGCGCGGGCCAGCCGCACATCGAGGCCATCGTCAGCCGCCTCAAAAAGCGCTACCACGCCGAAGTCACGCTCAAAGCTCCGAAGGTGCCTTATCGCGAGACCATCCGCGCCAAGGTGGAGGCGCCGGGACGCCACAAGAAGCAGACCGGCGGCCACGGCCAATTCGGCGACTGCAAGATTCGCATGGAGCCCATGATGCGCGGCGCAGGCTTCGAGTTCGCCAGCGAAGTCTTCGGCGGCGCAATCCCGCGGAACTTCATCCCCGCCATCGAGAAAGGTATTGTTGAATCCGCCGCCCGCGGCTATCTCGCCGGCTACCCGGTCGTCGACTTCAAAGCCACCGTCTACGACGGCAGTTACCACGACGTGGACTCCAACGAAATGTCCTTCAAGATGGCTGGACGCCTGGCCTTCCGCAAGGCCATGGAAACGGCCAGGCCGTGCCTGCTCGAACCCATCATGAAGGTCGAGATTGAGGCGCCGGATGAGTTCGCCGGAACCCTGATGGGCGACCTCAGCAGCCGCCGCGGCCGTGTCCAGGGCACCAACTCCAAGGGCCGGACGACCATCATCAACGCCGAAGTTCCCATGGCCGAAATGCTGACCTACGGAACTCTGCTAACTTCCATGACTCAAGGCAAGGGCAGCTACCGCATGGAGATGGACCACTACGACATAGTCCCCCAGCTGGTAGCCGACAAAATCCTCGCCAACGCCAAACGCCCCGTGGAGGAAGAGGAAGAATAACTACCTGCGGTGGGGCAGCCGCTCGCTGTCCGCTCGCACGAGCGTGGTTTCCCATCCTTTCCGCGATGAGGCTGTGGAAAGGATGGGGCTCCCGGCTCAGGTCTCGCTTAGGAGACTTGGGAGCTAATTGGGATTGGAGGATCAAAAATGAAGTTCGGAATTCATTCCCTTTTGTTTCATGAGACTTTTCTGGAGAAGGACCTGCCGCTGTTGGATGATGTAAAGCGGATTGGCTTTGATGCCGTGGAGATCATTCCGTTCGACCCCGATGGGTTCCCGGCAGCCAAGGTGCGCCGGGCTGCGGCTGATCTTGGGTTGACGGTGAACACGGGCTACGGCATGCCGGCGGAGTACAACATCATCTCGCCAGACCCGATGGTGCGGAAGCGCGGAGTGGATTTCTCCAGGCGGCTTATCGACCTGAGCAACGAGGCAGGAGCGGTGGTTTTCGGCGGCATGGTTTATTGCGGCTGGGGCTATCTCACCGGTCGTATGAGGACAGATGACGAATGGAAATGGGGCGTGGAAAATTTCCGCGTCATCGCGGAGTATGCTGCTTCAACATCGAAACTTGTGCTGGGAATTGAGCCTGTAAACCGCTTTGAATCGCACTTCATCAACGTGGCGCGAGACGCGGTCAAGTTCATTGACGCAGTCGGGATGGACAATGTGAAGGTGCACCTGGACACCTTTCACATGATTCGGGAAGAAGACAATATTCGCACGGCAGTTCTCGATGCGGGATCGAAGCTCGGCTATGTCCATGCATGCGAAAACCAACGAGGAATTCCAGGAAGCGGGCTTATGTATTGGGTGGAATTCTTCGCCGCCCTGCGGGAGGTAGGTTACGACGGCTGCGTGACGATTGAGTCATTTGATCCGGAGATGCAGTCAATTGCCAAGCTTTGCTGCATATGGCGAAAGTTAGCTGACTCACCGGAACAGTTGGCAACGGAAGGGCTCCGTTTCCTGCGCAGTGTGTATTCAGGCGGGTGGCCCCGGTCTCAGTGATCTTTTCAAACCAAGATGGGGTGGGCGGGTGGCCCCGGTCCCTTGCAGTTGGGGACCGGGGAGAGTAAGCCGAGCCGCCGGTAGCGCATCCACTCGGGCGCGCGGTCCTATCTCGATTCGGAGATGGGTGAGGCGGGTGGCCCTCATCTGCCCAATAAAGCTGGGTGGCCCAGGTCTCGCTTATGAGACCTGGGTGACGAAGAACTTCAACCCGCCGCTGGGTGCCCCATCCTTTCGCGCACTTGGCGAAAGGGCGGGAGACTTTGAACCTCGACTGGCCAATCGGATCACTGTTCACTGACCACTGTTTTGATGCAGATAATTTCCCCCTACCGGCGCACAATGGAAGCAATCAGAAGGCAAGGCCGCTCCTGAGCTTTGATAACGGCCAGGGTTTCGCTGACAACTGAAAACTGCATTATTCGCCCGCGCAGCTTCCGCAAACTACTCATAAACGATGAGTTAGCTCACCAGCAGGTACAAAAATGTAACAATTGTTATCCCGAAAATCGCTAAGAGAAACAAACACTAGAGTCTATAACCATCCTTTAATCAATAACATAGCTATTTCACACAGGCAAACAAAGAGCGAAATCAAGACGCGGGAATTTACCCAGCTCCGCCTTCAATTCCCCCGAATTCGAGGGAATTAGAAATTAAATTGATGCGGATCCCATTGACTAGCTGTGGCCTATGGGCTACAGTTGAGAAGAAACTTGCGAAGGAGACACTATGAGTACCCTGAAGACCCAACCATTCGATCCGGCCGCGTATCTGGACGACGCTGAATCTCTTTCCGCCTATATGAGCGAGGCGCTGGCCACCGAGGACCCGGCCTTCATCGCCGACGCGCTCGGAGTCGTGGCCCGCGCACGCGGCATGAGTGAAATCGCGCGCGAGTCCGGCCTCTCGCGCGAGAGCCTTTACCGCGCCCTGAGTCCGGATGGCAATCCCGAGTTCAACACCATTCTCCGGGTCGTCCGCGCCATGGGCCTCCACCTCTCCACCACTCCCATTGAAGAGCGAAAGATTGCCTGATCTGCGCGCGGCGCGCAGCAGCTTTGGAATTGAAGTTCTTCGTCCCGGCGAAGTCCTGAAGAGGTTAATACCATGACCACTCGAATTGCGACATTCCCCTTGCGGCTGCCCGTCTCACTGAAAACTGAGGTGGAGAAGGTCAGCAAGTGCGACAGGTCCAGCATGAACCAGTTTCTGGTTGTCGCCGCGGCCGAAAAGATCGCTGCCATGCAGCCCGAGCGCTTCTTTGCCGAGCGCCGCGAGCGAGCTGACGATGCGGCTTTTCTGCGTATTCTCAATCGTGAGCGCGGTGAGGCGCCGCGCCCGGAAGATACACTCGACTAACTGGATGTGGGCGGATGGTCCATATCCCATAGGGTTCAATCATCAATAACTGGGTGCTCCAAGTCTGGAAATCCAGACCTGGGAGGAACACTCATCTCCCCGACACATCTACTGAAAGACTGCACCGGGAAGGTGTATCCTCTCTTTCATGACGAAGAGACTCGCGGGTGGCCCACATCTCGACTTTGAGGTGTATGAACCGCCGCAAGACTCGGCAAGCAACGTCGAGAGGGGAGAGAATCGCATGGATAAGCGTGAATTGTGCATGAATGTGCCGCAGATGCATAAGCGAGTTGCATTCCAACTGCTGGCGCTGGTGTTTCTTCTTTTTGCTCCGTGCGCGTTCGGTCAGGCGGCGGCTTCGTCCGCGGCAGAGGCTGGCGCCAAGAACAAGGCGGCCACCGTCAACCTGGATGTGCAAGAGGTATCCATCGACCTGGTGGTACACGACAAGCAGCACCGGTCGATTCTGGATCTCAAGCCGGACGACCTCTCGATTTCGGATAACGGCACGCCGGTCAAGCTGAAGAATCTACATCTGGTCTCCGGGGAGTCGGCCAAGGGGCATCTGCTTACTCTGGTCTTCGATCCCATGACGGGAGCGGCGGCGCACAACGCGGCGGATATTGCCAACAAGGTCATCGCCATGCTGCCCAAGAAGGGCTTCGAGGTGGCCGTGTACCTGTTGGGCAGCCGTTTGCAACTGGTGCAGGGCTTCACCGGCGATGCCAAGGCGATGAGAGACGCCGTGGAAGTGGCTACCCAGCTCAGCGAGGGGCAGCAGAATGAGGCGATCACTGCCGCGGAAACGAGGCTGTTGGCGGTGGTGAAGACCGGCGTGGATACTTCGGGCAGGATGATCAGCGTCCGGGACCGGGCTCTGGCCCAGGTGCAACTGACCTCGATGGAGGGCTCGCAGCGCATCGTGCGGGACGAACATACCCTGCCTTCGCTGGCCGGATTGCTGGCCCTGGCGCGCGGGGAACAAGAGCTGGAGGAGCGCAAGACCGTCATCTACTTCTCGCTCAACGGACAACTGAATCAGGACGCCATTGCCATGGTGAAGACGATTCTGACTGCGGCCCAGCGGGCCAATGTGAGCATGTATACGGTGGACATGACCGGCATCGGAGCGGGCGCCCGGGATCAGTTGATGACCATGAGCGCCATTGGGCCAATCGCGGGCCACAATCCGGAGGCTCCAACCACCTCGCCGATGGCGACGGGGACCCCTGTGCAGATTATGTCGGCGCCCAAGGTCCAACCCGCGGACGCGTTCGGATCGGGCGGAGGATACATGATCGTCACCAATACATTGGCCATCGAGGCCGGGGGCATTGGCAATGGGGTGGCCAATTCGAGTCCGCTGGCGGCACTTGCGGCACTCACCGGGGGCGCCTATATCGACGGGCAGGACAGCGTGAAGAAGCCGCTGCAACAGATGCTGCAAGATATGACGACCTACTATCAGGCATCCTATGTTCCGCCGGAGCAGGAATACGATGGCAGCTTCCGTCCCATTACCGTCAAGTCGCTGCGTCCGGGGGTCTTTGTGCGGGCCAAGACGGGATACTTCGCCCTGGCCTCGGGGGGCGGCATTGGCATTCGGCCATTCGAGACGCCACTGATGAAGATCCTGTCGGAACCGCAGTTGCCCACGGAACAGAGCTTCAAGGCCGCAGTGCTGCGGCTGGGAGAGATGGCCGACGGCAACACCAATTCGCTGGTTGTCGAGTTGCCGCTCTCGGGCGTCGAGATGCGCGAGGACATGGCCGCCAAGCAGTACTCCGCCCATCTCTCGATCGTGGCCCAGATCAAGGATCAGTACGGCACGGTGGTGGATCACTTCGCCGAGGACATTCCGCGCCATGGCGCTTTGGACACGATGCAGGACGCGAAGGCGGAGTTCGTGACGCTTCAGTGGCCGTTCATCGCCATTCCGGGCGACTACACGCTGGAAGCGGCGGTGATGGACCGCAACAGCGGCGCGGCGGGGGCGCAGCGCGTACCTTTCAAGATTCCCGAGCCGCCGAAGGGGCCGTCGCTGAGCGATGGGGTGCTGGTGCGCAAAATGAGCAAACTCACCGCCGATACGGATCTGCAGGAACCGTTGAGCTATGAAGAGGCCAAGGTGACGCCGAATCTTACCGGCAAAGTCACGCTGGACGAGGATTCCGTCATGCTCTTCTTCGTACTGCATCCTGATCCCAGGATCTCCGAGGCGCCCAAGTTGGAGATGGACATCCTGCGCGATGGCAGCCCGGCCGGGCACGCTCCGCTCAACTACAAGCCGGGGACGGGAGCGATACCCTTCCTGGCCATGCTTAGCACCAAGACACTCTCGCCGGGGCTTTACGACATCACCGCGCGTATGACGCAGGGAAAGAAGAAGGCGGAGAGCACGATCTCATTCAGTGTTCCGGGCAACCGGCCGGCGGGCGCGGCGCTGGTGGAAGGGGATGCGGCGCTGCGGCAGGAACTGCAACCGCGCAAGAGCCGGCAATTGGAGTTTACGGTTCCAGAGACGCCGCTGCCCCCTCCGTCTTGGCAGGAGTTCGACAGCATCCTCGCCGATGCGAGCCAGCACGCGCTTGCCTACCGGGACTCGCTGCCCGACTTTCTCTGCGTGAAAGTGACGGATCGCTCGGTGGACGCGAACAACAGCAACAACTGGAAGCACAAGGATTCCATCGCCGAGATGCTGCGCTATCACGACAAGGCGGAGGCCTGGACGGCGTTACAGGTGGACGGCAAGCCGGCCATCGGTAAAGTGGAAAGGGAGTCGCAATCGGCGGGCGAGTTCGGGGAAGTGCTGAAGGCGATCTTTCAGCCTTCGTCGAAGGCCGACTTCAAGTGGAAGGAAGCCCAACTGCTGGGCAAGGAAACAATCCACGTCTTTAACTATAAGGTCGGGATCGTGAACTCCGATTATCAGGTCGATGGCGCGGGGGGCGCGCGGGTGACGGTCGGCTTTTACGGGCAGGTCTTCATCGACGCCACGACCCATAACATTCGCCGCGTGACGCTGACCACCAGCAATCTGGGCAAGGATCCTGCGGTTCGTCCGGCGAGTATTACAGTGGACTACGACCCGGTCGCCATCGGCGGGCAGAGTTATCTGTTGCCGGTTGCAGGGGAGGTGCGCCTGAAGACCGGTGAGCACACGACAACGATGAGGCAAATGGATTTTCGCGATTATAAGCCCTACGGCTCCAATGTGACGATCATGGGAGAGAACGAGGCGGGAAAGCCGTGAAGAGGGGCGCAGGTGGCCCGGTCATCAGCCCCGAAGAATTACCATGCGTTATGAGAAGCTGTGCCCTGTTCATCGATTACTTGACCAAAAGCAGGGGTCCGCGAGCCACGACTGTCCGTCTCCCATTTTCCACAGCCGGCTGCCTCGGATCGCGATTGCACTTTACAGAAAACAACCTTCCGCCTCAACGGAAAGGCCCTCCGAAGCGCCAAGGGCTCAGCCAATTGGCTGAGCCCTTGTGGTTTGAGCTATTTGCGCCAGCCTAGCTAGTGGTGTGGGCCGGCCCGGTCTGCTTCTCCTCTAGTGCCGCTTGCGCGGCGGCCAGACGGGCTGTTAGCAGACGGAAGGGCGAGCAGGAGACGTAGTTGAGGCCGATGCGGTGGCAGAACTTGACGGACTCGGGATCGCCGCCATGCTCGCCGCAGATGCCCAGCTTGAGCGTGGGCCGTGTCTTGCGTCCCTTCTCCGTGGCCATCTTCACCAGTTGCCCAACGCCAGCCTGATCGAGGGTGGCGAAGGGGTCCTGCTTGAAGATGCCCGCCTTCATATAGGCCGGGAGGAACTGGTTGATGTCGTCGCGGCTGATGCCGAAGGTGGTTTGGGTGAGGTCGTTGGTGCCGAAGCTGAAGAACTCGGCCTCTTCTGCGATCTGGTCGGCGGTGAGGGCCGCGCGGGGCAGTTCGATCATGGTTCCCACCATGTAATCCACAGTGACGCCCTTCTCCTTGAAGACCTCCTCGGCCACGCGGCGCACAACAGCCGCCTGGTTGCGCGTTTCCTCGATGGTGGCGACGAGCGGAATCATGATCTCGGGATGCGGATCGGCGCCCTTGCTCTTGACGATGCACGCGGCCTCGAGGATGGCGCGGACCTGCATTTCGGTGATTTCTGGGAAGGCGATGCCGAGACGGCAGCCGCGCAACCCGAGCATGGGATTCTGCTCGTGCAGCTCTTCGACGCGCGCCAGCAGCGTGCGCAGTTCCTTGAGCTTGGGCGAGCGGGGCTTGGTGTCTACCAGGTGCTGAATCTCGACCATCAGATCCTCGCGCTTGGGCAGGAACTCGTGCAGCGGCGGATCGATGGTGCGGATGGTGACGGGCAGCGACTCCATGGCCTTGAAGAGGCCGACAAAGTCGGCGCGCTGCATGGGCAACAGCTTCTTGAGGGCGGCGCGGCGGTCCTTCTCGTTGTCGGCCAGGATCATGGTGCGCATGTGCTCGATGCGGTCCTCGGCAAAGAACATGTGCTCGGTGCGGCAGAGGCCGATGCCCTCGGCGCCAAACAAGCGAGCATTCTTGGCGTCGCGGGGAATATCGGCGTTGGCGCGAATGCGGAGGCGGCGGACGGGATCGACCCAGGACATGAATGTGACCAGATCGGGATCGTCGGGTTGGGCGTCGAGGGTCTTGAGCTTGCCGGCGATGACGCGGCCGGTGGTGCCGTCCAGCGAAAGCCAGTCGCCCTGCTTGTAGGTGCGGCCCTTGACACGCAGTTCCTTCTTGTCCTGGTCAACCAGGCAATCGCCAGCGCCAGCGACGCAGCACTTGCCCATGCCGCGGGTGACGACGGCGGCGTGCGAGGTCATGCCGCCGCGCGAGGTCAGGATTCCGGCGGCCACTTCCATGCCCGCGATGTCTTCAGGGGTGGTTTCGCCGCGCACCAGGATGATGACCGGGTATGCGCCGCTGGCGTGCTGCTTGACCGCTTCCTCGGCGGTGAAGACTATTTGTCCCACAGCCGCGCCCGGCGAGGCAGGCAGTCCGGTGGCCAGCACTTCAACCTTCTCGCCCTTTTCGATTAGGCGGGGGACCAGGAAGTCATACAGCTGATTCGGCTCGACGCGGTGGATCGCCTCTTCCTGTGTAATGAGCTTCTCGTTGACCATGTCGATGGCCACGCGAACCGCGGCCAAGCCGGTGCGCTTGCCGTTGCGGGTTTGCAGCATATAGAGCTTGCCATCCTGGATGGTGAACTCGAAGTCCTGCATATCGCGGTAGTGCTTTTCCATTTTCCCGGTAATGTCGCGCAGTTGCGCGTAGCAATCGGGCATCACGCGCTCGAGTTCGCTGATGGGCAGCGGCGTGCGCACGCCGGAGACCACATCTTCACCCTGCGCGTTCATCAAGTATTCGCCGAAGAACATCTTCTCGCCGGTGGCGGGATTGCGCGTGAAGCCGACGCCGGTGCCGGAGGTCTCGCCCAGGTTGCCGAAGACCATGGCCTGCACGTTGACCGCTGTGCCCAGCCAATCATCAATCCGATTGATGCGGCGGTAGGTCTTGGCCCTCTCGTTCATCCAACTGCGAAAAACGGCGTCGCGAGCCTGTACCAGTTGATCCTTGGGTTCCTGCGGAAATTCCTTGCCGGTCTCTTTCTTCACCAGCTTCTTGTACTCGGCAATGATCTCTTTGAGCGCGTCGGGCTTCAACTCGTAGTCGAACTTGACCTTGGCGCGCTTCTTCACGCTGTCGAAGATGTGCTCGAAATGCTTCTTGGGAACATCGAGAACCACGTCGCCGAACATCTGGATCAGGCGGCGATAGGAGTCATAGGCAAAGCGGGGATTGTTGCTCAGCTTGGCCAGCGCTTCCACAGCCTGGTCGTTGAGGCCCAGGTTCAGGATAGTGTCCATCATGCCGGGCATGGAGAACTTGGCACCAGAGCGAACACTCACCAACAGCGGATTCTTGCCCGCACCCAGCTTCTGGTCTTGCAGCTTCTCCAGCCGCTCCAGCGCGGCATACATCTCAGTGTCTACTTCGGGGCTCAACGCGCCGCGCATGTACTCGCGACAAGCCTCGGTCTGGATAGTGAATCCCGGAGGAACCGGCAATCCGGCATTGGTCATCTCAGCCAGGCCGGCGCCCTTGCCGCCCAGCACATCCTTCATCCTTCCATTGCCCTCGGCCTTGCCGCCGCCGAAGAAAAATACGTGTTGCGTTGAATCTGCTTTTACGGCAGACGACTTGTCCACAGCGCCCTGCGTCATGCGATGAAACCTCCATTTGGTTTTTCCGCGGTTGCAGTCCGCATTTGAGGATGGCGGGACGCGACTCAGCATTTCAACGGGAAAAATCGGTTGTCAGGCTGAGCGCGCGCCAGTCGTCCAGGCATCGGAAAGCGCTGCGCGGGATTGATTCGTCGTTACTACGAATATCGTCTTTAGTATACAGTTGCCTGTGCCGAAGGTCACAATCGATACTTTTGGGCTTCAAGCCCTGTACCATTCCGGAGCCATGCTTTTCGCAATATGATACGAAAACCAGCATCAGAACCCAATTTGGAAGGAAAGCGGGCGCGATTATGCGGCGGAACAATAGAACTCAGGGCTGGATTGTGATTTTACGGCCAAATTTCGGGTCATAAGAATCCGCTCCAGGCCCACCAGCGCCAGGATCTCGGCGATATGCGGCGAGGGATTCACGACCGTAAAAGAATGGCCGGCCTCGCGCGCGCCAACGTAGAGCGAGATGAGGGCGGCGATGCCCGCCGCGTCGATGCGCTCGATGGAGCTCATATCCAGCGTTACGCTTTGCCGGCGCACGAGCGGGGTGAACCGGGCGAGCAAGGCCTGCTCGCTGCCCCGAACCAGTTCTGCAAGTTCCGTCGGCCCGGTGTATTCACTGGCCGGGAAGATCGCCGTGTCGATTGGGATTGTGCCTGTCATCATAAAACCTCCTTGGAAAGCCGGTTAACGCTCTTGGACCGTCGCGTTGCGGCTTGGGTTGCAATTTCTCATCGCGTCTCCCACGTTCTCTTGGGTAGCACGCGGGCGGCCACAAACGCAAGGGAAGGAAAATACTGAAATTGCAGGGGATAGCAGCATTTCCGGATTCCATGGGACCGTTCCAGGTGTTCATTTGCGCTCGCCGCCGTCCGCAATTGAACACGCTGAGACTCAGTACGCAAACAGGAGGGCCGCCGGTTCCATGGCCAGCGCTTTGCCCTGCCCGGTGGGCGACACGCTCTATAACACCCACAGGCCAGCAAAAACTGCACATACGCCGCAGCCATTGAGCAGACCAAACGCTGTTGACGAGACAGAGTGACGGATGCTCACACGCCTCTGTCGGTTATTTTTCGCGGAGAGACAATGAACAAGGCGGGCAGAATAGTTCAGGCCAGCAAGTAGCTGATGCCGTGTTCGTCCAATAACTGGCTATGCTCCGGGGCAAGGTCGCGGTCGGAGATGATTTGATCGAGCTCGGCCAGATCGGCGACGTGGATCATCGCATTCCTTCCGAACTTGATATGGTCGGCAACAATGACGACCCGCTGCGCGCACTTCATCATCGCGCGAATCGACTCCACTACCAGAGCGCTGGTGTCGCTCAGTCCATCCGCGGTGATGCCGCGGATTCCCAGGATGGCAACGTCCGCGGAGATGCTTTGCAACATTCGTTCGCAGATGGGGCCAAACTGAATGCCCAGGCGCGGATAGAGATAGCCGCCGGTCAAAGTGACTTCGGTCTGCTTGCACTCCCAAAAGATCATAGCAACCGGAATCGAGTTAGTAATAATCTGAATGGGGCGGGAAAGAAGGCATCGGGCGACTTCGGCTACCGTCGATCCGCCCCCAAGAATGACCGTTTGCCCATCTTGAATCAGATCCGCCGCCGCCCGCCCGATGCGCATTTTTTCTTCCTGGCAGCTTACCGAGAGCCGCCGGAAGTCGAGCGCCTCCTCGCGGGAGGAGGTGGACATGGCTCCTCCGTGAACGCGCCGTATGTTCTGGCTGCGCTCCAGTTCAATCAAATCGCGGCGCACCGTGGCCCGGGAAACATCCAGTCCAGCGCACAAATCCTCAAGGCTGACGAAGTCTTGCCGCGACAGGGCATCCTGGATGTAGCGAAGGCGCTCTACTTGGTTCATCGTGGAAAGGCACCCTGGAACAATCACCCGCGAGTTCCGCGCGCCAGTAAGGCGGCGACTTCGATTATGCGCCAATTGCTCATAATGCTGCAAGAGACTTTACAATCATTCAGAAGATGCACAAGGAATACTCATTTTAATCTGTCAGGATCCGCTTGCCCCGGCGATTGGGTTATCCTGTTTCAGGGGGAATTCATGTCATCTACAGCCGGTTCGTCGAGACAGCGGCTAGTTAGCGCAGAGGTTACGGGAACCCCACTCCCAGGCCCATTTCTTACCCATGCCGCCGTCCGCGGATGGCTAGGTTTCGCCATTCTCCTGTATTTTCTCCAGGCTCTGCCTTATCTGTCCTGCCGCTGGGTCACGGATGAAAGTTGGTACGCTGCGCCGGCGTATTCCATTATCCACGGCAACGGAATAGCGAATCCCGCTTTCGGCCCCAATGAGCTGGAAAACCATATCGATGCGCGGCCGCCCGGAACCGCGATTGTTATCGCCGCGGCGTTCCGCCTCTTCGGAACAAGCCAGATATCCGCCCGGCTGGGATCTATTCTTGCCGGGCTTGCTGTGATTCTTCTTACTTATTTCCTGGCGCGCGATGTCATTGGGCAAGCGGGCGCCCTGTTCGCAACATTCCTTGTAGCATCGGATAACTTGATTGTAATCACCTCCCGCACCGCGCGGCCGGAAGCTCTGACTACCATGGCGGTCCTTCTATCGCTGCTGGCCATGAAGCAGTATGCTCGATACGGCCTCATCGGCTGGGCATTTCTGAGCGGCTTGCTCATCGCCTTGGGAACCATGTTTCATATCACACTGCTGGGATACATTGTTTCCTTCGGCATCCTGGCGATTGTTGTTGATCGCCGGCGAGGCGGATTCCCCCTGCGCGGCGCAAGCGCCTATACCTTCGGATATGCACTTGGGCTGCTGCCCTTCGCCGTCTGGATACTGACCGCTCCTTTGGGACGCGCAGGCTTCCGGCAAGAATATCTGAACCGCGCGGCAGGCATTCCGTTCTGGTCGAAATTCTTGCAGGAGGGGCATCGCTATTCCGATCTGATCGGCATGAATATGCTCCACGGGCACGGAATGGAATTCCTTCCCGTCAGGCTTCCTGTGCCGCTCTTTTTCCTGGCAGCCAGTTTTCTGCTCTGGAAACTGCGCCGGCAGTGGTTTTATCTGGAATTGCTCCTGCTAACTCCTACCGTATTTTGGCTTATCTATACGGCGAACAAGTCCTCTCGCTATTTAGCGCTTCTTGCGCCCGTATTTGCTCTGGCAATCGGCGCAGCGGTTGCCGCCTCGAACTCAAGCCGCAGACTGCATCGCATCGTTTTGTTCCTCTCCTGTTTGGCTGTCGCCGCGCAGATGTCGGCAAATCTGTTTCTTCTGCATGAAGCGCGAAAGGCGAATTACGGCAAGCTGACAGAGGAGTTACGCAGCGTGATCCCCCCAGGACAAACCGCCTACGGAACCGTAACCTTCTGGCTTGCGCTCCGCGATCATCCGTACATCTCCTATGAACGCACGGATCCCTGGATGGCGGCCAACCAGTTCCACACCCGCTACTTCATCGCCGGCGACCGCATGATGACCAGCGGTAACGCAAGCGACGAGGCCTTTTATGAGAGCCTCAATCGAAGCATGGATGAGGTCATCTCCCATAGCAAACTGGCCGGGCATTTTCCCGACCCCTACTACGGCGACCTGAAGGTCTATGAGCTTCAGGCGCCCTGATCGTCTGCGATCACCCGACCGGCTGGCTCTCGATAACGGCGTGCCGCTTTTTCATCTTGAGAAAAGGTGTCTCGAAATAGCGATAGGAAACCGCCGCCAGCAGCACCGTTAGTCCCAGCGCAAGAACGCCCTTCAATAAGTAAATCGGACTATTGAAGGACACAAGGTGCCCGATCAGCAGTTTGCTCGTCAGGTAGGCTCCGAACGCATGATAGACATAGAGCCCGAATGAGATACGCCCCAGATAGATAGCCCAGCCTGGAAGTACCTTCGGGCTGACCCCCAGAAACGCGATCAGGATCAAGACAGACCCCAAAGAGGCCAGCGCATAACCGCTGATAAGCGGCCAACTGCCGGGGTTTTCGAGGCCATCAAAGCTAGTGTGCAGTGTATAAGAGGCATAAAACCAGCAAGAGTAACTTCCGGCAACCAGCATCAGCCGATGCCATACTGCGAGCTTGGGTAATCGACCGCGTAGTACGAGGCATAACAGTATACCGGCGGCGAAACATTCGAATTGCACGAACGGATTATACCAAATCGCATCTCTGGTTACCTTTACATTACCTAGATAATAGATCCAGACATTGGCAACAAGGATAGTCACCGCGCAAAACCCATAGAGCGACTTGCGATTGAAATATTTCACGATCCAAGGCGCGAGAAGATAAAACTGCTCTTCGACAGAGATACTCCATAGCGGTAACATTGGATTCGACATCCCCCCATGAGTTATGAGGTACCAGCTGGACATGAAGATAGAATACCAACCCATATAGACAATATCGCCGCGATAGCCGCCGGGTAGTAGGGCGACGGCCACTCCAATTGCCACGCCAAGGTAATAGAGCGGCCAAATCCGCAGAATACGCCGAATATAGAACTGCTTGATACTAACGGCGCCGGCGGTTGCCCGTTCCCTGAGCAGCAACTCGCAAATGAGAAAGGCGCTTAGAGTGAAGAAGAGGCTAAGACCGAATCTGCCAGTGGTGGATATTGCGTAAAGGATTGGAGTAAAGCCTTTAAATATAGAATCAATGCGAGAATCCGGACTGCTGGGAAGTTCATGGGAAATAAATACTAACATGAACGCAATCAAGCGAACGACGTCCAATTCTGGGCGGTAGTACCGGCCAGTGCCTGGTTTTGGTTCAGCCATGAACCTTTGTACCCTCTCTTCCAGTTCAAGTGCGGCGCCGTGCCACAAAAAGCGCAAGATAAGAGTAACATAGGCCGCGTACGGGGATCCGGTCTGTTTCAGGACCATTGCAACCATCGCTGACGGCATTCTCACCAGAGCCCGCCTCGCGTTTGCTGCCTGCTGGGATATAAAATTACTCTGGACAATCTATTGGCATTGGATGGTCACCGGGTTCCATGCCCCACGCTCCCTATGTTTCTCGTATACCGCGGGTGTATTCCCTAGTGCTTCTGAGCGCCGCAGAATACCCGCTGGAAAGGGCTTTATGAATCGCTTCGGAAAGCTTGTCGAATGCAGGATTCTGTTTGCATTTGCGCTGGCCGCGCTGCTGATCAGTTCCCTGACGCAGCGGTATCTGGGCCATATCATGTCCTCGCCGGATCTTGATTTTTACGACTATTACTTCGCCGCGCAAGTCGTCCACGACAATCCCCATGCCAAACTCTATGCCGGCGCAACGGGCGTCAATCCGCAACTTCTTAGCGCTCCGGCGGACAGTGAACTCTTCGCTCACGCAAAAGCGGCTGGCTTCGACGACGTGGAGTTTTACCTTTATCCCCCCCTTCTTGCCGATCTGCTCGCTCCCTTTTCGCAACTGCCGGCCCATCTGGCCGCTGGCCTATGGCGATGCTTGAATCTGGCTCTGGTGCTGGCGTCTGTTTTATTGCTTGCGCGGATGTTGCGCGTGCGCATTCTTAGTTTCGAGTTTGCCGTCTTCACGCTGGCCGCGTACAGTTTCTGGCCTATCCACGAGACCATTTCAGACGGGCAGCTCGCAATTGTCCTGCTCGCGCTCTGGACCATCGGTATCGCCGCTTATTTTGACGGCCGCATGATCCTCTCGGCCGCCGCCTTTGCTCTTGCCACGGCTTTCAAGGTCACTCCCATTCTGATTGTTCCCCTCTTTTTCATTTGGAAGGACCGGAGATGGCTGGTTTCCTATCTTGCAATCTCTCTCGGTCTGGTTGCGGCGATGGTCGCCTTCAACGGTTGGCAGACAATAAACGTTTATCCGGCGGTCATGTCGGCCATGGGCGGCGGCCTTCCGGCTTACCAGAACAAAAGCCTCGGTTCCCTGGTGACCTGGGCATATTACGGAAAACTCTTTACTCTCGGTTCGGCTCGAACGGTAATGGTTAACTCGCCCCGCGCCCTATCGATGGCCGCAAAGCTGGTCAGCGGAGCCTTCTATTTATTCTGCCTGTTCCTTGTGTGGCGCAGCCGCCACCGGCTTGACCGCGCATCGAGAGCGGCTTTAATTGCCGTCTTCGGAGTGGTCACGGCGTGCGTTTCTCCGGTCTCATGGCGGCACGGCTATGCCGTCGCGCTCATCGCGCTGGCGATTTACTGGGTAACGGCTCTTCGCACTCCGCCCCGGATACTTCATGTTGTACTGCTGACCCTGACGACCTTTACGCTCGGCTCGCTGTTCTTTGATTTGGCATCCCAGGCCCCGCTGCCCCAATTCTGCAAGATACTCCTGGCCGCATCGTGGGTCGTTTTCAGTGTCTTGTTCTGCCTGGACGCGCTCTTTCACGCGAAGGCCGGCGGTCAGACCGTCACCTGAGCCGCGTTTCTTGAGCGTCCGGCGCTTTCAGCATGAATTGTGCTTGGGATAAAGCGATCGATGGATTCCGCTTAGCGGCTTGGGTTATCCTGCTTGAGACTGCCAATTTCGCTCAGTCGACCGCACAATGGGTTTTGTTTTAAGCATTCTCTATTTCGTTACGGACTACCTCACGCCTACGACCCTCTTCGGGCCGCTGGCCCCTTATCGTATCGAGCTGATACTCGCCGTGCTGATCTTGCTTGTGTCGCTGCCCAAGCTGGCGACATCTTTCATCTCGAAAACGCCGCAGTCGCTGGCCTTGTTCGGACTGGCGTTTGCGGGCTTTTTGTCTATTTTCATCGAGGCGCGTTGGGCCCGGGGAGGGGTACAGGCATTTCTGGAATTTCTTCCGAGTATCTTTGCTTATTTGCTTGTGTGCCTGCACTGCAACTCGAAGAGGAAGTTGCAGGCAATCGTCTTCATGCTGCTGTTCGTCTGCCTGTTCGTGATTGCGCAAGGGTACATCGACCTGCGTTATGGAGTTCCCACGGGCGGGCCTTCTCTATCCGAGGACGAGGAGAGCGCCGGTCTGAGTCTGTGGAACATGGAGCATCCTTATCTTCTTCCCAGAGGGAGCGATGAGGGAGTGCCGGTTTATCGGCTGAGGGGACTGGGGCTCATCAACGACCCGAACGATTTTGGCCAGTTGACCGTCTGCGTAATTCCTCTGATGTTCATCTTCTGGCGTTCCAAGAATTTGCTCTGGAACATCGCGTGCGTACTCCTGCCGGTGAGCGTTTTGCTCTTTGGCACGTTTCTGACACACTCGCGCGGCGCCCTGGTGGCCTTGACGACGATGGCGGTGGTGGCGGCGCGGCGGCGCATCGGGACGCTGCCTGCGCTGCTGATTGCCGGCGGGCTATTTGCGGGAGCCATGGCCCTGCACTTCACAGGAGGACGGGCCATCTCTGTCGATGCCGGTGAAGACCGCACGGCTCTTTGGGGTGAAAGCCTGCAACTTTTCAAATCGCATCCCTTATTCGGCGTGGGAGCCGGAAATTTGCCGGACTATCTCGGTCACACCGCGCACAACTCGGTCGCTGTCTGCGCGGCGGAGCTTGGCATAATCGGGCTGTTCTTCTGGTGTCTGTTCCTGTTTCCTACGATGAGAGACGCGCTGGCGCTAGCTTCGCCGGCGCGGGTGAGTGAAGCAGAACAGGTTGAGCCAGAGGAAGAACATTTGCCGCTTCCGGCCAGGAAGATGGATGTCATCGACAAGGCGGAGGTCAATCACCTGGGGCGGTTGATGGTTTTATCGCTCACGGGCTTTCTGGTGGCTGGCTGGTTTCTTTCCCGCGCCTTTGTCATGTCGTTTTTTCTGCTGGGCGGCATGGTTGAGGTAGTTTTCGAACTGGCTCTGCAAAGAGGGATGATCGCACCCCGCCTGCCGTTAGCACGGGTTATACCATATGCTGCCGGATTGGCGATCTCGCTCGTGCTGCTGATGTACATCATGCTCCGAGTTGCGAACCTCATGCTCTGATTCCAGCAGACGAACCGCCTGCGGAGTTTATGTTAGACACAGAGGACGGACGGGAGTTGGACGGCCGGAGATTCAGGCATCCTGTATGAAGATTGCACATGTAGTTGACAGCATGGAGGTCGGCGGGGCCGAGATGCTCGTCTCGCAGATGTGCCGTCTGCAAAGGGAACAGGGGCACGACCCGTGCGTTTATGCTGTCTCGAGTCTTGGTGCGCTCGGCGAGCGGATGCGAAAAGAAGGCTTTGCCGTGCAGCCGCACGTGGGGCGGCACCTGTCTGACGCCACGCGCAATTTCTTTCGTATTTTCAAAGAGGCGCGGCCCGACGTGGTCCATCTTCATAACCCGACGCCGACGGTCTATGCTGCTATGTCCGCCAGGATGGCCGGTGTGCCCAGCATCGTCAGCACCCGGCATAGCCTGGTGGCGCGCCCGCGCAGGCTCATCGTGGAGTTGAAGTACGCCTATGCGGCAGCCTTCTGCGACTGGATTGTCGGCATCTGCGATGCAACAACCAGCAATATCAAGAGCATTCACGGCATTCCAGCGCGAAAGATTGTGCGTGTGTACAACGGAGCGGATCCAATGTTACGCGTGACAAAAGAACAGTGGCCGCCGAAGTCAGGATTTACATTGGTTTACGTTGGACGGCTGGAGCCCGTGAAGAACCATTCGCTGCTGTTGCATGCCTTTTGCCTGGCGCTCAAGTCCATGCCCGGCTTACGGCTATGGATGGTGGGCGATGGCAGTGAGCGCACGGCACTGGAGAGCCTGGCCTCGCAGTTGGGCATAACTTCGCACGTTACATTCTGGGGGCAGCAACTTGACGTGGCGCCGTTCTTATCCGCGGCCGATGCCTTCGTCATGTCATCAACGTCGGAGGGATTGCCCATCTCGCTTCTGCAAGCCTTCTCAATGGGACTGCCGGCAATCGTGACCGATGTGGGGGGAATGGCGGAGGTCGTCCGGCTGGCGCAGGCGGGGGTTACGACGCCGGTAACGGATCCTTCCGGGATGACTGCGGGGATTCTGCGACTGGCAGAAAACGATGCGGAACGAGCGCAATTCTCGAAGAACGCGGAAGCCGCATTCCACTCGCGATTTACTCTGCAAACCATGGCCGATGCCTACATGGACCTCTATCGGAACTCCGTCCGGGCCCGACGCGCATAGCCATCATCCCACGGCGCCGAATGCGAAAGGAGCCGCGCTGCTCTCCGCTTCAGGGATTGCGCACGCAGTCTTTGTCCCTGCGAATTGGAGTACCTAACTCGAGGACTTCAAAGTCAGTAACCTTCAGGGCCTGCAAATCGTGGGACCCGAAATCCATGTCGGTGTACTTTGCGGTTGTGTCTCGATCGTTCTGCGCGGTGAGGGCCATATTGCCGCCGTCTGAAAGGAACATACCGTATTTCTGCATGGCTCGCGCTACAACTTGAGCAGCGGGCGTCAGTTTCGTCAGGTCGAAGGAGGCCTTCAGCCGGAAATGCGCGCCCATTGGCGGAGCGGTAACCGGCCCAAGCGGATTGCCGGCATGCGTGGCTGGATGCACAAAGACGTGCGCGCGAATTCGCGGGTTGGGCAGAATAAAGCGGATGGCGTGGTTGATGCTTCCCGCGGCCAGCTCGTCGGCGTTGAAAAGCAACGGGGCAATCGGAAAGCCGGCGGAGTCGGTGCTGGTACACTGATCTCCGCGACCTGACGGCGGATAAATGCGATTGAGATCCCACACGGCGAGGTCGTTGGCGGAAAGGACGCCATCCGCGTAGTTGGCTTGATATGCTTCGTAGAGTTTTCCGTGGCCCCGGTCGACTACGATAAGGTGGCAATCGCCCTGTTCCGTATTGCACTGATAGCCCTGCTCTGCTTCAATGCCGCCGCCGGTGGGCAGGGGAAAGGTCGAGACCATGTCGGAATCCTCGGTATAGTACCCCGGGCCTTTGCGAAAGGGAACAAATGGAGTATTGGCGTTCGCCTGCAACACGCGGAGGCCGAAGTCGACATTCATCTTTCCGTACCCCCATCCGCCCGCATCCGCCAGCCAGGCGATGATGGTGGAGGACTGGGGATCAAGTGGCGCGTGACTTATATCCTTTGTCCAGATGGCTCCTGCGGGAAAGTAGACAGCCGGCGCGACGGCGTGTTCCATCCGGGCTGCCTTCACCTTGACGATGTGGTTGTGAAGAACGTAACCAGCCAGGATGGCCGCAATACCCACCATGGAAATAACCAGCGTTTTCAAGGGTTTCATGACGGCTGAATGCTCCTCTCATCATTGTGAATAGTTCAAAAGAATTCTACACCCTGTCGTTGGCCGCTGGAATTGTGAAGGGTTCCGGCAGCGCGGATTTCCCGATGTTTGGAGTTGCCGTGCTTGCCGCCGGCGTATTTGAATTCCAGATCTTCCAAAGAGGGCCGCGCGTAAAAAGAAATCTGTAGAGTCCGGCGACGGCGGCCGCCATCAGCACGAACAGTGCGCTGGCCGGAGCCGCGACACGATGCAACAGGGGAATCTTGTAGCGCAGGGCGGCGATGGCGACGGTCCAGCTAACAATCTGAAAACCGGCGAATGCCGCGTAGAGGAGCGATCCGCGAGAAAGCGCCAACGTAGAGATGAGCAGTAGGACCATCAAATAAGGAACAACAAGGCGCATGACCTTGTGCGAGACAAGCTGAAAAAGGACAGGATTGCGCGTTGTCAGCGTCCATGGCGCGAGCTGAAAGAGCTGGAAGTTGCCTGCCAGCGTGCGCACCTTGCGGTGAAACTCCTTCTCAATTTTTGTTGGCCATGTGTCGTAGACATAGGCTTGCGGATCAAGGACCGATCGATAGCCCTGGCGGATAATCGAGAGCGGCTGGAACATATCATCCAGAATCATTCCAGGCGGCTGCGGCACTGCAAGTTCCCGGCGGATCGCGTAGAAGCCTCCGTAGACGCCGACCGGCGATCCGCAGATGGATTCGCAGGTCCGGATCCACTTTTCATAGCGCCAATAGACTCCGCTGACAGCCGCGGAGGCGTCGTCGTGGCATTCCTTGCGCAAGATCAATTCGCCGGCCACGCAGCCCACCGTGGGATCGGCGAAGTTACTGACCAATTGCTGAATCGCGCCCGCGGCAATCTCCGGCCTTATGTCCACGAAGAGGATCACGTCCCCCGTGGCCCTGGCCACACCGGCGTTCACGGCAACCGCCTTGCCGCAGTGCTCCGTCAGGATGATTGCCGTGAGGCGCGGATTGCTTTGGCCAGCCAGCAATTCCGCCGTGCCGTCGGTTGATCCATCCGAGACGAGGATGATCTCCTTGATATGGGGGTAGTCCAGGCGTAGCAGGTGCTCGATCTTGCGCGGCAGCAACGCCGCCCCGTTATGCACCGCAAGCACCACACTCACGCTGGGAAAGATCGGCCCGGAGGTCCAGGGCCGTGGCCGCAGCCACGCTAGCATCCAGATCAATGCGGGATAGCCCAGATACGTATAGAGAATGCCAATCAGCGACATCCAAAAGAGAATTCTCACTGGGCGCCTCTTCGCAGAATGATCGTTTTTATGGTCTCGAACATGATGAGCAGATCGAGGCCAATCGACTGGTGCTTAATGTAATAGAGATCGTATTCGAGCTTGTGCCTGGTCTCCTCCAGGCTTGCGCCGTAGCGATAGCGCACCTGCGCCCAGCCGGTAATTCCCGGGCGGATCATGTGCCGCAGGTCATAGAAGGGTATCTCCTGGCTCAGCCACTGCACAAACTCCGGGCGCTCCGGGCGGGGACCGACAAAGGCCATCTCTCCGCGCAGGACGTTCCATAGTTGCGGTATCTCGTCGAGCCGCGTGCTGCGCATAAACCGGCCAACTGAAGTGACCCTGGGATCGTCCTTGGCTGCCCATACCGCTCCTTGTGCTTCGGCGTCCTCTCGCATGGTTCGGAACTTGTAAGCGGTAAACAGGCGCCCGCGCTGCCCGACGCGCGTCTGGCTGAAAAAAATTGGGCCCGGCGAAGAGAGGCGCACCACAAGAATGATCAATGGAATGAATGGCAGGCAGATCATCAGCGCAATCAGAGAAACGATGAAAGAGAGCAGGCGCCGGAAGAGCTGCTGCAAGGGACTCATCCGGAAGCCCTCGGTGAAGATGAGGGTGCTTGGATTGAGCCCGTCCAACGGTAATTTGCCCGAGAGCCTCTCCATGAGCGCGCTGGAATTCTCAATGATCACGCCGCGGACGCGCAGTTCCAGGAGTTCACGCACCGGCATCGATTCGCGGCGGTCTTCCATGGCGACAATAACACGGTCAATGCTCGGCCGGTGTGTTCGGAAGGCGCGCAACTCCGCCGCGAAACGATCAAGCCGACCATGGGCGTTGCTTTCGCCTTGCCAATCTACGACTTCCATGCCGGCATCACGGCTGCCGCGCAGTAACTCGACCACTGCGCGTGCCCGTTCGCCGCTGCCCAGAATATAGACGCGCTCGCGGAAGATTGGCAAGACAATGATCCACTCATAAGCCCAGCGCCAAACGACAAGAACCAGCGTGAGCAGGGAGACCCCGGCGACAAGCACATAGGGGCCAATGTCCAAATCCGGGAAAAAATAGACGATTCCCGCGAGAACAAAGGAGAGAACGCTGAGAACCAGCAAGAGGCGGAAGTATATCTCCCAGCTCGCCGAGGTGCGCCGCGGTCCATACAAATCAAAGTAATACGTGAGAAGTAGAGTTAAAGCGGTGATGACTGCTATCTTCAGCAGGCCGTTCTCATAGACAAGATCGTTGATCAGACCAACATATCCATCCGGCCCCATCAGGCACGCGGCGGCCAGCAGAAACGAACCGCCCACCAGGAGCACTTCGCAAACCAGCAGCACCAGCGTCCGTGTCGGATAGTAAACATTGAAGAGCCTGATCATCCGGGCCGCCCCTAATCCTTTCTGCCATGCAATCCGCTGCCTGCTTCCCTTCTGCCGTAGTAGTAGTAGGAGCCGCTGCTGGGAGCGTCCTTGACCGCATTCAACACGAAGCCGAGGATGCGCGAGTTGCTGAAGGCAGCCTGCGCTCTCTGGGTAAAATCGAAGGGCGTGCGAGCTTCGCGGGCAACCAGCAAAACGGCGTCGGCGGCTCGGGCAAGGTCGATTGCGTCAGAAACCGCAAGCGCCGGCGGGGAGTCGATCAGGATCCAATCGAAGTGCGGTGAAAGGGATGCGATCAACTCATCGATGCGGTGATTGGCGACCAACTCGGAAGAATGGTCGCCGCCCGCGCCGGCGGGGATAAAGGTGAGATCCGGGATGCTGAGCTTCATGCCTGCTTCAACAATGCTCGGAACCTGGTTGCGCTGCAGTATGTCGTTCGCCTGCGCGGTCCCCGCAAGATACTCCGTGAGTCCCGGCAAATTGGGAGCGCCGAGGATGTTGTGGAGCATGGGCTTGCGCAGGTCGGCATCAATGAGCAGAACGGTGTTGTTCTTGTTGCGCGCCAAGCTCATCGCCAGATTTGCCGTGACAAAGGTCTTTCCGTCCGCCGGCATGCCGCTGCTGACAAGGATCGTCTTGAGCGGAGCCTGATCGCGAAACTGGTAGATTTGCGTGCGCAGGCCGCGAAACTGCTCGATGCATTCGCCGCGGTCTCCCAGGGTCGGAAGTGCGCTCACCGAGGGATTCCATGCATACCGGGAGATTTCATCGAGAAGGACGTCCTCCTGGACCGGTGGCAATTCCTCCGAGCCCTGGACGGCGAACGGCTCGGCCATCTCCCCTTCATCCGCTTGCTGGGCGGATTGCCGCTCAAGATTCGCTCTTTGAAGTGCATCGTAGATACGGCTCATCTTGCACGTTCCTTCAGGTTTTCCGCGCTCTCCGCGACGGGGTTGAACGGATTGGCTTGCGATGTGCGATTCATCAATGCTTCCATAGCCGGGAACGAAATCGTAAAAGGATGCTGAACAAGATCGAGTTCCAGGCCGACCGATTCTACAATGTGCTCCGGGATGGGCTTCACCTGTTCCGCATACGCGTTGATCAAGGCATGTTCGCAGATCAGATTGATAATGCGGGGAATCCCTTTTGAGTAATGATAAACAAGCTCCATCGCCTCGGGCAGCAGCACCGGCACACTGGCCCCGGCGATGCGCAACCTTTCCCTGATGTAGTCCTGCGTTTCTTCGCCGGTCAGCGGGTGCGTTCTGGTCCACAGCGAAACGCGCTGGCGAAGCTGGCGAATTTTGGGGTTCAACAGCATCTCTTCCAATTCCGGCTGCCCGGAAAGAACAATCTGCACCAGCTTCTCCGAGGAGGTTTCGAGATTGGACAACAAACGTATCTCTTCCATAAGTTCCCAGGTGAGATTCTGCGCTTCATCAACCACAATGACACTCAACTGATGGGCGCGGAAGCGCTCGATCAACCAGCTATTGAGCTGCAACAGCATTCCTGACTTTGTCCGCGCCTTGGGCGGAATGCCGAATTCTGTGAGCACAAATTCAAAGAAATCGAGTACATCCAAACGCGGATTGGAGACAAATGCCGTTGAAATGCGCCCTTTGGCAAAGGTTTCCAGCACCGCCCGGAGCAGTGTTGTCTTTCCCGTTCCGACTTCTCCCGTCATCACCACAAAGCCCTTGCGCGCCGCAATGCCGTATTGCAGGCAGGCAAGCGCCTCCTGGATCTGCGGTCTCAGGAAGAGAAACCGCGGGTCCGGACTGGCTCCGAAGGGAAGGGCGTGAAGGCCGAAGAAGGATTTGTACATGGCTATCCGCGCACGCTTTCAATGGGTTTGGGCGTTCGGGAAAAGCGTTTGAAGCGCTTGCCGGCCTTGGCGGGGCGATCCAGATCGCCGATGTACGAGATGACCGCCAGCGTCGGCAGTTTGGTGAAGGCCCATATGTCCCTCTCATTACGCACCGAGGTATCTCGATACTCGAGCAGCGCGGCAAGAAGCAGCCCCAAAACCAGGCCGAACGCCAAGCCACCGCCGGCGAAGGCGCGGCGGTTCGGGAAGGAGGGCTCTTCGGGAAGGTTGGGAGCGTCCATCACGCGGAACTGTTCGCCTTGCTGGCGATGTTCAAGAGCCGTGGCCATAGTGGATTCGTTCATCTTGTTCAGCAGAGAGTTGTAAAACTGCAATGCGGTATCATGGTCGCGCGTGACCTGTTTGTACTCTTCCTCGACCTTGGGGCTTGACTCAATTTTGTCCTCGTAGCTGCGAACCTTCTCTTCGATCTTGGCCTGATCCTGCTTGGCCGAGGCTATGGCCAGTTTGATCGCGCGAAGCTGAGTCTTGAGCTGTTGAAGCTGCGGCGAATCAGAAGAAGTGACCGTGGTCTCCGCTTTAGAATTGACCGCGGTCTCCGCTTTAGAATTGATCGCGGTCTCCGCTTTCGCCGGCGCGGAAGGTTCGCGCGCGATCTCCGCCCGCAGACTGGCAATCCGCCGCTTCATCGCGACAATGTCTGGATAGTCAGGCGTGTAGACAGTCTCCATTTCCTTTTCCTGCCTGATGGCGTCCTTTAGTTGAGCTTGAAGGGCACTCTCCGATGTTCCCGAGACAGGGTCGATGTTAGTCGTTCCCTGCGGCTGCTGGGCAATCAAAGCTTCGATGAAGGTCTCATTCTGCTGCAGGCGGCTCACCGTCTGCGTGGCCACGTCAAGCTGAGCCGTCAGCGCCTGCAGGGTGTTGGCATTCGCCGGCTCCTGCGAGGGAAGCCTGCCGAGATACTTGGTTTCGAAGGCCGCCATCCTGGCGTCCTGCTCGTCCAGGTTTCTCTTCGAGTCCTCCAGTTGCTGCTTCAAGAAGTCGGTGGTGCCTTCCGCCGACTGCTCACGCACGGTGAGATTCGCACTGACGAAAAGCGAGGTGATCTCGCCACATACCTGCTGCGCAGTGCGCGCATCCTGCGCTTTGAAAGTGATAAAAAAGCCCGGCATGCTGCGCGACGAGCCATAAGGAATCGGATTGATCCCGATGGCCTTGCGCGTCATATCGACGCGGTCGTCCATGGTGTATTTGTTGCCGCCGTACAAATCGAAGCGGGTAATGATCGGCTCGATACGCGAACGACTCAGGATCTGCTCCCTCATCGACGCCAGCCGCCCGTTCAGATCTTCATTGATCACCGGCTTCACATAGTCTTCCGGCACCTTCTGCTGCTCGATGAGCACCAGCGTCTGCGACATATATTGCGGAGGCAGATCGTAGCTGATGCCGAGGCCAATCCCCAAAAAAAGGACTGCGGAAACCAGAATCAGCCAGAATCTCCGCTTTAAGATCTCCGCGTAGTCCCGCATTATCAATTCACGATGCCCGAGCATAGGACTCCTTGATCCATTTACTTCTTGAGGCGTCTTTCCCGCGGCGAATATCCGATGCCGAAACCGATCGTCTGCCACAAAGTGTTGAGGACGTTGGGAGCATTCAGAAGACTCGACGATTGGTCGGCTGCCGTGTAATTGGCGTATACGCTGAAATACCTGCCCAGCATACGCGTTGCCTGCGCTCCACCGTACTCCCCGCTGGTGGCTCCGCTATTGTTCAGTCCGGCAGTGCGCATATACGAGCCGGTCACACCGACATTCAGGTTCTTGCCAATACTCCGGCCGAAATTAGCCATCACTATATCGCTCTCTGCTCCGAGCATATATCCGGAACCGCCCGTGGTTCCATGGCTGTACAACAGGCTGGCGGTCCCGTATCGGAAGGTCTCGCTGGCCGAAGCGTTCGCCGAGACGTTCGTGGAAGTGGGCACCATGGCGCTGTTCGAACTCGAAATCCACTGCGGTCCCACCGAGGCACTTGTCACCAGATGCGGATTCCACTGGCGGCTCAAACTGAATTGCACGGTGTTGGCCTGACTATAACTGATTGGCGCGGTGTTGGCCACCTGGATGGAGCTTGCGTAGTTGAAACGGGAAAAAGAATACTGGGCTGAAGCCGAGTTGCGCGCGCTCAGGCGGCGAGTGACGCCCGCGCTAGCCATATAAGTATCCATATTCTGGCCATCATTGTCGATATACAGCATTTGCCCAGAAGCGCCGCTCAGGTTGAGGGTGGTTGCAGAGTCCAGTCGATGTCCGAACCCGAGCATCGTCATGTTGTCGATCGAGCGGGTATTCACCGTCAGGATCGTCTGGTCCGGCGGGGTTGGCGTGCCTGTGCCGCCGATCGGCTCCCCGATTCCTGGAACTCCCGAGAAGCCTGTGGTTGGGGTCTGAAAAGAATAGCTTACATTGTCGCTGGCCATGAGGTTCCACGCACGCCCAACCATGCCTTGCGATAGCGACAGATGCTGAAAGACATTGCCCACCGAGGGCGGACCGGCCCAGGCCCGGCCATATCCGCCCCCATACTGCATGGAGAACGGAAATCGCTTGCCTGTATTCGCGTAGCTCGCGTCTCCGGTTACGTAGCTCATCTGCTGGCCGTCCTGGCCGCCTCCGAACTCCGCGGTCTCCGCATAACGCAGATCGTAGCGCAGCGTGCCGCTGACCGGCAGCCCGGACGATTCGCCAGTCGAAGCGAGGCTGGGCGTCGCAGGCGCACTTTGCGCTCTGCCCGCGGCACAGACGGTAAGGAGGAGAATCGCCATAACTGCAAAACTCGGTTTCATGGGGGAAGCCTTACGGAACGACAATCGTATCGCCCGAATTCAGAATGAGATTGAACGAAAGGTCGCCCTTCAGCGCTTGCTTGTATTGCACCGGAATCTTCAGCTGCTTGCCGCCTTCAACGCGCAGAATGTACATCTTCTTCGCGTTGGCGTACGGATTCAGTCCGCCGCCGGTGGCGATGGCCTGCAACAGGGTCATGCCGGGTGTCATCTCAATCGGCCCGGTATGGCCGATTTCGCCCATCAGGTACACTTTCTTGCTATTCATCTGGTTCAGAATGACGGTGACATTCGGATCCTGCACGTACTTCTTGAGTTTAGCCGTAATTTCATCCGCCAACTGCAGCGGCGTCTTGCCGGAGGCCTGGACATCCCCCAGGAGCGGCATCGAGATCATCCCGTCAGGCCGGACAAGTATGCTGCTCGACAGCGTCGGCTCTTTGAATACACTCACGGCAAGCACATCGGTCGCGCCAATCACATAGCTGTCCGTCACCGCCACCTTAGCCGCGTCTGGAGCTGCTGGCCTGGCCGTATCCTGCACGACCGGCTTGGGGGCATCGGGCGCAACGGGCTTGGTTGCTTCCTGCGCGGCCGGCTTGGGGGCATCGGGCGCAACGGGCTTGGTTGCTTCCTGCGCGGCCGGCTTGGGGGCATCGGGCGCAACAGGCTTGGCTGTTTCCTGTGCGGCCGGCGCCTTGTCTTGCGCAAGGCAGAAGAGCGACGGTGCAAGAAATGCCACTAGGAGAATGCTTCCCGGTTTCATAGCGCAACTCCATTCGTGTTGGACAAAGAACGTTTTTCCGTTTCCATTTGCTTGAGTTTGTAAAGCAGGGCCTTATAGCTGATCCCCAGCTCGGCCGCGGCGCGCTTCCGGTTGCCGCCGGTCGAATCCAGAACTTCGGAGATTAACTGCCGCTCGATATGGATCGATGAGGCACGCGTGGCTTCCTTGAGCAATAGATGCCTGGAATTCCCATTTGATCGGCCCGACGCTGTCGCCGCTTTGATGGCCGCCAGGGAGATTGCCTGATCTCCGATGGCGACGAAGGTCTTGATTGCGGTCTGAAGTTCTGTGAGATTGCCCGGCCAGTTGTGCTCCATCAGGTGTGTATTGCTTTCCTTGCAGAGCACCGGCTTGGGCCGGTCAAACTGCTTGGAATACTGCGTCAAAAGCTCATCGGCTATCGAGAGAATCTCCGCCTTCCGGCAGCGCAGCGGTGGAATCCGCAGCGTAACGGCGGAGACAAGGTAGTAAAAATCCTCTTTCATGCGCCGCAACTTGACTTCTTCCTCGAGTTCGCGGCTAGAACCGCATAGCAGACGGCCGGTTGGCCCCGGCTCGGAGCGAGAATAGAGATGCACAATGCATTCCTGGAGTGGAATACTAAGATCAGTTATATCATACAGATAGATTGTTCCATTGGCAACAAGAGCGGCCTCCAGGTCCGCCGCGCTGGCTTCCTTGCAGCTCATCTCCCGGAACTCGCCGCGGGAGCGAGTCGACTGCGCGTGGATCTGCGCAGCCATGGACCGCTTGCCCACGCCGTGCTCGCCCAGAATCAAGACCGGACAGTCACTTTCGGCAATCCGGCCCAGCGCGCGCTGCATCCGTGCCTCAACCGCAAGGATCCAGTGAGTCTGCCGTTTCCCATTTTGGATCGTTGTCATGCCTGCCATAGGAGAACCAAGGTTCATCCACTCTATAGCAAGGCAGCTTCCAAACATGGTGGAGGATAAAAAATGATCGTTTCATGCGAGGCAGGCTCGATGAGGAATCTCTGAACACAGGGGCGTTTTGCCAGCGGCGTTTGGCACGAGTGCGGCTTGAGCCGCGCCGTAAATGCCGCATAATCAGCGCGGACGGATAGGGATGGAATTCAATTTATCCATGGAACCAGCAAAGAGATGGAACCCAGCCACAAGAACGTTTTCCGAGCTTCCTTCGCGCGCTCTTCTCCGAGTATGGGTCGAATAAAAAGCAAATTTATCTCTTTAAGTGGGAAGTAATGTTCCACTTAATTTCAGGTGAAGTGGAAAGTGTTTTCTTCCAGAACAGGAAGAGCACTTCCCAATCGAGGGGAAATTCATAGGAAATTCCTATGAATTAATCCCTTTCCCTTTCGGCGCTCCGATTGCTAGAGTAGAGTGGTACAGATCAGTATGCGCGAGGATTCCATTACGGAGAATATGGTTCAAGAAGGACACACTCCAGCGCCCCTGGGCTCCTGGCTCTCCCGCAACGCTCCATTTATGTTGGCTTCGCTCACCATCTGTCTGCTGGTGCTGGCGATTTACTATCATGTGCTGGGAAAACTGGTCACCGACTGGCAGAATCAGGATAATTCTCACGGCTTTCTGGTGCCCCTGTTCGCGGTGTTCCTGGTGTGGGAGAAGAGAAAAACACTCCTCGCTACGAAAATCGCTCCCGCCTGGAGCGGCATTGCCGTGATGGCGCTGGGGTTGGTCGTTCTGATTTTGGGAATCTTCGGCTCCGAGCTCTTTCTCTCCCGGGTTTCGCTGATCATCCTGCTAGCCGGACTGGTGCTATGCTTCGGCGGAGCGCAGCTCTTGAAGGAGTTGTGCTTTGCCCTGATGGTCCTGTTGCTGGCCATTCCGCTACCGGCAATCGTCTACAACCAGATTACCTTTCCCCTCCAGATTCTGGCCTCCAAGCTGGCCAGCAACCTGCTTCCATACTTCGGCGTGCCGGTGCTGCGCGAGGGCAATGTCATCGAGCTTCCGCTGATGAAGCTGGAGGTGGCCGAGGCGTGCAGCGGCATCCGCTCCCTGATGAGCCTCTTCACGCTAGCCGTCTTTTATGGTTACTTTATGGAGAAATCCGTTTGGCGGCGCGTCGTGCTCGTGCTGGCCAGCATCCCCATCGCGATTGCGGCCAACGCGGTGCGCATTCTCGGCACCGGGCTATGCGTCCAGTATTGGGATCCGGACAAGGCATTGGGCTTTTTTCACGAGTTTTCCGGTTGGGTCATCTTCTTGGTTTCGCTGGTGTGCCTCTATTTCGTCCATCGCGCGATGAACCTGTTCCCGGCTACGAGGCGGCAGACATGAAGAACCTTCGATTCTGGAGTGCGGTCCTGCTGCTTGCCGTTACGGCGCTGCTGCTCCATCTGCGCCCCAATGTGGATCACAATCCCCCCAGCGAGCCCTTGTCGCAATTGCCGGCCATTCAGGCGGGATGGACGAGCGCAGATGTGGATATCGACCAGGAGACCCGCGAGGTCCTTGGGGCCGGTGACTTTCTTTCGCGCATTTATTCCCAAGGCGCGCAGTCACCTCCCATCAGCCTCTTCATCGGATATTTCCCAACCCAGAGAACCGGCCAGACCATTCACTCACCCAAGCATTGCCTGCCTGGCTCCGGCTGGGTCTTTCTCTCTTCGGATTATGTCGTTCTGATCGATGCCAAAGGCAAGCCTCACAGGGTGGGTGAATACATCGTCGCCAACGGCGATGCCCGGCAGTTCGTAATCTACTGGTACCAGGCGCACGGGCGCAGCGTGGCCAGTGAATATATGGCCAAGATTTACATGGTTTCCGATGCAATACGGCTGAATCGCACGGATGGGGCGCTGGTCCGGGTCATTACGCCGATCGTTTCCAACGAAGACACGGCGGCTGCCAGAAAGCGCGCTGAGGCATTCGCCAAGCAGCTTGCGCCCTTGCTGCCGCGTTTTATCCCTGACTAAGCGCAGGTGCGGGAGCAGGGATAGGTAATGGATCTCGACCGATGGCTGCTAGTTGCAGCCATCGGTCGACAGCCTGAAAGGATGGAATAAAGTGGAAAGCGGATTCAAGGCATTTCAGTTCGTTGTCGATGGCGCGAGGAAACTGCGGAATCATCGCGCGGCTCTTGGGCGCGCGGCTTTTGGGATCGTCGCGCTCTTTCTATCGCTCACTCTATTGTCCGGGTGCTTCCGCGATCCCAATGTGCGCAAGCATAAGTATCTGGAAAGCGGGCAGAAGTATAGCGCCCAGGGAAAAAACAGGGAAGCCGCCATTCAGTTTTCCAACGCGCTGAAGATCGACAGGAACTTTGCCGAAGCTCATTATGCCCTAGCGCAGACTTACCTTCATTTGGGCGCATTCAGCGCCGCCTACGGCGAACTCCAGAAGACGGTGAACCTGCAGCCGGCGAATGTGAAGGCGCGGATCGATCTGGGGAATATGCTGCTGGCCGGAAATAAGATAGACGACGCCCAAGCGCAAGCCGCGGCGGCCCTGGCGTCGCAGCCGGACAATGCAGATGTTCACGCTCTGCTTGCCCGCATCGCGGCCCGGCGGGGACAAATAGAGATCGCTCTGACGGAGATTCATCGCGCTCTGGAACTGGCCCCCAATGAAGCGTCGCTTCACGAAACACTTGCTTTGTTGCAAATGGGTGATTCCGCCCAGAGCGTTTTGGTGGAAGGCGAACTGAAGAAAGCGGTCGCGCTCGATCCTAAATCCGTGAACGCCAAGCTGCTGCTCGCCGCTTTCTATTCCAGGAACAGTCGCTGGCAGGACGCCGAGCAGGTTTGCTGGAGCGCCGTCGCTACCGATCCGAAGAGTCTAAGTGCGCGGGAATCCCTGGTTCAGATGATTCTCAGACAGGGCAATCAATCGAGGGCGGAGCAAGTGCTTCGCCAGGCTTCAAATGACCTTGCGGATAACCCGCAGGGAGTCAGATTGCTGGCTGACTACTACACCGGCTCAGGACAGATTGACAAGGCCAGGGAGGAGTTCGCAAGACTGGCCAAGAAGTATCCCAAGAATGTCTCGGTGCAGGAGGGATACGTCCGCATTCTGCTTCAAGTCAGGGACTTTGCCACCGCCCAAACCGTGATTACGGAGTTGATGAAAAAGAACAGCAAAGATCCCCAGGTCGCGGTGCTGAACGGAATTGTCCTGCTTAACAGCGGCAAGGCAAATGACGCGGTCAATGCTCTTCAGGGAGCGGCCAATGACGCGCCCAAAGACGCCTTCATTCAGCTCTGGCTGGGCAAGGCCGCGTTGGCTAAAAACGATAGCAGCCTGGCCGAAAAGAGCTTTCGTCAGGCCGCGCAATTGAACCCGCGCGACGTGGAAGCGCAGGAGGAGCTGGCGCGCATGGCAACTCAGCGCGGCGACATGAACATGCTCTCCGATGTGGCGGAGAAGACCATTGCCGCCGACCCTCGCTTCCCCACTGGCTATCTGTGGCGAGCTACCGTGGAGGTCTCCCGTCAAACACAGGACAAGGCTGAGGCCGACTTGAAGACAGCTATGAACATTGCTCCACAAAGCGCCCCGGCTTATCTTATGCTCGGAGAGCTTCGCTATATGCAAAAGAAATACCCGGAAGGCGCGGCGCTGATGGAGCAGGCTCTGCAGTACGACCCCAATTCGATTGGCGCCATGCGCGGGCTGATTGGTTACTATTTTATGAAGAAGCAGCCCGCGCAGGCCATCGCACGCCTCAACGCGCAAATCGCCAAGAGTCCGAAAAATAGCGGATTCTACGATATGCTGGCTCAACTTCAGATCCAAAGCAAGGATTTAGATCAGGCTGCCGCTACGGCCCAGAAAGCCATGGAGATGAATCCCGGCGATGGAGATGCGGTTGTGATTTACGCGCAGTTGCAGGTTCAGCGCGGACAGGCGGCGAATGCGATCGGCGCCTGGGAGCAATGGTCGAAGAGTCACCCCAACGATGCCGGCCCCTATGCCTTCCTGGGAATGCTGGAGGATGCGCGCGGGAATAAGCAGAAGGCGGAGGACTACTACAAGAAGTCTCTGCAAATCAAGCCCGACCAGTCGCTCGCGGCCAACAATCTTGCCTACTTGATGCTGCAAAATGGCGAAAATGTGGATGTGGCCTTGACGCTGGCGCAAACGGCGCGACGGAACATGCCGGATTCTCCTAGCTCCGCCGACACCCTGGCCTGGGCCTACTACTACAAGGGAACATACGGATTCGCTCGCGATCTTCTCGAAGACGCCGTCAAAAAAGATCCGGGCAGCGCGACGATGCAATATCACCTGGGAATGGTGTACGTCAAGATGATGGATAAAAGCAATGCGGCGATTCATTTTAAGAAAGCCATCTCTTTGGCGCCCGATTCGCCTGCGGCCAAGGACGCTAAGGCGGCGCTGCAAGGAATAAGCTAGGCAGCAGTTTGCTTTTCATGACGGCCAGCGGCGCGAGCTGCTGGCCGTCAGTTTGCCCAACTGCCTGCGCGTAACGCTGCCGCGCATATTTTTGAATCAGAGTTTATTCCAACATGACAAATACCCAGACTATCGCACGCAACACCGGCTGGTTCAGCATCGAGAACGTAATTAACGCGGTAGTCGCTTTTGTTACTTCAATTGCGATTAATCGCTATCTCGGGCCGGAGAAGAACAGCTATATTATATATGTCTCCTATATCGCCAACCTGGTTAGCAGCCTTGGTGGAATGGGTATTCCCGCAACTACCCGTAAATACATGGCCGAGTTTATCGGCATAGGCGACCGCGGCACTGCGCGCTACATTTATCTCCGCACTTTGCTGCTGCAGACCGGACTGGCGACGGTGGCCACCTGCGGCTTTCTCTTCTGGGTGCTTGGTGACGCCCGTGCGGAATACAAGTTAGCTTCGGCTCTGCTGGTGCTGAGCATCTGGCCTGCGATGATCAACTCCATCTCGGCTCAGGCTAACACTGCCACAGAAGATTTGTCGACGAATCTGCCGGGTTCCATCGCCGCGGCCTTGACCTACTTCATCGCCATAGCGGCAACGGTGGTGCTGCATTGGGGCGTAGTCGGCGTCGGCGTGGCGTTGCTTAGCATGCGATCCGTCGATTTTCTGGTGCGCTTTTTTCCCGCCATGAAGCGTGTGCTGGCATGGGAGACAACCCATGCGCATCCCCCGGGATTACGCCAGCGCATGATGCCGTTCGCGTTGCAGGCCGTTGCCAGCATGTTTGTGGCGCAGATCGTCTGGGGTCGCTCGGAGATCATCCTGCTGAAGATGCTCTGCCCGGATGTCAACCAGGTGTCGTTCTATTCAGTAGCATTCACCATGGCGGAACAGTTGCTGCTGGCGGCGACCATTTTCGGGACAGCGGCCGGCGCCACGATCTTTGTGCAATACGGTCGAGACAAATCCAAGCTGCCCGAACTAGCGGCCTCCGCCTTCCGCTACATCGCATTGATGTCGATTCCGCTGCATTTCATCGCGGCGTCGCTCGCCGTGCCTGCTCTGCTGCTTTTATACGGCCACAAATTTCAAGGCGCCGCGATGGTGGTAGCGGTGGCTCCGCTTCTCTGCATGTTCAAAGCCTTTCTTGCGCCCGCGCAAAACCTGTTGGAAAGCTCGGAACGGCAGCGTTATGTGATTGCCGCTACTGTTGTTGCGGGGATCATCGATATTAGCGTGGCGTGGTATCTCATTCCAGCGCACGGGGCGGTCGGCGCTTGCATCGGCAACGGAGCGGCGCAACTAACAGCCGTCGGCATCATGTGGGCCATGGCTCTTTATCACTTTAAAGTCAAACTGCCTTGGTTGCAGGTTGCAAAGATTGTATTTATCAGTGCGCTTGCGGCGCTGACCGCACATTTAATTGCGGTGCGGCTGCCGCCTGTGCCGGCCATCCTCTGCGGCGGTTGCGCGGCGCTGATTGTTCTCTTCGGACTCCTCTACCTGATGCGCGTGTTGGAACCGGAAGACCACGACCGCTTCGGGGTTCTGGCCGGGATGCTGCCCAAGCCGGTCATTGCGCCCGCAAAGATGTGCTTGTCAATGCTGATCCGGCCGGAACACCGTAGAATTGTTCAGGACAGCGCTAGCACTCCACCAGCTTCCGAGTATCGCGTACCGATAAATTCCGATACCGCTCCCCTGGTTTTGTTCATTGCGTATCATTTTCCGCCCAGCAACGCGATCGGTGGAGCAAGACCGTATCGTTTTTACAAATACCTGAAGAGGCTTGGCTATGAGTGCCATGTCATCACCGCGGCCGTTCAGGCTGCTGCGGCTGCGGATATCGAATATCAGCCTGACCCCCTGAACACAAGAGATGGCAATAGATTCGCAGGGTATGCCGATCAGGTTATACGGAGATACTTTTGGTTCACTAGCTTGAGGCTGCGATGGTCTGTCTTGGTTTTCCGGGCTGGACGGTTGTTTCTGAAGCAAGAAAAAAATCGCGAGATCATCATTCTTTCTTCGTCTCCTCCCGTAGCTGCGCATCTGGCCGGTATGTGTCTTGCCGCCGTTTCCGGCCGGCGATGGATCGCCGATTTCCGTGATCCGGTTTACTCCGTCGTAGGTATAAAGAATACTGTTAAGGTATTTCTTGCGTTCTGCTTGGAACGGCTGATACTGAAAAGAGCCGACATTGTTCTCGCGAATACAGATGCAATGCTCAAGCTCTGGCATGACCGCTACCCCGGTCTCAGCGGGAAGGCTCATGTTCTCTGGAACGGGTATGACCCCGAGGATGCAATCGGCAACTATGTGCTCCCGGTGCGTCAACACAAGGTATTGAGCCACGTGGGAGAACTGTACGGGGGCCGAAGTATCCGGCCCCTCGTCGAGGCCGTATTACGGTTGTCGCAGAGTGGCAGGTTGGCGGACAATGGAGTAACCATTCGTCAAGTCGGCGTCGCGGAGAAGTCGGAACTGCCCGGCAATGACACGCGCCATGCCATCCAATCGCTCGGAATACTGGAGATCCGCGAACAGGTTCCTGCCAGTGAGGCACGGTCAATTGCTCTCAATTCCGATGGACTGCTGCTAATTCAACCGCAGTCCAGCATTCAGGTTCCCGCGAAACTATTCGAGTATCTGCACCTTGGACGCCCGATTCTAGCTTATGTGACCCGCAACTCCCAGTCTGAATACATTCTTCGTCAGGCAGGCGTTCCTTTCGAGTGCATCTATCCAGGACAAACCCCGGATGAGATTGAGATGCGAATCCTGAGATTTCTCCTGCTGCTGGACGGCCGGGAGATCAGTTGCAATCAGTGGTTTGTCGAGACATTCGATGCGTCTCGACAAGTGAATACCCTTGCTCAACTGATTCGGTCACTGGCTGTCAAGGCCAAAACCTGCCCGTGAACCGGCCGATAGCCGTTTGAACCCGGAAGCGGCTCAGGCTTTGCACGGCTATCTTGGTTCGTTTCACATCATAGGGGTCTATCATTCCTTGCATATTTGCGCCGCCATGGTGCGAAAAGGCGCACCGATAACCTGTCTCTTGCGCGATTTTCTGTGTCTGAATGGAGAAGCTTGACTTGTGACCAACTGGATAGGCAAACACCTTTGGCTCAGTGCCAAGCTGTTCCAGAATGATGGTTCTTGACTTAGCTAACTCCTCGCGCTGCCGCTCCGGCTCCAATTGGCTGAGCACCGTATGCGAATGAGTGTGCGAGCCTATCGCCATGCCGCCCATACTCATCTCCCGTGCTTCGTCCCAATTCAAGAAGCGCCTTGTTGTTCCGGGTGGATCATCTCCCATTGATTCCTCCGCCAGCTCGCGAACGAAACGAGCGGGGTCGCAGTTAAACGGCTGCTTAAATGACTTCAAGATAGTATTCAAGCTCTTTGCTAACCCATTCTTGTCGATATCAATGGCTAACTTGGCCGGATAACGGAGTGAGAATTGGCGCCTGCGCGCGGTATTGACCAGATAGGCAATGCGATCCCACCACGGAAACTCGCAGGAGCCGATCATGCCGGTGGCAAGAAAGAAAACGCCTTGCGCACCGTGCGAGCGGAGGATGGGATAGGCGATCTCGTAATTATCCAGATAGCCATCGTCGAAGGTAAGCAGCACGCGGCATCGGCGAGTCATCTCCTTGCTCGTGCCGTCGACAAAAGCCAATGCTTCATCGAGAGTTACCAGCGAAAGACGGCGCTTCAGGTCGGCGATTTGATTGTCGAACTCTTCCGCTGTTGCTGAAAAAACTCCCGGGTCGAAGAGATCGTCCTCGGCATTGCCGATGCGATGATAGTTCAAGACCAGCAGCGAATCTCTCGCCGGAAGCTGCGAAAGCAGGAACGAAGCGCCGCTCCAGAGCAATCCGCGTGCCAGCAGCTCGCGTTTTCCACCGAATGTCAGGCCGACTGCCATAGCACCAGATTATAGAAGAGACAGGATGCGCGCTTGCCTGCGATACCCTTAGACAAGATGGGCCGCATTCACGTACTTCCCGACCAGGTTGCCAACCAGATCGCCGCTGGCGAAGTGGTGGACCGGCCTGCCTCGGTCGTCAAAGAGCTGCTGGAGAACGCGCTGGACGCCGGCGCCAACCGTATCCGCATCGAGGTCGAGGCGGGCGGGCGCAGGCTCATCCGCATTACCGACGATGGCCTGGGCATGAATCGCGACGACGCACTGCTGGCCTTCGAGCGCCACGCCACCTCCAAGCTGAGAACCGCCGACGACCTGCTATCCATTGATACATTAGGTTTTCGCGGCGAGGCGCTGCCCTCCATCGCCTCGGTGGCCCGCGTCACGCTGGAGACTTCCACGGGAGAGGAAGTCGCCGGAACGCGCGTCGAGATCGCCGGGGGCAAGATCCTCCACATGGACGACGCGGCCCTGCCGCGCGGCACCACACTCGCCGTCGCCGATCTCTTCTTCAACACTCCGGCCCGCCGAAAATTTCTCCGCGCCGAATCCACCGAGCTGGCCCACGTAACGGCGCTGGTCACCCATTATGCTCTGGCCCACCCGGAGAAACACTTCGAACTACTCTCAGCCACACACACAATCGTCTCCGCACCACCGGTGGCGCGCACCGCTGAGAGGATTTATCAAATCTTCGGCTCGGAGACGCTGGCCCTGCTGCTGCCGGTAGCTGCGGAACTCCCGCTGGAGCGCGCCGGGCTGCCCGAGCCGCCGCCATGGAAGAAGAACCCGGACGAACCTGCGCACTCGCCCGGCGTCCTGCGGCTGACCGGCTTCTACTCCAAGCCAGAACTGCAAAAGCTCAACCGTAACTCCATTTATATCTTCGTCAACAAGCGCCTGATTCGCGACCGGCTGCTGCTGCACGCCATCTCCGAGGCCTATCGCAATGTGATTCCGCCCACCAGCTTTCCCGTGGTCTTGCTTTTTCTGGAGTTGCCGCCCGAAGAGGTGGACGTGAATGTCCACCCGGCTAAGACGGAAGTCCGTTTTCGCCAGCAGAGCCTGGTGCACGACTTCGTCCGCGACAGCCTGCGCACCGCGCTGATCAAAGCCCGGCCCGCCGCCGGCTTTCTGGCAGCGCTGGACTCAGCGCCTGCCGCCAGTTCCTCGCTGATGCCCCCTTCCGCCTCACCTTTGCCCGGCGCGCCGGAGAGCAATTCACGATTGCCCGAGCCCGACTCCGATCCGGCCGCATTTCAATCCGCCCAGGCAGACGCCGTAGCCTTTGAGCTGACGCCGCGGCTACACGCACCCGTTCCCGGCAACCTGCCCTTTGCCACCCAGAACGTGAATCCCGGAGGCTGGAATGAGAACGACCGGCAAGCGTGGGGCGAGGCCGCGGCGGCGCTCTTCCAGCCGGCCAGTCTGCCGCCCGCCGGGGATTGCTCCCCGGGCCCCAGCGATGCAGCCCGAACGAATCCTGCGGCGGAGACGGCTCTGGTCGAGGCCGAGCAGGCCGCCGCCAATCTGAACCACCTCGGCTCGCTGCGCCCGCTGGGGCAGTTGCGCGACTCGTTCATTCTGGCCACCGGAGAGGACGGATTGTGGATTATCGACCAGCATGTGGCACACGAACGAATTCTTTTTGAAAAAATTTTGCGGGACCGAACAGTCGAACGGGTGCAGCGTCAAAGGTTACTAATGCCCATGTTTGTGGAACTAAAGGCATCACAGATGGTAACCTTCGCGTGCATCGCAGAGGAGCTTGAACGGAACGGATTCGAGGTGGAACCATTTGGCCCTCAAACACTTGCAGTCAAAGCCGCCCCGATCGGCCTGGAAGGAGCGGCTCTGGAGCGGATGTTGGCCGAAGTCATCGAGCAATCCAGCGCTGATTCAGACGAACCTAAGCAGAATCATGATCTTACAGCTCTAAGAACGCGCATAGCCGCTTCCATCGCCTGTCATTCAGCGATCAAGGTGAACACGCCTCTTGACTCAGTCCGTATGGAGTGGTTACTATTGGAACTGGCTAGAACAAGCCACCCAACCAATTGCCCCCATGGACGTCCAATCGCTTTGCTGTATTCTTGGAAGGAGATCCAGCGGGCCTTCCATCGAATTTGAAGTGCGTGGAAGGTGGCAGCCCTCCTCTTAGGGGACGGGGTTGCCCGGCGCCTACGCCAGCCTGGAAGTGAGGTTTTTCTTTGACATCGGAACAATTGGAAGCATCGCGCGCCGAAAGGATGCGCCTGGACGGACATGGGGCACTCACACTTGAGGACGCCCGGACGTGGATTGAGGAGACCGGATTGTGTCTCTTCCTGCCCAGAAGGCAGTATTCCACCTCCATCGCGCCGTCGTTTGTTGAAGCTGTAGCCGGCAAGCGCGACGCCACCCCTGATCGCGAAACCGTTACCTTAGCCGAAGAGTTGCTGGTCCGTCTGGAGACAGACGGCGTGGCCGTGCGCCTGAACCTGCTGGGTCTGCCCGGCGAGGCTCCTGATTTCGTGGTGGCCAGCTGGGTCTTGCCCTACGTCTATGCCCTGCGCGGCGACCGCGACTGGCGCCGCACACCGCAACTGACCGGCTCGCGCCAGGTTTCGCAACTGGCCATCGAGGCTTACAAGCTGCTGGAGGCGGGCGACACTACCCTTGCCAAGCTCACTCACGCTCTGGGCAGGGAAGTCACCGAAGCCGCCGTTCTGCGCGCCATCACCGAGCTCTGGCAACAGCTTCGCATCATTCCGGTTGTCTCCGCTCCGGGCCAGGCTGCTCAGTGGCAACTGCTCCGCCTGCGCTTCCAGAAAGCCATTGCCGAAGGCGCCTCCACATCTCAGGTGACCGCCATCTCGGTGCTTGCCTCGATTTACCTGCAAGCAGTGATCGCCGCCGGCATGGAAGAGGTCGAGCTCTTCCTGGCGCCGCTCACCGCCCGCAGCAAGGTGCGTGAAGTGCTGCGCGGCCTGGTCGCCACCCGCCAAGTCCACACCATCTCGCTGGGCCATGCGCCGCTGTTCTATGTTGCCGGCACATTGCCGGAGTTCGCGGTCGCTCCCACCATTTACGCCAGTTCGTCCATGCCGGCCTCCGCGTACTTCCTGCGCTTCAACGACCATGAAGAAGAGGAGTTGCCCGAGCCTGCGGCAACCAAGCAGAGTTTGCCCGATGCGGCGGCCCCGCATAAGTCCGCCGAGGCTCACGCGCCCCGCGCCGCTGCCGCGCGCAAACCGGCCGCCAGTGGGAAATCCGCTGCTGCCCGGCCCCACTTCAGCCGCCCGGCAGCCCTCTCCCGCAGTCGCAAGCCGACGCAATCGTCCTCCGGCAGTCGCCCAGCGCGCCGTGTTGCCGCCGACTCCAGGCCCACCGGTGCTCGGCCAGCCAGTGGCACGCGGCCGGCCTCTGCCGCTCGCTGGAGCCCCAAGGCAGCCGCCAGCGCCAACGGCAAGCGCAACGGCGCCCATGCCGGCACAGCTTCGGGCAACGGTAAACCCTCCACTGGAAATGGCCGTCCGGCGGCTCGCCCGGCGAACGGCGCTTCCAGCACCCGCTCCACCAACTCTCCCGCAGCCGCCTGGGGGCAACGCAAGATCCACGCCAACGGCTCCAAGCCTGCCGGTAAGCCCGACACAACCTCCCGTGGCGCCAGCAGCACGGTTCGTGGCGCCAGCGCCGCGCGCAACGGCAGCCGCAGGCCAGCACTTGCCGCCGGTGCAAAAGCGGGAAACAGCAAGCGGTTTGGCTTTACCGCCCGGCCCAAGCAGGGAACGAAGAAGCGCGGATGAGTGCCTCCTCCTGTAGCTCTCTTACGCCGGCCCACAAGATCATCGTCGCCATCGACGGCCCTGCCGGAGCGGGAAAGAGCACCGTCGCCCGTCATCTGGCCCAGCGCTTTAGACTGTTGAACCTGGAAACCGGGGCTATGTACCGCGCCTTTGCCCTCAAGGCTCTCCGCGCGGATATTCCTTTGCAGGATAGCCAGCGCCTGGAAGCCCTTGCCGCCGAAACCGTGATCCGCCTGGAACCCGGCGAGGAGGAAAATCGCGTTCTGATCGACGGTGAGGACGTGACCGGCCTGATCCGCAATCAAACGGTCACTGACGCCGCCTCCCAGGTCAGTGTATGGCCCGCCATTCGCGCCTGGCTCGTCCGCCTGCAGCAGCAGATGGGCGCTGAGGGCGGCGTGGTCATGGAGGGCCGCGACATCGGCACCGTGGTCTTTCCTCACGCCGAGGTCAAAATCTTCCTCGATGCCGCCCCCGAAGTGCGCGGCCTGCGCCGTTACGACCAACTTGGCCCCGAGCCGGCCATCCAGCCTGAAGAGGTGATCCGCGACCTGCGCGCTCGTGACGAGCGCGACCGCAACCGCGCCGATTCGCCACTCAAACCGGCCCCGGACGCCGTTCTGCTGGATTCGACTCACCTGACGCTGGATGAGGTTGTTGCCGCCGCCGAGGCCATCGTGACCGCCAAGCTCTCACAGGTACAGCACGACGGTGGGGTTGGTCGCGCCATCCCAGACGGTATCCCTGTCACGGAGTAAGTCGTCGAAGGAAGACAGTGGGCTCGATCTTGGAGGGGAAGCAAATTATACGGTTCCTGGAAGCTAGAACCGGCAAGAAAGAATTAGCGAGTCCGTTACAATTAAGACGCTATGATTCGTTTTTCAACTGCCGGGGAGTCGCATGGGGAAGCGCTGATTGCGCTGGTCTCGGGGCTGTCGGCCGGCGTGCCGGTCGATTTGGAGTTCGTTAACCGCGAGCTGTGGCGGCGTCAGCAGGGCTACGGGCGCGGCGGGCGCATGAAGATTGAAACCGACAAGGCTCACGTGCTGAGCGGTGTGAGGCACGGCAAGACGATCGGATCGCCGATTGCGATTGAGATCATCAACCGCGACTGGAAGAACTGGGAATCGAAATTGCCTGTTGAAGCCGGCGATCCGACGCTGCATCAGGCCGTGTCTTCGCCCAGGCCCGGTCACGCGGACCTGGCCGGCGCGCTCAAGTACAACTTTCCCGACGCCCGTTATGTGCTGGAGCGGGCCTCGGCGCGCGAAACCACGGCCCGCGTGGCCGCCGGAGCCCTCGCCAAACTGATGCTGCGCACGCTGGGGATTGAGGTCGCGAGCCACGTGATCCGCGTGGGCCGCGTGGAGTTGGAACGTGCAGTGGCGTGGGAAGAGATTGCCGCTTTGGCCGTGCGCGACGAGGTGGTCCTAGACTGCGTCGATGAACCAACCGAGGCTCGCATGAAAGAAGAAGTTGAGGAGGCTGCGAGGACTGGCGACACGGTGGGCGGCGTCTTCGAGGTGGTGGTCCATGGCGTGCCCGCCGGCCTGGGAAGCTATGCCAACTGGGATGAGAAGCTCGACGGACTGTTGGCCCGGGCGGTGATGAGCATTCAGGCGGTCAAGGCGGTCGAGATCGGCCAAGGCGTCGTTGCCGCCGAGAGCTTCGGTTCCGTGGTTCACGACCCGATTCACTACGCCGCGGAGGAGACCGCCAAGCCGACGCGCTTCACCCGCCCACAAAACAATGCGGGCGGCATCGAGGGCGGCGTTTCGAACGGCGAGGATATTGTGGTGCGCGGCTACCTGAAACCGATTTCGACGCTGCGCAAGCCGCTTGAGTCAGTGCGCTTTGATACGCGCGAGAAGACCAGCGCCAGTTACGAGCGCAGCGACATTTGCGTGGTGCCGGCGGCGGGGGTGGTGGGCGAGGCGATGGTGGCGCTGACCATTGCGCGGCTGGCCCAGGAAAAATTCGGCGGCGATTCGGCCCTGGAATTGCGACGAAATTTTGACGGATACATCGAACAGATATGGAGATTTTAGCGGACGGATGATTCTAAAGATTGTCAAATATCCCGATCCTGTGCTCTCGCGACCCGGTGAACCCATCACCGAGTTCAACGGCGAGTTGCGCCAACTGATCGCCGATATGTTTGAGACCACCTATGCTTCGCAGGGTATCGGGTTGGCCGCGCCGCAGGTGGGCGTCTCCAAACGCTTAACTGTGATCGACCTGAGCGTGGGCAAAGTGTCTGAAGACAAGCTGGTGCTCATCAACCCCGAAATCATTTCCAGCGAGGGCAAGCTCTACGAGGAGGAAGGCTGCTTGAGCTTTCCCGATATTCGCGAGAAGGTGGCACGCCACGCCAAGGTGCGCATTCGCGCCCAGGACGAGAAGGGCAAGTGGTTCGAAATGGACGGCGAAGACGTGCTCTCACGCTGCTTCCAGCATGAGATTGACCACGTGGATGGAATGTTATTCATCTTCCGCATGAGCGCCCTCAAGCGTGATTTGGTACAACGCAAGATCCGGAAGCTGATCCGCGAAGGCAAGTGGTAGAGAGATGAAGCTGGTCTTCTGCGGGACTCCGCGCTTTGCTGTGCCGACTCTAGAAGCGCTGAGCGCGGCGGAGCATGAGATCGCGCTGGTGGTCACACAGCCCGACCGGCCTGTTGGACGAGATCGCCTACTTTCCGCTCCTCCCGTCAAACTGGCCGCGCTGGAAGCGGGCCTTGCAGTCGCGCAGCCGGAAACGATTCGCGAGAATGCGGAGTTTCGCGCGCAACTGGAAGCCATTGCCCCCGACGCTATTGTGGTCGTAGCCTACGGACGCCTGATTCCGCCCTGGATGCTCAAGCTGCCGCGGCTGGGCTGCATCAACCTGCACGCTTCCCTGTTGCCCCGCTACCGTGGCGCCGCGCCGATTCAGTGGGCCGTAGCCAACGGCGATGCCTTCACCGGCAACACTACCATGCTGCTGGAAGAGGGCCTCGACACCGGCCCGATTCTGCTGCAACGGGCCTTCGGCATCGCACCGGAGCTGACCGCGGTGGAGTTGCTCGATGAGTTGGCCTGGGGCGGTGCGGCGCTGATGGTGAAGACGCTGGCCGGCCTGGCCGACGGAAGCCTTCAGCCACGGCCGCAGAACCACGCGGGAGCGACACTGGCTCCGATTCTGAATCGCGAAGACGGGCGCATGGACTTTGCCGCGCGCACGGCGACGGAGCTGAAGAATCGCTGGCGCGGCTTTCAGCCCTGGCCGGGGGCCTTTACCGCGCTCGACGGCAAGAAACTGATCGTTCATCGCATGAGTGTTGTGGATGCTTCTACCTTCGCAACACCAACCTCCGCTGAACCCGGTCAGATTCACCTCGAAGGCCATCGTCTTTTTGTTGCCTGCGCTCAAGAGACCTGGCTGGAGCTGATTGAAGTTCAACTCGAAGGCAAGAAGCGCCTGAAAGCCAGCGAGTTTCTGCGCGGGACCGCATTGGCGGACGGCGCGAAACTCGGGGCCGCGACGCCATGAACGCCGTGAAAAAGGCAGGAGCGGCAAAGAGAGCTCCGAAGAATTGTCCGGCAGAAATCTCCCCAGCCCGGAAAGTCTCCTTCAATGTTCTGCTAGCCGTCGAGCGCGGGCACTCCCACAGCGACGATTTGCTGCGCGGCAAGGCGGTCAACGCGCTCTCTGCGGCAGACCGCAACCTGGCCACGGCGCTGACGCTGGGCGTGCTGCGCTGGCAGATTCTCCTCAACCACCAAATACACCTGCTGCTCGCCCGGCCCAACGCCAAACTAGACCCGGAAGTTCTGATCGCTCTGCGCCTGGGCGCATTTCAATTGCTGCGCATGGACCGCATCCCCGCCCGCGCCGCGATCGACGAGAGCGTGGAGCTGGCCAAGCAGGCCGGTCATCGCTTCGCCTCCGCGATGGTCAACGCCGTGCTGCGCAAGCTGGCGAAGGCTAAACAGGTTTTGAAAGAACACGATCCTGAGGGACATTCTACGGAGGAGATGGAAGCCCATCCCGCGTGGATGGTCACGCGCTGGATCAACTTTTATGGCCTGGAGGCGGCGCAGTCTATCTGCCGCCACAACCAGATCCAGCCCGCGCTGACGGTGCGGATCGCCAGCCCTGCCGTCGAAGCCGAACTCAGCGCAGTAGGAGTTGTCCTCGAATCCGGTGAGCTGCTCACCGACGCGCGCGCTGTCATTTCAGGCGACGTAATCGCAACCGAAGCCTTCCGCGAGGGTCGAGTCCGCCTCCAGGACGAAGGCTCGCAACTGGTTGCAGAACTGGCCAGCCGTGCCAGCAAGAATCCCAACGAAAAAGTAAATAGAATCCTTGATGCCTGCGCCGCGCCCGGCGGCAAGACTTTGATCCTGGCCGAGCGGAATCCGCAATCCCACCTCGTGGCTTGTGAATCCAGCGCGCCCAGATTGGAGCAGATGCGGAAACGTCTCGTGCACCTCGGCGACCGGGTCGAATGCCGCCTGGCCGACACAACTGCACTCACGGAAGATGCTGCCTTCGATCTTGCGCTGGCCGATGTGCCCTGCAGCGGCACCGGTACGCTGGGGCGAAACCCGGAGATTCGCCACCGTCTTCGCGTGGAAGACCTTGCTCGACAGGCCGAACGCCAGCGGACAATTCTCACGGCCGCAGTGCGCGCCGTCTGCCCAGGCGGGCACATCGTCTACTCTACCTGCTCGCTGGAGCCGGAAGAGAATGAGCAGGTGGTTGCGGCGATGCTGGCGGCGTCGCCGTTTGCCCGACTGCTTCCGCTGGCTGACCGCATCGAAGCCCTGTGCAAGGAAGGCATTCTCACGCCTGAAGGCACAGAGCGACTGCGCGGCTCACTCACGCCCGAAGGCTGCCTGCGCCTCTTGCCCGGCGCATTTCACACCGACGGCTTCTTTATCGCGCTGCTCGAGCGAATGGCGTAATCGATCGAATCCAGCTTCAATCTCCATAGCGTTGGTACCGGAATCATTTTATAGTCAATTCGCTTCCGCTCCGCGGTTCATCTCGATTTGCCCCCGCATGGCTGAGTTCCCGATGTTAAGCTTTCATTGTCCAGGATTCACTATGTCAGAAGATCTAATTGGCTGTTGTGGCGCATTCTGCGGGAGCTGCCGAGGATGTCCGGGTTGCACGGCTGGTTACGAAACCGGTGATCGAGAGATTACAAAAGCTAGATGCAGAATAAAAATTTGCTGCATCGGCAAGCTGGGAAGCAACCGCACCTGCGCGGACTGTCCGGACTTCGCGCGCTGTGACATCCTTCAGGGTTTTTACGGGAAAAACGGATACAAATACAAGAAATATAAAGAATCGCTGGAGTTTATCCGCACCAATGGCCGCACAGCCTTCCTGAAGATTGCGAAGAAATGGAACAGAGCGTATGGAAGACTCATTTGACGTTTGAGTATCATCCTATTGTTCGCCTAGTGACCCGTTCGCGATTCCGAGAGCTGTAATTACCTACTTCACCACCGTCAATTTCACCAGATCGCTCTGCTCGACGCGCGCACCAGCCAGTGGCCATTGCGTAATTACTGCACCGGGCTTCACTGGCGGTTTTGGGAGCGCGTCTCCGTTGCCGAGCGGCGCGACAGGCACATCCACATATTTCGTCGCGGACTGGATGCCCACTCTGGTCAGCTCCGCCTGCGCGCTGACCACCGGCATGCCAGCCAGATCGGGCATGACAAAGCCGTCGGGCGCATCGTCGCTAGCCGCGGCCACCAGTAGGTTGATGCTGGGCCGCGCAATACCCTGAGCGTGCGCCGGCGGATCCTGAGCCAGCACCGTTCCCTCGATAGCCGCGCCGTAGGGCAGCCGCGCCGTCACGCCCACCTCCAGGCCCACTCGCCGCAGCTCCAGCGCCGCCACGCGCTCATCCAAACCCACGGTCTGCGGTACTTCCACCTTTTGCGGCCCCAGGCTCTCAGAGACGCGCACGCGCCACTCCCGCCGTACCACTGTTCCTGGCGCGGGCGACTGCGTAAGAATATGTCCCTGAGCTACATCTCCCGAGTAGTAGCGATTGTCCACATCCAGATCGAGGCCCAGTCCCGAGGTCTGGCTGCGCGCTTCGGCCACGGTCATCCCCATTAGCGCGGGCACCTGCACCTCCGCGCCGTGAATGGCGAATTGCATGGTGATGTCAGCCGACAGCAGCGCCACAGCCACCAGCAGCATCACCAGCGAACCCACTTGGAAAAAGTTGACGAAGTGCCGGGTTCTCATATCAGTTTCTATTGTCCCTCGTGAGAGAAGGCCTGAACAAGTAATCACCATGAAACCAACTGTTTCTTTCGATTGCCTAAGATCCGGCAATCTTCAAAAACAGCGCCGTGTACGACAGGAATCCGCCCCCGGAATGTTGACGATTTGTTTCAGCGGCCCGCGGCCCGTAGAATCAGCAATAGCGGTGGATTGCGCTGGATTTCGCGCTGGGAGCCGCACAGGAGCTGATGAGCGAACAGGCAACTTCCCCACAGGCACAGACGGCATCACCGGCATGGATCCGAATCGAGCGGGCGCGGCATCCGCAGCGGCCCTACCCTATGGATTTTATTGAGCGAATCTTTACGGATTTCAGCGAGATTCACGGGGATCGCGCCTATGGCGACGACGAGGCCGTGGCTTGCGGAATGGCGCGCCTGCAGTGCGAAGAGGTGCTGGTGATCGGCAACCGCAAGGGCGGGAGCACGAAAGACCGGGTCCAGCGCAACTTCGGAATGCCGCATCCGGAGGGCTATCGCAAGGCGCTCCGTGCGATGAAAATTGCCGAGAAATTTGGGCGGCCGGTGATCAGCTTCATCGATCTGCCCGGAGCTTTCCCGGGACTGGGCGCGGAGGAGCGGGGACAGGCCGAGGCGATTGCGCGCAATCTTCTGGAGATGTCGAGGCTGAGGGTGCCAACGATCTCTGTAATCAGCGGCGAGGGCGGATCGGGCGGCGCGCTGGCGTTGGCCGTCGCGGATCGCGTGCTGATTCTGGAGAATGCGCTTTACTTTGTGATTACGCCGGAGTCGTGTGCGGCGATTATGTGGCACGATGCGGCGCACAAACAACTCGCCGCGGAAGCGATGCGCATCTCGGCGCCCGAGGTGGCGGCGCTGGGTTGCGTGGACGAGATTATTATGGAACCTCCGGAGGGGATTCACACAGACCGCGTGGCGGGCTGCGGCCTGGTGGGCACAGCGCTCAGGAAGCACCTAGACGAACTGAAGGCGCAGCCGGTCGACGAGCTGGTGGCCGCGCGCCAGGCCAAATTTCGCAAGATCGCGCAGTTCTATACGGAAGATTGATGAACATGAGCACAATTTCGCCAACCGCTGGCCGCTTGCGCGCTTACTTGCGCTTCATCGTCGCGGTACTATGGTTCTTTTTGGCGCGGGGACTGGCTCACCGCCTGGCGCTGGGAGAAGCAACCGGGCCGTTTGTGCCGTTGGTCGAGCAGGCGTTGCTGGCGTTTCTTCTTCTGCTGGGCTATGCGTCGATGGGCTTTTGGCTCGACCGCGAGGCCCATCCGGTCAGCGCGCAGGGGCTTCCCTTTCGAACCGGCTGGCCGGGCGATGCGGGGATGGGCGTGGCCGTGGGCTGGGCGCTGGCCGTGGCGTGCGTTCTGCCGATGGTCGTGGGCGGCGGCATCGCCATTGTGCTGGTTTTGGGGCCTTCGGCCTGGGAATGGCTCGTGGTGGACGCGGCCTTCTTCGCGCTGGTCGCGCTGGCCGAGGAGATTGCCTTTCGCGGTTATGGGTTTCAACGATTTGAACGCGCGGTTGGCCCGCTGGGAGCGGCGCTGGGCTTTGCGGCCTTTTATGCCATTGTGCAGGCGCTTCTGCCCGGTTCGAACCACGCCAGCATTGCCGTCTCGGTGATGCTGAGCCTGGTGCTCTCCACGGCATACCTGCGCAGCCGCGCATTGTGGGTGAGCTGGGGGATCAATTTCGGCTGGAAGGCCAGCCGCGCGCTGGTCTTCGGGCTGGCCATCAGCGGCGTCAGCGACCATTCGCCGGTGGTGCAGGGCAATCCGATGGGGCCGTTCTGGCTCACCGGCGGAGGCTTTGGGCTGGACGGCAGTTGGGTCGCCTTCGTTGCACTGCTCATCACGCTGCCGGTGGTCTACCGCCTCACGCGCGAGCTGGACTATAAAAATAACGCGCCGGTGATTGTGCCGGGCGGCATTCCGGTGGACCTGGACGCGGCCAGCCGCCGCCAGCATGAGGCTGCGATGGGGCCGGTGGCTACTGCCACACCCTCTCTGGTGCAGATTCTGCCCGTGGCCCCGCCGGCGCCGGAGCCGACTTTGGCAGAGAAGCCCCCTGCCGACAGCGAATAATCTTCCCTCACTCTTTTCGGTTCAGGCTGACCGTGAATCCAAACTACTCCGGATCGACGTTTCTCTTGCCGCTGATCTCGTCGATGCGAATCTCCACAACGGCGCATCCGGCGGCGTCTTTCTCCTCGACCGGCTGCTGCGGCTTGCCGGCGGCATATCTTTCCACCAGCATATTCATCAGAGCCGCCTTTTCGGCGGGATCGGCGACCACCCGAGCCGCGCCAAAGGCCAGCACGGAAGCATAGCGAGTGGAGCAGCCGCAGGGACGATCCTCGGAGATCGTCATCTTGATCGCATGACTAACTTCAAAGCAGACGCGGTTGTTTTCGGCGATATTGTCGAGCTTTCGCCCCGTCAGCTTGCAGTGGAAGTAGATTTTCCCTTCGTGATAGAGGTAATTTAGCGGAGTGATGTATGGCTGTCCGGCATGGTCGCAGGTAGCCAGACGGCCTTCCGTCCCCTCTGCAAGAAAGGTGCAGGCGTCTTGTTCACTCATCCAGCGAATGGGCATGGATACTGTCCTCCTGATAATCGGGCGGTGGGGTTCTTCGTTTCCCAGATCCCAAACACGGGACCTGGGGCGCCCAGCTATTCTTCTTTGTCACGCGGCTTTGTGGTGATCTGATCTCCGGCAAGCCGTTCCAGTTGGTTGCGCCAGTCGAGGGACTCGACAAAGCTCTTTGATTCGCGCCAGCCGGGTTCGACAATGACATGCAACTCCAGATAGACCCGTGTGCTGATGAGCGACTCGATCTTGCGGCGTGCGCCGGTGCCGATCTCCTTCAACTTGGAGCCGCCTTTGCCGATCAGAATCGCCTTCTGGCCGTCGCGTTCGCAATAAATCGCCGCCGCGATGCGGGTGAGCGGCAGGCGGGCTGGGGGCTGATTTTTTTTACGGGGCGGAGCCGGCGGTTCGGCCTCTTCATAGCGCTCAATCACGACGGCGGAGGCGTAAGGAACCTCTTCACCGGTCTCGACCAGAATGCTCTCGCGAATCAGTTCGGCAACCATGAAGCGCTGCGGCTGATCGGTGTACTGGTCTTTGGGGTAGTAGCGCTCGCCTACAGGCAGTGCATCGACGATTTTGCGGACAAGGAGGTCCAGGCCGTCTCGCTTGCGGGCGCTGACCGGGATGACCTGTGCGAAGCCGAAGTGCCGGGTGAGCGTGTCGATCAGCGGCAGAAGCTGGTCCTTGGCGACCAGATCGATCTTGGTGAGCAGCAGGAAGACCGGGCAGTCCAGCTTGCGGATCAGGCCGAAGAGGAAGTCGTCCTCGCTGGCCCAGTTGGTGCGCTCGTGTTTTGACTCCGCTGCTGGCTCCGCGGCCTCTTCCAGTTGCACCCGGCGCGTCGCGTCCATCAGCACCAGCACCACATCACGGGTCTCAAGAGCTTCATAGACCTCTTGCAGCATCCGCCGGTCGAGATGCGAGCCGGGCTTGTGGATGCCGGGAGTATCGACAAAGACGATCTGCGCCGCCGGATGCACACCCTTGCGCGCGGGAACCTCGACCACTCCGGCGATGCGGTTGCGGGTGGTCTGCGGCTTGGCGGAGACGATGGCGACCTTTTCGCCGGTCACAGCGTTGAGAAGCGTGCTTTTACCGGCGTTGGGCCGGCCGAGAATGGCTACAAATCCAGATTTCAAAGGGTTTTCAGACTCCTGACTTCTATTATCGCGGATTTACAGATGGAGCGTTGATACAATCGGCGCATGATGCGCGAAGGCACAACCGAACGCCTGCTGCTTCGCCCACTCGAAATCGGCGACGCACCACGGATTCAGGAGCTATTTCCGCACTGGGAGATCGTGCGGTTCATGCTGAATCGCGTGCCCTGGCCCTACCCACACGACGGCGCGTTCCATTATTGCCGGGATGTGGCGTTGCCCATGATGGAGCGGGGCGAGGAGTGGCACTGGACGCTACGCCTGTGCAGCGCGCCGGAGCAAATGATCGGGCACCTCAACCTGATGAAGGGCGAGGAAGACAATCGCGGCTTCTGGCTGAGTCCGCCATGGCAGGGACAGGGGCTGATGAGCGAGGCCTGGGAGATTACGGCTAAAGAGTGGCGGGCGTGGAAGAATCGGGAAAAATAGCCCGATCGACGGGTGCTCAGATTGAGGTTTCTAGTTTCCCACTCTTTCGCAAAGAACGCGAAAGGATGGGGCAGCCAGCCTCTGACCGGGAATTAAGAAGCAGGCGTTGATCCCGCATCATCCGCCGGCGGGAAGACGCGCAGTCGCTCGACGCGGCGGTCGGTGGAGGCTACGATCTCCATGCGCAGACCGGCGGATTCGAGCAGAACCACTTCGCCGGGGAGCGGGATGCGGCCCTCGATCTCGCTGACCAGGCCGCCCAGCGTGGTGGCTTCGTAGGCTCCGTCGAGATCGCTCAGGCTGGCCGACTCGCCGAAGAGGTCGGGCAACTGGTCGACGGGGAAGCTGCCGGGAACGAGCCATATGCCGTTTAGCTCACGCTGCGGCTCGGCATTAACGGAGCCGGGGGGAGCGTCCTCTTCGTGCTCATCGTGGATCTCGCCGACGATCTCTTCGAGCAGATCCTCGATAGTGACCAGGCCGCTGACACCGCCGTACTCGTCGATGACAATGCGCATGTGCTGCTTCTCGCGCTGCATCTCGCGCAGCAGCTCGTAGACGCGCTTGGTTTCGGGGACGAATTCCGCCTCGCGCGCCATGCTGGCAACGGTTCGCGCACCAGCCTCGGTATCGGCGATTTGCAGCAGGTCGTGGGCGAAGGCGATGCCGGTGATGTTGTCGATGGAGCCCGAGTAGACCGGCACGCGGGAGAAGTTGTGCTCGCGCAGCTCTTCGAGGAAGGCTTCCAGGGTGAGGGACGCGGGCACGGCGAAGACCTCCGGGCGCGGAGTCATCACCTCGCGGACCAGCTTGTCGCCGAACTCGACGGCGGAGCGGACCAGCTCGCGGTCGCTCTCCTCAAGAATGCCCTCTTCCTCGCCGGCTTCGAGCAGCGCCTCGACATCGGCTTCGCTCTCCTCTTCGGCAGTGACCGGCTCCTCGGCCAGCGAGGCCACGGAGTAGAAGAAGCGCACGAAGACAGTGATGGGCGTCATCAGCCAGAGCAGCAAGCGGATCGGCCAAACGAGATACCGAGCCCAGCGGCCTTCGGTGCGGTTGAAGAGCAGCGTGGGCAGAAGATGGTTGCAGAAGACCACTACCAGCACCACGGCGAGAACGGCCTGGGCGATCTCACCGGGGGTGGGGCGGGCCAGATATGGGGCGCGATCAAAAAGTAGCGCGCCGAACTCCAGAGCAATAATGCCCAGGGTGAGCTGCTGCAAGACCGCCGCGCAGATCGCCGCGTGCCCGCGAGTGAGGCCCAGTTGCGGTTCGACCAACTCCTCCCATGCGTCAAGGTTTTCTTCGATTTCACGGGTCAGAATCTTGCCGAACTCGCTGTAGACGCGGCTGATGTATGAGGCCAGCGTCTCGACCGCAGCGAGGAAGAGGATGAGGAGAATGAAGAGCGGGGTCATGGCTTGGCACCCCGTTTGCGGGTTGAGGTTCGTGGATTCCCAGGTCCGAAAATCCGGACCTGGGACACCCGATTTTCCGCGCGCTCGATCAGCCCTTGCGGCAGGCCCAGCCGTGTGCGGAGCAGCCGTTCCCGCCGGGCCATTTTGCCCTCATCGGCCTCATGATCGTGGCCTGCCAGGTGGAGCAATCCGTGCAGGATCAGCACCTTGATCTCGGTGGAGAGCGAGTGATGTTGCTCGACGGCCTGACGGAGCGCGGTGGGCACAGAGATGGCCAGATCGCCGGCAATTTCTTCAGCGCCGATGCCATCCGCCGGAAACGAAAGCACGTCGGTTGCCTTGTTCTTGCCGCGGAACCGGCGATTGAGTTTGCGAATCGCGGCGTCGGTGGTCAACAGCACGGTTACCTGGCCGCGCAAACGAACTGCGGCCTGCGCCTGGGATAGAAAGCGGGCCAGGGTGCGGGCTGAGGGAAGGCGGCGGGAACTGGGAGTTGCCGAAGCGCCCAGAGCAGCCAGCCGCTCCGTCGAAGCTATGCTCGGCGCGGGGTCAGGTTCCAGGTCTGGGTCCAGTAGAATCATCGTGCTCGGAGGCGCAGGGAACGGCCCCGGTTCATCTATATTCTACGCGCATCAGCAGTAATCAGCCCCAATGGTTCTTTACTCCTGCTGTGGGATCGCGAAATAGCCTTTGCGGACCTGCACCTTCATGCCGTCGCCACGGCACTCGACGCTGAGCTTGCGGAAGCCGCCGTCCAGCTTGCTGTTCGTGGACGTGTAGGTGGCGACGTACTCGGTGCGCAGCTCGTCCTCGATCTGCTGGAAGGCGGCTTCGAGCTTCTTGCCGTTGTTGCCCACGTCGATCAGCCGGCCGCCGGTCTCCTCGGTCATCTTCTTCATCGCCGAGTAGCCGCTGTAGCCAAATCCCCCATAAAAGCCCCGGTCAGCGATCAGAATCGTGTAAACGATTACGTTGGACTTCTGGGCCGCGGCAATCGCCTCATTGATCTTGACGCGGCTGCCCTCGTCCTCGCCGTCGGTCAGCAGAATCATCGCCTTGCGGCCCGTCTCCTGGCTCATCTTCTGGTTGGCAGCCAGGTAGACCGCGTCGTAGAGCACGGTTCCCTTGGGTGCTCCGATGGTGGGGATGGTGCCGCCACCTGCGCCGGGAATGCCCGCCGCGCCATTGCCGCCGGCGGTGTTGATTTCGGCATGGCTCATCGCCCGCGACAACTGCCGCGCACTGTTGGTGTAGTCCTGCAAGAGGTCCACATTTACATCAAAGGAGAGCAGAAAGGCCTCATCCTTTTTTTGCAGGACGCGCTCCAGGAACTGACTGCCTACATCCTGCTCCAGGGAGAGGACGCGCTGCTGGCTGCCGGAGGTGTCCAGCAGAATTCCCAGGGTCAGCGGGAGATGCGACTCAGCTGCGAAGTTCTTGAGCGTCTGTGGTACCTTGTCTTCCGAGACCGTGCAATCGTCCTTGCCGAGGTGAGGAACCAAGTTGCCGCTCTTGTCCTTGACGGTGAAGACGACATCCACCAGGCTGACGCTCAGCTTGAGCGTCGCCACCGGCTCTTCCTCGGGCGGAGCCTGGGCGGTGCTGACCGGGGGCGCATCCGGCGACGGGGCAAGCTGGGCCCATCCGGCCGGAAGCAACGCCGGCAGGCCACAGAGTAAAACGGCAACTCCCCAACGATTACACATTCTGGTCCTTTAGACGGAATTAGGACTCACGAGGAAAGCATACAACAGGATTTTCGGCCAAATGCAACCAGCGCGGCTCTGGCGCGTCTGATACTCTGACGATTGCAGCACTGTGTCAGGGATCAGGGGTCAGAGATCAGGGATCAGTTGACGGAAGCCTGTAGTTGGTTTTCACTGACAGCTGAAAACTGACCACTGTTCACTGACCACTGCCCACTGGAGAATACCTGTGAAGCTAGGTTTTATGGCAATAGCGCTGGCCGCGCTTCTGAGTTCGAGCCTGAGTTTGACGGCACTGGCCCAACAGCAGCAACCTACCGTGCCCGACGCCCCTACGCCCCAGGCGCCCAAGCCGCTGTCGGACGTGGACGGACCGATTACTCCCGGCAAGGGCGCCGGAGACGAGCAGCCCGGAGCCCCTTCGTCCTCGAATCCATCGGTTCAGCAGCAGCGCCCCTGGAGCAGCAGTCAGGAATCCGGCAATCAGGTCAAGGACGAGGTGCAGACCGCGCCGCCCGAGATGCCCGCCGCCGGCGAGGGCGTTGACAAAGTGACCACGCTGATCATGCACGTGAACTTCGTCGAAGTTCCGGTCACCGTAAAGGACACAAAGGGCAAGCTGGTCTCTGGCCTCACCTACCGCGACTTCAAAGTCTTCGAGAACGACACCCGTGAGCCCCTTGCTTTTTTCACCACGGATTCCTTCCCCCTTTCGATTGCTTTCGTGCTCGATCAGAGCCTGACCTCGGACGTGATGGCCAAGGTGAACAACTCGCTGGGCGCCATCCAGGGCGCGCTCACGCCTTATGACGAAGTGGCCGTCTTCTCATATAACAATGGCGCGCAGGAGCGGACCGGCTTTACCGGCGCGCAGAGCGGCCGTTTGCCCGCCGTGCTGGCTCTCACCAAGGAGACCGGTAGCGAGATGCTGGTGCCGATCAATGATGGCCCCATGGCCGGCTGCAACGTTCGCCAGAACGGCAACTGCGTCGACCCCAATCTGCAGCCCGGGCGCTCGGCCGGCGGCAACACGTTCATGACCATCCCCAAGGAGATTCACACCCTCAACGACGCCATACTGGCCGCAGCCAAGGAACTCTCCACGCGCCCCAAGGGCCGCCGCCGCATCATTTACGTCATCAGCGACGGCAAGGAGTACGGCAGCAAGGCCAAATTCGCGGAGGTGCTGCGCTATCTTCAGACCAACAAGACCGCAGTCTACGGCACGCTGGTGGGCGACTCGGCACGCTGGGGCGAGAGCTACGTGAGCCGCCTCCACATACCCGGCATGATGTACGACAACCTCCTAGCGAAGTACATCCTAGCCACCGGCGGCACACCGGACTTCGAGGGCGGCACCAACGGCATCGAAAAGAGTTACGCCAAGATCGCCGAGGAGGCGCGCAACCAGTACACGCTGGGCTACTATAGCCACCAGCCGTTCATCGACGGAAAGTTCCGCAAGATCGAGGTGCGCGTCGACCGGCCCGGCATGGAGGTCATCAACAAGAACGGCTATTACCCGTCGGGGCAGGATTACCGCTAACCCGGTCTGGTATGGATTCCGTCAACCGGCAACAACACGAAAGGCCTGTGCGCCCGCACAGGCCTTTCTGCATGAATGAACCAGCGGATGCGCCGTGAGCCATGGATGACAGGCTCTTCCTGTCTGCTATCCACGCGACTGACATGCGCGGCAAATATATTCCAACACTTTGAATCCCAGCGGATTTTCGAATCGATTACCGCAGCGGCTGCAAACGACATAGTCCATCTCCGCGGGCGGAGGCGCGGCCGGCGTCGATGCCAGAGGCGGCGCGGGAGCCACGGTCTGTTGCACTGTTGGCTGCACGGTTGGCACGGCGGGCGTGGGGTCGGTGATGCCCTTGAGGCCTTCCTTGAATCCCTTCAATCCTTCGCCCAATCCCTTGCCCAGCTCCGGCAGCCGCTTAGCGCCGAAGAGCACAAAGAGAAGAATTAATATAAAAATCCAATGCGTTGGTTCACTCAGGAAACCCATCGTCTTATCCTCCGCGCACCGGGTTCGCGCCCGCCGCACATTCTAAGGGATATTGTCGCACAAAGATAGTGGTCAGTGGACAGCGGTCAGTGGGCAGTAAAACCCGACGACTGGCGACTGTTCACTGTCCACTATCAATTCACCTGCGCCGGCTTACCCAGTCTTTCCGTGACCATCGCGTAGAAGGCGCGCAGGTCTTCCTCATCGCCCACGGTCAGCCGCCGGTAGACCTTCATCAGCGGAAACAAGCGCGAGCCGCGCACTTCAATGGCCGGAACCGCCATCGCGCCGCCGGGATACTGGGTCATCTCCCAGGCGCCGGCATAACGGCGGCGCAGCACCTCGCCCAGGTAGCTGCCCCAGAGCCGCACCTCGAAGTCCAGCTCCAGCTCCGGGCTCTCGCCCACAATAACCAGAATCTCGTCCAGCGCGTCAATGGAATCCGAGGTAAAGTCCAGCTTCTGCTTGAACTCGCTGCGGCCCAACTCCGCCGCAGCCCGCGCATAGCCCTCCATCATCGCCCCCAGGTCAGGGAATTGCGACGACTCCAGCCGCAATCGCAGATTGGTCGAGTTTCTCATCTTGTCCTCAGAGTATATGCCCAGCGCCGCTGAAGGAAGCATCCACAGCCAAACCGGGGCAGAAAAGAGTGCGGAGTCCCAGGTTTGTGGCGTTATGGCGCGGTTTTATGGCAGACTGAGAGCAGTTGTGGAGGATTCTCCGTTGAAGACCATCAAGTTTTTCGTCCTTGCCGCCGTCTTGGTGCTTGGTGCAGGAGGCGCTCTCGCCGCCGAACGTGCGATTTATCCCGATCCGTCGCATGCTACAGCCGACATCGCCGCCGCACTCAAAACCGCCGCCGCAAGCCACAAACGCGTTCTGCTGGACTTTGGCGGCGACTGGTGCGGCGACTGCCAGGCGCTCGACCTCTACTTCCACGACACAACCAACCGGCCAATTCTGGAGGCTAATTTCGTGCTGGTCCACGTGAACATTGGGCACATGGACGCCAACGTGGAGATCGCTGAAAAGTACGGCATCCCACTGCACAAAGGAGTGCCCGCGCTGGCTGTCCTCGACGAAAAGGGCGTGCTGCTCTATAGCCAGAAGGGTGGCGAGTTTGAAGACATGCGTAACATGGAGTCGGCGGCGGTAACGAAGTTTCTGATGCGGTGGAAGCCGGTCAAGCCCGGCTGCTCGGCAGTGATGGTGAACTGCTGAGGCCGGCCGCTCAGAGGCCAGCGCTCTGGCCATCCCCTCATCCTAGCGGCGACAAATGCTTGGTGTTCTGGTAGGTGTAGATGATGCGGTGGGCGACGGTGATGGTGGAGAGCACGGCCAGCACCCAGAGCGCCGGAGCCATCACGCCCCAGTGATTGAAGAGTGCGCCCAGAATCACCAGTACGATGCGCTCCGGCCGCTCCATGAAGCCTACCTTACATTGGCCGATCAGCGCCTCGGCGCGGGCGCGCGTGTAGCTGACCATCAAGGACGTGACCATCACAAAGGCCACCAGCACCACATACCTGAACCGATTGATGCGGCCGTAGTATACCAGCAAACCGAAGAACAGGATGACGTCCGAGTAGCGATCCATCACGGAATCGAAGAAGGAGCCGAAGACGGTGACCTGATTGTTGCGCCGGGCCACGCGGCCGTCGAGCATATCGAAGGCGCCGGCGGCAAAGATAACCATGCCGGCGTAAAAGAACACCCAGTCGGCGTTGGCGGCGTTAGCGTGGCCGAAGAGGAAGGCGGCGACGATGTTGATGGCCACGCCTATAACGGTCAGCGCGTTGGGCGAGATGCGGGTCAGCGCAAGGCCATGCACGATTTTGTCGAGAAGCCATCCGCAGGCGCGGCCGAAAGCGCTGGTCCAGGTGATTGCCATCGTGCTACTTCTGCTCCAAATTCTGCTTTAGGTTCTGTTCAGCGGCGGCCTCAGCCAGCGCCGCGGCGGCTTCATCATGGATCGTAGTCAGTTTCAGGATTTCCAGCTCGCGCTTGCCATTCGGGGTGACGATGGTGGCGATGTCGCCCACGCGCTTGCCCACCAGGCCGCGGCCGATCGGCGAGGTGGTCGAAATCAGCCCCTTCGAGACATCGGACTCTTCGCTGGTCACCAGACGGTAGACGATCTCCTCGTCCTTGGTCGAGTCGTAGACCACTACCGTCGAGCCGAAGCCGGCCTTGTCTCTGGGAATATTGGCCAGGTTGACCAGCGAGAGCTCGGCCATGCGCCGCTTGAGTTGGCCCAGGCGGGCATCGACAAAGGTCTGGCGTTGCTTGGCCATGTGGTACTCGGCATTCTCCGAGAGATCTCCCATGGCCACGGCCTTTTTGATCTCGGCTGGTAGCTCGTGCTGGAGCTCGTGCTCAAGAATTGCAATCTCGGCGAGTAGCTGCTTTTTGATGTGCTCGGGCATTCAGGGTCCGTGGGGGCGGCGGGGTTTGCTCCATCCGCGAGAGATAAAGAACTTGATTTCTCATTATACGCGGGGTCAGGAGGCTGGGAACAGGGTATAGAGAATAGAGAATAGGGAATAGGTAGTAAGGAAAACAGATCGGAGCTGCGTCTGAAATGTGCGATTGCATCATGATCGACTGGGGGAATATCAGGTAGGCGTTGATGGTGTGTTGCGAGTGTACGAGGTTCTACTGAAGTCTAATACAAAGGACCGCCAACCATCTTATCCAGCTGCGTGAGGCCGGAACGCTGGCGCAATGGGTAAAGGAGCGCGCAGACGCAAGCTGTCACAAGTGATCTTCGGGAGTTAATGAACAAGTCTTTTCGCGAGTCAACATTCCCTCGGCGGCTAAAGCCGAATATCTGTATTGTGCGCTTACGGCGCGGCTGAAGCCGCTCCCTTTCAAAACCAAAGCTGATTCAGATCTTTATTCCGTTTGCTTCGTATTCTCGTTTGCGCTGGCCTTGTCTCCTTTGCCGTTTAGCACGCGCTCGCTACCATCTATTTAAGAGGCTTCATGGAAACCAAGGACATCGAATCGCCGCAGCCAACGCCGCCGGTTGCGCCTGCTGCGCCGGCAGCGATTGCGCCCCCATGGCACACCGCCGTACTGGTTGCGAGCATTGTCGTGTTCTCCATTCATAGCGCCTCGCGCTTTTCAACCGCGCACGCCGAAATCAACCGGCTCGCGACCTATAGCTTCACGGCGGCGATGGAAGCGGTCTTGCTCGCATGGGTCTTTTTTGGATTGCGCCTGAAAAAAATTCCGCTGCGCTCGCTGCTCGGCTCATGCGCCTTGAGCCTTCACTCCATCGCGGAGGACTTGAGCTTCGCTATGGGCTTCTGGATTCTCTCGCTGATCGTGCTGGGCACACTGAGCATGGCATGGTTGCGCGCGGAGTCCGCGCTGGCGCACCGGCCAGCGACGACTTATGCCGCTGGAGAGGCTGGAAAAGCCGGACAATCGCTTGCTAACGATCCCTCAAAGCTCGAATCGCTGCGCGCGCTGAAGCAAATAGCGCCCGCCAACGGAAGAGAAATAGCCGCATGGATACTGCTCTGCATGCTGGTTGGCTTCACGGAGGAGATCGTCTTTCGCGGCTACCTGCAGCGCCAGTTCATTGACTGGGCGCGAGGCCGCGTGGGGGTGGGCGTGCTAGCCTCCGCAGTGGTCTTCGGCAGCGCACACGCATATGAAGGCGCGCGCGGCATGGCCTTGATTACAGTCTTCGGCGTGCTCTTCAGTTTGCTGGCGCTCTATCGCCGCAGCCTGCGCGCGGGCATCTTCGCGCACGCATGGCATGACCTGATCGCCGGCCTGGCGATCGCTTTGCTCAGGTCGAATCACGTGATCTGAGCCGATACAAGCGAGATTCAAATCGGCACTCGAAAAAATTGTTGACTATTTTTCCACCACGACATCGTTTTTCTCTTGACACTTGCGATGGATGAATCTATATATGCATCAACTGCAGTAACATTTGCAGCGATGGAAAAATCGTCACAAGGGAGAATAGGCAAATGGCAACCAAAAAGGCACCAGCCAAGAAGGCACCCGCGAAGAAGGCGGCCAAGAAGGCCGCAAAGAAGAAGTAGCGGTACCTCCAACCCAAAGGCAACAGATCAGGGGAGCGCTTCCAGCGTTCCCCTGATTTGTTTTTTGAGAAAGGATTACACTGGTACACGCAGAGCACGGGAGGAATCGATGACACGCCGCCGCTGGATTGCCGAACATTGGGATGAAGCCACCGCGACGCTCACGGGCGCGCAGGCCGAACACATGACGCGCGTATTGCGCGCGCAGCCGGGCATGGAGGCCGATGTGGTGGCGGGCGGCCACGTCTTTCATGCGCAGGTGGTCGCGGTCTCCGGTGGTGAAGTTCGCTTCAACCTTATCGCCGAACTGGATGCCGATCCGGCGCTGCCGATCACGCTAGTAATGGCCGTCTATAAATTCGATCACATGGAGTGGGCTATCGAGAAGGCTACCGAGTTAGGAGTCGCCGCGATTGCGCCGGTGATTGCACGGCGCACAGAGAAGCATCTGGCGGCTGCGGCGCAAAAGCGCGCGGAGCGCTGGCGGCGCATTGCGCATGAGTCGGCGCAGCAGTCGCGACGCTGCGACGTGCCGCTGGTCTACGATCCAGAGCCTTTGTCCGCGCGGGTGCGAGCAGCATCGGAAGCAGCGCGCATTGTTCTAGCCGAGCAGGAGCGCACAACTACGCTGCGCAATGCGCTGGAAGAAGCCGTGGCTGCTGCGGGAACAGAAATGCCTGCTCTGGAGATTGCCATCGGCCCCGAAGGCGGATGGGCGCCGGAGGAAGAGGCGCTCTTCGACGCCAATGGCTGGAGAGCCGCATCGCTGGGGCCGCGCATTCTGAGAGCCGAAACAGCGGCCATTGCCGCGCTGGCGGTGGCGGCTTCGTATCTGGAGTAATTTTGATCTTCTCTTGGTCGCAGAGAGGCCACTCATTGAAGTGTCCACGGCAGAGCTTCAGAATTCGATAACTGACGCGCAGCAATAATCTACAAGAAATCGCACTAGACGTGAGCGCTGCCGCTGCGCTTGCGGAAGACCACTTTCAGTTCGCGCCGCCATTGCTCGGTGAGCGCAATCAGTTCCCACTCGACCTGCGGAGAAAAATAGCGCAGCACCGGCTCGTTGGCGGGATGGATGCGCAGCGCCGGAGCCGCTAGCAGAAGCCGCGGCTGGAGCGGCGAAACCTCCACACCAGAAAAATACCCCTGCCGCTCGAAGGCCGATAGCGGCCGTCCGCCCTCGTTGCCCGCAACTGGCTGGCGGTCGTCGTTCAGCGCGCGCACGCGAATCCAATAGTCGAGCGCCTGCAACGGCAGATGCAGGTCCTCGTCGGCCTTCAGCTCGATCACTGTCAGCCGCCCGTTGCGGTCCAGCGTCAGCAAGTCCAGCAATCCCCGGTCGCCGGTGGAGAGCGCGGGCACCTGCGAGTAGAGCAGGTCGCCGCGCAGCCCCGGCAGCAGCTCAGTAATCTCCGCGCGCAGCCGCGCTTCCAGCCAGCGCTCCGATTGCAGGCGGAAGAGCGGGTCGGTGTGCGCACCGTCGCCGTGACGGCTCAAGAATAGCCGCGAAAAGAGATCGCGGCAGAGCGGCTCGGTCTCCACCGTGAGCGGCGTCTCATTGGCGCCCGCGCCGAAGCTGATCGCGGCTTCACGGGCGAAGGTGTTGGCGGCAAAGCCATGACGCACGCGCGCAAATTCGAGACCATGCAACAGCAGCCCAACTTCGGTGGCCGAGCTGGGCCGTACCTCGACCCGGTCCTTCGCGGACGGCGGGACCAAAGAAAGCAACCGATCAATTCCGGCCTGATTGCGCTCGATGGCCGCGGCGGCGGAAAAGGCATGGACCAAGCGCGAGTCGAGATTTCCGGTATCTCGAAAGTCCACGACAACCAGCTCTTCGCTGCGCTCGTCCAGCGTGAAAAGCTGGAAGTCGGCGGCTGCGTGATTCAGCCAGGCCATGCGCTCGGCGGTCGTTCGCCACGCCCCGGCGGGCACGATCACCTTCAGCCCGCCAAAGTGCCGCCGCACGTCGCCGTGCTGACGGCAATGGTCCAGCCAGAGGATTCCCAGCGTCAGCACGCCGTCCACCATCGCAGCCGACTCCGATTCGCCGACTCCGATCACCGCGTCCGCGGCTGTTCCACGCAGCAGCCGTCCGCGCGCGTATGCCGGTCCAAAGCTGTGCTCCAGGTCCATTGCCGAGCGCAGACCGTCAACCTTACAACCTATAAAGTGTCGAGTTAGCACACGCTCCAGCAGCCGCTGGTAGTTGCGCCGGGCAACTTCGCGGGCGGTGGGGGTGCGGCGGTCGCTGGTGGGAACCAGCTCCAGGGTTTGCGGCTTGGCAGCGCCCATGCGGCGAGTCGCCAGGCGCAGGCATTGCGCGCGCTCCTGCACGCCGGTCACAGTGCGGATCAGATTACGCTCCTCGCTCCACAGTTGCAGCAGGCAGCGGCCATGCTGTTCGCTCACCGCATAGTGGGCGGAGCGCATATCGAAGAGCACTCGGCCGTCCTCCAGCAGCGCGGCCGCTGGGTGGTCGGTAAGGTATGTTTCAATTGCCTGGGCCAGCCGCTCGGGAGATGCGGCCTCGGCGTCGGCGGCCATCTGCCTCTACCAGCCCTGACGCGCGCGCAGACTGGTGATGTGCGCGGTGTGGTGGCGCGAGTGCCATTCGTACATGGCCAGCCCCTTGGCGAGGTCAACACGGCCATGCTCGGGGTGGTTGAAGCCCTTGCGGAAGTCGTCGTCTGTCATCGCTTCCAGCTGCGCCACCCAGCGACCATGTAGCCCTTCAATCATCGCCAGGGAAACATCGATGGGCAGCCGGCTGTCGGCCAGATTGGCCCAGGCGGCCTCGTCATAAGCATTGATTGTGGGCCAATCCCTGGTCAGCGCCAGCTTGTTGCGAATATAGGCCACCGCGTGGCTGTCGGCGAGGTGATGCACCACCTGCCGGACGGTCCAGCCATCTTCGCGGTAAGGCGTGTCCAGTTGCGCATCGCTCAATCCGGCAACGGCGGCGCGCAGGCGCTCGGGCAACAGGCGCAGAGTTTCAATATGCGCGGCGCGGATGCCGGGCTGACTGCTGGCTGACGCGCTGAAGCGGCCGATAGGATAACGGAGTACTTCCAGGTCTGTCATAGCTCGAAACCTACCCTGTTCATGTGCAGATACGAATCCGCATTGAGGCACCCGACCCGGCAGCAGCGCCGTTTGGGACCAAACTGGTTCTAGGCATGAGGGTGGTGATGGTGATGATGGCTGCGATGCGGGTACTGGTGGTTATGCTTCGAGGCGAAGGCCGGGCTCGCCAGGACCAGCAACAGCAGGACGGCGGCAAGAATCTTCTTCATGGAGAAAATGTACCACGAGTCAGGCGCTGGGGGAAGAGTTCCGTTCGCCCAGCATCAAAAGAGGAACGGGTTTCAGCAGAGACGCAATCGGGGGTAAACTTGTAAATATGATGAACATACCGGCCACTTCCCCGCCTCCCAGTCACAAACGCTACTTTTTTGAAAAATTCGGCCTCACCGAGCGGCTGCTGGAACGCTGCCTGGGCGAGGCCTTGTCCGCCGGCGGCGATTATGCCGATCTATACTTCGAGTCGGTAACGGCTACCTCGCTGGGCGTGGATGAGCAGATCGTTAAATCCGCCAGCCAGGGCGTCAGCGCCGGCTGCGGCATTCGCGTGCTCAGCGGCGAGCGCACCGGCTACGCCTACACCGACAACCTCAACTCCGAGCGCCTGCTGCACGCCGCGCGTACCGCGGCGCTGATCGCCAGCGGACCAGCCACGCAAACGGTGCAGGGCTTCACCGAAGCGCCCGCCGCCGACCTTTATCCCGTGCCGCTGGGCGGCTACGATCTGGACCTGGCCGCGCGGCTCGAACTGATCCTGCGTGCGGATCGCGCCGCCCGTGCTTATGACCCGCGCATCGTGCAGGTCAAGGCGGGCTACTCCGAAGAACTGCGCCGCATCCTCATCGCCGCCTCCGACGGCGCCTTTGCCAGCGACACGCAGCCCCTCTGCCGGCTCAACGTTTTCGTCATCGCCAAGGAGGATGCAACCGTCACCAAAGGCACGGCGGGCGGCGGCGGGCGCGCGGGACTCGATCAATTCACAGGCTCCAAAAGCCCGGAGACCCTGGCACGCGAGGCTGCGCGCGGGGCGATTCTGCAACTCCAAGCCGTGCCCGCACCGGCAGGCGAGATGGAGGTTGTACTCGGCCCCGGGTGGCCGGGAATTTTGTTGCATGAGGCGGTTGGCCACGGCCTCGAAGCCGACTTCAACCGCAAAAAGACCTCGGCCTTTACCGGGCTGATCGGGCAGCAAGTCGCCAGCTCCAAGGTGACCGTGGTGGATAATGGCACGATCTCAGGCCGTCGCGGCTCGCTGAACGTGGACGACGAGGGCACGGCCACGCAGGAAACCGTCCTGATCGAAGGCGGCATCCTGCGCGGCTATCTGACCGACAAGCTCAGCGCACGGCTGATGAACTCCGCCAACACCGGCTCCGGCCGCCGCGAGAGCTATCAGCACATCCCCATGCCGCGCATGACCAACACCTATATGCTGGCCGGCGACGACGCCCCCGAGGATATTCTGCGCTCGGTCAAGCACGGCCTCTACGCGGTCAACTTCGGCGGCGGCCAGGTGGACATAACCAACGGCAAGTTTGTCTTCTCGGCGTCCGAGGCTTACCTGATCGAAGACGGCAAGATCACCGCCCCGGTGCGCGACGCCACGCTGATCGGCAATGGACCGGAGGCGCTCAAGCACGTCTCGATGGTCGGCCACGACCTGAAGCTCGACGAAGGCATCGGGACTTGCGGGAAGGATGGGCAGAGCGTGCCGGTGGGCGTTGGCATGCCCACCATCAAGCTGGACAAAATGACGGTGGGCGGCACGGGAAGGTAAGAGTTTTGATGTTATTGCTTGTTACCAGTCAGAACTTTATCGCTCAGAAGCAATTGTCGTGACGCATGAAATATGCCGACGATTGATTATAGCAAAACCACAATAGGTGTACCCAAGGCTACGACTCTAAAGTGTTGATTTCCTTAAGAAATAAACACAATTGATGAGGCTGTTATAGGCATGGGAATTGTGGTTTTGCTCTAAAACCCGAGTCTGGTTTCTACAACTCGGCAACCAGATTCATGATGTTGTATTCAAGCCTGCAAACTGGCGAGCACGGGCTGGGTAAACGACCAATGCGTATGAACGATGCGCCAGCCGTCGGCTCCGTGCCGGTAGACCTCGGTTGTATTCCAGCGCATCTCGTCGCCGCCTCCGCGGGAGACAAAGCAATAGGTCAGGATCGCGATCTCTCCCTGCACCTTCACCTCGGGATCGACAAACTCATAACTATCAATGAAGATCTGTCCGCGCAACTCCGCGTAGTACTTCCGCAAGGCGCTCAGGCCGTCAATCCGCTCTGGCAGAAATGGATCGAAGTAGGCAACATCCGGCGCGGAGATTTCCAGAAACCCGTCCGGATCGCCGCGTCCCCAACGATCGAGCGCGGCTCGCTCCATATGGATAATTTGCAAAGAGACTTCATCGACCGGCATTTCGAATCACTCCCGAAACATCACCAAGAACTATAAACCTATCGCATGGCTCCTTGCAGCCGGATTGAGACATGCACCAGACTCAGCGCGGCCGGGGTCACGCCGGGAAGGCGGCTGGCCTGGCCGATGGTTACCGGGCGCACCCGTTGCAGCGTCTCGCGCATCTCGCGCGAAAGCCCGCTAATGACGCCATAATCGAGCCACTCCGGAATCGCAACCCCCTCGGCCGCCTTCAACCTGGCGATGGATTTCTTCTGCTGATCCAGGTAGCCGGCGAACTTGATCTCGGTCTCCACGGCGCGGGCTTCGTTGCGCAGCGCCGCTCGCGCTTCGGAAGTCAGGCCGGGTCGATCCATCCACTCCGCCAGCAGCGGATCGGCCACAGGGTCATCGCGCACCGCGCCCATCACCGCCTCGATGCCCACCTCGGGCCGCTTCAGCAGTTGTGCCCAGGTCAATCCGGCGGTCGCCGTTAGTTCGCTCAGACCGGCGGCACGCAGCCCGTCCGGGGTCGCCTTGCCCGTCACCAGTAACTGCTCCAGCGCATTCATCCGAGCCTGCTTTCGCTCATACTCCGCCCAGGTCTCGTCGCCGATCAGCCCCAGCCGCCGCCCATGCGGAGTCAGCCGCCGGTCGGCGTTGTCGATGCGCAGGTGCAGCCGGAACTCGGCCCGCGAGGTGAACATCCGGTACGGCTCGTTGGTTCCCTTCGAGATCAGGTCGTCGATCATCACACCGATGTAGCCCTCGCTCCGGTCCATCGTGAACGGCGGCTCGCCCTTGAGCCACAACGCCGCGTTGATGCCGGCCATGATGCCCTGACCGGCCGCTTCTTCATAGCCGCTGGTTCCATTGATCTGCCCGGCAAGGTAAAGACCTGTGAAGGCCTTCACGCGTAAGCTGCGGTCCAGCTCGGTCGCGTCCACGCTGTCGTATTCAATGGCATAACCGGGGCGCAGCATCTCCGCCTGCTCAAGGCCGGGAATCGAATGCACAATCTCCCACTGCACCTCCATCGGCAGCGAGGTGGACATTCCGTTCACGTAGATCTCGTGCGTGTGCAGCCCCTCCGGCTCCAGAAAGAACTGGTGCTGTGTCTTGTCGGGAAACTTGACGATCTTGTCCTCGATGGACGGGCAATAGCGCGGCCCGATCCCCGCGATCTGCCCCGAATACATCGCCGAGCGATGCACATTCGCGCGAATGATTCTGAGCGTTTCCGGCGTCGTGAAGGCGATGTGGCAACTGATCTGCGGCTGGACAATCTTTTTAGTCCGGAAGCTGAAGGGAGTCGGCTGCGCGTCGCCGGCCTGCTCCTCGAAGGCCTCCCAGCGGATGGTCCGCCCATCCAGCCGCGGCGGTGTCCCGGTCTTCAGCCTGCAAGTTCTGAGGCCCAGCGCGCGCAACGCCTCGCCCAGCAGGACCGAGGCCGGCTCACCGCTGCGGCCAGCCGGATAGCGCTCCTCGCCGCAGTGGATCAACCCATTCAGAAAGGTGCCAGTCGTAATAATGGTGGCCCTAGCCAGCATCTGCCGCCCGTCGCGCAGCTTCAGGCCCAGTACCTTTCGTCGTGATTCTGAATCCCCTTCGTCGACAATCAGCCCAACCACCTCAGCCTGCCGGATATGCAGCCCCGGCTGGCCTTCCAGCACCTCGCGCATCCTCACCCGGTAGAGCTGCTTGTCGCACTGCGCCCGCGGACTCCACACCGCCGGGCCGCGTGAGCTATTCAGCAGCCTGAACTGAATGCCCACCGCATCGGCCACCTCGCCCATGATGCCGCCTAGCGCGTCCACCTCGCGCACCAGGTGGCCCTTAGCTACGCCGCCGATGGCCGGATTGCAGCTCATCTGCGCGATCAGGTCCAGGTTCATCGTGATCAGCGCGGTCTTCATTCCCATGCGCGCCGCCGCCATCGCCGCCTCGCACCCCGCGTGCCCCGCGCCCACCACTGCCACATCGTATTGTTCGGTAAAAGCCATCTGAAACTATTCTACGGATTCCTCTCAGCGCCTGTGGAAGGTGCGCTCAGCCGAGGCTCAGCAAGCTCCTCTATAATTGTCCCGTCTCCTCATGCAGAGAGAAGGTCGAGGGCGATCGGCGATATGGTTAACTGCTCATGCGGTCAAATGACAGAGGAAGGGACCACGCTGTGTCCCCGCTGCGAGGCTCTGCACGTTCTCGGTCTGGGAATGGGGGCACTGGAGAATGAAATCAGAAGCGCCTATCGCCTGCTCTCCAAAGCCTGGCAGCCGGAGGGTTTCCAGGACGACCCAGCGCTGAAAGAGGCCGCGGAAACCAAACTGAAGGATGTCCAGAGCGCCTTCGAGTTTCTTACTTTGACCTCCACGGACCGCGCCCAAGCTAGGAGGCCCATCTATCTCTCCCTCTCCGCAAAATTGGCGGCCGCGCCAACGGTGCCGAATGCTGTATCCGCTGCACAAGTAGCTCACGCAGGCAGTGTTGCGCCTGTGCCCGCCCCGATTTCCATTGCCGAAGCTTCGCCTGCCGCCGCTCCAGATGAGGCTCCTCCACAGGGGCCTTGGCCAGTGATCAAAATGTTGTTACTGATAACGGCGGTTGCCCTGGTAATTCTCCGGGTTGGGTATGTGTGGTCCGTTCTCAAGGCACAAACCGCTTCAGGCGGCTCGGTGGCTGCCGTCAACGGTTCCTCTCAAGGCAGTGCGCCGGTGTTGCCGGAGGAAATAATCCTGGACGCGGTGGAGCAGGCATGGAAGAGATTGGCCCCGCAATACTCCGCGCCCGCGGCTGGCCCGCAAACCGGACAGCCCGCGCCCCACAATGCGAAGAACCAGCAGCCGCAGACGGCACACACTGCGGCCCATCCGGCTCAGCCCGCGACGATCAAGCTCAAGCCCTATCTTACCGTTGGTTCCACCCGGGACGAGGTGCTGGCGCAGCAGGGAACTCCGACAGCTTCCTCGGAAGACAAGCTCGTCTACGGAACTTCGGAATTGTATCTCAAAGACGGCCGCGTTATTGGCTGGCGCATCGATCCCTTTTCATCCCCGATCCGGGTCAAGCTCTGGGCGCAAACTCCCGTCGATCCCGACCTGGAGTTTTTTACCGTGAACTCAACCAAAGACGAGGTACTGGTGGTTCAGGGAACTCCAACGGAATTCTCTGAAGATAAGTTCAAGTATGGCGATTCCGTCGTTTATTTCAACAATAACCGGGTGGTGAATTGGAAGAACGACCCCGGATCGGTCCCGCTTCGGGCGAGATAGCCTCTGGTCCCGTGCACACCGCAGCCGCGTCATATTGGTCGGTGACGGGTTTCTGGGGCGATTCTCTGGATTTTCCAATGCCGCAACTGAATGACGCCAGTTGTATTCTTCTGCATATCGCTCCGAGATTCATACGAGGGTGAATGACAATGGCAGTTGATAAGTTAGGGCAGTGGTGGGTCGGAAGTCAACCGCAAGACTTGAAGGAATATCTTGAGGCCTATTCTGCAGATAGGTATATGGTTCATGAATTCAGACTTGCTCAATGCAAATGTGGAAGCGATCAGTTCAATCTGCGTGCCGACGATGACGAGGGGTGCGCAAAGCGAGTCTGCCCTTCCTGCTCTGAGGCCCGGTTTGTCTGCGACAGCGAGGAGTTTTACCCTGATCCGCAGCCTGAAGAGTGGAAGTGCGTCGAATGCGGCTCCAATCTGGTTAATGTCGGAGTTGGATTTTCGTTGTACGAAGATGGAGAAATACGTTGGATCTAAATTGGCGAACGATGCGTATCCTGTGGAATCTTGGGTTGTGCCGCTGAGTGGAAGGTCGCATATGAACCTTCAAAGCAACTTATCGATCAAGTCTGAATCGAAGCCAGTGGGTGCCACAAGTCCAGATTCTCGGACATGGGATACCACGATCCCCGTGGCGCGTAAGCGCCGTCAGCCCCACTGCAGGTGGTTGCAGGTAATTTCAATCGTGAGGCGCATAATCGAATTCATGAAGATCATTCCGTTTGCTACGCCTGAATTCCACGTCAGTATGGCCTCTCCGCACCCCATAAACATGCGCACCCCACCCCCCCCACCCTGTGGAAAACTTATTTTGGCCCTCTTATTTCCCGCAACTCACACAACATCAGCACTTTGTAGTTTTTGCCCAGTAACGAATTGGCAATTGAAAACCTTGGATTTTACCTGTTTCTTGGCCTAATAAAGCGCAGTTATTATCCAAAAAGCCCCGTTTTTGAGCTTTTTGGAACCCCGAAAGCACCTCAAGCCCGGCTTTTCACACCTGGGACACGACGAATCCCGATCGTTATTCCGCGCATCAGGAGAGCATTGGAACGCCCAACCGAGTCGAAGTTCCTGCGTCTAATCCTGTAGCAGAGCAAACGGATGAATAGAAATATGCGCAATCGATGGACATTAGCGTTCCAGTTGGCCGCGGCCTGCGTCCTGGCCGCCGCGGCGCAGGATAAGGACAGCTTTACGCCGATGGCCCTCGACGCGGGCTTTGGTCGCATGGATATCTCCGAGCCGGCAATCGCGCCTGAGGAGATCATCCGCCAGTTTGCCGCCAAGGAGAGCGAGTTCCAGCAGGCACTGAACCACTACACCTATCGGCGCATAGCCCGCGTGCAGACCATCGATGACGACAACCGGGTGGATGGCGAGTACTACGAGGTGGACGACGTGATCTTCGACTCCACCGGCAAGCGCACCGAGAAGGTGGTCTTCGCGCCGACCAACACCTTGCAACGGGTCCAGATGACGCCCTCTGATCTCCAGGACATCCAGCACGGCTACCCCTTCGTGCTCACCGCCGAGGAGATCGGCCAGTACAACATCAAGTATATGGGCCGACAGAAGGTGGATGAAGTGGACTGCTACGTCTTCGACGTATCTCCCAAAGTCATCGAAAAGAAGCAGCGCTACCTGCTGGGGCGCATCTGGGTGGACGCGACCGACCTGCAGATCGTGGTGACCAACGGCCGCATGGTTCCCGACGACACGCGCAAGGGAAACGAAGATTTGCATCCGCCCTTCATGACCTGGCGGCAGCAGGTGGACGGCCACTACTGGTTCCCGGTCTACACTAAGGGCGAAGGCGTTCTGCACTTCAGCGGCGGCCATAACTACATGGCCCAGGACGTGCATATGCGCGACACCATCAAGTACACCGACTACAAGCAGTTCGGCTCGACGATTAAGATTATCTATGAGGGCAAGGACATTACGCCGCCGGAGAAGCAGAAATAGAGGCATAAAGATTACATGGATAACCCGATGGGAATCAATCTCGATTATCCGAAAAGTCGAAGGAATCTGGTAGCGCTACCGGGAATCGAACCCGGGTTTTAAGATTGAGAATCTCACGTCCTAACCCCTGGACGATAGCGCCACACATTTGCGGCAGGCAGCCGTTCCCGGCCACTTCTTTTACTCTAGCAAAAATCCGGGCCGCGGCAAAGGGCGCAAAGGGTGAGATTGCCAAAACGAAGGCGCTCAGATGCCCAGTTTGCGGACTTCGTCGTTGTAGTACTTGCGGTAGAGGATCTCCCATTCCTGCGAGCCTTCTTGGATGATCTTGCGCTGGTTGGCGATCTTTGTCCGGGCGGCGGTGTCGATGCCGGCCTCCTGGGTGAGCAGCGCGGTGAGCGCCTTGCGGGCCTCCTGGCGGATGGTGTTGCGATCCTCAAGGAAGCCGACCTCGTCGATCTCGGCCAGGGTGTCGGCCACGGTGTGGGCCAGTTTGTTGAGCTTGTCGGGGCTGATCCTCATAGCACCGCCTTGTATTTTTTGGTCAGCTCGGTTTTCACTTTTTTGAACATTTCGGCATATTGCGCGCCGGACTTGCGCATCTCCTCGGAGTAGGCGTCGAGAATCACGCGCACCTCCTCGTTGATGCGGTCTTCCAGGGACAACTCCTCGACCAGCGCCTCATGGACGCGCGCCTCACACCCCTTCAAGTCACTGGTAGTGATCATCTTGGCGTCGATGAGATGCTTGACGGTCCGGCGGGCAAGGTACCCGATGTAATCGCGGGAGAAGATCATGGATTAAGGGTCAGAATAGCGCATCGGGGCACACTCTGTACACCTTCGGGCGGCAGACTTGATCACGCGGAGCTGCGGATGGCGCTTGAAAACCGTTCGGCACAGGTTATCAGTTTGTCGATACTGTGAAGCTAAATGCAGCCGGTTTACCCCCGAATTGAGAAGCTACAGGTCACCGGTTTCAGGGAAAGTGGTGATCTGCAGCTGTCTGGTTTTGCATGAATCGGTGATCTGAGCCGCTACGGTTTTCTATGAATCGGCTGCAAATACGTTAGTAGGGAATGGGGAGAAGAACCGAAGAAAGGACGAATTTTTTTGGTCAGGGCGATTTTTCAGGGTTTTTCTCGCTATGGGGTTGGGAGCAAGGAATAGGTATGACCTTCATCAGCCGCGGTGCGGGCAGCTTTTGGTGTTGAGGCACTCGTTGGCTAGGCGCAGTCGCTCGACGGGACGGCCAGCGAGCAGGTGCTCGGAGACGATCTCCGCCGCGTCCGCCGGCTGGACGTTGCCGTACCAGACGGCTTCGGGATAGACCACGACCATGGGGCCGTGCTCGCACTGGTCGAGGCAGCCGGATTTGTTGATGCGGACCCGGCCGCCCAGGCCGGCGGCTTTAGTCCGCTGCTGGAGTTCGGTGTGCAGATCGCTGGTTCCATTGGAGGTGCAGGAGGGGCGCGGCGCGCCTTCAGGGCGCGTGTTGTGGCAGACAAAGACGTGGCGCTCAAAAGGGGGCATGAGATTGCTCCTGTGGGTTCGTGGATTCCCTGGTCTCAAAATCGAGACCAGGGGCACCCGTTCCTCTTGTTGAGATTCTTGGTATCCCACCCTAGCCGCAACGAAAAGAGAAGCAGGTCCTTCGACTTCGCTACGCTTCGCTAAGGATGACAGGCGAGGGGGGGACCCAATGGTGGTTCAATGCTGTATTCAGAGTAAAGCCCGATGCTCTGCACTCGTCCTAGAAACCAAAGTTTCCACAATCTGAGGCGCCGGCCCGCCCGCATCTGCGAAAATAGAGATTGACTATGAGCACAGACAACCTTCTCTCCCTGAAAGACGACATGGTGGCCTTCATCGAGGGCCACGGCTTGAAACGCCTGCCCGGCTATATCACCGAGGATATTCCCTCGATTGTGTGGGAGGGCGCCGACAACCCCGACGCTTGGAAAGACTTTGTGGAGATGGCCAAGCACGCCGGCGCTCCCTTTGTGACCTTCAGCGAGATGACGCTGGAGGCCGAGGAGCTGGACGCGCTGATCGAAGAGGCCGGGGAGATGAACTTCCCCGACGAAGAGGCCACGGAACTGGTGGAGGCGGAGTGGCTGCGCAAGTACGCCGGCAAGCTGGGGTACATTCAGCTGGGCTTTGTCTACCAGGGGCTGGTCTTCCTGCATGAGACCACCACGGAATGGTATGAGCGCTTCCAGGCGCTGCTGGAAGACGTGGAGACCTTTCAGGACCTCGTCATCGGCGAGCACGAGCACGACGGCGACGAAGAGGACGAGTAGCCGCGGTGAACGGGGCGGGCGCTGAAGGCAATGGGAGTGTTGCGCCGCAGGGTCTGCCGCTGAATTCGCCGCGCCAGCGCTGGAGTATTGTTGAGCCGCATCCAGACGAGGCCGTGGCGCTGGCCAAGGCTGCCCGGTTGCCACAAGTGCTGGCCGAGCTGCTGGTGGCGCGTGGCGTTACTCAGCCGGCTGATGCATTCGCCTTTCTCAATCCAGAGATTGCTCACTTGTACGATCCCTTTCTGATGCTGGGCATGAAGGCCGCCGTGGAGCGGCTGGAACAGGCGATCGCCGGGCGCGAGCCGGTGCTGCTCTATGGCGATTACGACGTGGACGGCACCACTGCCGTGGTGCTGCTGAAGACGGCGATCGAGATGCTGGGCGGGGAGGCGCGCTTCCATGTGCCGCACCGGCTGCGCGAAGGCTACGGGCTGCAATCGAGTGTGCTGGAAGAGGCTTACGCGGAGGGCGCGCGGCTGGTGATTACCGTGGACACCGGCATGAGAGCTTTTGCCGAGGCCGAAACCGCGCGGCGCCTGGGTCTGGACCTTATTATTACCGACCATCATCTGCTGGAGGCGGGCGAGGCCGTGCCGCACGCACTGGCCATTCTCAACCCCAACCAGCCCGCCTGCCGCTACCCGGAGAAATTTCTCTGCGGCGCGGCGATTGCGATGAAACTGGCGCAGGCGCTGCTGGAACGCCGCGACCTGGCTCGTGCGAGAGAGAAAACGCTGCCCAGCTTTTTGAAGATGGCCGCCATTGCCACCATCGCCGACGCCGTGCCGCTGCAGGGTGAGAACCGCGTCATCGCGGCTTTGGGATTACGAGAGCTGCGACGGCCTGCCGGGGCCGGGCTGCGCGCACTCTTTGCCGCCGCGGCGCTTGATCCGGCCACACGGGCGATCAGCGGCTTTGATGTGGCCTTCCGGCTGGCCCCGCGGATCAACGCCGCCGGACGCATGGACGTGGCCTCGGATGTCGTGGAACTCTTCACTACCCGCGATCCGGCCCGCGCCGCCGAACTGGCCGCCAAGCTGGAACGGCTCAACCGCGAGCGTCGCGAGACGGAGGCCAAAGCGCTTGTAGCCATCGAAGCGCGGCTTGCGAGCGACGCGGAGCTGGCCGCCGACCGGCTACTGGTAGTGGACGGCGACGGCTGGCATCGCGGCGTCATCGGCATTCTGGCCTCGCGCGTGATCGAACGCACCGCCAAGCCGGCGATCGTGGTCAGTGTCGAAGAGGGCGTGGCGCACGGTTCCGGGCGGTCCATCGACGGATTCCATCTGCTCAACGCCATTGAGAGCTGCGCCGAGCTCTTCATACGCTTTGGCGGCCATGCCTTCGCGGTCGGCTTTGCCCTGCCCGCCGAGAAGCTGCCGGAGCTGAAACGCCGCCTGCGTTTCTACGCCGAGGAGCACCTGGGCGGCCGTGAGCCGGAGCACCTGCTGCGCATCCACGCCGAGCTGCCTCTGGACCGTATTACCTCTGTGCTGGTTGGCTGGCTGCGCAAGCTGGAACCTTTTGGCCACGGCAACCCTGAGCCGGTCTTCGTGGCCCGCAGAGCGCGCCTGCTCACGCCGCCGCGCCTGATGAAGGAGCGCCACCTGAGATTGGAATTGGCGCAGGATTCCGTTCAGCCGCAGCCCTTGCCCGGCTCGAGCGGCGCTGTGCGCGCCGTGGGCTGGAATCTGGCCGCCCGCGCCGCCGAGCTTGGGCTGGCTCAGGGAAGCCTTATCGACCTGGCATACCGCATCCGCGAGAACGAACATCCGGAGTATGGCGGCGTGGAAGCTGAGATTGTTGGGATTGAATTGGCTTGAAGGTTGGCAACAGAAAATTGCTAGCTGCGCCGCGAAGGAGATGCAAAGTGGAAGAAAAGGCAAAACCCGACAATGACCGCCATAGCCCCCTTTGGGTGGAACTCCAGGAAAAGGCCTAGGATGATCCGGAACTCGCTGTGCATCTGGACGCCACGAAACGCGTGATTGAAAGGTATCGTGATACTTTGTAGCGGTTGGCGGATTCCTGATCTACGGACCTGTGAACGGCAGCATTTTCCACCGGCTCTCAAAAATCCCTCTTCCCAAGCCCCCCCCCTGCCGGTGTAGAATTGTTTCAGTCAGGTTAATTTCCCAGCCTGACACGCAAACAACTGCGCGAAAATGCGGTTGTTGGGGTTTTATGGACGCCAATTTATCCGGCTCTTCTCTCTCCCGCCACAAGCGATCCCTATTGTATTTGCCATGTAATGTTGTTGCCGAGTCCAGACTTCGGAGGCCCAGGCGTGTCCGGAATTTCTCCGGCCGCATTGGTGAACTCTGATGGCCGACCTGGCAACCACCGTGCACGCGATGCCTTCAGGCAGATCCCTGCTTGACCGAAAGCTGAAGAAGACACAAAGCCGCGCGGGCATCGCGATGTTTCTTCTCGCGCTGGCCGGCGGGCTCTGCTACATTGCGTTTCACGTCGCAAGCGACCTCGACTCGGTCACTATCACCAGCATCTGGCCTTATATGCTGTTGGGCCTGGCGCTGCTGATTGCGCTTGGCTTCGAATTCGTCAACGGCTTCCACGACACTGCCAACGCCGTGGCCACAGTCATCTATACCCACTCGCTGGAGCCGAGTATCGCCGTGGTCTGGTCGGGCGTCTGCAACCTGCTCGGTGTGCTCTTCTCCTCCGGCACGGTAGCCTTCGCGGTGATTACACTGCTGCCGGTGGAACTGATACTCCAGGTCAGCTCTGGCGCCGGCTTCGCGATGGTCTTTGCCCTGCTGATCGCGGCCATTGTCTGGAACCTGAGTACATGGTGGTTCGGGCTGCCGGCCTCCAGCTCGCATACCATGATCGGCTCCATCATCGGCGTAGGCATCGCCAACCAACTGATGCACTTTCACAGCGGAACCTCTGGCCTGGATTGGGAGCAAGCGATCAAGGTTCTCAAATGGCTGCTGATTTCGCCTCTGCTGGGCTTCGCCTGTGCCGGACTGCTATTGTATGTCTCCAAGCAGACGATCAAGTACCCATCTCTCTACGAAGCTCCCAAGGACAACCAGCCGCCGCCGTGGCCGATCCGCGCGCTGATGGTGCTTACCTGCACCGGTGTCAGCTTCTTCCACGGCTCCAATGACGGGCAAAAGGGGATGGGCCTGATCATGCTGATCCTGATCGGCACGGTACCGACGGCTTATGCGCTGAACCACGCCGTTACCGCTCAAGATATGCAGGAGTTCATCGCCGCCAGCGAGCAAGTTGGCCACATCCTCGACAGGCACGTCGATAGGACGGGCATTCTTGGCGAGGATGCCCGCAGCGAGGTCACCGACTACATCCGCACCAAACAACTCCAGCCAGACACGATTTTGGCGCTACGAGAGCTGGTTGAGGATCTGAACCACGAAGTTGCCCTATACAGGGTCTTCAAGTCGGTTCCGGCGCAGGATCAGGCGAATGTCCGCAACGATATGTACGTGGCCGGCGAAGCCATTCGCCTGCTGCAGAAGAATGACGTAAGCCTGGTGAAAGAGAAGAAGCAGCCGGTCTTCAACAAGGATGAAAGCACTGCTCTCAGCAACTATAAGAGCAAGGTGGACAAAGCCACCCGGTTCATTCCCGACTGGGTCAAAGTGGCTGTTGCCCTGTCACTCGGCCTGGGAACGATGATCGGCTGGAAGCGCGTCGTGGTCACGGTGGGAGAAAAGATCGGCAAGGAGCATCTGACCTATGCGCAGGGCGCCAGCGCAAGCCTGGTGACGATGGCAACGATCTTCGCGGCCAACATCTTCGGCCAACCGGTTTCGACGACCCACATTCTCAGCTCCGGCGTGGCTGGCACTATGAGCGCCAACGGCAGCGGCCTGCGCCTGGCCACGGTTCGCAACATTGCCGCCGGCTGGGTCTTTACCCTGCCGGTTGCGGCTCTGCTCTCCGGCACGCTCTACTGGCTCTTCCGCGCAATTTCATAATGAACAAAGCAGGTTGAGAGTTGGGTCTTCTTCATCCTTCCGGCAGAACTCGTGGGGATCGGTTTACCATTTAGCGAGTTAGCCACCGCTTCGCGGTGATCGCGAGTTAGCGAGTTATCGGGTTCATTGTCGGCGTAACTTGCAGAAGCGAATGAGACTGTTCCTACGCGCCCACCATGGCCAGCGGGCGGTTGCGGTCGGTACGCAGCGTGGGCACGGCCGCCAGCAGACTGCGCGTGTAGTGGTGCTGGGGCGCGGTCAGCAGGCGCGCGCAAGGGCCCGTTTCCACCACTTCGCCCGCGCGCATCACCGCAACCCGGCTGGCCACCTGGCCCACTACCGCCAAGTCGTGCGAGATGAAGAGCATGGCCAACCCATGCCAGCGCTGCAACTCGCGGAGAAGCTCCAGCACCTGCGCCTGCACGGTGACATCCAGGGCGGTCGTGGGTTCGTCGGCGATCAGCAGCCGCGGCCGGTTGATCAGCGCCATGGCGATCAGAATCCGCTGCCGCTGGCCGCCAGAAAACTGATGCGGATAGTCGCCGTAGCGCCGCGCGGCGTCGGGAATGGAGACCGCCTCCAGCGCGGCGATGGCCCGGCGCTTCGCCTCGCGGCCAGTCCAGGAGGGAGAATGCGCGCGCGCGCCTTCGGCCACCTGGCTGCCAATCGTCATCACGGGATTCAGCGCCGTCATCGGCTCCTGGAAGATCATGGCGATCTCGCGTCCCCGCAGCCGTTGCAGCGCACTTTGCGGCTGCCGCAGCAGGTTGATCGAGTCCGCACTGCCGGCTCGGCCGCCGCGCCACAGGATCCGCCCCGCAACCTGCGCCGCCGGTCCGAGCAGCCCCAGAATCGCCAGAGCGGTCACGCTTTTGCCCGATCCCGACTCGCCCACCAGCCCCAGCACCTCTCCCTGGTCGATGTGCAGGCTCACGCCGCGCACCGCCTCAGCCGCCGCAAAGCGAATCTGCAAATCGCAAATCTCCAGCAGAGGAGCCATGAAGCCATCCTATAGATCCGGCCCCTTAATCGTGTCAGGTTTCCCACCCTTGCGCCAAAAAAAACGCGCAAGGATGGAGCACAAGGTGTCCATATTATCGTGCCGGCTATAGACCGAAGTGGCTAGAATCTACCCACATTTTGCGCAAATAATTGCATAGTTCCATTGGTGTGTATCAAGAACACAAGGTTTACAGGTAATTAATTTGGCATTGCAATTGCAATAAAACTAAATGTACCCAAGGCGTCGGACTCTGGTAATGGAGGAACTGTTACCTTTGTAAAACGACATCGCAGGCGCCTCGATGTGCGTCTTGAATCCAGAACGGCACAGTCGTGGAATCGGCTTATGGCCGGGGCTTCATCACGCCCGGCAGACGCCAACGCTCCGACAGCGCAAATCGTTCTGGCGTCTTTTCAGAAGGGATGTTATGACCAGCAACTTAAAATCGGTGGACGACCGGCGGGAGAGGCAGCGTTTTGGGATCAACGCGCCGCTCACTGTGATGATTGGACAGCGCGAAATACCCGGCTTTACGCGGGACTTGAGCAACCGGGGAGTCTATTTTTATTTAGATATGGCCGAGAGCGCGCCCATCGGCGGCGATTTTGAATTTATGGTCGAATTGCCACCCGAGGTTACTCTATCGACCTGTTGTTTGATCCACTGCCTGGGCCATGTGGTGCGCATGGACGACACTTCCCGGCAGTTGACCGGGATCGCGGCTGAGATTCTGCATTATTCGATTCAGAGGGAGGCCGCGGCCTGAGCCTAGAGTTTGCGCATGCCGAGGACGCGATGGTCGGCGAGCCAGTTCTTGCGCACATAGACGAGCCGGTTATTGCTTTCCGGATCTGTGGGCAGCAGGAAGAAGCCGGGATCGATAAGGTAGCGAATAGAGTTGTAGACGATTCCCTCCATGACTTCGCCATCGAGGAATTGCAGCCGCATCCAGATTCCATGGACAATAGGGGCGCGGGAATGGAAGTTGAGACTCTCGTGATGCGCGTCTCCATCAAAGCTGTTGACATAGAAGACAGCCTTGATCTCTTCGACTGAGATCTCCTCGACGATATCCGTCTCCAGGCTGCGCACCCTGAAGCTCTCCGGCGCGTTATGGGGAGCACGGATCAGCATCTCTTCCACCGTACTCCAGGCGGGTGAGTCGAGGTAGCCCTTGATCGTCCGGGATCCGAACTGGATGACAACCTTTTCCGAGCGGGGCGAATCATAGCCATGGGGAGGAGGCGTTATGGCTTGACTCTCTGGTTCGAATGAGCCTGTTTCCGCGGCGGAAAGAGATTGTATTGTTTGATCTTGTACAACAGGGCTTTGTAGCTGATTTGCAATTCGCTTGCGGCGGCCTTTCGATTCCATCCAGTACCCTCCAGAGTTTTGGCGATGGCAGCGGATTCTGCGCCGTCCTTCAAGTTCCGCACCATATGCTTCAGGCTTCCGTTGTTGCCGGCGGCCTCTTCCCCGCCGGGCGCCGGCAATTCCTCGCTGAGCCGGGGGATCAACTCATCGATGATGGCCTGCTCGTCGTCCAGGATGAGGTAGCGCTTGATGGTATTCTCCAATTCGCGAAGATTGCCGGGCCACGAGTAGCTGTTGAGAGCCATCAGGAGCGCAGGGGAGATGGGCAGGGGATCGCGCTCGTACTTGGCGGCTACCTTGCGCATGAAGTGGTTGGCCAGGATGGGAATCTCCTCGACGCGCTCGCGCAGCGGAGGCATCTTCAGGGTAAATCCATTGAGGCGGTAGTAGAGGTCTTCGCGAAAGGTCTTTTGCGCGATGGCGGCCTTGATGTCGATGTTGGTAGCGGCAATCACGCGGACATCGACTTTGACGCTGGAGCGGCTGCCGAGGCGGGAAAAACTGCCGTCCTGAAGAACCTGGAGCAGTTTGGCCTGCAAGACGGCCGGCATTTCGCCGATTTCATCGAGGAAGATGGTGCCGTTGTTGCAGATTTCAAACTTGCCGGGCTTGGACTTGATCGCTCCGGTAAAGGCGCCGGGCTCATAGCCGAAGAGTTCACTCTCCAGCAGATCGGCGGGCATGGCGGCGCAATTCACTTTCATGAAGGGGCGGTGGCAGCGGGCCGACATCTTGTGAATGAACAGGGTGGCGACTTCCTTGCCGGTGCCGCTCTCTCCCAGGATGAGGACGGGGATGTCGGCGCGCGCCACCAGCCGGCATTGGGATTCGATCTCCCTCATCCGCTGGCAGGCTCTGACAAAGGAGGTGTTTTCATCCAAGGGAATTTCCTTGATCTCCTCGTCATCGTCGGCCTTCAGTCTGCTCGCCTCCTTGAGGCATTGATCCACGGCCAGATCGATATCGGCCTTTCGGAAGGGCTTGAGGATCACATCAGTGGCGCCCATGCGCGTGGCCGCCACGACTTCTTTCAACTCTGCGGAACAGGCGAGCATGATGATCGGAAGCGATGGCCGTGAGGCGCGCAGCCTGGTCAGCAGGTTGAGGGCATTTTCCCCGTCGCCGTCCTCGTCCAGGTGCCAGTCCATCAGGAGCAGGTCAGGCGGGGGAGAGTCTTTCAGGCACTGGATCAGATCCGCGGGCTCGGTGTACAGGCTCACGGTAAAGCGGTCCTCAAGAATGCGATAAAGATAATTCAGGATGGCGTGATCCGGGTCAAGCGCCACGATGTGAGGTTTGCGCTTGCTCTTCGTCTTCAAATTGGCTCCTGATGGAATGCTCACCATCCCGGTTCCTTCCTTTGCTTTCAAACCGCGTATGGGAGAGGATCTTTTTCGCCTGACGAAGAGAGTCGAACGATCCGAGCTGTGTTTCTCAGGGGAACGCAAAACAAACTCCGCCGATTCTGGGGAACAAGTCATATCAACGGGGTGGTAATTCACCCTCCCGTCGATGCAAGTGGAATGCTTCTTGTTCACCATAGTACCACTCAAAAGTGGTAATTCATTCGCTATAATGTGCATTTTTTTTCACATACCAGAAAAAGCAACGGCATTCATCGCAATGAAATTAGGCATTTTGATTACCGTCTCGTGGGCCGAATGGTTACGCGGGACACTTTAGGTAGTTACCGTTATACGGTTGAGTTTGGCTGTGAAGTTGCATACACAAGGCCATGCCACTACCGCGCGCAACGGAGTCCATCGATCTGCACGAATTGCCCCCGACTGAGGTAATCTTCGGGCAATCGCCGATGATGGCCGTTGCCCGGGAGAAGCTGGAACGGGTGGCCGAGACGACCGTACCGGTGCTGCTACAGGGCGAGAGCGGGACAGGCAAGGAGATCATAGCCAAGCTGCTGCATACGTATTCGAATCGCGCGAAGGGCGCGTGGGTGAAGGTGGCGTGCCCGGCGATTCCTCACTCGCTGATCGAGTCGGAACTCTTCGGTTATGAAAAAGGAGCCTTCACCGGGGCTTATGCAACCAAGCGGGGGCGCGTGGAACTGGCGCATATGGGAACCCTTTTCCTGGATGAGATTGGCGATCTGGATTTGTCTGTGCAGGCGAAGCTGCTGCAGATGCTTCAGGATGGCAGCTTCATGCGGGTTGGAGGGCAAGAGCCAAGGAGGGTGAACACTCGGCTGGTGAGCGCGGCCAGCGTCAACCTGCGGCAACAGGCCGAGGAAGGCAGCTTTCGGCGGGATTTTTTCTTTCGTATCAACGCCGTGACCATCGATTTGCCGCCGCTGCGCCAGCGGACTGCGGACCTGCCGATGCTGATCGATTATTTTCTTGACCGTCACGCGAAGGTCTTTCGTCGCATCCCCAAGCCGCTTTCGCTCGAGATGATGCACTTGATGCAGCGCTACGAGTGGCCGGGTAACATACGGCAACTGGAAAACATGATGCGCAGCTACATCCTGATCGGCAACGAAGAAGCATTGGCGGCGGAGCTGATCCCGGCTTTCCCGTCCAGCCCGGCCCGGCCGAAGACCGATTTCGATCTAGCCAAGCCTGTTTCACTGAAAGAGATCACCAAAGCCGCCACTCAGGAGCTGGAGCGGCAGATCATTCTGAAGGTTCTGGAGGCGAATAACTGGAGCCGCCGCAAGACATCCAAGTGGCTGGACATCAGCTACCGATCGCTGCTTTACAAGCTACAGGAAACGCAAGGTCACGGGCTTGCCGAGGCGCAGCCCGAGGAGAGCAAGGCGCTGGGAAGCAGGAGAGCGCCGAAGTGATGCAGAGTTTCTAGATCCAGCCGCGCAGTTCGTAGTAGACGATTTTGATGGATTCGATCAGCATGGTCTCGAAGGCGGAAAAGCGCCCGTTCCAATGCTCGGTGGAGTGAAGCACATCGGGGACTGCCATGGGGGCAGCATCGATGCCCAGCTTGCGGAAGACGCGCAGCGCCCTGTACATATGAAAATCACTGGTGAGCAGAACCTTTTTGCCGGGCAGGTTCTGGATCAGGCGCGCGGTCTCGATGGCGTTTTCGCGGGTGCTGGTGGAGCGCCGCTCAGCGACCATGGCATCGCGGGGAATGCCTACGCCGAGCAAAAAGTCGAGGATGCCGGGACCGCCGCCGCCGCTGATCACGATCTTCCTGAAGCCTCCGGTTTGCCAGGCGAGAAGCGCCTGGCGCGCGCGCCAGTACGACGTGTAAGAGATTCCGCCATACTGGTTGTCGCCCGCAGCGCTGAGCAGGATGAGAACGTCACCTTTGGGCTGCTGGATGGGGCCGGCGTAGGCCTGTGCCCACCAAGTGACGATGGGCGTCGCCATCACCAGCACGGTGACGAGTCCAATGGCCGCGAGCAGGCGGTCGAGAATCCTTCCAGTAGTACGTAGAGCTGTCATGCGCTTCCTTTCACCGGGCCGGCACAAGCGATTCGAAGACCTCAAGCAGCTCCGCCGCGACCGTCTCCCAGCTTCGGCTGCCTTGCGCGGAGAGGTCGGCGGCGTCCCAGCTTCTATTGAGGACCGATGCGAGGGCATGAGCCAGCGCGGCGGAATCGCGCGGGGGCACGAGTTCGCCACATTCGCCGTTGAGAATCTCGGGGATGCCGCCGACATTCGTGGCGACGATCGGCCGGCCGCAGGCGAGCGCCTCCATGATTACATTCGGGCAGCCTTCCATATAACTCGGCAGAGTAACCAGATCGGCCGCCGCCATCCAGACGGCCACCTCGTCGAAGGCGCATGCGGGCAGGGCGTGGATATAGGCAGCGGCATTGCGGGCACGGATGGCGCTCTCGAGCCGAGGCCTGTCCGGCCCTTCGCCGATCATGTAGACGCGCAGACTGGGGCGGTGCACATGCAACGAAGCCGCCGCCTCGACCAATTCACGAAGGCCTTTCCTCACGTCCATGCGCCCGATATAGACGATTGCTTCGGCGGCCGGGTCGATGCCGAGCTTACGCCGCGCCGCAAGACGGTCACTGGGATGGAAGACTGAGAGATCGCAGCCGTTGACGATGGCGCGAGTGGTCCGCGGCGCGGCGCCCATGGCCAGAACCTTCCGGCGCAGATCGGTGCTGACGGTGACCACAGCATCAGCTTCGCGCAGGACCGAGCGCGTGAGCATCGCCGAGATGGGATCGCCGATTCTGTTGATGTCGGAGCCGATGCTCATGGCAACGACCGGAATCGCGAGGGCTTTGCCGATCTTCAGCGCGGCGTAACAGTCAGGATAAAGGTAGCAACCGAAGATCAGTTCGGGGGCAAAGGCGCGGACGGCCGGCAGCAGGGCGCGAGCGGAGTTCCATCCATTGAACGGCCGGGAGAGCACAGGCAGCGCGGGAAAGTCGAAGTAATTCGCCCGCACGCCGGGCGGGCTATAGGAGGCGTCGAGGTTACTATAGACCCGGCTGCGCGGCTTGAGCCAGGAGGGATAACTCGAGTTGGGATAGAAGACGCGCAGATCGGCCTTGCGGGCAAGCACACGCAGCGTCTGATAGGCTGAGCGGCCCTGCCAGGGCTCCGCCGAGCTGGGAAAATACGTGGTGACGACCGCGATCTTCATCGATCAACCTTTGAAATAAACCAGTCTGCGGGAATCCGGTTGTTCTCAAGGATAGTCTCGAACTCGCGGCTGGCGGCATCCCATGAATTCATGGCTTGCACCCTGGCAAGCGCACGATTCGCAATTGCGCGCCGAGCCGCATCCTCGGTGAGCAGGCGCACACAAGCATCGGCAAAGTCGCCGGCGCCGTCGGCCAGGACGATATCCGCGCCGTCCGCGTAGCGCAGTCCTTCCGCGCCCACACGGGTAGAAACCACGGGAACGCCCGCCGCCATGCATTCGTAGATCTTCAGCCGCGTGCCGCCTCCGATGCGGATAGGCACGACTGAAATCTTTGCGCCCCAAAGATAGGGCCGCATGTCTTCCACCTTGCCGGTCACGGATACGCCGCTGAGCCCCTGAACCGCCCGCAGCACTCTCGAATCGGGCGAACGCCCCGCGATGGTGAAGGTCGCGCCGGGCAGCCGCTCACGGATCAAGGGAAGCGCCTCGGAGAGGAACCACTCCACCGCATCCACGTTGGGAAGCCAATCCATCGATCCGCAAAAGACCATGTCCGACAGAGGAGGAGCGGCGCCGCGGGACGCAAAGAATTCCATATCCACGCCCGTCGGAACGCTACTGATGTTTTCGATTCCAAACATGCGCTGCATCCTCGCGGCGTCGATATCCGATACCGCGATTACATGCTTCGCCGTCCGACATATCTTCCTCTCATAAGCCTCCATCTTTCCGGCTTGCAACTGAAAGAACAGCTTCTTCATCAATGAGCGGCTCTGCTCGGCGTGCCGCTGCCAGATGGTTGTCTCCACATTGTGCTGAAAGAGCACGCACGGCCGCATGTCACTCAGATTTGGCGCTGCCGCCAGAAAATCGCAGACAATGGCGTCGTAATGCTCGGCGGCGATCCAGGCATCGATCATTTGCCGGAGCTTTTTTGAGGAGTAACGAAAGACCGCCATTGGCTGAGGATGCACAAAACTGGCCGCCAGTTGAGGAAGAATCCCAATCGATCTTCTGCCGGGGGCGGAATGTTCCGCGAAAAAATGGCGGCTGGAATACTCCTGGCTTCGCCGGGGCCCCTCAAGATTACGAGGATCATTGAGCGCCGCAAAATGAATCTCATGGCGCTTGTTCAGCTCCTTCAGCATTCCCAGCGTGCGAATCTGAGCGCCACGATCGGTCGGGTGCAGAAAAAACGGGCAGACCCAAAGAATCTTCATTCCCGCAGGGCGACTCCTCGCTTGAAGGATGGACGAGGCGGATCTTCCATCTACCTCTAGATACCCCATGATAAACTACCTCCGAGGATCGTCCGGAATCGATATGGAAAGCAAGCGCAGCGTCATTGTGGTCGGTTTAGGTTATGTGGGATGCGTGAGCGCTGCCTGCTTTTCGGAAATCGGACACGATGTTCTCGGCGTCGACCGCGACCTCAATAAAATGGAGTCCGTCCGCAAGGCGCAATCGCCATTCTTCGAGGCCGGGCTTGAACAACTGATCCAAAAGAATGTCGCCGCGGGAAGGCTGAAGACCGGCGCGCTCGATGAGAATGCCCTTGCCGCCGCGGATGTTGTCATGCTCTGCGTGGGCACTCCTTCGCAGGCGAATGGAAACATCGACCTCAGCCATCTGCGCCGCGTCTGCGACGAAATCTCCGGCCTGCTCCGACCCAGAATCAAGCGCCTGATCGTCACCGTGCGCAGCACCGTCTTCCCCGGAACCTGCGAGAGCCTGCTGGAGACCGTCTTCGCCCGCAGAGAGGAAGTCGAAATCGTCTCCAACCCCGAGTTCCTCCGCGAAGGCACCGCGGTGCGGGACTTTATGGAACCCTCTCTGCTGGTGGTTGGCGGCAGCACCGACGATGCCGCGCGCTTTGTGGCTGATTTGTACGCCGGCCTGCCGGGCGAAGTCTCCATCGTCTCCCTGCGCACCGCCGAGATGATCAAGTACACCTGCAATGCTTTTCACGCGGTGAAGATCGGATTTGCCAACGAGATCGGCTCGCTGGCCGCCAGCCTCGGCGTCAACCCCGAACAGGTCATGGCCACCATGTGCCGGGATACAAAGCTGAATATCTCTCCGGCTTACCTTAAGCCCGGCTTCGCCTTTGGCGGATCGTGTCTGCCCAAGGATCTGCGCGCACTTACCTTCCGCGCCTCCCGGCTTGACCTCAAGCTGCCGCTGCTCGAATCTATCCTTTTTTCCAACGACGAACACCTCAGAAGAAGCATTCATCAGGTGCTTGAACTGCCCGGAAATCAGATCGGCATTTACGGCCTGGCCTTCAAGGAAGATACCGACGATCTGCGCGAGAGCCCGGTGATTACGATCATTGAGCATCTGATCGGCAAGGGAAGGGCGGTCAGAATCTTCGACCCCCACATTCAGCTCGACGAAATCTACGGAAGCAATCTCAGCTTTGTGGTCTCAGCTCTTCCGCATATCGGCAGGCTGCTGACGCGCAGCCTCGATGACCTGATCACTTCGTCGGACACGCTGGTCATCGCGCAGAAGCCCACGGCCGCGGCGCTGGCGCAAATGAAAGCCAGCGGCCTGAAGATCATCGATCTGACCAGGCTTGTTCTCAAAGCCGATTGCGCGCCAGGAACTTAAGCCTAGCCAGGATTATCAGGAGTCATACATGCTCGATCGTCTGAAAATTCAGGCCGAGGACGTTCTTCGGTATCAACCTGCCCTGCGAAATCTTCTTTCCTCCATTCTTCTGTTCAAGACCCCTTCGGCACGGGCTGCGAATACAGCCGAGGCGGCTCGCATCGTGCAAAAGCTCTGTCAGGCAGCCCGTCTAGCCTCCACGGATTCGATGATGCGAAAAGCCGAGGCGGCAATTGCCCATCAACTGCCCGCAATCGATCCCGAGCAAGTGCCCTGGGCCGAATTTCTTCCCGACTTCGGTCAAGAGCGAATTTTCAAGACTATTGTCCTGAAGCGATATGTCAGTGAACTCGAGAAGGGCGTCGTCTTTTTCTCCTTCGACAATCAGATGGCGCGGCTTGCCAAAGCCGGGAACCTGCGGCGGTTCGCCGAGCGTTACACGCCGGTACTCGCTCCGTCGTGGTCGCCTCCACACTCAATTGCCTCTTATCTGTTTCCACGGCTTTATCCGGATCCGATTTTTTGCCTGATCAGCAACCCGCGCGACCTCGATATATTTCCGCGAATCAGCGAGAAGTACAAGATGGTTCCGCTCTATGCCTCGAGCTGGTTCGATCCGCGCATCTATACCGCGGTTTCCGCGGCGCAAAAAGAAATCGATATTCTCATGGTGGCGAATTTCGGGAAATTCAAGCGTCATCATGCATTCTTCGCGGCTCTTCGCGACCTGCCGCGCAGCTACCGCGTCGTGCTGGTCGGCCAAAGCGAACGCGGACGCACCAAAGAAACCATTCTCGGCGAGGCCGCTGCCTATGGTGTGTGCGACCGGTTTGAAGTTTGCGCCGACGTTCCCTACCGGGAGCTTCAGGAGTTGATGGCGCGCGCCAGGACCAGTATCGTGCTCTCGCGCCGCGAAGGCTCCTGCGTCGTGGTCGTCGAATCCATGTTTGCCAACACGCCGGCCGGCATTTACGAGGACGCGGAGATGGGCTCGCGAGTCTTTTTCAATGAGCATACCGGCCGTTTGCTCCAGCACGATCATCTGGCTGCGCAATTGAAGGACTTTGTTGAATCCTCCGGGCAATATGAGCCACGAAAATGGGTGATGGAGAATGGAGTTGGCTGTGTCGCCAGCTCTCAAACGCTGAACCGGATTCTAAAGCAGAATGCCCTGGACAACGGCGGCGAATGGACCGAGGATATTGCCACTCTTTGCTGGCGCCCCGACCCGCAGTATTACGATTCTAAGGATGCCGAGGGGCTGCGGCTTTGTTACAAGGAGATCGAAGATAGCTGCGGCATCGTCATTGCTGCGCCTTAGCGGTATTGGCCGAGACCTTAGCCACGCCGCAGGTCCGCCGCATAGACGGAAAGTCCAGGTCAGCGCCAAACTACTTCGAGCGATACCAGCATTCAGGTAACTGCATGGGTTTCCAGTCTGCCTCAGTCTGTACATCCAGCTTATGCGGAAATACTTCCTGCGGCCTTGTGGACCGCACCCGCCTCTTATTGAGAAATGTGAACTCCATAACCCTCGGGATCTCTATATCGCCCATCTTGGCAATACCGCCTGTGTTATTTGGATGAAGATGTACAACATGGAATTGCCGCAATATCTTTTCAAAGCTGGAGGAAAACAACTTGAAAACAAATGGGTCGAAAAGCCGCTCCAGGTAGTGAAATTCGATCGCCATGATTCTGAACTGACCGAGCAAACTGTCTGGCATATTGATAATCACCTCATATTCCCCGCCCTCAATATCCATCTGCAGAATCATATCGCCGGCATAATCCTTGATATACTTATCCTTCCAGGAGGCGAAAGTTATAAAGTTGCCATGGCCGGATGAGCCGAGAAATATCTTGTCAAAGGTGAATTCAGGCCTGATAATCGGCGGCTCATCTATAGAGTAATCCGCAAGAAAGGACTTGATACCGAGATCCGCCAGGTGATTTTCAAAGTCAGCTATGTTCCTTACTCCAGGCTGAAAACAATACTCTATCCCTTCCAGATCGTCAGGGATCAAGTATCCCCCGTCTTTCTGCCCTCCGATGCGAATCAGTTCCTTGCCGCAATCTTGAGGCCTCAGGTTCTGTATAAGACCAAGGACGTCCTCTGTCTTGGTTCGTTTCGTTATATAGAAACCCTTCGTAAGAAGGCCCGACCAAGCCAGCCTGATTGCATTATTCATCGTGAATCCACTCCTCCTAGCGTCCAAATGAGCAACGATCCTCCGACAGAACCGAGAGAATGCCCATCTGCATTAGACCGGAACTTCGATTATGTACTTTCTGCTAGAAACTAATATACTCCCAGATGCCACCGCCGGGCCCATTTCTTGCATGCGTTTCCAGCTCAAAGACTCGTGCAGACCGGCAGGACCCGCCAGAAGGACACAAGGATGGAGAGCGGCGTCGATAGCTTAGAGCAAAACCAGGGATACTGTAGCCTGATTAGCCTCGTAGAAGGTCGCAGCGTCCTGAGGGTCGCGTCGACTTGAGTGTGACGGTTTCGGGATACGCCATCCCTGGTCTTGCCATAGCCAGCTCTCAGACGCCAAACGAGATCCTGAAAAGCACGGGTTTTCGAGCGGCGGGGAATGGACCGAGGATATTGCCACTTTGCGCTGGCGCCCCAACCCGCAGTATTACGATCCTCAGAATGCCGAGCGGCTGCGACTTTGCTACGAGGAGATCGAAATGTCTTGCGGCCTAACCATCGCTGCACCGTATCGATGGTTAGTCTGCGCTGAAACAGCTGGATGGCGCACGCGTGGCCTTCAAGGCCGCGCAACCTGGCCGTTGCGGTGTTCCTCCCGGCCTTCCCATGGACGCAACCAATCGAATCCTGCCATAGGCATGGCAGATCAGCGTCAATTCCAAGCATCCTTGCGTCCGGCTCACGAACCATGATGCAGGAAATAGACAGCATGATGCACATAGTAGTGGACCACTCCGTCCCGCAGCAACGGCTGGGATGGGCCCCAGTCCGAAATCTTGTAGAGGACCATCATCGCAAAGGACGACACGATGCTGACCACGGCCGCGGCCAGCATCCAGCGGCGGCAGCGGTTGAAGCGGGCCAGTAAAGCAGGATTGCCGACGGTTGCGTAGAGACCCAGAAAGGCCAGCAAGTCCATCTCGGGATAGAATTCCATGCGGTAGCGGTAATTCATGCTGATGAACGTCAGCATGAGGACGCAAGGCACAGCCAGTCCGACGGCCAAGGCAAGACCCTGGACGGGAGAGAAAAGCCGGAACGGCGGCTGCGTCTCTTCACGCTGCGTGAATCCCCATTCCTTCCGCAAGTTGAGCGCGAGGTCGCGACGCCCAACCCATAGGGCTATTGCCAGAAAGACGATGAAGGCGATGGGCAGCAGATCGGTAAGGAAGAAGCTGCTGGGCGGAAGTTCAAGGTAATCTATCAGCCGGGTTTGCGTGCCTTCAAATAGGAGACGGCCATCGGGGCCCTGCATGGCCCAGAGTGGCAGGAAATAGTAGAGGAGACCCAAAGGAATCCGGGCTAGATTGAAGAAGCCGTACGTGTGCACTCGCGGTATCCGGTCCGGGTAGTCAATGTTTCCGAGGTAGGTCGAACCGGTGAATGCCGCGGGGTTTCCCCACCGGTAGTAGTTAACCGTGCCGACGGCGATGAGGAGGACGGCAAGGATCGCCACGGGGATGAGAAACCGGCGTGTGAAAACGGAGCGCCTGGCGCGGAATTCCTGCGCCAGCAGCACCAGCAGCAGCAGCCCGAAGGCCACGCAAAGCCCGATACCGGTCGAGACGCGGGTAAGCGTGGCAAAACCGGCAGCGAAAGCCATCCACGAAAGCTCGGCAGCGGTGAACTGGCCGGTCACCAGGCCTTTCACCGCGAAGTAGACAAAGACCGCGGCAAACCCGACCGCCCAATAGAGGACTTCCTGAAAGATGGAGGCCTTGAGGTAGCCGACCGCTGCGCCACCCAGAACGATGCAGGCCAGCATCAGCCCAAAGGCCCATTCGGAGGCAGGCGTTACGCCGCAGTATCGCCGCAGGAATAGGACAATTTTTACTTTCATCATGCAGGCAAGACAAACAGCGATGAGGCAGGACCACCGGGTAACGTCCAGATCTAGCCGATGGAAGAGGAGAAACGGCAGCCGGACGAGGGCGCAGGTGATGCCAAAATAGGCGTAGACACGTCCGTTGCACAGATAGCCTTCCCTGCCAATGGTATTCGGATCGACATCGAACTGCCCATGCACAAGGTGATCGATCATGCTGTTGAAGGTGCCGTTCACCGGCCATGTTGGCTGATGCAGCCGGGCATTGCTCAGGATGATGCCGTAAAAGAGAACCATGAAGACAAGCAGGATGTACTGCAACCAGCGGTCGTTGTCGTATAGTTTGCGAACTTCATTCTGTAGCTTCATTGACAAGGTCCCTTGTGATTGCGACCCTCGGGTCAACAAGAATTCTCCCATATTATACAGAGCCGAATCATCGCCTCGGATTCGGGCTTGAGCGGAGATTAGCCGGTGAAAGGGGCCTGGAAGGCAAAGAGCGCGGTACGAACTCCAGAACCTCGACTCCGTCGAAGATCCCGAGCTTGCGGACGCTGTTTGTTCCCGCGGCGCTTTGCGCAAGCCAATCGAGAGTCGCGTAAGACGATTCATACCCAGCGGCTAGAAAGCGTTCATGCTTCATTGCCGCCTCATCGAGGAACTGTGAGCCGACACGCCTCGCCTCGTCATTGAGCGCACGGGGCAGGGGCACAACCGGCACGCTGAGCCTGTAGTAAGAAAGTGGCGCAAAGAGAGAACTTTCCTTTGCCGAGTCGAGCGGCATGGTCTCGTAGTCGGCCTCGGGAAGGTCACTGCAAATCAAAACCGGAGCTTTATCCGTTGATGCGCTCATTTCCACGGCCTGTAACGCGTATTTCCAAGAATAAAGGTGTTGCCCAGAAGAAGGAGAGTTGTAAGAAAGATAAGCGGTGACGGCCACTAAACCCAGGCAGAGCACTGATCGAGCAGCGCGGGGACGAATGACGCTGAAGAGCTTAGCCCAACACAGCGAGATTCCTGGAACCGCGATCAGGCGGTAGCGATGCGAAAAAACGTGAAGCGATGTTGCCACGCTCACCCCGTAAAGAATAAGCAGTGGGATTAGCGCCAGGGATAGGCAAAGCAGAATATGCCATCCCTCAAGATGAATCTTTCGGCTAAATCGAGTTCCACCCACCGCGGCCAGCGCAGCCATGGCGAACGCGATCAGGCCGACGACGACCCACGGCTCCCCCGGCGCAAGTGTCCAGGGAGGGGCCATCACACTCGGAGCCGTCTCGAATACGTGAGAACCGCTGGTACGGAACAAGTACAGCAGCCTCGGAATCACCGGTAGAAACGCCAACGCAAACGCAACCATAGCAACGCCGAACTGCCGCCAAAGGGTCTTGCGGTCGCCGGCCTTGATGACGAAAAAGCAAAGAACCAGAGCCGGTAGGATGGTTGCGAAGAGATAATGAAACCAGACAATCCATGCCGCTGAAAGACCAAACAGAGCGGCCAGCCAATTCGAATCGTTGTGCCGCAAACGAAACACGATAAGAATGGACACATTCGTCGCCAGCGCCGCAAACGCGTACGACCTAACATCGATGGCCGCGAAAACAACTATGGGATGGAGGCAAAAAATAATTGTGGCAATAAGGGAAACATCTCGATCGAAAAGCTCGCGCGCTGCCAGGTACAGAAGATAGACCGCGCCGAACATGGCGAGAATGGACGGAACTCTGAGGGCGATCTCGCTGCTGCCAATTATCTTGGTCGAAAACCAAAGAATGTAGGAATATGCGGGAAAGAAAACGATTTGGCGGGACATTATCTTTGAGAAGCCTGCGACGATCTGCCAATAAGAACATGTCTCGTCCAACCACAATGGGGCGCGGACGGCAATGAACCAGGTAGAAATGGATAAGGCGAGAGCCAGGCCGTAAATCGCATTAAAGGCGCGATCCTGTTTGAGCGAACGGCCGTCCAGTAATAGTTTGTGAAGCTTATTTTGTAGCTTCATTGGCAAGATCCTCTATCACTGCCGTTCGATTCACGCGCCACAGTGTGACCCCCTCCCATGCGGCTGCCGGGGTTGCCATGTGAAGAATAACCTGCCGCAAAGATTCTGGCGGATCGTCTGTCCAGACGTAATCGTAGCTGGCAAGACACTTTTCCCACTGCGGGTTGTCAGAACCAGGGCCGCCGCATGGAGGCTGCCGAAAGACCAGCGGCTGCTGACCGGGAAGAGCAAAAAGAGTAGAAATCTCCGCGCCGCGCGAGACGGTCCAGAACTGAATTACATGGATAAAGCCCCGGTCGAGCTTTGAGGGGTTGAGTGCGGGCTTGATAGCATAAATGCGCGTGCCCTGGGGCAGAATCTGTCCCATTGCCAGCACTTGCTCGCTGCGGTGGCTTATGGTGAGCCAATTGGCTGTGATGCTGCCCGCGCGGATCGCCATGGCTGCCAATGCCACAGCCAGGGCGGCTTTCTGCCACCGGCCCCAGCGCGGTTCGATCGACAGGATCAGGAGCATATAGGCAGGAATCACATAACGCGAGTCAGCCGCGGAAGAAGTGAACAAGACAAGCGGCGTGATTAAGAACAAGACGAAAAGAATAAGACCGGCGATCGCGACGCCGTGGACCTTGCTCCCTCTTCGCATCGCCAGGGCACAGAGAAGCAATACGAAGATCACACCCACATCCAGCGCCACGCTATAGGAGCGGACCGGCGCGAGCAGAGCGATCAGCTTCTCGCTCGGCGACCCCCAGTCGATGGTTCCGATCTGCCCGCTGCTCTTGAGGAAGCCGGCCATGAGGAATACCGGGCAGGCCAGCCAGACGAGCTTGACGATCAGGCCGCGGATCTTGCGATCGCGAACGAAATCGAGCAGCGCGATGGTGCAGCATGCGATGCCGAGAATCACAACCGAGGATAGATGCGCAAAATATGCGGCCAAACTCAGCAAACAACAAAGAAAGAACCGCAAAGGAGTCATTGCGTTCCGGACTCGCAACCAGAATGCAAAGGCGCACAGAAATACGCCGATTCCAAAAACATAATTTACAAAGCCGAAAAGCAGAGCCGAATTATAAAACGTAAAAGCGCAGACCAAGGCCAACCAATTTGGCTTGCCGATCACCGCACGCCCGACGACGCTGCAACCAAGAACATAAAGCGCCGCCGCGAGCGAAAGAAAGACCTTTCCGGCGACAATGAGCGGGAGTATCCGAAGCAGGGGCGTTACGATTAGATCGATCGCCAGATTCGGCAGTGGACTAAGATCAAGAACATACCGCTGCCGCCAGAGGGGATTGGCCTGATAATGAGCGAAGATGTAGCACCTTGCAAGATGATTGGGATAGTCCACCATGCCCGGATATTTCACAATCCATATCGGCGCCAAAACCATGAGCAGCACGACCAGCAGCGCCGCATAGTAAGCTTTCAATTCCAGGGTAGAATTTCGCAACGCCCCGCCATCATTACCCGGCAATCTAACAGCCGCTCTTTGTGCCAGGGATCGCGTCACTGCCATTGAATTAATCCTCCAATGAAATCAGTTTCTGTGCTCAAGACCCCGGCATGGCGCATTTCAGGCAGGCCCTCATCGAAGGATAGCTTACCGGCAGGCTTCCGCGACAGAAACCACAGTACCGGAAACAGAATTGCGGCCATGAATTAGCGCATCGGCGGCCCGGTACATCTGCCACGCTGTGGCCCAGTGGATCTCGATGCCTCTTCGCTCAGCTTCCTCCGCGAGCCAGTGGAAGAGGCTGGCAAGCCCGCCGTTGAGCAGCGGCTCGAGATTTCTCTCCTGCGCGCCGTGGGTGTAGAGCTTCAGAAAGAGATCATCTCCGATGGCGGGAGCCAGGTCGAACCACCGGCACACGCGCGAGGCCGTGGGCAGGTCGTAGTCGGCAAGCTCACCGGTCTCCAGGCGCGGCAGCAGGCGTTCATTGAAGCGCAGGCCGAGCGGTCCGGTGATCATCAGCAGGTCTCCGCGCCTGCCGCCGCCGACCGTGGCTTCAATGCCGTGATCGAAGGAGCGGGGACGATTGCCGGGGTTGTTCGTACACCAGTAGATTTGATTGACAACGCGCCCCTGGGTCGGCGAGGGAATTGAGGGCATGGTGAAGTCGGCGTAACAGCCGAGATCGCGCAACAGGGCAATCTCGCCGTTGAGGCCGCACCATTTGCCATCCGGGCGGGAGTTGTCGAGCGCCCAGTTGCCATGGATGAAGCCGAAGACGGTGCGGCCGTCCTGCTGGCGCAGCAGGCCATGGTCGCCGGAGAGGCGGCGGCAGTATTCCGTCACTTTTTGGATGAAGGCGTCGCGCTGCTCGTCGTGGTGATGGAGATGCACCTCGACGTCGGCGACACCCAGGCGCACGATCTCGGCGATGCCGTCGAGCAATTCGCGGCGGTACTCTTCCTGGGGGTAGAAGAAGCTATACTGGGGGCGCTGGCCGGCGGCGTCGCGGGGAGCGTCTCGGGCAATGCGAGGCCACAGGTCGCGCCAGCGGGCCACGCGGGCACACGCCGTTGTGATGGATGCGCCCATGCCCAGCGGCTCGTAGTGATCGGCGATGGCAACCCAGGCGCGCTTCGGCTTGGCGGACTGCTTCCTGAGGCGGTCCTTCAGGTACGGCACAAGCCAGATTTCCGCGTGGCGGGGAAGCTTCATGGAATGATTTTACCTCGATGCGCTTTGGTGGCTCGCGGTGGCGCGACGCTGGCCGAGGAAGCCGGCTTCCCTATGAACAAAACTGGTTGAAACCTGGGTCTTCTCTATCTTTTCGCTATAACCCGCACGGATCGGTTTTCCCTTTAGCAAGTTAGCCATCGCTTCGCGATGATCGCAAGTTAGCAAGTTAGCGGGTTCATTGCTGGTGTAACTTGCAAACGCAAGTCGGGCTGCTTCCGATGAACAAAGCTGGTTGAGGTTCGAGGTATCCCACCCCTGATCACCCCAGCGACGAAGACCTGTCGCCGGGGACCCCGAAGCCGCAAAAACAAGAACGCGGCGAGGGTGGAGCAACCAGGGTTCATGGTTTCCCTGGTTTGAAAATCCAGACCTGGGCACCCAGCTTCGCAGTAATGGCAAGTTAGCGGGTATATTGCTGGTAAATTGCAGCGGGTAGTGGGTTGCCGGGAAACGGAAGTGTAACGCCTGGGTTGCGACGGTTCATTGTGACCAGACGCGGGGCGCGAATGCTGCTAGTATCATGCGTAGCGAAGGTGAGAAACGGCAGCGACAAAGGCCGGTCCAGCTTCCTTGAAGGTTCCCAGAAGGCCGCGCAGTCCATGCCCGCCAAAGAAATTCTGCAAGAAGCCAAAAAACTTCACAAAGTAAGCGACAGCCTCGATGTGCTGGCGATACAGCACGCGCCCATCGCGGAAGCGCTCTCGATTCTTTCGGGGAGCGTGCGCAACTCGGCCACGCTGCTGGAGGTTCTGGTTGCGTTGAGGCTGGGACCGGTTCCGAGGTTGGATTCGGTCGTTAACTAACGAATATCCAAGAACCGGGGGGCTGCGATGAAAGAGAAGAGCCAACTCGATATTGATAGGAAGATCCTCTCCAGCGTGAAGCGAGAGATGGCGATGCCGCGGCTGGCCGCTTCGGTACGCAGCGCACTGGAAGCCGAGGCCGCGCTGGCCGACAAAGGGCTTGCCGCGCGTCCTGCGAGAGCGTGAAGCGCCGGGCGCCGCACGCTCCGCGAAATCGCCGAGCTTATTTGGCAGGCGCAGCTTCCTCCACATTCATCGCCTTGAGGCGCATCTGCGCCAGACGCCAGGTAGAGGTGGAAATCGTCAGAAGCTGCTTGGGCTTCTCCAGCTTGCGGTAATCGGCAATGGCGATCTCGCGCTCCCCATACTGCTCTGCGATTCGACCGAAGGCATACCAGTAAGCGTCGTTCGGCTCATCCAGGTTCATATCGTCCATGCCGCGCAGCAGCAGGTCGTGGGCTTCCTTGGACTTGCCGGTTTCCGCGTAGAGGCAGGCCAGGGTGTGCAGGATGGACGGATCGTCCTTGGCCAGTTGCGCGGACTTGATGGCCGCGGCGATGTCGGCATCCACCACTTTACCGGTAAAGAGCGCGTACCAGGCGAAGTTGTTCAACAGGCCGGCACTCTCCTTGCCCTGGTCGATCAGCTTTTGCGCCCAGCCGCGAGCGGCGGCAAAGTTGCCGCGATTGGCCTCGATCTCCATCTTCATTCGAAGAGCGTCCTCGTCGCCATCCAGTAGCTTGAGGCGCTCGTCGGCCAGGGCGGTGGCCTGATCATGCCGGCCCAGCCCCATCAACGCCTGCACATTGTAGATGAAGGCCTGGCGGGACTCCGGAACCTGCTTGAGCAGTTCCGAAGAGGCTTCCTGCAGCTTGGCGAAGTCGTCCTGGAGAAAATAGCCGTCGGCCAGAGCCAGCTGGATGTTGGTTTTTTCGCGGTCTGTGGTTGAAGCATCCTTGAGGGCTTCTTCGAGGATCGCGACTCCCTGGGCTGCGGTGGGTTTGGTACCGACGAGAATGGACGCGGCGGCAAGCTTCATCTTGCGCGCGTCTGCGGCCAGTCCCTTGGTCCAGAAGCGGGGGAAGGTGGCTCCTCCCAGCGGATCGTCGCCGCCGTTGAGGTGCAGATCCTCGCGCAGCCAATCGAGCAGCGCTTTCGCGCCATTCAGATCGCCGGCCTTGATGCGGTCAAGCATCTCCAGCGCAATCGAGTTCGGCTTGTCATCGGTGTCCAGTATTTTGTAATGTACGTCCTCCTTCACGACAAAGAAGGTTTCGTTCGCTCCGTTGGTATATTGCACCTTCTCGCGGTAGCCGAGGTCATCATTGCCTTCGCCTTTGGGATCGAATTCCTGCAACCTGTAGTCGACTTCCACGTCCATGGAGCTGTCATCGCGGGCCAGCCAGCTATTCATCTTCTTGCCGGCCGCAAGTGTTTCTTTCATCTGTTCAGCATCCGTATTCTTCAGGACGACCTGGGCATTGCGGCTGGAGAGAGCCTCCAGTTTGGCCTCGGTCAGCTCCGGGTCCATGGTGAGCAAAAAGGCGCGCTTCACCTGGTCGGCGGGAGTATTGGCGAAGCGCAGCTCTTCGTGGCGCTGGGCGTTGCGCAGCACTCTGGCCAATCCCATGGTCTGGGCGGCATTGTCGCCGGCCGCGCCCGCCTCCAGGAAATCGGCAGCCAGCGGGTACTGGCGTATATTCATCAGCATGTTACCGGCGGTGCGCGCGGATTCTTTGAAGGCCGCGTCGTCGCTGGAGCGCTTATTGGCCTCGGCCAGGCCGGCTTTGCTGCCGTGCAGCAGGGCCTCGCTGGCGGCGATCAGAGCGGCAGGCTGGGGATTGAGGTTCTGCGCGGCTTGGATGGCTCCAGCGGGATCGCCGCCGTAAAAGAGAGCGAAGGCAAGGTTGTTCTTGATGCCCAGCTCTTCCAGCTTGTCCTGACCGATCTTCCGGTACTCGGCAATGGCTTCCTTCATATTCGCCTGGCTGCCGTAGCGCCGCCCAGCCGGGTCGTACTCCAGCAGAATGGCCAAGTTGGCTTGTGTTTCGTGGTCGTCCGGCTCCAGCTTGATGGCCGCGCGAAAGGCCTCAGCAGCGCCATTGAGGTCGCTGCCGGGGCGCAGATTTCGGCCCACCAGATCGTGTTTCAGGACGTAGGCCAGAACCCGCTCGGCGACGGCGGAGTTGGGATCGAGCTTGACGGCCTCGCGGGCCTCTGCGCGCGCCGCCTCGCCCATGCCCGCTTCCAGAAGCACGTTGGCCAGTTGCAGGTGATGGACCGCCTCCTTGGGGTGAAGCGCGATCAGGCTGCGATAGGCGGCCAGCGCTTCGCCAACCTTGCCATCATGCAGAAGCGCGGCACCCTTCGACTCGAAGTTGACCAGAATCGCCGGGCCGTCGATCAGCTCAGCGACCTTGTTGCGCAACTCCGTAGCCTCGGCCACCGTGTAGCGGCGCTTGACTGTATCGAAGGTAAGATGGGCGGCCACAACGCCGTCTTTTTCGGTGGAAAACTTTTCGGTCAACAGCGCCGGGCCGACTGGAATCGTGGCGTCGGCGGGGAGTTCCTTGGGGACAAAGCCGTCTGGCGGCACTATCCGGTAATTCCATTCGACGCTGGACGACTCGTTCAGCCACCAGTCGGCCGTGCGCGGCTTTTGGGGCTTGTCCTTGTCGTCCTGCTTCTTCTTCTCTTCTTCTGTATCGTCTTTCTTCTTCAGTTCATCGGGAAGGCGCTGGAAGAGCCCGTCGAGGAGGATGGCGGCCTGTGCGCCGTCCAGTCCGGTGTAGCCGCGCTTGGCCTTCTCGCATTTGAGCGTCAGTTCGAACTGCCGGGAGAGATCGGCGGGGTCGGTCCGCTCGGCGCTGACGAGCTTCTCGGCAATATACTGCGACTTGACATAATTGGTGAGGCCTTCGCGGGTTTCCTTGTCGGGCTTGTCCGCGTAGAAGGAGCGGTAGTGCGACTCGAAGATGCCCATCGGGCGGGTAATCTCCGAGGCATTGGCCGGGCCGTATTCCGCCAAGTCGAGTTCGCGGGACTCCAGCAGCACATTCTCCTTGGAAGTAGCCTCCGGGGTCTTCACCAGCGTCGTGGTCTCGGCGCGCGCGATCAGCGCCAGGCGGCCCTGATCGTCGGGCGGCAACTGCCCCAGGCGCGCATAACGATCGGTGGAGTCGATCCACAGTTCAGGCTCCTTGTGCCTGGGATTCCCCGGCACGTAGACAATCGCGTGGTCGAATGAACCCATGCCGGGCAGATCGGCGGGCACGTCCATCCGCGAACCGGCATTGAGCAACGCCACGTACGCGGGAATGCCGGCCGCGCGCAGCATCGTTACCAGCAGCGTTGCCTTGTCCTTACAGTCGCCGTACTTGTGGCCGAGGGTTTCGGCGGGGTCATGAGGCACAATCGCCGCCTCGCCAAACTCGATGCCGGTGTAGCGGACCTCGCGGTCGAGATAATCGACGATCGCCGCTTCCTTCTCCGCCGCGCTCTTCTTGCCGGCAATGAGCTTGTCGACAATCGGCTGAACAGCGGCGGTAGCGGCATGGACCTCCACAATTTTTGCGTAGGCGGCGGCAATGGCCTGCCACGATGCGCCGGTGGAGAAGCGGAGCTCGGGGAAGCGCGACACATCCGGGGGAAGGTTTGGCTCGCGGGGCTCAAAGCCCTCCATCGGTCCCAGCTCGAAGGTAAACGTGACTCTCCCATTGGCCTCGGCGCGCAGGGGCTTCAGATCCGGCAGCAGCAGGTTCCCGAAGCGCAGCGGGAGGGCGGCCGGTGCATCGAAGAACACTCTGCTGTGCGCAACCGGAATGCGCTCGCGGCCGAAGGAGATTTGGCCAACCCGGCCTGAAGCGAAGATTGGCTCGGTCTCGCTCCCGGAGAACTCTTCCTCGACTACTACGCCGGGGGCGATGGCGGGAAAGGGCGCATGCAGCCTCTTGGCGTCGGAGTAAATCTTGTAGTCGCCCTCGCGGGCCGGTTTCTCGGTGA
>Ga0181529_10000127_pt1 | contig 101798 bp, 92 predicted proteins | sample PEATcosm2014_Bin_36_FD_119763 | JGI IMG/M metagenome (GOLD analysis project Ga0181529, IMG submission 119763) | Peatland microbial communities from MTU Mesocosm Facility, Houghton, MI, USA - PEATcosm2014_Bin10_30_metaG | ecosystem: Environmental > Terrestrial > Soil > Wetlands > Peat | place...
GCCGGTGCCCGCTTGGCGACGGTGCGCTTGGCGGCCGGTGCTCGCTTGGCGACGGTGCGCTTGGCAGCTGGTGCCCGCTTGGCGACGGTGCGCTTGGCTGCGGTGCGCTTGGCAGCCGGTGCCCGCTTGGCCACGGTGCGCTTCGCAGCCGGCTTGGCCGCAGTTGCCCTCTTGGCGACGCGCCGCTTCGCGCCGCGCTTGGCCGGCGCGCGCTTCGCGGTGCCACCGCGCACTGCCGAGGCGACTTGGCCAATCGCCTTGCGCAGCTCGCTGTCGATCTTCTCGACCGACTTCTCGAGCCCTGCGAGTCGCTTCTCCAACTCGCCGACGGGCAGTGCCTTGACGAGACCCTGGACCGCCTTGAGGAGATCTCCGCCGGCCCCACTGCGCGGTGCCGCGGCGCGTGCCCGGCGAACCGTGGCTTTGACGGCTCGCCTTGCGGTGCCGCTCTTGCTTCGTCTAGTCCTGGCCATATGCTGAAAGCCTCCGTTGGTTGTGACAGCCGGCGGGTCTGCCGACTGCCCGTCCTGCGTTTTGGACAGGGAGCGGATAATCGCCCCCGTCAGGATCGCCACATAGCATGCAGCCTACATACATGGATGTCAACGTGTGAGGGCGATCGTTACTGCCGCAAGGGTGCTCTCAGTCGCCTTCCAATGGGTGCAGTCCACGGTGTGGCGCGACCCTGCGACGCGCTGACGGAGGTGCTCGACGTCGCCGGCCTGCGCACGCCGCGGGTCGATGCCCAGTCCCTGTCACCGCACACATCGGCCGCGCAGATGGCCGATTGCCGTGTGGATGATCTCGACTCCGGCCTCACGCGGCATCCATCCAGGTGGAACGCGACCGGCTGCTCACCGATCCAGGAAGACATCCTCTTCCGTCATTCGAGCCGCCGGTACCAGAGTGAGGTCGGACGCAGGCCGGAGCGGTCAGGCCGCATTGCGTAATCGGGAATCACTCCCACCTTGATCCAACCCATGTGGGCGTAGAGCTGCTCCGCGTCGCTCCCGGTCTCCGTGTCGAGGATCAGCAGGGTGCGCCCCAGGGCCCGGGCCTCGACCTCCAACTGCTTCATCAGCCGGGCACCGACTCCCAGCCGCCGCGCCGCGCGATGGACCAGCATCTTCTGCACCTCGGCGCGATGGGTGGCATTGGACTGCCATGAGAGCATCAGCTGCACGCAGCCGACCAGCCGATCGTCGAGGAAGGCGGCGAGCACGACCCGGCGACCCAGGTCCATCTCGTTGAGCACGCCCGCGAACCAGTCCCGGGCCTCGTAGTGGGCGAGCGGTGCGACGAAGCTCACCGACGCGCCGCCCTCCACGGAGTCGACCAGCAGGTCGGCCAGGTCGTCGAGGTGACGGCGGGCCGAGAGGGCGTCGAGGCGGCGGATGACCACCTCGGGCCGGCGCCGGACCAAGGGCTCAGTCACTGCAGGCACGGCAGAAGGTTACATTCCGGGTGCGCGAGTGCATCATCGACACTTGATGCCGGCTCTTCGGGCCTCCACCTATGGGGCGATGGTTCTTCGCGAGCGAGGCTCCTCCCTCGCCGCGGAGGAACGGCGTGTGCCCGAGCCCCGCGAGTACCAGGTGGTGCTGCGGGTCGCGGCCTGCGCCGTCTGTCGCACCGATCTCCACGTCGTGGATGGGGAGCTGGACCGTGGTGTCCTTCCCATCGTGCTCGGGCACCAGGTGGTGGGCAGGGTGGTGTCCGCGGGGCCGGATTCCGCTCTGCAGGTGGGAGAGCGGGTGGGCGTGCCGTGGCTCGCCTCGACCTGTGGAAGCTGCGAGATGTGTGCCGCGGGGCGCGAGAACCTCTGCGCCTCCGCCCGCTTCACCGGCTGCGACGTCGACGGCGGTTTCGCCGAGCTCATTCTGGCCGACTCCCGCTTCTGCCTCCGCCTGCCCGATGCCTACGGGGACGTCGAGGCGGCGCCCCTCCTCTGCGGGGGTCTCATCGGCTTTCGCGCCCTCCGGATGGCGGGCGACGTGCGCCGGCTGGGCCTCTACGGTTTCGGCAGCGCCGCACATCTGATCGCGCAGGTGGCGCGCCACCGTGGGGCCTCGGTCTACGCCTTCACGCGGGCTGGAGATCGCGCCGGCCAGGAGTCTGCCCGCAGCATGGGGGTGACGTGGGCGGGGGACAGCACGGGTGCTGCTCCCGAGCCACTCGACGCCGCCATCATCTTCGCTCCGGTCGGCGAGCTGGTGCCCCTTGCCCTCGCAGCGGTGCGGCCCGGGGGCGTCGTGGTCTGCGCCGGCATACACATGAGCGACATCCCCCGGTTCCCCTACTCGCTGCTCTGGGGCGAGCGATCGGTCCGTTCCGTGGCCAACCTCACCCGGGAGGACGGCACCGAGTTCATGGCGCTGGCGCAGGAGGCGCGGATCGACGTCCTGACCGAGGTGCTGCCCCTGGCCCAGGCGGATCGGGCCCTGGAGCTGGTCCGGGCCGGCCTGGTGCAGGGGACGGTTGTCCTGGTTCCCGACTGAGAGAGCCGCTCCGAGCCCGGTCACGAGGGTGACCCGGGCCATCCGCCGGCCGCGATGCGCAGGTGGCAGGTGTGAGATCTCCGCCAGCGGGTACAAATACCCCCATGACCGAGCACAGCGCCGAGCTTCTTCCGATCCTTCCTCTTGACGAGGTCGTCGTCCTGCCGCACATGACCGTGACCGTCGCGGTCCAGGGCGAGGCCCAGCGTGCCGCCATCGAGGCGGCCAGCCAGGGCAATCGCCTCGTCCTCCTCGTCCCCCGCATCGAGGGCAAGTTCGGCAGCATCGGAACCGTCGCGCGGGTGCAGGAGTCGGGCAAGCTGCCGACCGGAGCCGAGGTCTCGATCCTCACCGGCCAGTACCGCGCTCGTCTCGGCGCGGGGCAGGCGGATGTGGGCGGGGCGCTCTGGGTGCAGGTCGACCCCGCCCCGGACGACGAGAATCCCTCCGAGACAGTGGTCGAATTGGCGCGCGAGTATCGCGCGCTGGTGGAGAGCCTGCTGGAGATCCGGGGCGCCAGCGGAGCCATCCAGTTTCTCCGCGAGGCCCGCGCCCCCGGGCACCTGGCGGATCTCTCCGGGTACTCCCCCGACTTCAGCCTGGCCCAGAAGCTGGAGATCCTGGAGACGCTCGACGTCGAGAAGCGGCTGACCCTCGTCATCGCCTGGACCAAGGAGGCGCTGGGCGCCGCCGATCTCAAGGACCGTATTCGCACCGAGGTGGCCGAGGGGATGCAGAAGACTCAGCGCGAGTTCATCCTGCGCCAGCAGCTCGAGACCATCAAGAAGGAGCTGGGCGAGGGCGGCGACGACGTCGTCTCGACCTATCGCAAGCGGCTCGCTGAGGCCGGCATGCCCGAGAAGGTGGCGGCCGAGGTGGAGCACGAGCTCGACCGGCTGGAGCGCACCAGCGAGCAGAGCCCCGAGCACGGCTGGATCCGGACGTACCTGGACTGGATGCTCGACCTCCCCTGGAACGTGCGCTCCGATGACAACTTCGACCTCACGGCGGCGCGCCAGGTGCTGGACACCGACCACACCGGGCTCGAGGACGTCAAGGACCGCATCATCGAGTTCCTCGCCGTCCGCAAGCTGCGCAAGGAGCGCGGACTGGAGGTGATCGGCGGGCGGGGCTCGGGAGCGATCATCACCCTGGTCGGCCCACCCGGCGTCGGCAAGACCTCGCTCGGCGAGTCGGTCGCGCGCGCCCTGGGACGCAAGTTCGCTCGCGTCTCGCTGGGAGGCATCCGCGACGAGGCCGACGTGCGCGGCTTCCGCCGCACCTACGTCGGCGCCCAGCCGGGACGCATCGTCCGCGCCCTCAAGGAGGCGGGCACCAAGAACCCGGTGATCATGCTGGACGAGATCGACAAGGTCGGCGCCGACTGGCGTGGAGACCCCTCGGCGGCGCTCCTCGAGGTGCTCGACCCCGCCCAGAACAACACCTTCCGCGATCACTACCTGGAGGTCGACCTCGATCTTTCCGAGGTGCTCTTCATCCCCACCGCCAACGTCTCGGAGACCATCCCAGCGCCCCTCCTCGACCGGATGGAGCTGATCCGGCTCGACGGCTACACCGAGCAGGAGAAGCTGGCGATCGCCCGCGATCATCTGCTCCCTCGTCAGGTCGCCCAGGCGGGTCTGAAGCCTGAGGAGATCGAGGTCGGCGACGACGCCATCCTCAAGGTGGTCACCGACCACACCCGCGAGGCCGGGGTCCGCAACCTGGAGCGCGAGCTGGGCCGGATCACCCGCAAGCTGGCCACCCGCATCGCCACCGGCGCCGTGGAGACACCAGTTAGAGTCGGATCTGACCAGATCAGGGATTATCTGGGCAAGCCCAAGTTCGACAACGAGGTCGAGGAGCGGACGGCGGTTCCCGGCGTGGCCACCGGGCTGGCCGTCACCGGTGCGGGCGGCGACGTCCTCTTCGTCGAGGCGGCCAGCAGCGGCTCCGATGGCAACCTCCTGCTCACCGGTCAGCTCGGTGACGTGATGAAGGAGTCCGCGCAGATCGCGCTCTCCTACGTCCGCTCGCACGCTGAGCGGCTGGGCATCGGTGCCGAGGCGGCCGCCAAGGGCTTCCACATCCACGTCCCCGAGGGCGCGGTGCCCAAGGACGGGCCCTCCGCCGGGGTGACAATGACCACGGCGATCGTGAGCCTGCTCACCGGGCGCCCGGTGCGGAGCACGGTGGGGATGACCGGCGAGGTCACCCTGCAGGGGCTGGTGCTGCCCATCGGCGGGGTCAAGCAGAAGGTGCTGGCCGCCCACCGCATGGGCCTCACCGAGGTGATCCTGCCCCGGCGCAACGAGCAGGACCTGGACGACGTGCCCGAGAGCGTCCGCACCGCGATGAAGTTCCACCTGGCGAGCCGCGTCGATGATGTGCTCGCCGTCGCCCTGGAGCCGCCCCGCGCGGAGACCGGCGCCGCCGCTTGACGACGCGGCGATCGGCGCTCTCGCCCGAGCCCCTCCGAGCCGCCCCCTATACTCAAATCGCCGTGAGCGACCTGGCCCCTCTGAATGATGAGATCGACACCCTCATGGGCAGCCTGCGCGCCGAGTCGCGGGACATCCGGGTCTTCTTCCAGGTCTTCGCCGGCAAGCTGGCCTTCGCTCTCCCGGATGCCGTGGAGATCGAGCGTGACGGGTCGCTCTTCACGCGAAGGCGGCCGATCCGAAGGATCACGGTGCGGGTCGGCGATGACATCCTGGAGGCCGAGATGACCCGGGAGGGATTGGTCTGCCGGGAGGTCCAGGTCCTCAACGGGCTGACCGAGGAGATCAGCTTCGAAGCCTGGATGCGGGTGCTCGCGGTGTCCCTCCGCCAGAAGGCGCGCAGCACCGCGGAAGCGAGCGCCGTCCTCCGCGCCCTGCTCACCTGACCCTCGGCCCGGCACGCGAGCTCCACGCGCGTCCGACCGGGATCGTCCATGGCACCAGATGTTGTGCTCGGCCTGGTCACCGGCCACCAGATGGGGGACGGGCCTGGAGAGGCCTCTGGTACCATTCGGCGATGGGAGAGCACCTCGCGCGGCCGGCCGGAAGGGGGGTCGGAGGGAGGCGAGATGGAGGTTGAGCTGGGGCGCTCCAAGCGCGCTCGCCGAGCCTACGGATTCGATGAGGTGGCCCTCGTCCCCGGACGGGTGACCATCGACCCCGATGAGATCGAGGTCGGCATGAGCCTTGACGGGATCACGCTTGCCATCCCCTTCCTGGCGGCTGCCATGGATGGGGTGGTGGACGTCGGATTCGCCGTCGAGATGGGCCGGCTGGGCGGGCTGGCCGTTCTCAACCTGGACGGCGTCCAGTGCCGGTACGAGGACCCGTCGGAGGTGCTCGAGTCGATCTCCGCCGCCCCTCCGTCCGAGGTCAACGTGCTGCTCCAGAAGATCTACCAGGCCCCGATCCAGGATGGCCTGATCGGCCAGCGGATCGAGGAGATCAAGAAGGGCGGAGGTCCCTGCGCCGTCTCCACCGTCCCCGCCCAGGCGGCCCGCCGGGCCGGGATCGTCCAGGAGGCGGGTGCCGACTGCCTGGTGGTCCAGGGCACCGTGCTCACCGCGCGCCACATCAGCCGCGGCCACAAGCAGCTCTCCTTCCGCGAGCTGACCTCGCAGCTGAGCATCCCGGTCGTGGCCGGCAACTGCGTCGACTACGCGACCGCCCTGGAGCTGATGGACACCGGCATCAAGGGCCTGCTGGTCGGCGTCGGCCCGGGCGCCGCCTGCACGACCCGCGCCGTGCTCGGAGTGGGGGTTCCGCAGGTCACCGCGACCAGCGACTGCGCGGCGGCGCGCGACGACCATCTCCGGCGCAGCGGCGAGCATGTTGCCGTCATCACCGATGGAGGGATGCGCCTGGGCGGAGACGTCACCAAGGCCTTCGCCTCGGGCGCGGATGCCGTGATGATCGGCTCGGTGTTCGCCTCGGCCGTGGAGGCCGCGGGCCGGGGCAATCATTGGGGGATGGCCACACCCGACCCCAACCTCCCCCGGGGGACGCGGATCCGTACCGGCATCAAGGGCTCGCTGGAGGAGATCCTCTTCGGTCCCGCCCACGTCGACGACGGATCGATGAACCTGGTGGGTGCTCTGAAGAGCGCCATGGGCGTCTGCGGTGCGCGCACCATCTCCGACTTCCAGGAGACCGAGATGGTGGTCGCGCCCGCCATCAAGACCGAGGGCAAGGTGCAGCAGCGCGAGCAGCGCGTCGGTATGGGGGTTTGAGGTGGGTGCCGGCGTGGCCCAGAGCCCGGCGTCGAACCGGGAGCTGAGGCCGGCGGCCGGCGCATCGCCTCCGGAACCGGCCGGCCAGGCCGGCGTCCTGGTGCTCGATTTCGGCAGCCAGTACGCGCAGCTCATCGCCCGGCGCGTGCGCGAGGCCCGCGTCTACTCCGAGCTGGTGCCCGGGAACATCAGCGCCGAGGAGATCCGGCGCCGGGCCCCCCGCGGGCTCATCTTCAGCGGGGGGCCGGCCTCGGTGTACGAGCCGGGTGCCCCCCATCCCGACCCGGCGATCTACGACCTCGGGCTCCCCATCCTCGGGATCTGCTACGGGATGCAGCTGCTGGCCCACGACCTGGGGGGCGTGGTGGAGCCCGCCAGCCGGCGCGAATACGGGGCGGCTCAGCTCGACATCGACGAGCCGGCGGGGATCTTCGAGGGCATCCCCTCCGAGACCGCGGTGTGGATGTCCCACGGCGACATCATCACCGGGCTCCCCGAGGGCTTCCGGCCCATAGCCCACTCGCTGAACTCACCCTACGCAGCCTTCGCCGGCCCACTCGGGCGCTTCGGCATCCAATTCCACCCCGAGGTGGTCCACACCCCCGCCGGCAAGCAGCTGCTCGCCAACTTCCTGACCCGGGTCTGCGAGTGCGCGCTGACCTGGGAACCCGCCGCCTTCGTCCAGAGAACGGTCGCCGACATCCGCTCACGGGTGGGGACCGGCCGCATCCTCTGTGCCCTCTCCGGTGGGGTCGACTCGGCGGTGGCGGCCACCCTGGTGCACCGGGCCGTCGGTGACCAGCTCATCTGCGTCTTCGTTGACAACGGGCTGCTCCGGCGTGACGAGGGCCGGCGGGTGGTCGAGGTGATGTCCCACCAGCGCCACATCAACCTGGTCCACGTCGACGCCACCGACCGTTTCCTCACCGCGCTCGCCGGGGTCACCGATCCGGAGGAGAAGCGGCGCCGGATCGGGCGCACCTTCATCGAGGTCTTCGAGACCGAGGCCCGGCGGCTGGGGGACATCGACTTCCTCGCCCAGGGCACTCTCTATCCGGACGTCATCGAGTCGACGTCGCGCGAGACGCCCAACGCGCGCACCATCAAGACCCACCACAACGTGGGTGGTCTTCCGGCCGACCTCCGCTTCCAGCTCGTCGAGCCACTCCGGTACCTCTTCAAGGACGAGGTCCGCCGGGTGGGCACCGAGCTGGGGCTTCCCGAGGACATGGTCTGGCGCCAGCCCTTCCCCGGACCGGGGCTGGCGATCCGGGTGATCGGCGAGGTGACTCGGGAGCGGCTGGAGGTGCTGCGGGCGGCTGATTGGATCGTTATTGACGAGGTCAAGCGCAGCGGGCTCTACCGGAAGGTGTGGCAGTCGTTCGCCATCCTGACCCCCATCTCCTCGGTGGGGGTGATGGGAGACGGGCGCACCTACGCCAACGTCGTCGCCATCCGGATCGTCGAGTCCGACGACGCGATGACCGCGGACTGGGCCCGGGTACCCTACGACGTGCTCGGCCTGATGAGCAGGCGGATCGTCAACGAGGTGGCCGGGGTCAACCGGGTCGTCTACGACATCAGCAGCAAGCCACCCTCCACCATCGAGTGGGAGTAGCCCGCTCGATGGTGCGCCCCGCAGGGGCGCTGGTCCCGGGGTCCCCACGTGGCCTGCCGCGTGGGTTGGGTCGAGCGGGGGCAGGCGGGTCGGCTACCAGGGCGACCTGACGGTCGACCGCGAGGCCGAGGTCCGCGAGGAAGGCGCTGACGCGTAGCCCCAGGTGTCGGTGACCTTCCGCCACGGAGACCCCGCGACCACTGACGGCCGCCGCTGACGGTTCTGGATGCGCAGCCGGACGATGGTGATCGCCAGGATGAGAATCCCGAGCGCCACCAGGGCAACGCCCAGCTCGAACCTCTCCGACGGGTCGAGGCCGCTCGAGGAGCTCGGCGCTGTGCCGGCAGCCGCAGCCTGGACCGAGAGCGGTCCAAACATGGCGAGGGTGACCAGGACCGGCGGGACGGCTGCCAACGCGCCGAGCCAGCGAGTCTGCCGAGACCTCACGGGCGGTCCTCCTGCGGTTGATCGGAACGACAAGGGGCAGCGTAGGTGGCGTCGGGCGGCCCCGCCAGAGTCAGCTGCATCCAAATCTCATGGGGCAGATGCACTGTTCGCGGGCGCTGGCGCGACCCCGCTGTCCCCCGATTCGCGACAATCCCCCTCGATGCGGGTTCTGGTGGTCGGATCCGGCGGTCGGGAGCACGCTCTCGCCTGGGCGTGTGCCCGGCACGAATCGCGCCCGGAGATCATCTGCGCACCCGGGAATGGCGGCACCGCCCAGCTCGGGACCAACGTCACCATCTCGGGCACCGACGCGCCCGCGGTCGCGCGCCTGGCCCGGGAGCGGGAGGTCGACCTGGTCATCGTCGGGCCCGATGCCGCCCTGGCGGTGGGCGTCTCCGACACCTGCCGTGAGGCGGGCCTCACCGTCTTCGGCCCCTCGTCGTCGGCCGCCAAGATCGAGTGGAGCAAGACCCACGCCAAGCAGGTGATGGACCGCGCCGGTGTCCCCACCGCCCGCTGGCGCTCGGGGAGCGATGAGAGCCGGAGCGATCTCTTCGACTTCGTCCTCGAGCTGGACGGACATTGCGTGGTCAAGGCGGACGGACTGGCCGCCGGGAAGGGGGTGACGGTCTGCGACACCCGCGAGGAGGCCTTCGCCGCCATCGCCGGCTGTCTCAACGAGCGGCGCTTCGGGGACGCCGGCAACGTCGTCGTCGTCGAGGAGCGGCTGCACGGGACCGAGGTGTCCGTGTTCGCGGTCTGCGACGGACGCCGCTACCAGCTCCTCTGGCCGGCACGCGACTACAAGCGTGCCCACGACTCCGACCACGGTGCCAACACCGGAGGGATGGGGGCCTACGCTCCCGCAACCGATGGATGCCCCCCTCTCGGAGAGGTGGCGAAGCGGGTCATCGAGCCCACCCTGGCCGCCCTCGCGGAGGCCGGGACCCCCTTCGTCGGCTGCCTCTATGTGGGGTTGATGGTGAGCCGGGACGGCTTCCGCGTTCTCGAGTTCAACGCTCGCTTCGGCGACCCCGAGACCCAGGTGGTCGTCCCCCTGGCCGGAGCCGGCTTTCTCGACCTCCTCCTCGCGGCGGCGCGTGGGGAGCTCGCCGGCACGGCGCCGGCGCCCGACGTCGCCGGGGCGGCGGTGGTGGTCGTGGCCGCGGCCCTGGGATACCCCGGGACGCCGCGCACGGACGACCCGATCACGGGCCTGGACGACCTCGACGACGACGTCCTCTGCTTCCACGCGGGCACCGCGCGGGACGGACGCGGACGGCTGGTGACGGCGGGGGGTCGGGTGCTGGGCATCGTCGGCCGGGGCGCCGACGTGGCGACGGCCAGGCGCCGGGCCTACGAGAACCTCGAGCGCGTCCACTTCGCGGGGATGTGGTCACGCTCGGACATCGCGACCCACCCCGCCGGAGCCTGGCGATGACCAATCCGCGCGTCGGCATCCTGATGGGCAGCGAGTCGGATCTCCCTGCCATGCGGCTCTGCGGAGAGGTTCTCGACGAGTACGGCATCGCCTGGGAGATCGCGGTGATGTCGGCTCATCGCGCCCCGGAGGTGGTCCGCTCCTACGCCTCGCAGGCCGAGGCCCGGGGGCTGCGCGTGCTCGTGGCCGGCGCGGGCGCGGCTGCGCACCTTCCCGGCGTGCTGGCGTCGCTGACCCCGCTGCCGGTGATCGGGGTGCCGCTCGCCGGCACCCCGCTGTCCGGATTCGACGCGCTCCTCAGCATCGTGCAGATGCCCCCGGGGGTCCCGGTCGCGACCGTCGCGGTCGGCGAGATGGGGTCCCGCAACGCCGGGCACCTGGCGGCCAGGATCCTCGCCCTCGGCGATCCCTCGGTGGCCGCCGCACTGCGAGCACGGCGCCAGGAGATGAGTCGCCGGGTGCGGCTCCCCGAGGGCTTCGAGGTTTCGGGCAGCGGGTCGGGCGAAGCCTGAGCCTCCGGTCAGCGGCTCCGGGACCGGGCGTCGAGATCGGAAAGTCATCGAACGCCGGGAACCGTGTTTTCGCACCGATCTCCGCCCGGCATCATCCCCCATACAATCGGACGGACATGCCGCGTTTGGAACTGGTCGAGACCTCGCTTCGCTATGGGCAGCAGGCACTGATGCTGAGCCGCCTGCGCCAGCGCCACGCGGTCCGGGCGGCGGAGCTCCTCGACGCCTGCGGCTTCTCCGCCCTCGAGGTCTTCGGTGGCGCCACCTTCGAGGCCCAGCTCAGATTCCTCGGCGAGGACCCCTTCGAGCGGCTGAGGGCGCTGGCTGCCGCCGCCCCGCGGACGCCACTCATGGCCACGCTCAGCGGCCAGATGCTGGTCGCCCACCGTCACCTCCCCGACGACGTCGTCGAGGCCTTTGTCCGGCTCGCCGCCCAGGCCGGCATCGGCATCTTCCGGCTCCTCGATCCACTCAACGACGTCGCCAACCTGGCCGTCGCGGTGCGCGCGGCCAGGGCTGCCGGTGCGGTCGTCGAGGGCGTCGTGGTCTGCTCGGACGGCCCCATCCCCGCCCTGGCGGCGGTGGCCCGTGGCCTGGCCGGGCTCGGCTGCGACGCGATCTGCCTCCACGATCCCCTGGGTGCCGCCGGCTCGGCCCGCGCCGCGGCCCTCGTCTCCGCTGCCGGTGAGGCCTCCGGTCTGCCCGTGACCGTGAGCTTCTGCGCCCAGACGGGACAGGCGGTGCTCGCCTACGAGGCGGCACACCGGGCGGGGGCCATCCGGGCCGATGTCTCGGTCTCGCCTCTGGGCGGCGGAGCCGCCTCCCCTCCCGCGGAGGCGGTGATCGCCGGGTTCAGCGGCACCGAGGACGCCACCGGGATCGAGATGGAACCGGTCATCCGGGTCGCCCATTTCCTCGACGAGATCGCGCCCCTCTATGCGGACTCGGTCGACCCCGCGCTCTTCCGCTTCGATGGGTCGGCGCTCTGGGGGCTGCTGCCCGCGTCGGCGATGGGCCACGGCCTGGCCGAGCTGGGCGAGCGCGGCGCCCTCGATCGCCTGCCCGACGTGGAGGCGGAGATCTCCCGGGTGCGTCGCGAGCTGGGCAACCCGCCGCTGGTGACCCCCCTCCCCGAGGTCATCGCCACCCAGGCCGTCTACAACGTCTTCGAGGGCGACCGCTACGCCACCATCAGCCAGGAGATCAAGGACTACTGCCTCGGTTTCTTTGGCACCCCTCCCGAGCCGATCGACGCCGACGTCCGCGAGCTGGTCAACGGGCGCGAGGAACCGATCACCTGCCGACCGGCCGACCTGCTCGAGCCGGGGCTTCCCGCGGCGGCCCGTGATCTGGCTCGAGAGGGCGTTCGGGATGATCCCGAGGCGCTCGTCACCTATGCGCTCTTCGGCTCCGACTTCCTTGCCTCGGTCCGGGGCGAAGCCGCGGTCGAGCGGCTCGCCGACGAGGAGGGCGGGACCTCCTCCGGCGGCGCGGACAGCGAGGGGGCCGGGCCCGCGGACGAGGAGGCCGGCACGCCGGACACCGTGAACGGCGACCCCGCCATCGAGGTCCGCGAGTTGCGGGTCGAGGTCGACGGGCAGACCTACGACGTCCGTGTCTTCGGCGCCGGGCCGGCCGCGACCCGGGGCGAGCCCGTGCCGGCGGCCTCGGGCGCGCCCCGGACAGGCGCCGGCACGATCACCGCTCCCATGCAGGGCCTGATCCTCAAAGTGGGGGTGAAGCCGGGGGATCGGGTCCAGATCGGGGACGTCGTTGCCGTCCTCGAGGCCATGAAGATGCAGAACGACATCGTCGCCCATCGGACCGGAACCGTGGCCGCCGTCCATGTCCGGGAGGGAGACGTCGTCGGCCCCAAGGCCCCGATCGCGGACATCGAGTGATGACGAGGCGCGGAGGGAACCCGGCGTCACCGGCTGCCTCCGCCTGGTCACGCATCCCCCGCGGGACGAGTGGCGTAACGTCGAACGCACCCAGGACGTTGCTTCCCCAGAGCAGATGACCCCCAAGCGCGCCATCCGACTTGCCGCCGCTGCCCTCATCGCGTGCCTGATCGCGGCCGTGGCCAGCCTGGCCGTGGTCGGATCGCAGCGCCGGGGGAGCTTTGACACCGAGGCGGCGAGCCTGCAGCGCGCCTGGGCCCACGACCTCGCCGTCGGAGTCCCGGCCGCCAGCATCGTCCCTCTCCGCAGCCGCCTGCGGGAGCAGCGGCCCGAGGATGAGTGGTGGGCCCCGGTGTGGTGGACGACCGACGGGCACGGGCTGCTGACGGCGCTCAGCCACGCCACCGACACCGCCTACGCGACCGCCATGACCGCTCAGCGGGACAAGGCTCAGCTCGTGCTCAGCGATTGGCAGGAGGAGGTGACCCAGGATCGGGGCTTCATGACTGCGACGGAGATCTCCACCGGCCAGGGCTGGCCGGGCCGGCTGACGGCGGCGACCACCCCGGATGGGCTCGCCGCCCTGGCCGCCGGCTGGCAGCGGGAGCTGGACGCGGCGCGCACCGAGGTGGTGGCCGCCCAGCAGCAGGCCGAGATCCGGACCGATGTCGCCCAGGCCGGTGGCGCCTCCGCGCTCATCGCCCAGGCCGGCACCGCCCTCACCACCGCGACCCATGACAACCTCGATGCGGGTGACATCTCCGACCTGGCCACTCAGCTGCAGGCCCAGGAGTCGGGTGGGGCCGATACGAGCCAGACCGCCGGCCTTCTCTACACCGCGCTCCAACAGTTCAACCAGCTCGTCTCTGTCAATGACCAGCTGAACGGTGAGATGCGGCCGCTGATGCTGCTCGCCGACCAGGCCTCAGCCGAGGACACGCCCAACTCGACCCACCTGCAGGCCCTGTACCAGGAGGTGGCTCAGGCGTTCCCCTCCGACACCACCTACGACCAGATGAGCGCCTTGCAGGTGCAGGTGACCGGCATCCAGAACGCCCTCGCCGCGGATCTCGCCGCTGACCAATGCGGCCACGATGCGGGTGGGGGGTCGGGCAAGGTGATCACCCTCAGCCTCAGCCTCCAGGAGGCGGTCTTCTACGACAACGGTTGCGTCGTCGGCGCCAGCCCGATCACCACCGGCAGGCCCGGCCTGAACACCCCGACGGGGAGCTTCGCGGTCTTCTACAAGACCTCGCCCTTCACGATGGTCTCCCCCTGGCCGCCGGGGTCACCCGACTGGTATCCGACCAGCGTGGTGCAGTGGGTCCTGGAGTTCGCTGACGGCTACTTCCTCCACGACGCCTACTGGGAAAACCAGAACGCCTTCGGGCCCGGCAGCGAGAACGACGTGGCCCAGGACTACGCGAGCCATGGCTGCGTCCACTTCCCGACCGCGATCATGCCCTGGCTCTACAGCTGGACGCCGCTCGGGACCCCCGTGATCATCACCAACTGAGCCGCCGGGCTCGCCATGCCAGACCTCCGAGCTGGTCGACGAGCGCCCTGGCCTCGTCCGCGTCCCGGCAGGGGGCTGCCGCCACCCACCGCCGTCCTGCCGTGTCGATCCGGAGGTTGGCGAGGTGGAGGGCCCGCAGCAGAGGCCCGCTGCTCAGCCGGATGCTCTGGACCTTCTCGAGCGGCACGATCACCGTCGCCGGGCGCACCCGGCCGGTCTGGGTCACGAGCCAGCGCGCGTCGTGCCAGGCGGAGAGGTAGTGGTACGAGAAGGGCGCCCGGAACCAGGCCCGTCGCGGCGGGGCTCCGGCGCGGGCGAGGGTCGCGGGCGCGCCCGGGGCGACCTGGCCGACCAGCCACCGCGCCTGCTCCAGGGTCGCGACCGGGGCGAGAAGGTGGGCCAGCTGTCGCGCCTCGCCCTGGCGGCGGGCCTCGGGCTGGCGGGCGACGTCGAGCTCGACCCGGGCCCAGCCGAAGGGCCGCCAGAGCAGCGGCTGGATCAGCCGAACCGCCTGAATGCGGCCGTATGGGATGGTCTCGTGACGCTTCTGGAGGAGGCCCCGATGGAGGCGCAGGCCGTCGGGAGCGTGGCCGATCGTGAAGTCGAAGTCCCCGTTGACGGAGCGGGCCGCATCGAGGCCGAGGGCGAAGAGGCCGGTCACGACCCCGGTGATGAGTGAGGTTGCGGCATCGGCACCGCCCTGGCGAACGGCGCCGCCGGCTCCGGTGGGATCGCCGGCGGCCAGGATCGCCCCCACGGCGACGACCACGAGCACCAGCAGCCAGGCTCCGCGGAGCAGGCTCGCCGCGATGAGCCGCCCGTTGTCGACCCGGAAGAGGGGGAGCGCGGGCGGCTCCGGGGTCTCGGCGGCGAGCCCGTGGGCGAGGGCGAGCAGCTGAGCTCTCACCGCAGCCGCGTCCTGATTGCTCAGATAGGCGAGGCGGCCGTGCTGACGGTGACCGGTGCCGGCGGAGATCACCCGAACCTCGGCGAGACCGAGGATGCGGGCGGTGAGCGGCGCGACAACGTCCACCGCCTGGACCCGGCGAAGCGGGAACCGGAGCGACTGGCGGTACACCAGGCCGGTGTCGATCTGGAGCTCGTCGCCGACCACCCGCCAGCGCGTCACCAGCCAGGAGACGACCGAGGCCACCATTCCGAGCACCGCCACCGCCGCGACCACCAGCGCCTCCGCGGTCCGTCCCGAGGAGGTCTGCGCCCCTGAGACCAAGGAGACACCCGCGAGCAGCAGCGCCCCCAGGGTGATCCCGATCCGGGCGACCGGGGAGAGGGGATGGAGACGGCACCAGGTACCGGACAGCGCGGGGGCCTGAGATGTGGCGAGGGGCATCAGACCTGGTCAGAGCCCTGACGCCCGGGCCTCGCCGAGCGTGGCGAGCCGGTCGCGGAGCTGGGCGGCGTCGGCGCTGCGCAGGCCGGGGATGCGGGCATCCGTGGCTGCCGCTGCGGTGTGAAGCTGGACGGTGGCCAGGTCAAAGAGACGGTCGACCGGGCCCGCCGTGACGTCCACGAACTGCATCCGTCCGAAGGGGACCACGGTGAGCCGATGAAAGACCAGGCCGCGCTGGACCACCAGGTCCTCGTCCCGCTCCAGGTACCCCCACGAGCGATACCGGCCCCGTTCGACCAGCCACGAGCCGGCGGCCAGGGCCAGACCGGCTCCGATCCCGGCGAGACCGCCGGGCCCGCCCCAGAGGAGCCCGCCCCATACGCCGAGAAACACCAGCAGGACGAGGCTCGCCATACCGAGCACCGCCTGGCGGGCCAGCCACAGCCTTGGCGAGGGTCGGCGGTACTGCATCGAAGCCGATGCTACGCGCCGTGCTCCCCGGTCGAACCGCCCGCCGGCGAACCGTGCCCTACCGGTCCCGGTGCTTGGGCGCGCGCTTGCGCGCCTGCTTGACGTCGCCGGAGAAGCTGGCGACCGACACCTCGACGGCGTCGGCGATGGCTCGCGACATCCGGAGCGCCTGGTCGCGCACCTCCTGGTCGCGGAGCGCCTGGGCCGTGGCCTCGAAGGCGATCCTCGCCTGGCGGCTCATCGCCTCCAGGGCCGTCTCGATGGGGGGCCTGCCCGGGTCCGCGCCCTGCTGCGCCCGGTAGTGCTCCCGGAGCCGGGAGCCGAGCTCGGCCGCGTTCCGGCCCACCTCGTGCCACGCCTCGTCTCTGTCTCGCGGCATCGTGCGGCCTCCTGCTCAAAACTCGTTTCGTCGCTCATGATCGCACCCAGGTCGGCCGGCGCCCTGTTCTCCGCTCCACATGTCCCGCGGCGCGGCGACCCGGCCCCATCGTTCCGGATGGCACCATGGGAACCGTGTTCTCCAAGGTGCTCGTCGCCAACCGCGGGGAGATCGCGCTCCGGGTGATCCGTGCCTGTCGCGATCTCGGCATCGCCTCCGTCGCCGTGCACAGCGAAGCCGACCGCGGCGCCCCCTTCACCATCCTCGCCGACGAGGCCGTGGAGATCGGTCCCGCGGCGCCGTCCCACTCCTATCTCGACATCGAGCGGATCGTCGCGGCAGCCAGATCCACGGGGGCTGAGGCGATCCATCCCGGCTACGGCTTCCTCAGCGAGAACCAGGCGTTTGCCCGGGCCTGCGCCGCCGCCGGGATCGTCTTCATCGGTCCCCCTCCCGAGGCGATGGCCGCGATGGGGGAGAAGGTGCCGGCTCGGGAGCGGATGCTCGCCTCGGGAGTGCCGGTCGTCCCGGGCAGCGGGGCGGTCAGCGATGCGGACGAGGCCCAGACGGTGGCCGCCCGGATCGGCTACCCGGTGCTCATCAAGGCCTCCGCTGGTGGTGGCGGCATCGGGATGCGCGTGGCTCACGATCCCGCGGAGCTCCGGAGTGGGCTGGAGGCGGCCCGCTCCACGGCGGAACGCGCCTTCGGCAACGCCACCGTCTTCCTCGAGCGCTACGTCGCGGAGCCCCGCCACATCGAGGTCCAGGTGCTCGCCGACGCCCACGGCCACGTCGTCCACCTCGGGGAGCGCGAGTGCACGATCCAGCGCCGTCACCAGAAGATCCTCGAGGAGTCGCCCTCGGTGGTCATCGACCCCGAGACCCGGGCGCGCATGGGTGAGGTCGCCGTCACCGCCGCGCGCGCCGTCGGGTACGTGAACGCCGGCACGGTGGAGCTCATCTACTCGAAGGGCGAGTACTTCTTCCTGGAGATGAACACGCGGTTGCAGGTCGAGCATCCGGTCACTGAGGCCGTGTACTCCGTGGACCTCGTCGTCGAGCAGCTGCGGATCGCCGCCGGTGAGCAGCTCCAGCTTCGCCAGGAGGACCTGGTGCCACGGGGCCACGCCATCGAATGCCGGATCAATGCCGAGGACTACGCCAACGGCTTCATGCCCTCGCCGGGCCGGGTCACCGGCTACCACGAGCCCTCCGGCCCCGGGGTCCGGGTCGACGCGGCGCTCGCCGGGCCGGGGATGGTCTCACCCAGCTACGATCCGATGATCGCCAAGCTGATCGTCTGGGCCCCCACCCGCGAGCTGGCCGTCGGCCGGATGCGCCGTGCGCTGATCGAGTACGCGATCACCGGCATCCAGACCAACATCGCCTTCCACCTTGCCATCCTCGACTCCCCCGACTTCCGTGCCGGCGAGTACACCACGCACTTCATCGAGGACCACCCCGAGCTGGTGCCCGCGGCCCGGGCGTGGGAGGAGCGGAGGAAGCGGTACGACCGCCTGATCCGCGACCCCGCCCGGGTGGCGGCCATCGCGGCCGCGCTGGCGGTGAGCTAACCGCCAACCGGGTAGGTGGCGCCGGCTGCCGGATGACCGCCGTCGATGTCGGCGAGCGAGGTGCCGACGACCACTTCGGTGCCGGCTGGGAGTGCGCCGGATACGATCAGCGTCGCCTCACGGGTGTCGGGGTCGTAGGTCGGCGGGCTGACCAGGACCAGGGTCCGCCCGTCTCCCGTCTCCAGCCAGAGGGAGGCGGCACCGACACTCGAGGCCTCCAGGTCGGAGTCGAAGGTGACCGTCACGACACTCTCCGGGTCGACCGACCCTGCGACCGGCGGTGTCGCGCCGACGCTGAGGACATGGGGCCCGCTGCCCTGGGTGTGGAGAGGAGGCACCGTGAGTCCCGTGACCAGCCACCCGCCGTCGGTCTCTCCGAGCACGACGGTCTCGTCGGTGATCTGACCGGGAGAGGTGGGGGTTGGATCCACGATGAGCCGGGCCGTGGCGGTGAGGGTGGGCCCGCTGGTCGCGCTCGCCGCCGTGCAGCTCGAGCCGATGACGTATCCGCGTTCGATCGACGACGGCGTCAGCGTGCCGGCCTGCGGGGCTCCGGGGGAGGTCAGGGTGGCCATGCCGGCCTGGTCGTGGGCGACCTGGCTGCCCACGAATCGGGTCAGCACCTTATCCGCGTCCTCGCACAGCGAGGTGGTCCCCGGCGGCGCCGAGGCGGTCTGGACCTGGGCCACGTCGAGACTCCCGGCGGCCACGAAGGCGAGCCGCGTGCCGTCGGCGGAGAGGGCCAGCGAGCTGGCCTCGTCGGGGGTGGTGCCCAACACCGTGCCGCCCGCCGTCTCGACCTCGATCCCGCCCGGGTCGAGAGCGTAGGCGATGGTGGCCCCGTGGGCGTCCAGCGCCAGCTCCCCGATCCCCTCGGCGGGCGCGCCGGAGACCGGTGTGATGGTGGTCGGGTCGCTGACCGGCGCCTCCAGGACGGTGGAGGTGCTGCCGCTCTCGTCCACCCACGCCACCTCATCCCCGGCGGCGCTGAAGGTCACCACCCCGCTGACGCTCCCGGCGAGCCGGGTGGGGGCCGGCACCTGGCCGCCATTGGTCGGGAGCGTGACCAGCCATCCGTCCTCCGCGGTCGGCAGGTACGGGGCGGCCGGCGTCGCCGAGGAAGGGGAGATGGTCGGTGACGCGGCCCCGGAGGGGGACGTGGACGAGGCGGGAGCCGAGGAGTTGGCCGTGGCGGAAGGGGACGCGGTCGCCCCCGGCCCCGCCTGGCCGGCGACGTCGGCCGCGGGGAGGAAGGCGGCCTGGCCGCCGGCCGCGAGCACCACGCCGGACGCCGAGCCTCCCACAGGGAACTGGTAGAGCTGAGACGAACGGTCGTCCAGGTCCACGGCATGGATGCCGTCGTGGGTCACGAAGACGATCCGGTTGGTGCCATCCCAGGAGAGGGCCGTCACCAGGGCGCCGGCGCTGGACCCCGACGGCCAGACGCGGCTCGCCGAGCTCCCGTCGGGATTCTCCACCACGATCGCGCTGGTGCCGTCCGGCTGCGAGACGGCCAGGGCCACATAGAGGCCGTCGGGCGACACGGCCACCGCCGTGGAAGGCAGGCCGCTGAGCGCCACGGGGGCCTGGTCCGCGGGGAAGTAGACCGCACCCTCGACCGGTGCGGGGGTGGGAGCGGTCGCAGCGGCGTTCGAGGGCGAGGGGGTGGCGTCGAGCGGCGATGCGGCGGGAGAGCCGGCCGGCGAGGGGTGGGGAGTGGCCGTGGACGCGGGGGTCGGGGTCTGGATCGGCGCCGGCTGTCCGGCGCTGGAGTCGGTGACCCCGGGAGCGTCATCTGGGCCCCAGAAGGCCAGTTCGTCGCCCGCGGCCGGCCCCACCGCCGCCGGCTGAAGCGCCGGCACCGGCGATGCCGTCGGGCCGGGCGTGGCCACCGCCTGGGTGCCGAACTCGATCGTCACGTTGGAGGCGAGTGTCTGGCCACCCGCGTTCTGGATCGCCGCCTTGGGGATCGTGACCTGGTAGTCGGTGTCGGCGGCAAGGGGGTGGAGGGGCGTGACCACCAGCGTCTCGGCGCTCTGCCACGCGACCGTCACCTGGGTGGCCGGCTGGATCTTGAGCGCACTGACCACCGCGGCCTCGCTCTGCGGGCTGAGCGGCTCGTTGAAGCTGAGGGTGATGGCCTGGTGGGGGTCGACCGCCTGCCGGTGGCTCACGTTGGACGCCACCACGGCCAGCCGGCCCGGTGGCGCGGTGCCGCCCGTGAGCGCCACCACCACCACCGCCGCCGCCAGGGCCGCTGCGGCTCCGAAGCTGGCCCAGATCGCCAGCCGGCGGGGAGCTCCCCGGGGCTGGAGGGTGTGCCGGGGGGCAAGCACGGTACGCGCCTCAGCCATCAGCCGGGCGCGGAGGATGGGCGGGAACCTCGGGTCGAGATCCGGCTCGGGCCGGCTCTCGCGGACCGCCTGAGCGAGCCGGAGCAGGTCGGGATCCTCGCCGAACAGCTCCGAGAGCTCGGCGTCGAAGCGGTCGCGGCGCTCGCTCACAGCGTCTCTCCCGCGACCGTGGAGACGCCCAGCCGCTGCCGGACGCCGATCATGCCGCGATGGACCAGCAGCTTGACGGCGCCCTCGCTCTTGCCCATGATCTCGCCGATCTGGGCCAGCTTGAGGTCCTCTCCCAGCTTCAGGGTCATGGCGGTCCGCTGCTGCTCCGGGAGACCGTCGATCGCCGCCCAGACGCGAGCGGCCTCGGCCGACTCGATCACCCTCTCCGCCACCGGACGGGTCGGGTCGGCGATCTCGACGGCCGCGTCGAGACTCGCCTGCGGCCGCCGCTGACGGAAGTGGTCGGCGATGGCGTTGGCGCTGATCTGGTACAGCCACGAGCTGAACGGGTGCCCGGAGGGCCGGTAGCGCGGCATGGCCCGGAGTGCCTTCATGAAGACCTCCTGGGTGACCTCCTCAGCGGCGTCCTGGTCTCTGGTCCGGCTGTAGGCGAACCGGTAGATCTGACCGAAGTAGTGGTCGTACAACTCCCCGAAAGCGTCGGCGTCCGTCTTGGCACGCTCGACCAGCTGATCCTCATAGGCCCGGGGTAGGGTCATCGCACGACTCTCATCCCCAGGCGTGTGTGCCTGGTGAACGGATCGGCGGGAGGGGAGGTTACGGGGCAGCTCATGTCAACGGCGGCGGTCTGCGGACACGCGCGGTCGGCCACCCCCTCGAGCGTGCTGGCGGATCAGGTCGGATGGGCGCCGGCCAGTATAGGTGACCGGTCGGGGTGTCTCATGGGAGTTGTGGCGCCCGCCCAATTCGAACTCTCCTTTCCAAACTCGGTTCGCAGTCCGCCACCGAATAGAATTGGCCCACGTGATCCCCCGTTACACGCCGGCCGCGATCGCCGCCGTCTTCAGCGACGAATCCCGGCTCCGGCGGTGGCTGGAGGTGGAGCTCCTCGCCGCTGAGGGCTGGGCCGCCGTGGGGCGGATCCCCTCGGAGGCGGCGGAGCGGCTGAGGGCGGGCGCCCGTGTCGATCAAGCCCGCGTCGCCGAGCTGGAGGCCGAGCAGGGCCATGACGTCGCCGCCTTCGTCCAGGCGGTCCAGGAGACCGTCGGCGACGAGGGGCGCTTCTTCCACCTCGGGCTCACCTCCTCCGATGTGGTCGACACCGCCCTGGCAACCCAGCTCCGGGACGCGGCCCGCCAGATTGACGACGACGCGGCTGCCCTCGAGGCGGCGCTGGCCGCGCAGGCGGTGCGGCACCGGCTCACCCTGATGCCGGGCCGGACCCACGGGGTTCACGCCGAGCCGCTCAGCCTCGGGGTCAAGCTCGCCAATCACTACGACGAGGTGAGGCGCGGCCGGGCCCGGCTGGCGGCCGCGGCGTCCGAGGTTTCGGTTGGCCAGGTGAGCGGACCGGTGGGAACCCACACGTCGGTCCCGCCAGAGGTCGAGGAGCACGTCTGCCGGGGCCTCGGGCTGGGTGTCGCCGAGGCCGCCACCCAGGTGCTGGCGCGGGATCGTCACGCCGCCTTCGTCACCTCGATCGCCATCCTGGGGGCCAGCCTCGAGCGCCTCGCCACGACCGTCCGGCTGCTCCAGCAGACCGAGGTCTCGGAGCTGGAGGAGCCCTTCGCACAGCGGCAGAAGGGGTCGTCGGCGATGCCCCACAAGCACAACCCCGTCCTCTCCGAGCGGGTCTGCGGAATGGCTCGGGTGCTGCGGGGGTATGCCGTCACCGCCATGGAGGACGTTGCGCTCTGGCACGAGCGCGACATCTCCCATTCATCCGCCGAGCGGATCGTGCTGCCCGACTCCTGCGCGCTGCTCGACTACATGATCAGGCTGTGCGCGCGCCTGGTCGCACAGGTTCGTGTCAATCCCGACAAAATGTTGGCCGATGTCGAGACCCTCGGGCGGATCACCTGCTCCCCCCGCGTGCTCGATGCCCTGATCGTTGCCGGATGGGCCCGGGAGCGCGCCTACCGCGAGGTGCAGACCCTGGCAGAGAGGGCGCGTCGGGGCGAGGCGGGATTCGAGGCGCTGGTGCGAGGCCAGCTCGCCGAGGTCCTCTCACCGGAGCGGCTGGATGCCTGCTTCGACCTGGCCGCCTACCTCACCGGCATCGACGGTACCTACCGGCGGCTCGGGCTCGAGATCCGCGATCCGGAGACGGGGACGGCGACCGAGGAGCGTCCGCAGCTCGCCGTCGAGGCGGGGATTGGAGGAGGGCTGGCATGACCCCGGTGCTGATGGCGGCTCAGGACGTCGGGCTCGAGGTGTTCCGGCGCGGCAAGGTGCGGGACACCTTTGTTCTCGACGACGGCAGCCTGCTGATGGTGGCGACCGACCGGCTCTCCGCCTTCGACGTCGTCATGCCCGATCCGATCCCGGAGAAGGGGAGGGTGCTGACCCAGATCTCGCGCTGGTGGTTCGAGAGGACCGCCCATATCGTGGCCAACCATCTGCTCGCGGACCGGCCGGACGCGGTGCCACCGGCCATCTGGGCGGAGTGGCGGGAGCGCTCGATGCGCTGTGCGCGGGCGGAGCGCATCGACATCGAGTGCGTGGTCAGGGGTCACCTCTCGGGCTCCGGCTGGAAGGAGTACCGCGACCGGGGGACGCTGGCCGGCGAGCCGTTGCCGCCGGGGCTGCGCGACTCCTCACCCCTCCCCGAGCTGCGCTTCACTCCCGCTGCCAAGAATGACAACGGGCACGATGAGAACATCAGCCGTGCCGAGCTGGCCATGACCGTCGGTTCCGAGCTCGCCGGGCTGCTCGAGCGGACCTCGCTCGAGCTCTTCCGCTTCGCCGCCCTGCACTGCGGCGACCGGGGCATCATCCTGGCCGACACCAAATTCGAGTTCGGGATGATCGACGGCCGGCTCTGCCTGATCGACGAGATCTTCACTCCCGACTCGTCGCGCTTCTGGGAGGCGTCGGAGTGGCGCGAGGGAGAGACCGCCGTCTCCTTCGACAAGCAGCCGGTCCGAGACTACCTGGAGACGCTCGACTGGGACAAGCGGCCCCCCGGTCCCTCGCTTCCCCCGGAGGTGGTGGCGGCGACCACCGCGCGTTACCTCGAGGCGGCCCGGCGGATCTGTGGGCTCGAGCTATGAGGTACACCGCCGAGGTGGTGATCTCGCTCAAGCCCGTGGTCAACGACCCGCAGGGGCTCACCGTGCGGGCTGGACTCCGCCAGCTCGGCTTCTCCGAGGTCTCGGAGGTGCGGGTGGGGAAGCACATCAGCATGGAGGTGGACGGCGACTCCGAGTCGAGCGTCCGGCAACGGGTGGCCGACATGTGCGAGAAGCTCCTGCGCAACCCCGTCATCGAGGACTACCGCATCGAGATTCGTGCGGACGGGGCATGAGGTTCGGGATCGCCGTCTTCCCGGGAACCTGGAGCGATGGCGACTGCGCGCGGGCCGTCGAGGTGCTCGGGCACGAATCCGTCCGCCTCTGGCATCGGGAGCGCGATCTCCAGGGCTCCGACTGCGTCATCCTCCCGGGCGGGTTCGCCTACGGCGACCACCTTCGCACCGGCGCCGTCGCCCGGTTCGCCCCGCTCATGGAGGCGGTGCAGGAGTTCGCCGCGGCGGGCGGTCTGGTCCTCGGCATCTGCAACGGCTTCCAGATCCTCTGCGAGGCCCACCTGCTCCCGGGCGCCCTGACCCGCAACGCCTCGCTCGAGTTCCGCTGCGAGACCACCTGGCTGCGGGTGGAGACGGTCGACACGCCATTCACCAGGGATTGCGAGAGGGGCGGGGTGCTGGCCATCCCGGTCAGCCACGGCGAAGGCCGCTTCGTGGCCGACCCTTCCACCCTGGACCGCTTGGAGGCCGAACGGCGAGTCGCCTTCCGCTACGTCGCCCCCGACGGATCGGCGGTCGGCGAGGCCTCACCCAACGGATCCATGCGCGACATCGCCGGCATCGTGAGCGAGGGCCGGAACGTGCTCGGGATGATGCCCCACCCGGAGCGCGCGGCCGAGCCGCTGCTCGGCAGCGGCGACGGGATGGGGATATTCCGCAGCGTCGTCGAGGCGGTGGCCGAGCGCTCCACGTTCGCGGCCGTCCCATGACCACGGCTCTCCCGGTCTCCGACGCCACCCTCGCCGAGGTGGCGCTGACCCGCGGCGAGTACGAGCTGGCGTCCCGACGCCTGGGGCGGGTTCCGACCGAGGTGGAGCTGGGCGTCATCGGTGCGATGTGGAGCGAGCATTGCGGGTACAAGACGAGCAAGCCCCTGCTCGCCCGTCTGCCGGTCACCGGTGCGCGGGTGCTGCAGGGGCCGGGGGAGAACGCCGGCGCGGTCGACATCGGAGGCGGGCTCGCCTGCGTCTTCAAGATCGAGTCCCACAATCACCCGTCCGCGATCGAGCCGTATCAGGGGGCGGCCACCGGGGTCGGCGGCATCCTCCGCGACGTCTTCACCATGGGCGCGCGGCCCGTCGCCCTGCTCGATTCACTGCGCTTCGGCCCGTTCGAGGAGCCGGCGCAGCGGCACCTCCTCGATGGCGTGGTGGCCGGCATCGGCGGCTACGGCAACTGCATCGGCGTTCCCACCGTCGGTGGCGAGATCTACTTCGACGACTCCTACCGCCACAACTGCCTGGTCAACGCCATGTGCGTCGGCATCATCGAGCAGTCCAAGCTGACCCGGGCGGTCGCCGCCGGTCCCGGCAACCTCGTCCTGCTGGTCGGCGCCGACACCGGCCGTGACGGCATCCACGGAGCCACCTTCGCCTCGGTCGAGCTCAACGAAGCCTCCAGTGAGCGTCGTCCCGCGGTCCAGGTCGGCAACCCCTTTCTCGAGAAATGTCTGATGGAGGTCTGCGTCACCCTGGCCGGCGACCCGCGCATCGTCGCCATGCAGGACCTGGGGGCGGCCGGGCTCACCAGCTCGTCCGCCGAGCTGGCCCATCGCGGCGGGTGCGGCATCGAGATGGACGTCTCCCGGATCTCGCGACGAGAGCGGGGGATGACGCCCTACGAGGTGATGCTGAGCGAGTCGCAGGAGCGGATGCTGCTGGTGGTGAGGCCGCAGGACGCCGCCTCGGTGCAGGTGGAGTTCGACCGTTGGGACCTCCACTCGGACGTGATCGGGACGGTCACCGACACGGGTCGTCTGGTGGTGTCCGATGGCGGTGCGCCGGTGTGTGACCTCCCCCTCGACCTCCTGATCGACGACGTGCCGCTTCGCCACCCGGAGGCGCTGCGCCCCGCCGGGCTGGACGAGGCGCTCTCGGCCGATCCGTTCGCCATGACGCCGCCCTGGTCGATGGGCGAGACCCTGCTCCGCCTCATCGGCAGTCCCAACATCGGCAGCCGCCGGTCCATCTTCCGGCGCTATGACCACCAGGTCGGCGACGACACCGTGATCCTCCCCGGCGGCGACGCCGCCCTGCTGCGCGTGAGGGGCACCGCCGGGGCGATCGCTCTCACCACCGATGGCAACGCTCGCTACGGGGCGCTCGACCCGCGGCGGGGTGCCGCCATCGCCGTCTGCGAAGCCGCCCGCAACGTGGTCGCCGTCGGAGCCACGCCCGTCGGGGTGACCAACTGCCTCAACTTCGGCAATCCCGAGAAGCCCGAGGTGTTCTGGCAGCTCTCCGAGTCCGTCGAGGGGATGCGCGAGGCCTGCCTGGCCCTGGGTGTCCCGGTGGTGAGCGGCAACGTCTCCCTCTACAACGACACCGAGGGAGTGAGCATCGACCCGACCACCGTGATCGGGATGGTGGGTCACCTGGAAGACCTCGAGCGACGCTGCGCCGCGGGCTTTGGACAGGACGGCGACTCGGTCCTCCTGGTCGGGCCCATGGGGATGGATCTGGGTGGCAGCGAGTACCAGCGGCTGGCTCACGCGGTCAATGCCGGGCCTCGACCGACCCTGGACCTCGACCTCGAGAGGAGGGTCCAGTCCGCGGTGCTGGAGATGGTCGCGGCCGGGCTGCTCAGCTCCTGCCACGACCTCGCCGAGGGAGGTCTCGCGGTGGCGCTCGCCGAGAGCTGCATCCTCGGTGGTCGCGGCGCGCAGATCGGCGAACGCCTCTTCGCGCTCGGCACGCCCGTGGTGCAGGCGGGACTCCTCTTCGGCGAGTCCCAGTCGCGCTTCCTGGCGAGCGCGGCGGCCACGAGTGTCGCCGCCGTGCGCGCCATCGCTCGGCGCCACGATGTCGACGTGCGCGAGCTGGGCACCACCGGCGGGGATCGGGTGGCGGTGATCGACGTCTTCGATCTCACCCTGACCGAGCTGGCTCGGGCCCATGCCGCCGCGCTGATGCCGGCACGTTGATGGAGGGTGCCCACCCCTATACTGATCTGGAACCCGTCCCCCACTCGGTGTCATGGGAGACCGGACGTGCGGAGAGCCCCCTGGGCGTTGGCCACAACGCAGCCCTGTGTGATTGCGCAGCCCTCTGTGACTGCGTCGTGGTGGCGGTGACGGGCCGGCCGCGTGCCTGAGCGCGGGCACCCCCCCGCCGCCCCGGGCCGGGATCGGCTCATGGACGCCGAGCGGATGCACGAGGAGTGCGGGCTCTTCGGGGTCTTCGCACCCGGCGAGGATGTCGCCAACCTCACCTACTTCGGGCTCTACGCGTTGCAGCACCGCGGGCAGGAGTCCGCCGGCATCGCGGTGAGCAACGGTCTCGACATCCTGATGCACAAGGAGATGGGCCTGGTCGCTCAGGTCTTCGACAACGAGGTCATGGGCCATCTGGTGGGCGACATCGCGATCGGGCACACTCGCTACAGCACCACCGGGAGCCCGCGCCTTCCCAACGCCCAGCCGATGCGGTTCGAGCACCGCCAGCTCGGACCCGTCGTGCTGGCCCACAACGGCAACCTCATCAACGCCGGAGAGATCCGCTCCGAGCTCGCCGGGGAAGGCGTCGAGTTCCTCTCCACCAGCGACACCGAAGTGCTGGGCCGCCTCCTGGCGCGCACTCCCGGGCGCACCCTCGACGATGCCCTGCGGCGGGCCCTTCCCCGGGTGCACGGTGCCTACTGCCTGCTCTTCCTGACCCGTGACTCCCTGGTTGCCGCGCGGGATCCGCTGGGGATCCGGCCGCTCTGCCTGGGTCGCTACGGCGATCCGGAAGCGCCCGGTGGCTCCGGCTACATCGTTGCCAGCGAGACCTGCGCACTCGACGTGGTCGGTGCCAACTTCATCTGCGAGATCGATCCCGGGGAGATCGTGACCATCGACGCGTCCGGGATGCGCAGCAGCCGGATCCCCTCCGACGTGCCCAAGCGGGCCATGTGCTCCTTCGAGTTCATCTACTTCGCCCGGCCCGACTCGGTGATGCAGGGGAGGTCGCTGTACGAGGCGCGCCGCCAGATGGGTCGCGAGCTTGCGCGCGAGGCGCCGGTCGACGCCGACGTGGTCATCACCCTTCCCGACTCCGGGACCCCCGCCGCCATCGGGTTCGCGGAGGAGACGGGTGTCCACTTCGAGGAGGGGATGATCAAGTCCCGGTACATCACCCGGACCTTCATCCAGCCCTCGCAGCGGCTCCGGGAGTCCGGGATCCGGCTGAAGTTCAATCCGATGCGCCACGTCCTCGAGGGGCAGCGAGTGGCCCTCGTCGACGACTCCATCGTCCGGGGCACGACCAGCAGGCGGATCGTCGACGAGCTGCGCCGCGCCGGTGCGGCCGAGGTGCACATGCGAATCGCCTCTCCGCCCATCATGTGGCCCTGCTTCATGGGCATCGACATCGCCTCGCGCAACGAGCTGATCGCCGCCAATCGCAGCGAGGAGGAGGTGGGCCGGTTGGTCGGGGCGGACAGCCTCCGCTACCTGAGCATCGCCGGGCTGCGCCGGTCCATGGGCGACCCCGAGGGCCGTGGATTCTGCTTCGCCTGCTTCACCGGCGATTACCCGGTTCGCGTCCCCCAGCAGCTCGAGATGGACAAGATGGCCATGGAGCACGCGGACGCCCCCGCCGAGGCGGCCCCCGCCCTCGCCCAACTCACCTGAGGGGTCCGCGTCCGAGCGGCGCTAACATCGCGAACGAGAAGGCGGCACCACCTCCCGCCCGGGGCAGCGGTCTCCCGGGCATGACGGTCCCGCCGCAGACGCCATCTGGAGACAGCGGAGCATGGGCGACGATCAGCCGGTCGGCGAGCCCGGGCCGGGTACCCCACCCGGGCAGACGAGTGCGCAGGGGGTCCCCCCCTCGCAGCCACCGCCATGGGGCTGGTCCAGCCCGCCTCCCCCCGCTTGGGGCCCGCCCCCATGGGGGGGCGGCGGCCCCTCCGGCTGGGGACCCGCCGGTGCTCAGGGCGGGCCGCCCGCCTGGGGGCCACCGCCGCCTCCCGGGTGGGGAGCGCCGGGGTCCGCACCGTGGCCCGGCCAGCCGGGATCCACGCCATCGGCGCCCGGCTCGGACCTGCCCACCCGCCACCGGGGGCTGAGGCTGGTCGCGCTGGTGCTCGGCGCCGCCGTGCTCGCGGCCGCCGTCGGCGTTCCCGTCGCCATCCTCGTGAGCCAGAGCGGCGCGCCCAGCGCTGTCACCCCTCCCGTGACCTCGCCGACGCCGAACCCGTCCCAGCGGGCGGTGGCCGCTCAGGCGTCGGCTCTCTACGCACAGGCGCTGACCGCCGCCGAGAAGTCGGCCGGGTTCACCTACACATCGACCTCGTCCGGAGGCGGCGCGACGCTGACCGTCACCGGCGTCTCCGGACAGGATGACGGCAGCCAGGTTTTCAATCAGACGACCTCGTTCGGCGACGAGAAGTTCACCCTGCTGCTCCTCCCCGACCAGACCGTGTACTTCCAGGGCAACGCGGCGGCCGCCGAGGACCAGCTGGGCGTCTCCGCGAGTGCTGCCTCCGGGGTCGCCGGGCAGTGGGTCTCGGTGCAGATCGGTGACGGGCCGTACAAGAACCTGGAGGTCGGGATCACGGTCGGCTCGCAGCTCTCCGAGGCCGCGCTCGACGCCACCTCGACCGAGACCGTCACCGGGTCGGGCGGCACCCAGCTGACCAGGATCCTCGGAACCGTGCCGGGCACGAGCTCGGGGACGGCCCACCTCGACATCTCGCCGACCACGCACCTCCCGGTCTCCTACGTCGTCCCCTCCGGCGACGGCGGGGGCACCGAGACCGAGACGTTCACGGCGTGGGGAACCGCGCCCTCCCTGACCACACCATCGACGGCCGTCGCCTGGTCCACCCTCAGCACGTCCGAGCCTTCGGGCGGCTACGGCAGTGGCCAGACGGCTGGCGCGGCTCCGACGCCGACCCCGGCGGGAGCGTCCACCTAGCCGGCGGACCCATTGACGGCCGCCAACCCGCAGCGCGCGGCGCTCCCCCGGTTACGTAGACTGCCGCGGAGATGGGAGACCTGCGCTACGCGGATGCCGGCGTTGACATCGACGAGGGCGACCGCGCCGTCCGGCTGATCAAGCAGGCGGTCACGGCCACCCACGGCCCCGAAGTGCTCGGCGGGATCGGCGCTTTCAGTGGCCTCTTCGCCTTTGACCCGCTGCGCTGGAAGCGGCCCGTCCTGGCGGCGAGCACGGATTCCGTGGGAACCAAGGTGAAGGTGGCGATCGCCGCCGGCCGCTACCGCGGGATCGGCATCGACCTGGTCAACCACTGCGTCAACGACATCCTCTGCAGTGGCGCCGAGCCACTCTTCTTCCTCGACTACTACGCCACCGGCCGCCTCTCGCCCGAGCGTCTCGCCGAGGTGGTCGATGGCGCCGCGTCAGCTTGCGGAGAGGCCGGCTGCGCCCTGGTGGGCGGCGAGACTGCCGAGCTGCCCGGTCTCTACGCCCTCGGTGACTTCGACATCGCCGGCTTCATCGTCGGCTGTGTCGAGCGCGACGAGATCATCGACGGGCACCGCATCGAGGTTGGCGACTCCGTGTTCGGGCTGCCCAGCAGCGGTCTCCACACCAACGGCTACTCGCTGGTGCGGCACATCCTGGCCGAGCGGGAGATTGCGTGGGATGCGGTCCTGCCCGGCACCACCGCGCCGATCGCCGATCTGTTGCTGGAGCCTCATCGCTCCTACCTCCCCGCGATCCGCGAGCTGCGCTCGCGGGTGGAGATCCGCGGTCTCGCTCACATCACCGGGGGCGGGCTGCTCGGCAACGTGCCCCGGATACTCCCCGCCGGTATGGCGGCACGCATCGAACGGGAGACGTGGGAGGTTCCGGCGCTCTTCACGGCGCTGGAGGCGGTGGGCGGGGTCCGCGCCGAGGAGATGTGGCGGACCTTCAACATGGGGATCGGCATGGTCGTGGTCGTGCCCGCCGCCGCGGCCTCCGCGGCCGGCGTCTCCGCTGCCGGGCTCCCGATCATCCCCCTGGGTGAGATCGTCGACGCCACGGACGGTCACCAAGTCGTCCTCCAATGAGCGCGGGGGTCCGGGTCGGGGTCCTGGTCTCCGGCCGCGGGAGCAACCTCGAAGCTCTCTGCGCGGCGGCGGCGTCCCCGGGCTTTCCCGCCCGCATCGCACTGGTCATCAGCAACCGGCGCGATGCCGGTGCCCTGGAGATCGCCGCCAGGAGGGGCATCCCCGCCGAGGTGCTGCCGCTCGGCCACTTCGGCCATGACGAGCGCGCCAGGGACCGCGCGATGCGCGACCGGCTCCGCCTGGCCGGTGTCCGGCTGGTGGTCTGCGCCGGTTACAACCGCATCCTCAGCGACGAGTTCCTGGGCGCCTTCCCCGACGCCATCCTCAACGTTCATCCGTCGCTGCTTCCCGCCTTCGGAGGCGGCATGCATGCGGTCGAGGCTGCGCTGGACCACGGCGTCAAGATCAGCGGCTGCACCGTCCAGCTCCTGGAGCCCGGCATCACCGACGGTGGGCCGATCATCGTTCAGCGGGCGGTGCCGGTCTACGAGGACGACGACGCCCAGAGCCTGCGGGAGCGCATCCACGGGCAGGAGTGGGTCGCGGTCCCGGAGGCGGTGAGGCTGTGGTGCGAGGGACGGATCCGCCGGGAGGGTCGCGTGGTGCGGATCTCCGCCGCGCCCGGCGCGACGGACGCTCCGCCCTCTCAGGCAGACTCCCTCACGTGAGAGCCCTCATCGGCGTCAGCGACAAGTCGGGCCTCGCCGACTTCGCCCGCGGCCTCCACGGGGCCGGGGTGGAGCTGATCGCCACGGGAGGCACCGCCCGGGCCCTCGCCGATGCCGGCATCCCGGTGCGCCAGGTCAGCGAGGTCACCGGCGCAGCCGAGATGCTGGATGGCCGGGTCAAGACCCTCCATCCGGCCATTCACGCCGGCATCCTCGCCCGCCGCGATCTGCCGGAGCACATGCGGGCTCTGGAGGAGCAGGGCTACGCGCCGATCGACCTGGTGGTGGTCAGCCTCTACCCGTTTGCCGCCGCCGTCGCCTCCGGTGCCGACCGGGAGACGGTCATCGAGAACATCGACATCGGTGGGCCGACCATGATCCGCGCGGCCGCCAAGAACAGCGGCTCGGTGGCCGTCGTCGTATCACCCTCCCAGTACCCCGAGGTTCTGGCGGAGATCCAGTCGGCGGGGGCGGTGAGCCCGTCCACCAGGACGCGGCTTGCCGCCGAGGCGTTTGCCCATGTGGCCGCCTACGACACGGCGGTCGCCGACTGGCTCGCCGGCGAACCGTCGGATGGGCCGATGCGGAGCAGCTTCACCACCGGCGGACCGCTGATCGCCGAGCTCCGCTACGGGGAGAATCCCCATCAGCGGGGAGCGCTCTATGCGGTCCCGGGAGTACCGGGCGGGGTGGCTCACGCTCGCCAGCTGCAGGGGCCCGCCCTCTCCTTCACCAACTGGCTGGACGCCGACGCGGCGGCCAACCTGGTTGCCGAGTTCGCCGAGCCGGCCGCCGCCGTGATCAAGCACACCAACCCGTGCGGGTTCGCGACCGGCGACTCCCCGCTCGACGCGTACCGCCGCGCTCACGCCTGCGACCCGCGCTCGGCCTACGGCGGCATCGTGGCGCTGAACCGCACGCTCGACCTCGTCACCGCCCAGGAGCTGGCCAAGACGTTCCTCGAGATCGTGATCTGCCCCGCCGTGGATGAGGATGCCGCCGCCCGGCTGGCGCGTCGCGAGCGCCTCCGCGTCCTGGTCCTTGACCGCCCCATCACCGCTGCCGGTTACGACGTCCGCAGCCTGAGCGGCGGATTGCTGGTGCAGACCCGCGACCGCGTGTCGGCAGACCGCTCGTCGATGACCGTCGTCTCCCAGCGGCAGCCGACCGAGGCGGAGTGGGGCGACCTGCTGGTGGCCTGGCGGGTCTGCCGTCACGTCAAGTCCAACGCCATCGTCATCGCCGGCGACCGCATGGCACTGGGTGTCGGCGCCGGCCAGATGTCCCGGGTCGAGGCGGCCGAGCTGGCCGTGGCCCGTGCCGGTGACCGGGTGGCGGGGACCGTGGCCGCGAGCGACGCCTTCTTCCCGCTCCCCGACGGCCTCGAGACGCTCGGCAGGGCCGGCGTCGGCGCGGTCATCCACCCCGGTGGGTCCAAGAACGACGCCGACGTCACGGCGGCGGCCGACGCCCTCGGAATGGCGATCGTGCTCACGGGCGAGCGCCACTTCCGCCACTAGGCGGCGCCCCAGACGCCCATCTCGGCGTCAGCTCCGCTGCTCAGTCGGTCACGCACGTCAGTGCGCTCCCTCCCTGCGCTGCTCGCTTCCTTGATCTGGGCGCCCTGGGCGCCGCCTGCTTCCGACCCAATTCGGGGCTGTGACGGACGATCTGACGCCCGGGTCGCGATCCTGCAACGCGGGGAGATGCCGGGATCACCGACCTATGATCGAACTCCCCTGTGTCGGGGGTATCAGGGCGTCACAACGGGGCGGATGATGCGCAGAGCCTGGGGGTTTGATCACCTTTCGATGCCCGTGGGCAGCGTTGCGCCCCGCGCCGGTGGCGCGTGACACAGGGAGCCGCGAGGTCGGGCAGCTCCGTGGTGCCGGTGGCTGAGGTCGGGGCCGAGCCGGAGTTCATCGGCGAGCGCTTCCCGGCATCCGGAGTGGGTCCACTGGTCGAGGACGTGCCCGCGGGCGCCGAGGCTGACGGCGATGAGGTCAGCTACCTGCACCTCCGCCTGGACCGGCTGATGGCGCTCGACAAGCTGAAGTCCGATTTCATGAACCTCACCACCCATGAGCTCCGCTCCCCGCTCGCCATCGTCTACGGATACCTTTCGATGATGGAGTCGGGCATGCTCGGTGAGCTGTCCGAGGGGCTGCACGAGGCCGTCGGGTCCTCGATCCAGAGCGTGGAGCTGATGATGCAGCTGGTCACCGAGCTGGTCGAGATGGCCCGGCTCGACGAGACGCGACTGGATCCGACCCGCGAGCCGGTGGACCTTGCCGGCGTCGTCGCCGAAGCCTCCGTCGGCGTGGACGGCTCCCAGCGCCACCACCTCAACCTCGACCTCGGATCGGGTCCCGCACCGGTCCTCGGCGATCGGGGTCAGCTGCTGCGCGTCTTCTCCAACATCGTCGACAACGCCATCAAGTACTCGCCCGACGGGGGCGAGATCGGGATCCGGTTGCGACGGGTGGGCCGGCAGGTCTCCGTGGACATCAGTGACCAGGGGCTGGGGATCGCGCCCTCCGACATGGGTCGCCTCTTCACCCGCTTCGGCCGGATCGTGACCACCGCCACCGAGGGGATCGGCGGCACGGGCCTGGGCCTCTACCTCTGCCGGGAGCTGGTCCGCAGGCTTGGCGGCGACGTCACCGCCACGTCGGTGGAGGGCCAGGGATCCACCTTCACGGTGCGGTTGCCAGGGATCACCCGAGTGGTCGCGCGTTCCGCCACCTGAGCGCCCCCCGGTCAGTCCGAGGCCGCCCGGGCCGTGCCCGGCTCCTCCCCCGTCGCCCCGCGTATCCGCCTCGCCAATCGCGCGACCTCGACGGCCGCGAGGGCTGCGTCGGCACCCTTGTTGCCGTGCCTGCCGCCCGCCCGCTCCATGGCCTGCTCCAGCGTCTCGGTGGTGAGCACGCCGAACCCGCAGGGCACTCGATGCTCCAGCGACACCCGGGCGACTCCCCGGGCTGCGCCGTCTGCGACCAGGTCGTAGTGGGTGGTCTCGCCCCGGATCACCGCGCCGAGGCAGACGATGGCGTCGGCACCTCCCGAGACGGCCACCTCCTGGGCCACGAAGGGGAGCTCGAGGCTTCCCGGCACCCAGTGCACGGAGATGTCCTTCTCGGCCGCTCCGTGGCGGATCAGGGCGTCCATGGCACCGCTCAGCAGTCGCTGGGAGACGATCTCGTTGAAGCGCGCCACGACGATCGCGACCCGCATGCCGGTGGCGTCGACCCGGCTGTCCTCGACGCCACCGTCCCCGACCTTCATGGGCGTGATCCTGCCACATCTCCGACACCCCGTACTCGCGCCGTGAGCGGCCGCGAGCCGGCGGAGCTCATCCCGGGCCCGGGGGCGGGACGGCGGTCAGGGCTCGATGGCCGGGGGCCGGGGGTCGGTGCCGGGATCGGCGGGCGGGCTCGGGGCCGCATCCGCAGCCTCCACGGCGAGGGTGGGGTCGAAGTGGTGGCCGAGCTTGTCCCGCTTGGTACGGAGGTAGCGGATGTTGTCGGGCGTGGGGGGTGTCACCAGGGGCAGGTGCTCCACCACCTCGAGGCCGTACGCGGAGAGGGCGAAGTACTTGCGCGGGTTGTTGCTCAGCACCCGCAGCCGCCGGGCACCGAGGTCGGCGAGGATCTGGGTCCCGACGCCGTAGTCCCGGGTGTCGACGGGGAGACCGAGATCGAGGTTGGCCTGCACCGTGTCCGCTCCCGCATCCTGGAGGGCGTAGGCCCTCAGCTTGTCGAGCAACCCGATGCCGCGACCCTCCTGGCGGAGGTACACCAGGACCCCGCGACCCTCCTCCGCGATCAGTTGCATGGCGAGATGGAGCTGGGCCTGGCAGTCGCAGCGCTGGGAGCCGAATACGTCCCCGGTCAGGCACTCGCTGTGCACCCGGCAGAGGACGGGCTCAGGGTCCTCCTCGGAGATCTCGCCGAGAACCAGGGCCACGTGGGGGTCGTGATCGATGAGGTCCTCGTAGCCGACGCACCGCCAGACGCCCCATCGTGTGGGCAGCCGGGTCTCGGCGCGCCGCACCACCAGCGTCTCGTTGAGCCGCCGGTGGCGGATGAGGTCCTCGATGGTCACCATGCGCAGGCCGTGCAGCCGGGCGAACCCGTCGAGATCGGAGCGCCGGGCGACCACGCCGTCCTCCCGGAGGATCTCGCAGAGCACCCCGCAGGGCTCCCGGCCGGCCATCCTGCAGAGGTCCACGATCGCCTCGGTGTGGCCCGCCCGCTTGAGCACACCGCCGGGGCGGGCGCGGAGCGGCTGGACGTGCCCGGGGCGGGTGAAGTCGCCCGGTCCCCGTTCGGGGTCGGCGAGGTGACGGATGGTCACCGTCCGATCGTGGGAGCTGACCCCGGTGGTCACCCCCTCCCCGACGGCGTCCACGGTCACCGTCATGGCCGTCTCGTGGAGCGACGTGTTGTGGTCGACCATGTCAGGAAGTTGGAGGGCGTCCAGCCGCTCGCCCTCGCAGGCCACGCAGAGGAGGCCGCGGGCGTGGGAGAGCAGGAAGTTGACCTGTTCGGAGGTCACGAGGTCGGCGGCGATGCAGAGGTCGCCCTCGTTCTCCCGGTCCTCGTCGTCGACGACGATGACGAAGCGCCCCTCGCGGATGTCGTCGATCGCGTCCTCGATGCGGTCCGGGCTCATGGCGCCGCCTCCCACCCCAACCCGCGCTGCACGTACTTGGCGGCGAGATCCGCCTCGAGGTTGACCGGGGAGCCGGCTCGCCAGTGCCCCGCCGTGGTGGTCGCCAGGGTGTGGGGGATGAGCGAGACGGTGAAGCGATCCCGCCCGGCGTCGACCACCGTCAGGCTAATGCCGTCGATCGCGATGCACCCCTTCTCGACCGTGTAGCGCGCGACGGCGTCGGGGAGGGCGATGCTGACCCAGCGGGCCTCGCCCTCGGGGTGGGTCTCGATCACCGTGCCCACCGCGTCCACGTGGCCGCTGACCAGATGGCCGCCGACCCGCTCCCCGAAGGCGAGCGACGGCTCGAGGTTGACCGCGTCGCCTCGCCGCAGCGTCCCCAGGGTGGTCCGTCGCGCGGTCTCCGGCATCACGTCGGCGCTGAAGCCGCCGCCCGCCATCTCGACGACGGTCAGGCAGGTCCCGCTGACCGCCACGCTCTCGCCGATTCGCAGGTCGGCCGGAAGCCCGTGTGCGGCGACGCGGAGGCGGCCACCCTGCGACCCGACCTCGGCGAGCACCTCTCCCAACTCGGTGACGATCCCGGAGAACACTCGATCACACTCCACCCTGAGCCGGCGACGTACCGCCCTGACGGCGCACACAGTACCCGCTCACCACGATGTCGTCGCCCGCGCGCTCGACCGTGACCCCGGCGAGCGGCGCGGCCGCAGCCAGTGTGGCCACGCCCCGGCCGGCCACGGCGGGCCGAGCCCGCTCGCCCCCCACGACGCGGGGAGCGACGAATGCGACCACCCGGTCGGCGAGCTCCTGGTCGAAGACGGAACCGTGGACCTGGGCGCCGCCCTCCACCAGGACGCTGATGCGCTCCTCCTCGGCCAGGAGCCTCAGCACCTCGCGGAGCGGCACCCGTCCGTCAGCGTCAGGTGCGAACGTGATCACCCTGGCCCCGGCTGCCTCGAGGACCCGACGGTTGGGGGCAGGGGCCTCCGAGGTGGTGGCGATCACGCATCTGCCGTCTGCCCCGATCACGCGCGCGGCCGGCGGGAGCGAGAGCCGGCTGTCGACCACCAACCGGACCGGCTGGCGGGCCACGGTCCCCGGGAGCCGGGTCGACAGCTCCGGGTCGTCCGCCAGCACGGTGCCCACCCCGACCAGGACGGCGTCGTGTCGATGCCGGAGCAGATGACCGAGGTGGCGGGCGGCGTCACCGGTGATCCACCGCGACTCGCCGGCAGCGGTGGCGATGCGGCCGTCCAGGGAGGAGGCGAACTTGGCGGTGACAAAGGGCAGTCCCGTCGTCACCCAGCGGAGGTACTGCTCGTTGAGCAGCCGTGCCGCCTCGGCCTCCATCCCGACGGCAACCTCGATCCCGGCCCGGCGGAGGCTCTCCAGGCCACCGCCGCTCACCCGTGGGTTGGGATCGAGCATGGCGGCGACGCAGCGAGAGATGCCTGCCGCCACCACCGCCTCGGTGCAGGGTGGGGTCCGGCCCTGGTGGCAGCAGGGTTCGAGGGAGACGACCAGGGTGGCTCCGCGCGCGGCATCCCCCGCCTCCCGGAGAGCGGTCACCTCCGCATGGGGCCCCCCGGCCGGAGCGGTTCGACCCCGGCCAAGGATCTGTCCGTCGCGAACCACCACGGCACCGACCATGGGGTTTGGGCTGGTCGTGTAATCGCAGCTTCGGGCCAGCTCCAGGGCCACTCCCATCGCCCAGCGGTCGGTGGCCTCCGACCCGCCATCCAGCATGCTCATCGGTCGTCCTGGGAAAGGGTTGCGCGCCCGCGCTCGCCGGGTCGGAATCGCATCGTCGACCGAGCCCGGATGCTGGGCACTCCCCGAGACCTGGAACGGTGACTAGGCACTCGCGTCTCATCCCACCAGCCGGATCATCCCGGCGTTGGCTCCTGTGCTCCTTCGGTCATGCACCCTCCGGGTGCACTCCCTGCGGTGGTCGTCGCCGCCTTGGGCTGATCTCGCCTGGCAGGCGGTCCGCTTCGCGCTACCCACCGATCCAGGTCAGCGGGCGCCGCGCAGCCGCGCGTCCTTCTCCGCCCGAGCCTGGTCGGCGACGCAGAAGCGGGCCGCGGGCATCGCCTCCAGCCGGGCCTCGGCGATCTCCCCTCCGCAGACCTCGCAGAGCCCGTACCGGCCCGCATCCAGCCGGCCCAGTGCCGCTTCGACGGCGGCGAGCTCGGATCGAACCCGCACCTCCACCGACGTGTCCAGCTCCCGGTTCAGGGTATCGGCGGCCTGCTCGGCCGGGAGCTGGTCGGGCCGCACGCCCTCCTCGCCGCCCAGCCCCCGGCCGGCGGCGTCGAGCACGCCCTCGAGGCGGGATTTCTCCCCTTCAAGTCGCTTACGAACCGCCAGCATGTCCATGGCGCATCAACCCGCAGCTGAACCAACGTCGCGGAAGGCCGGCGAATCCCCGACCTCATCTCTCCGGCTAACCCTAACCCCTGCAACGGGGGAAGCGTCAGGGTGCGGCCTCCCGTCACCCTCCTGATCCACCCACCGGCTCGCGCGAGCCGGCCGGATCACCCCGGCTCGACCTCGGGCGCGAGCCACACCACACCGAGCGGCGGAACTGTGACCGATGCCGAGTAGGGGAGGCCGTGCCACCCGATCCGCTCGGCCACGACGCTCCCGAGATTGCCCTGGTTGCTGCCGCCGTACACCTCGGAGTCGGTGTTCACCACCTCGCGCCAGCGTCCGGGAAGCGGTACGCCGACGCGGAACCCGTGACGGGTGGCGGGAGAGAAGTTGGCCAGGCAGACGAGCCCCGGCCGGCCCCGGCCATCGCGCCGGAGGAAGATGAAGGTGTTCTGATCGACATTGGCGGCGTCGATCCACTGGAAGCCGTCGGGCTCGTGGTCGCGCTCCCAGAGCGCGGGGATCTCACGGTAAAGGGCGCCGAGATCCTGGACCAGGCGCTGCAATCCCCGGTGCTCCGGGAACTCGACCAGATGCCAGTCGATCGAGCGGTCATGTGCCCATTCCGCGTCCTGGCCGAATTCGCCCCCCATGAAGAGCAGCTTCTTGCCGGGGTACGCCCACATCCAGCCGAAGAGGGCGCGCAGGTTGGCGAATTGCTGCCAGCGATCGCCCGACATCCGGCTGAGCAGCGACCCCTTGCCGTGCACCACCTCGTCGTGGGAGAGGGGCAGCACGAAGTTCTCGGTCCAGGCGTAGAGGAAACCGAAGGTCATCTCGTTGTGGTGGTAGCGCCGGTAGACCGGGTCCTTGCTCATGTACTCGAGGGTGTCGTGCATCCACCCCATGTTCCATTTGAAGGTGAAGCCCAGCCCCCCGCCAGAGGTGGGGCGGGACACCCCGGGCCAGGCTGTCGACTCCTCGGCGATGCTGACCACCCCCGGATAGTCGCCATGGACCGCCTCGTTGAACTGGCGGAGAAAGGCGATGGCGTCGAGGTTCTCGTTGCCCCCGTACTGGTTGGCGAGCCATTCGCCGGGCTTTCTCGAGTAGTCGAGGTAGAGCATCGAGGCGACCGCGTCGACTCTCAGCCCGTCCACATGGAACTCCTCGATCCAGAAGCGGGCGTTGGCGATGAGGAAGTTGCGGACCTCGACGCGACCGAAGTTGAAGATCAGCGTGCCCCAGTCCGGTTGCTCACCCCGGCGGGGATCGGCGTGCTCGTAGAGGGCGGTGCCGTCGAAGCGGGCGAGCGCCCAGTCGTCCTTGGGGAAGTGCCCCGGCACCCAGTCGAGGATCACACCGACGCCGCGCTGGTGGAGGTGGTCGACGAGGTGGCGGAAGTCGTCCGGGTTGCCGAAGCGGGCGGTGGGCGCGTAGTAGCTGGAGACCTGGTAGCCCCACGAGCCGTCGAAGGGGTGCTCGCTCACGGGGAGCAGCTCGACATGGGTGAAACCGCTCTGCGTGCAGTACTCGGCCAGCTCGTCGGCCAGCTGGCGGTAGCCGAGGACGTGGCCGTCGGGGCTCCGGCGCCAGGAGCCGAGATGCACCTCGTAGATCGAGATGGGGCGGTTGAGCAGCGGCTGGGCCGCGCGCTCGGCGAGCCAGGACTGGTCTCCCCACTCGTGGGTGCTCCTCTCCACGATGCTGGCCGTCTTTGGCGGCGTCTCCGTCGCCCTCGCCAGCGGGTCCGCCTTGAGGACGCGCCGCCCATCGGCGCGGATGACCCGGAACTTGTACCTGGTGCCGGCTGCGAGGCCGGGGACGAAGAGCTCCCAGATCCCGCTGCTTCCCAGCGAGCGCATCGGCTGGGCACGGGCGTCCCACCCATTGGCGTCGCTCACCAGGCCGACCCCTCGGGCGTTGGGAGCCCAGACCGCGAAGGCGACCCCGCTGACCCCCTGGTGCTCCATCACCCTCGCCCCCAGCCGGCGCCAGAGCTCGCGATGGGTGCCCTCCCCGATGAGGTGGAGGTCGAGATCGCCCAGTGAGGGCCAGAAGCGGTACGGGTCGTCCATCTCCCAGCTGGCGCTGGCGCTGCGGCAGCGCAGCCGGTAGCCGGCCAGCTCCTTCACGGGAACGACGGCCTCGAAAAGGCCACGCTCGTCGACCCGCCGCATCGGCACGACCCCCCCGGCGTAGGCCACGGAGACCTCGACCACCTCGGGATGGAAGAAGCGCACCACCACCGCGCCGCCGGTGGGGTGGGGGCCGAGCACCTGATGGGGATCGTGGTGGGTGCCGGCCGCCAGCCGGGCACAGGCGGCGCTGAGAGAGGGGCTCCGGGGCGTGGTCATGGCGCCGCCGCCAGCAGGAAACGGAGGGGTATCCCGACCCAGCCGGGTCGATGCCCGAGCTCGTAGCCGACCTCGTAGACGGCCTTGCTGACCTCGAAGGCGCGCCGTATCACCAGGGCATCGCCGCCCACGGGGAGGAGCGCAGTCCCGTCGACGCGCTCCAGGTAGGCGGCCCAGAGGGCATCGCGATTGGCGAGAGCCCAGGCGTCGCCGGCAGCCGAGAGGTGGTGCCAGAGGGGATCATGGGGCCGCATCCGCTCCGTCAGCGCCGCCGCGGCGGCGTAATCGAAGGAGCGGAGCATCCCCGCCACGTCGCGCAGCGGCGAGGACCGCCGCCGCCGCGCCTCGACCTCGCCGGCCGGCTCCCCCTCGAAGTCGATGATCTTCCACCCCTCGTCGGTCCGGATGACCTGGCCGAGGTGGTAGTCCCCGTGGACCCGGATCGCCAGACCGCCATGGCCGAGCCGGCGGAGCGCGTCGAACTTTGCGACCAGCGTCTCCCGCCGCTCTCTCAGCGGGGCGATGACCGGGTCGCCCGAGGTCAGCAGGCGATCGAGCTGGCCGGTCATCGCGTCCGCCCAGGCCGAGAGCTGCGCGGGGCCGACCGCCTCCGGGGCGAGCACGCCGCTGAGGGCGGGATCGGCGAGGGCCAGGTGCAGCTCGGCGGTGACCGTGCCCAGCCGGGCGGCCTCGCCCTGGAAGGACCCGCCCTGGTCGTCGATCAGCTCCCATCGCTCCAGGGCGGAACCCGCCCCGTCCTCCTCCGCGGAGGCATAGAGGTCGCGCAGCGACGTGAGGGCCAGGGTCCACCCCTGGGTGCCGTTGTGGAGGTAGGCGTGCAGCAGGGCCTGGAGAGCGGGTGCACCAGCTCCGCGCCGGTAGCTCAGGTGTCCCTGAAGGGCCGGCACATGGGCGAAGTGCCGCTCGCCAAGGGTCTGGGCCATTTCCAGCTCCACGCTGGGACCGGGCTCGATGCGCCGGCTCCACTTGAGGAAGTCGACGTGGCCCCGGACCACCGCCGAGTTGCTCTGCTCCACATCCAGGAGCCGGGGACGATCGGCGATGCCGGGGTCGATGCCGACCAGGTGCCGGCCGATCAGCCGACCGGCGTCGGTCTCGACCTCCCGCTCCTCGGCCAGCATCCGCCACAGCTCGATCGCTGCTTCGGGGTCGGCGAGGGCGTCGTAGACGAGCAGCGTGCCAGCCGAGGCCGCCACTGTCCCGATCAGGTGATCGGAGCCCAGATCGGCGATCGGGTGGGGAGTCGGCCTGATCCCGAGCGGGAGGCTGTAGGTCTCCGTGGGCGCGTCCGCGTAGTCCACCCGCCAGAGGGTGAAGAGCACGGTCGGGTCAGCCGGCCGCAGCACGGCGAGGTCTTCCAGCTCGACCAGCTCCACCCGTTGCTGCCTGCCGCCGAACCAGCGTGCCCTCATCAGCCACGACCGGATGTCGCCGGTCGCGCCGGCGATGCCGAACTGCTCCAGTCGCATCGCGCTGGGATCGGTGTTCAGAGCCACCGCGCGGGAGGCCTCACGGCGTGCTCTCGAGGCTGAACCAGTAGAAGCCGTGGGGCGCCAGGGTCAGCAGGTAGGGAAGCTCCCGGATCTTCGGGAAGTGCACCTTCCCCAGCATCTCCACCGGGGTCATCCCGGCGAAGCGGCGGAGATCCAGCTCCACCGGCTGGGCGAACCGCGACAGGTTGTTCACGCAAAGAACAGCATGATCCTCGTGGACCCGGAGGTATGCAAACACCGACGGGTTGGTCGCGTTGAGCGATTCGAAGCTGCCCAGCCCGAAGACGGGCCATCGCCGACGGACCGCCACGAAGCGCCGGAGCCACTGCAGCATCGAGGTCTCGCTGCGCCTCTGGGCCTCGACGTTGACCGACTGGTACCCATACACGGGGTCCATGAGCGGAGGGAGGTAGAGCTGGGCGAAATCGGCGCGGCTGAAACCGCCGTTGCGGTCGGCGCTCCACTGCATCGGGGTGCGGACCCCGTCCCGATCGCCGAGGTAGATGTTGTCGCCCATGCCGATCTCGTCGCCGTAGTAGAGGATCGGGCTGCCCGGCAGGGAGAGGAGCATCCCGTAGAAGAGCTCCATCTGCCGCCGCCCGTTGTTGACCAGTGGGGCGAGACGCCTCCGGATGCCCAGGTTGAGCTTCATCCTGGGATCCCGCGCGTACTCCTGCCACATGTAGTCGCGCTCTTCGTCGGTGACCATCTCCAGGGTCAATTCGTCGTGATTGCGCAGGAAGATCCCCCACTGCGCGCTCACCGTGGGCAGCGCCGGGGTGCGCTCCAGGATCTCGGTGATCGGGTAGCGCTGCTCCCGGCGCAGCCCCATGAAGATCCGGGGCATGAGCGGGAAGTGGAAGCACACGTGGCATTCGGGGCTCTCCTCGGTCCCGAAGTAGTCGACCACGTCCTCGGGCCACTGGTTGGCTTCGGCCAGGAGCACGCGGCCGCCCCCGTACTCCCGGTCGAGGGTCGCCCGCAACTCGGCGATGAAGGCGTGGGTCTCCGGCAGGTTCTCGCAGTTGGTGCCGTCGCGGGCGTAGAGGTAGGGAACCGCGTCGAGACGGAAGCCGTCGATCCCCACGTCGAGCCAGAAGCGGCAGATGTCCACCATCTCCTCGCGGACCTTGGGATTGTCGTAGTTGAGGTCGGGCTGATGGCTGAAGAAACGATGCCAGTAGTAGGCTCCGGCGCCGTCGTCCCAGGTCCAGTTCGAGGTCTCGGTGTCGACGAAGATGATCCGAGCGTCGGTGTAGCGGTTCTTGGTGTCCGACCAGACGTAGTAGTCCCGGTGTGGGGAGGCGGGCGACGAGCGGGCGGACTGGAACCAGGGATGCTGGTCGGAGGTGTGATTGAGGACGAGGTCCATGACCACCCTCATCCCCAGGGCGTGAGCCCGGGAGACCAGCTCGCGGACGTCCTCGACCGTGCCGTAAGCGGGCAGGACGGAGTAGTAGTCCCTGATGTCGTAGCCGCCGTCGCGGAGCGGGGAGTCGTTGAACGGCAGCAGCCAGAGGCAGTCGACGCCCAGCCAGCGCAGGTAGTCGAGGCGCTGGATCAGCCCCTGAAAGTCGCCGACGCCGTCGTCGTTGCTGTCCGCGAATCCGCGGACCAGCACCTCGTAGAAGACCGCGCGCTTGAACCAGAGCGGGTCCTGGCCGCCGGCGACAGGTGGCTCGGCAGCAGCGATTTGCGGGGCCGCGGTCATGGCCATGACACCGAGGGGCTCAGGCTCGGGCGCGGGGGCCGTCGTGCCCGAGGCGGGCCCGGACACCGAGTCGCTCATCGCCGCCGGAGGTGGAGGACGTGGGCTGACTGCAGGGCCGGGTCGAGGCGGACATAGCTCTCCGGCCCCTGCCAGACGTAGGTGGTGCCGGTCAGCTCGTCGTGCGCCTCGAAGGGGGTGTCCGCGGGGATGCCGAGCCCCTCCAGGTCGAGCCAGATGGTGCCCTCCTGGGGGTGGTAGGGGTCGAGGTTGACCACCACCAGGAGCGCGTCGTCGCGCGTCTGATTGACCCGGCTGACGCAGAGCATGCTGTCGTTCTTGATCTCCTGGATGCGGAGCGTCGGCAGCAGCGCGATCGCCTCGCGGTGGCGATGGCGGATCTCGTTGAGCCGGGTGATGTACGGAGCGAGGCTGTCCGCGCGGTTCCAATCGCGCGGTCGGAGCTGGTACTTCTCGGAGCAGGCGTACTCCTCGCTGCCCGGCTCGGCAGCCACCCGCTCACAGAGCTCGTAGCCGCTGTACATCCCCCAGGACGGGGCCGTCGTCGCCGCCAGGGTGGCGCGAACCCGGAAGGCCGCCGGCCCTCCCTGCTGGAGATAGAGATGGAGGATGTCGGGCGTGTTGACCCAGAAGTTGGGCCGGAACCAGTCCACCCTCTCGGTCTGGGAGAGCTCGGTGAGGTACTCGCCCAGCTCCGCCTTGGTGGTGCGCCAGGTGAAGTACGTGTAGGACTGACTGAAGCCGAGCTTGGCCAGCCGCTGCATCACCGCCGGCCGGGTGAACGCCTCGGCGAGGAAGACGACATCCGGATGGTCGCGGTGGATCTCGACGATCAACCACTCCCAGAACGCGAACGGCTTGGTGTGCGGGTTGTCGACCCGGAAGATCCGCACCCCTTGCCGGATCCAGAAGAGCACCACGTCGCGGAGCGCCGCCCAGAGACCGGCTCGGTCCGCACTGCCGAAGTCCAGCGGATAGATGTCCTGATAGCGCTTGGGCGGGTTCTCCGCGTAGCGGATGGTCCCGTCGGCGCGGTGTCGAAACCACTCCGGGTGCTCGCCGACCCAGGGATGGTCGGGGCTGCACTGGAGGGCGTAATCGAGAGCGACCTCCAGGCCCTCGCGCCCGGCCTCCGCCACGAAGAGGGCGAAGTCGTCGAGGGTTCCGAGGTCGGGGTGGACAGCCGTGTGGCCACCCTCTGCCGCCCCGATGGCCCAGGGGGAACCGACGTCCCCTGGCGCCGACTCGGTCGCATTGTTCGGCCCCTTCCGGAAGCTGTGGCCGATCGGGTGGATGGGAGGGAGGTAGACGACGTCGAAACCCATGGCGGCGATGGCGGGGAGCCGGGCGGCTGCGGTCCGGAAGGTGCCGCTGCGGGGTGGCTGCGCCCCCTCCGACCTCGGGAACATCTCGTACCAGGCGGAGAACCCGGCCAGCTCGCGCTCCACGATCAGCCGCCATGGTCCGGAGCGTGTGGCGGTCTCGCGGTCGGCGGTGCGCTGCATCAGCGCCAACGACGGCGGCCGCGCCGCCTGACGGAGGCGATGCGTCGGCGTCACGCTCGGGTCGCGCAGGCGGGTGGCCAGGCCGTTCAGCTCCTGGCGGTCGCGGTGGGTGGTACCGGGGAGGGCCGCCGCCCGTTCGGCCATCCGTGCCCCCTCCTCCAGCTCGAGGGTGACGTCCTGGCCCGCCTCGAGGCGCACCCGGAGGTCGCCGAGCCAGCTCCCGTAGAGGTCGGGCATGGCCACGATCTCGAAGGAGCACGGTCCCACCCTTGTGGGGGTGATGACGGCGCCGAATCGGTCGTCGCCGAGCGCTCGCATCGGCAGCTCCCGCCAGCGTTCGGTGGTGTCCGCACCGGAGCCGGGCCGGCCGTGACGGACCCAGCCCATGACCAGATCGTGGCCGTCCGTGAAGATCGAGCCGCTGATCACGAGAGGTATGCCGACGGTGGCCTTGGCCGGCAGCGCTCCGCACTCCACGACGGGTCGCGGCTGCTCGATGACCGCGCGGGCGGCGGACGTTGCCGTGGGCGCCCGCACCGCGGCTGCGGCTCGCGGGCGGCGGGCGGGGACTGGGGTCCTGGACGTGGCCAACGGGCGCGGCTCCGGAGAGGGATGAGGTGAGGCCGGTGATGCGTCGGGCGGCTTCGCCGCTCTCACCGGCGCAGCCGCCGGGCGCCGGCGGCACGGTGCGGACATCGTACTCGCGCCCCCGGAGTGGCGGGCCACCACGGTGCTGCATCGTGAGCCATGAGACGGATCGGCTCCCGGTCCTTTGACGCTCCGCCACCCGGCCGACTAAGCTGCAGCCGTGCGGCCCTGGTTCAACCCCAGCCCCAATCTCTCCCCGCGCTCCGGCGTCGATCGGGCCCTCAGCGCCCTGTTCGGGGCGGGTCTGGCGGTTGTCGGTGCCGCCGCCGCCATGGCCGCCATCTGCGCCTGGATACTCCTCATGATCCTGGTCGCGACGGCGGGGGCGCACGGCGCTCTCACCGTGCTGGTGATCTGCGCCCTGATCGCCATGGGTGGCTTCGGCCTCGCGGTGGCCGCGGGCGGAGTGTGGGCCCTGCTCCAGATCGGGTCGGTGCGTCGCGCCCTGGGCCTGCCGACCCAGAATCCATAATCTGCTGTCGGTCCAGCGAGAGGAGAGACACGCCCATGCCTGGCTTCTTCCCGGGAGCACGTGAAAACATCGCGGTCCCCGACGACCGCAAGGGTCAGATCGTATTCAAGTGGCCTGACCACGAGATCCGGCGCTTCACCCACGCCATCGTCGCCCCGGACGAGGTCGCGGTCTTCATGTACCAGGGCCAGGTCAAGGGCACCCTGCCGCCCGGCAGGCACTCGATCGACGCGACCGAGCTACCCTTCCTCGGCATCTTCGCCGACGCCCTCACCGGGGGCAACCTCTACCGCGCCGAGCTGTACTTCGTCGGCAACCGCGAGTTCACCCAGAACCGTTTCGGGGGCAAGATCGACTCGGTTCAGGATCCGGTCAGCACGCTGATCGTGTCGCTCCGCGTCTTCGGCGATTACAGCCTCAAGGTGGTGGAGCCCGCCTCCCTGCTGGTCAACCTGGTGGGCACCGTCGACGTCACCGACAACTCCGCGGTCACCAACTGGGTGGCCGAGCAGCTGCTCAAGGTGCTCCGCACCGACGTCACCAAGCAGATCGTCCGCAACGGCTGGCCCATCCTGGGTCTCGCCGCCTACACCGAGGACATCGAGAAGGCGATCATCGAGCTGGCCAACCAGCAGCTCGCCACCTACGGACTGACCGTCGCCCGGATGGGGAACTTCACGATCAGTCTCGACGACGAATCCCAGAAACGGCTGGAACAGTTCAGCAAGGACACGGCCTACTCGCGGCTGGCGGGCTCCTTCCAGGGCTATGCGGCCGGGGAGATGGCGCTGGGCGCCGGCCAGGGCATGGCCCAGGGAGGCGGGGCTGTCTCGCCCGCCTTCATGGCCGCCGGCTTCGGCCTGGGCGGGCAGATGGCACAGCCGATCCAGGCCGCTCCGGCGCCGGCCGCGGGGCCCGGCTTCCCCGGAGGTGCCGGCGGCGGCTATGCGCCGCCCGCCCCGGCGCCTGCGGCGGCGACGGTTCAATGTCCCAAGTGCCAGGCGACCAGCCCCGCGGGAGGCCGCTTCTGCCCCAGCTGTGGCGGCCCGCTGGGTGCGGCTCACTGCACCGGGTGTGGAGCCGAGCTGGCGGCCGGAGCCCGCTTCTGCGCCGGGTGCGGCCAGCCGGTCGGCGCCGCGCCGGCCCCCGCCGCGCCGCCGGCCCCCCCTGTCGCCCCACCCGCTCCACAGCAACCGCCCGCCGGCTGACGCCGCACCCGCCGTCCGCTCCCGGTCGCCGGAGCCGTCCCCCATGACCGGCGGCCGGGTGGTTACGATTTCGCCGTCCGCAACAGGGAGAAAAGCCATGGTGGAAGCCGTCGGCCAGCGCGTCGAGTGCCAGTGGTGCCACGGCCAGAACACGGTCGACGCCCAGAGCTGCGCCACGTGCGGAGCGCCTCTCGACGTCCGCAACCTGGTGTCCGACTCGGGGTGGCGAGAGGCCCCCCGGCTGCGCGACATGACCGAGTTCCACTTCGGGTCCTCGGCCTGCCAGGTGGAGGGGGAGCTGGTGCCGGTCGCCGAGATCACCCTCTCGCCCCAGGACGGCGTCTTCTTCGAGCACCACGTGATGCTCTGGAAGGACCAGACCGTGCCGGTCGGCGTCATGCCCCTCCAGGGGATGATGAAGCGGTCCTTCGCCGGGATGCCCCACATCGTCACCACCGCCCGCGGTCCGGGTCGGATCGCCTTCTCCCGCGACGCCACCGGCGAGCTGGTGGTCCTGCCCCTCCACCCGTCCATGGAGCTGGACGCCCGAGAGCACGCCTTCCTGCTCGCCTCCCACACCATCCAGTACTCGTACACGCGGATCCAGGGGATGCGCACCGCCCTCTTCGGGGGGCAGGGGATGTTCATGGACCGCTTCATCGCGGCGGGGCAGCCGGGCCTGCTCATCCTCCACGGTTACGGCAACGTCTTCGAGCGCACGCTCGCCGCCGGTCAGTCGATCCTGCTCGAGCCCGGGGCCTACCTCTACAAGGACTCCTCGGTGCAGATGGCGGTCGAGAGCCAGAAGCTCACCACCGGTCTCTTCGGCGGGACCGGGCTGCACATGGTGCGGATGACCGGACCAGGGCGTCTCGGCATCCAGTCGATGTACGTCCACCACGCGACCGAGTAGCGGCGAGATGGCCTCCAACCCGCCGCCGCCCCCGGGCCAGGGTTCTCCCAACTGGGGCTCCCCCGCCAATCCCACGCAGCCGCCCGGACAGGGTGCGCCGAACTGGGGGACGCCGGCCGGTCCGACGCCGCCTGGACAGGTCAACCAGGGCTGGAGCCCTCCGCCCGGATCGCAGCCGCCCCCGCAACCCGGCATGCCCTTCGCTCCCCCGGGCATGCCGCTCGCGCCTCCGCAGCCGGCACCCTCGATGGCGCAGCCGCCCGCTCCGTCGCCGGCTCCCGCCGGCTCCTACACCTGTGCCTGGTGCGGGATGTCCAGCCAGAACCCCGGCGGAAGCTGCCCCTCATGCGGTGCGCCGGTCGATATCCGGGCAATTCAGGACACCTCAGGATGGACCCAGCTGCCCGCGGTCAAGGACATGGCCCGGATCCAGTTCGGCCAGTCCACCTGCCAGATCGCGGGCACCGTGGTCCCGGTGGCGGACGTGACCCTCGACGGCGGCGAGTCCGTCTTCTTCATGCACCACACGCTGCTGTTCCGCGACGACGGGGTCAAGGTCGACACCCTGAAGCTCCGGGGCGGCTGGAGCCGGATGCTCGCCGGCATGCCCCTGGTGATGGTCCAGGCCAGCGGCAAGGGGCACATCGCGTTCAGTCACGACGCGGCCGGCGAGATCGTCGCCCTGCCCATCCAGGTCGGCAGCGGGGTCGAGGTGCGCGAGCACACCATGCTGATCGCGAGCGGGGCCACCGCTTACGACTGGGTGATGAGCGGGATCTACTTCACCACCCTCAAGGGCCAGAACGAGCAGGAGACCCACTACCCGATGGGCCAGTTCCTGGACCGGTTCACGGCGCCCCGATCCCCCGGGCTGGTGCTGCTCCATGCCAAGGGCAACGCCTTCGTCCGTCGGCTGGGCCCCGGGGAGACGATCCTCATCAAGCCAACGGCGCTGCTCTACAAGGACCTCTCCGTGTCCATGCACCTCCACTTCGAGCACCCGGCGGGCGCGTACCGCTCCTGGCGGTCCTGGGGGAACCGCTATCTGTGGCTGCGCTGCATCGGCCCGGGTCGGGTGGCGGTGGAGTCCGCCTTCGTCCCGGTGGAGGACCCCGGTCTCGACCTGATGGGCAGCTCGCCGGCGACCCGACAGCAGTGGTGAAGCACGAGAGGGCACCCGTTCACCCTCGCCGCGATCGGGGATGCCCGCATATACTCGGTCGATGCCCAGGTCGATGTGGCGGGGTGCCATCAGCTTCGGGATGGTCGCCATCCCGGTGCGGATGTACCTCGCCAACGAGTCCAAGGGGGTCTCCTTCCGACTCCTCTGCCCCCGGGATGGCGCGCCGCTCCGGAACAAGCGCTGGTGCCCGGTCGAGGAGTGCGAGGTCGGTTGGAACGACGCCGTCCGCGGCTTCGAGGTCGGCAAGGACGAGTACGTGCGCATCGAGGACGAGGAGCTGGACAACCTGCCCCTGGACACGACCCGGACCATCGAGATCCTGGAGTTCTGCGACGACTCCGAGATCGACGCCGGCGTCTACGTCAAGGGTGCCTACTACCTCGAACCCGAGGCCGTCGGGGTCAAGCCGTACCAGCTTCTGAGGAAGGCGCTGGAGAAGACCGGGAAGGTGGCGGTCGGCAAGGTTGCCCTGCGCGACCGTGAGCACCTCTGCCGTCTGGCCCTCCACGAGCGGGCGATCCTGCTCAACACCCTGCACTGGCCGGACGAGATCCGTGACCTGGGCCAGCTCGCCCTCCCCGACGCCGAGGTCGAGGTCCATGCCCGGGAATTGGACATGGCGGTGATGCTGGTCGAGAATCTCGCGGCGAGCTTCGACCCCGCCCGGCATCGGGACGGCTATCGAGACGCCGTCCAGAGCCTCGTCGAGGCGAAGCTCACCGACCGGCCCCTCGAGCGCGCCCCATCGCCGCCGCTCGCCCAGATCACCGACCTGATGGCCGTCCTCAAGGCTTCGGTCGAGGCCTCCTCCCGGCAGCGGCAGGCCGCCCTCGACAGCGACGCGGAGCCGGAACGGGCCACCGGCTCCGCCCGTCGCCGTCGCGCGTCCTGACCGGGGTGCCGCCGACCGCCGCCCGGCGCACGCGTCCCGCCGTCGAAGACGCCGCTCTTCCCCTCAGCCTCCCGATCCCTCCGGCGCTGCCGGGACGTGTCCTTCCGGAGTTCTCGGTCCCCTGCGTTGGCGCCTTCGACGATCCCGACTTCCGCTTCTCGATCGACTGGGATGGCACCCGGACGCTCCTCTTCGCCTCCCCCGGGGTCATCCGCCTCCAGAGCGAGACGCTCGCCGACGTCAGCGACCGCTACCCGGAGATCGTGGCCGCCGCCCAGCCGCTGGCCAACCGCGCCGCCGTTCTCGACGGAGTCGTCGCCGTCCTCGATCCGTCCGGCTGCCCCGATCTGGTCGCGCTCGGGGAGAGGATGGCCCTGGGCGCGACCACCCAGCAGAGGCTTCCCGCCGTCTACCTGGCCATCGACCTGCTCCACCTCGACGGCAGGGGGACCATCGGGCTCGCCCTGGACCGCCGCCTCGAGCTGCTCCGGGGGCTCGCCCTTCCCGACCCCCGGATCCAGGTGCCGGACTGGGTCGTGGGTGAGGGGGAGGCCCTCGCGGACGCCGCCGCCCCCCGTCACCTGCCCGCGCTCCTCGCCCGCAGAGGGAGCGCCCACTATCACCCCGGAGTGGCCTCGCCGGACCGCCTCCGCATCCCCCTGCGGCACCGGGCCCACTGTGTCGTGATCGGCGCCGACCAGGTGTTGGGATCCACCCGTCGCCGCCGGCTCCGGCTGGCGGAATACCAGGATTCGCGGCTGACCCAGGCGGGGACGGTTGAGATCGCCGAGACCTCCACGCTCTGGCGGTGGGCCGCGCCGGGCGCCAGGATGCGGTCACCGCTCATCGCCACCGTCGATTACCGCAGTCGCGGCCCAGACGGCGGCCTGCGGGGTGCCGAGGTCGTCACCCTGCGCGACGACATCGACCCGGCCTGGTGCATCCGCCGGGACCCGGTGCCGCCGCCGCCCAGCCGGCCGGTTCCGGCTCGGGGCTTCCGGCCCACCGTCCTGACCGCCCTGCCCCTGGAGGTGTCGCCGCCTGTGGGATGATCGGCCCAGCGGTTGACGGGAGCTCCCCGCCTCAGTGCGATCGGCCCGTCCCGACGAGACATCGGCGATGCCCATCCTCATGTGTCCTCCCACCCACTTCGGGGTGGTCTACGAGATCAATCCCTGGATGCACGTCGCGAGCCCGGTCGACCGGCGGCGGGCCACGGACCAGTGGGAGGCTCTGCGTGCCACCTATCGGGACCTCGGCGCCGAGGTCGTGCTCGCCGACCCCGTGCCCGGGCTTCCCGACATGGTCTTCACGGCCAACGCCGGGGTGACCTGGGGTGGCCGGGTGGTGCTGAGCAGATTCCGGCACCCGGAGAGGCAGGGAGAGGAGGTGCACTGGAGGCAGCTCTTCGAGAGTCGGGGGACGCCCGTCTTCGACACCGCGGCCCTGCCCTTCGAGGGTGCCGGGGACGCCCTCTTCGTGGGCGACACCCTGGTCTGTGGGTACGGTTTTCGCACCGACCGGGCCTCGATCCCGGCGGTAGCCAGGGCACTCGGCGTCCACGTCGTCGAGCTGGAGCTGGTCGACCCGCGCTACTACCACCTGGACACCTGCTTCTGTGCCCTCGACGCCAGCACCATCCTCTTCGCACCGGCGGCCTTCCCCCCCGCCTCGCGGGAGCGGGTGCGGCGCCTCGCCCCACGGGTCATCGAGGTCCCCGACGGCCTCGCCGCCGGCTTCGCCTGCAACGCCATGGCGATCGGCGACGTGGTCGTCTCATCGAAGGCCGTGGAGGGGTTGAGTGACCAGCTCCGTGAGGTGGGCTACCGGGCGCTGGGCCTGCCGATGAGCGAGTTCATGAAAGCGGGAGGCGGCGTGCGCTGCCTCTCTCTACCGGTGCCAGCGACCCGGACGCGCTCGGTCTCCGCCTGAGGGGGGCGCCTGGGTGCTCCTCCTCCGCGCTGGTCAGAGCGGCGAACCGGAGTTCCTGGGCCGCCCACGAGGCGGCGCGAGCCGCGATCGCGAGATCAGCCGGCTCCACCTTTCTCCGGGCACGCCTGGCCACCAACCGCGGCGGTCGTCGATGTCGCGGGAGTCAGCCCCGAACAGCATGCTCAGCGGGCCGATCAGGAGGATGAAGGCCACGATTGCGTATTCCATATCCCTATGGTGGACCTCCAACTTCTTCCAAGATAGTGCAATCATTCACGTATAACATGAGCTACCCTAATCTGTGGCCCGACCTCGAGATCCGCCACCTGGGGGTCCTCCTGGCCATCGCTGAAGGGCACTCCCTCTGGGCGGCGGCCGACGTCTTGGACCTCTCCCCGTCGGCGGTGAGCCAGCAGCTGGCCACGCTGGAGAGCATCGTCGGAGAGCGGCTGGTCGAACGCGCCCGCGGACGGCGGCAGACCCAGCTGACGGAGGCCGGCGAGCTGCTCGTCCGGCATGCCCGGGCGGTCATCGCTCGGCTGCGGGCCGCCCGTGCCGACTTCGTCGCCTTCGAGTCGGGTGCGGTCGGCAGCCTGCAGCTGGGCACCTTCCAGTCGGTCGGCGCCCGCATCATCCCGGCCCTGCTCCGCGAGTTCGCCATCGCCTGGCCGGGGGTCGACGTCGTGCTCACCGAGCGGGAGGCCGATGACGAGCTGTTGACCGCCGTCGAGCACGGAGAGGTGGATCTCAGCTTCGCGGCCTACCCGCTCCCGGAAGGGCCATTCGAGGCGACCGAATTGGTCCAGGACCCCTATGTGCTGGTCGTCCCGGCCGCCTCACCGATCGGAGCCGGTCGGCCGGCGCGGCTCGACGACCTGCGAGGCGTCCCGCTGATCGGCAACCGCAGCCCCCATGTCCGATCACGGGTCGAGGAAGCTCTCCGGGAGCGCGGCGTCGAGCCGAGGGTGGTGATGCGGACCGACGACAACGGGACCCTCCAGGGGCTCGTCGCCGCGGAGATCGGCGTGGCGGTGACCCCGTTGCTCACCCTGGACGAGCAGGATCCCCGCATCAGGATCCTGCATCTCGATGACCTGCCGACCCGCACGATCGTGCTGGTCTGGCACCGCGACCGCTACCGCTCGCCCGCCGCCAAGGGTTTCGTGGCGGCGGCTCAGCGGGTCAGCGCGCGGCTGGTGCCAGTCCTCCAGCCCGGGGCATGACCCCGCGGTCGCCGGCCGGATGCCCCCCGGGGAGGGGTCGGCCTCACATGCCGAGATAGGCGCGCTGGACGTCAGCCGAGGCGAGCAGCTCGGAGGCCGGCCCCGCCAAGGTGACCGAGCCGGTCTCGAGGACGTAGGCGCGAGCCGCGGTGTGAAGCGCGATCAGGGCGTTCTGCTCGATCAGGAGGATGGTCGTGCCCTCGCCGTTGATCTCCCGGATCACATCGAAGATGGCGTCAACGAGGATCGGGGCCAGGCCCAGCGACGGCTCGTCGAGCAGCAGGACCCTCGGCCTGCTCATCAACGCCCGCCCGATGGCCACCATCTGCTGCTCGCCACCGGAGAGGCTGCCGGCGAGCTGGCGGCGCCGCTCGGCGAGGCGGGGGAAGAGCGAGTACACCCATGCGAAGTCGCGCTTGACCTTCGCCCCATCCCGGCGGCTGTACGCGCCCATGTCGAGGTTCTCCTGAACCGTCATCCGCGGGAAGAGTCGGCGGCCCTCGGGGGCGTGGCCGATCCCCATCCTGGCGATCTGCTCGGCACCCATCGTGTGGATCGGCTTCCCGGCGAGGCGAACCGCGCCCCGGGCCGGCCTGACCAGACCGCTGATCGTCCTCAACGTGGTGGTCTTGCCGGCGCCGTTGCTGCCGATCAGGGCAACGATCTCGCCCTCGTCGATCTCGATCGAAACGCCCTGGAGGGCTCGGACGCGCCCGTAGAAGACATCGACGGCGTCCACCTCGAGCAGGGCCATCAGCCTGGACCTGCCACGTCTGGTGGGGCGACGGGCCCTGCCGCAGCGGAGCTCCCCGCCGCACCCTTGCCCAGGTAGGCCTCGATCACCCGAGGGTCGCTGCGCACCTCGGCGGGCTTGCCCTCGGCGATCTTCTCGCCGTAATCGAGGACCACGATGCGGTCGCTGATCCCCATCACCAGCCGCATGTCGTGCTCGATGAGGAACACCGTCAGCCCCCCGGAACGGAGGCGGGAGATGACCTCCATGAGATCCCCCTTCTCCTGCGGGTTGAGTCCGGCGGCGGGCTCATCGAGCAGAAGCAGGCGGGGCCGGCTGGCCAGCGCCCGCGCGATCTCCAACCTCTTCTGGAGGCCGTAGGGGAGGTTGCGCGCGTACATGTCGGCGTAGCCGGCGAGACCGAGACCGCGGAGCAGCTCGTGGGCGTGGGCGGCCACCTTCCGCTCCTCCTCCCGAGCGCGGGGGGTGTGGAAGACCGCGTCCCAGACCTTGGCCCGCATGCGCACGTGCTCGCCCACCATCACGTTCTCGATCACCGTCATGTAGGCGAAGAGTCGGATGTTCTGGAAGGTGCGCGCGATTCCGAGCCGCGTGATCCGGTGGGGGGGCAGCCCGCTGATGTTGATCCCCTCGAAGCGCACCGCACCCGAGGTCAGCGCGTACAGACCGGTGATGCAGTTGAACGCCGTGGTCTTGCCGGCGCCGTTGGGTCCGATCATGGAGACGATCTCGCCCTCGCCCACGTCGAAGGAGACGTCGTTCACCGCGGCAAGGCCACCGAACACCTTGCGAAGCGCGTCGACCTCGAGAAGGGCCGGTCCGGTACCCGCCTCGGTCTGGGTTTCCGCGACGACCACTGGGGAGCTCACGTCTGCGCCTGCACCTCGGACAGCGAGCTCGGCTCGGTGCCCGTCTGCAGCTCGACCTTGCGGGCCCGGCTGGGCAGCAGGCCTCCCGGCCGCAGCACCATGACCGTGATCAGGATCAGACCGAAGATGATGTACGTGTACTGCGAGTAGTCGACGTTGCTGAGCTGGCTCACACCGAGGGTGTGTCCGGCCGTGGCGGTCCAGCCGCCCAGATTGGGCAGCACCCAGTTGATGACGAGGGCGATGAGGAGCGCCCCCACGATCACGCCGTCGATGCTGCCGATGCCGCCCAGCACCACCGTCGCCAGCGCCGTGACCGAGACCGCGAACTGGAAGTTGTCCGGGGTGACGGTTCCGAGCATGGCCCCGAAGAAGGCCCCGGCGAAGCCGCTCACCGAGGCGCCGATGGAGAAGGCGAGCAGCTTGGTGCTGACCGTGTTGATCCCGGTGGCCGCCGCGGCGACCTCATCCTCGCGGATCGCCACCCAGGCTCTCCCCAATCGTGATCGCTCCACATTGCGCAGCAGCCAGATCACCAGTGCCACCAGGGCCAGGAGCGCCCAGAAGTAGAACTTGGTGTTCTGGGGCAGGGCGCCCAGAGGGCCGAAGTTGTTCCCGAGCAGCGAGGCGGGGTAGGCCTCGTCGCCGTTGGGGCCGCCGGTCGCCGTGAAGATGTTGTTGGTGGCCAGGTTGGGCACGATCTCGCCGAAGCCCAGAGTGACGATGGCCAGGTAATCGCCGCGGAGCCGGAGCGTGGGCGCGCCCAGGATGGCCCCGAAGGTGAAGGCCATCGCCGCCCCGATGAAGATGATCAGGAAGAAGGGGAGGTGCAGGCCGTAGCGGGGCCCGGAGAGGATGGCCGTGGTGTAGGCGCCGATCGCGAAGAAGGCGGCGTAGCCCAGGTCCAGGAGGCCGGCGAAGCCGACAACCACGTTGAGCCCGAGGGCGAGCAGGACGTAGATGACGGCGAATCGCGCCCCCCAGGCGACGAAGTCGTCGGCCTGATTGAAGATCGCCGGGAAGGCGCCCCCGATGGCGAAGGCGAGGACTGCCAGCACTACGGTCCGGCGGAGCAGCAGCCTCGGGAAGCCGGTGGCGATGCCTGCGAGCACCAGCCCCAGCACCCCCATCCAGGCCGGGTTGCCCGCATAGGCGTTGAGCGGGTCGCGAGGCGAGCTCTGGAAGTGGAGGGGACCGAACGGGGAGGAGCTGTGAAGGCCGGAAACGAAGATGAGCACCAGGACCGCCGCCGCGGCGCCGACGAAGAGGACGACCGAGCGCGGCCGCGCCAGCACCGGTGTGGTCACCCCTCGAAGCGAAGCCACGGCGTCGGCGGCGAGACCCGCGACCGCGACGACCACCCCGAGGGCGACCAGCAGCAGGAGGATGTCGCCGGCCCCGGCACTCGAGGGGTTCAGAAGCTGCTGGGACGGGGAGGGTGTCAGCTTGGCGCCGATGCCGGTGGCCACATACCATGGCTGCGACCAGCTCACCAGCCCGAGCACGGCGCCGGCAAGGCCGATCAGCCAGGGACCGGGAAGCCCGTAGGCGAAGGCGGCGACCATGAACCCGGTGAGCGTCATCCAGACCGCGCCGTCGGCGAGTGCGTTGCTGTCGAGGGGGCCGAAGAGCGCGGGGGCCCCGGAGACGCTCATGACCCCGGCGATCAAAAGGGTGCACAGTGATCCGGTGAGGGCCAGGGCGACTCGCGCTCTGGAGTAGCGAAAAAGCGTCCCACGCCCGAGGAACCGGGCCCACAGGTCGTTGAGGAAACCGACCAGCAGGCCGAGCAGGCAGAGCCCGAGGATCACCACCAACAGGCTGCCCACCCCCTCGATGTTCAGAGAGAGTGTCTGCGTCAGCGCGTCCTGGGCGCTGTAGCCGATGCCATTGGCGGTGGGCTCGACGTACCAGGGGAGCAGCCACCCGATGATGAGCAGGCCCAGCGCGACGCTGCAGAGCATCCAGGTGAGGCCGGCACCCCCTCCTCCCCCCGCCCGGGTGGCGGTGGGGGACGTCTCCGCCTCGCCGGGGACCGCTTGGACGGTTTCGGGAGCGGTCGGCTCAGGCACGGTCGGGGACCCTCATCCCGAGCAGCCCGGTGGGCTGCAGCGTCAGCACCAGGATGAGCACGGCGAAGACGACGATAAGTGCCCACGACCCCCCGTTGGGGATGAGGGTCACCGTGAAGGCCTCGACCAGCCCGATCAGGAAGCCGCCGATGCCGGCGCCGACGATGTTGCCGATGCCGCCCAGGACCGCTGCGGTGAAGGCGATGAGGCCGAATTGGTAGCCCTGGTTCCAGGTGATGGTGTGGTAGTGCATGGCGTAGACCACGCCGCCGACCGCGGCCAGCGCCGAGCCGAGGAAGAAGGTGGCGGAGATGGTCCGGTTGATGTTGATGCCGCAGAGCTGAGCAGCGTCCCGGTTCTGGGCCGACGCCCTCATCGCCTTGCCGGTCCGGCTGTAGCGGATGAAGCCGGCGAGCGCAAACATCGCCACCAGCGCGATGACGATGACCATGGCGTCGTTGGCGCCGATCACGACCCCGTGGCTGCCGCCGATGTTGAAGAGGACGTGGGTGGTCGGGATCCAGCCGTCCTCCCCGGTGGGATAGGCCGCCCCCGGGGTGCCCAGTCCCGGCTGGCCGGGCGGGGCTGGGGGGACGAAGAAGGCGAACATGATCCCCTCGAGGAGGAAGGAGACGCCGACCGCGGTGATCAGCGGCGCCAGCCGCGGTGCGTTGCGCAGCCGGCGGTAGGCGACCCGCTCGATGAGCACCCCGGTGAGCCCGGCCAGGATCATGCTGATCGGGAAGATGATGAGCAGGGCGAGGACCAGGCCACCGGGGCTGGAGCCGGCGAGGTGGTTGATGTCGAAGCCGAAGAACCGCTTGAAGAAGCCCTCCTGCACGCCCGGGATCCCCGCCAGGAAGATCGAGTAGAAGGCGCTCAGGGTGAAGACGTCACCGTGGGCGAAGTTGATGAGCTCGATGATGCCGTAGACGAGGGTGTAGCCCACGGCGATGAGCGCGTAGATGGCGCCCAGAACCAGACCGCGCCACACCTCGTTGCCGGCGGTGCCGGCACCGTCCTGGACGATCATGAGGAGCATGAGGATGAGGAAGACGCCGGCGAGGACGGTCAGGAACTGGCCCTGGCTGATGGCCAGGCGGAGCCCGCGCCGAATCCGGGGCGCCGGTCTGCGGCCTCCGACGGCGGCCTCTGTCGCTGCGCTCATCTGCCTCTCCTCTCAGCCTCGGAGCGGGGGGAGGCCATGCCTCCCCCCGCTCATCAGCGCTGGTCCGTTACCGCCTCAGCTCGAGACCGTGAGCGTGGAGACGTAGGTCCACTGGCCGCCGCTGCCCTTCCAAAGGGTCAGCAGCTTGTTGGTGGTGTCACCGTTGGCGTCGAAGGTGGTCGTGCCGATCGCCCCGCTGTAGTGGATGGCGGCCACGTTGGCCCGCACCGCCTCGCGGAAGGCCGAAGCGCTCGTCGGCAGCTTGCCGCCATTCGACTGAATGGCTCCCTTGATCGCCTGGATGATGATTTGCATGGCGTCGTACGCGTTGGCGGAGTAGGCGCCGGGGTCGCTGTTGAACTTCGCCTTGTACGCGCTGACGAAAGCGGTCGCGCTGGAGAGGTCCGCTGGGTTGGGTGCGGCCACGGTGCTGTAGGCACCGTCACCGGCGGAACCCGCCTCGGTGAAGAACTGGGTGTCCTGGATGCCGTCGCCGCCCAGGAAGTCGACGCTGCCCAGGCCGACGTCGCCCATCTGCTTGCGGATGATGCCGCCGCCGTTCGACGACGTGCCACCGAAGAAGATGAGGTCGGCGCCGTCACTCTTGGCCTGGGTCAGCTCGCTGGTGAAGTCGGTGGTGCTGCCGGGGAGGCTGGCGGTGCCGACCACCGTGCCGCCATCGGCGACGAAGTCCGTCTTGAAGGTGGAGGCCAGGCCCTGGCCGTAGGTCTCCTGGTCATCGAAGACGTACGCCTTGGTGTCGTTCAGGGTCTTGGTGGCCACCTGGGCGAGTCCCGCCCCCTGGCCGATGTCGGTGGTGCAGACCCGGAAGAAGGTGATCTTGCCCGTCGGCCGCAGGCTGCTCGTGTCGATGCTCGAGTTGGAACCCGCGATCGTCAATCCCGGGTTGGTGCAGGAGGGGCTGATCATCACCAGGTCGGCATCATTGGCGATCGGCTGCTCCGCCTCGCAGACGCTGGAGTTGAAGGCCCCCACCACCCCGACGACAGCCTGGTTGCCCGCGAGCGCGGTCATGTTCGAGGCGCCCTGGGTGGGGTCGTGGGCACCCGTCGCGGCGCTGGTGTCGTCCTTGCTGATCACGGTCAGCGTGCAGCCGTTCAGCGTGTTGTTGGCGTTGGCCTGGTCGACGGCCAGGACCGCCCCCTGCTGGGTCGGCAGCCCGTCGGAGGCGTCGTTGCCGCTCACCGGCAACTCGGTGGCGACGGTCACGGTGCCGGTGCAGCCGGCCGAATGGGCGCTGCTGGCGGTGCTGCTGGTGCCGCAGCCGGCGGCGGCCCCCAGGGCGAGCAGGGCCAGCAAGGTCGTGAATTGACTCCGGTTGGGCATGAGACACCCCCTCCGCAGGGAACAGGTGACCGTGGCTTCTCCCCGGCCGCCATGGTAATTGGGACGTCATATACGCGCTGCGCTTCATAGTGTCAACAGGTCGGCTGCACAAATCAGCTACTTGGTGCGCTTTCCGCCTCCACTCGAGGCCCGATCACCCCGTTTCGGGACGACAGGCCTTCGGCTGACAGGGACTTTCAGGCCCCCACCAGCACACCCCCCGCGTCCGGCGCCGCCACCCTCCAGGGTTCGCCGGTCAGCCGCCAATCTGGAGTTGACGGCTGGACCGGGGCAGCCCGCTCACGCCTCGGCGGGGCGGGGGAGCTACTCCGGCGCCATCAGGTCGAGGACCGCGCGTTGGTACTGCTGGGTATCCAGGAACAGGCCGTGTTCGGCGATGCTGGCATCGCCCTGGTAGTAGGCGGCGAGCGCCTGGGCGGTGTCGCCCCCATGCATCCAGATGAGGTGGCCGATCAGGAGGGTCCCGGCGGTCACGTTGTCCTCAGCGGTGCGCAGGTTGAGGGCTCGGTGGGCCAGGAATTGGGAGACCCATTCGCCGGTGTAGGGCTCGATCTGCATCAGGCCCACCGCCCCGGTGGGCGACGCGAGGTCCTGCCGCCAGCCCGACTCCATCCACGCCACCGCCTTCACGAGCCCCGGGTCCACCTCGGCCTGCTGGGCGACGTGGCTGAGCAGGGCGTTGACCCGGACCAGGCGGCCGGGGACCTGGATCTGAGCTCCGGCCGGGAGCAGGGCGTTGACGTTCAGCCCGTTGGCCCGGGCCAGGGCCGTCGGGTCGACGCCGTAGCGCCGCGAGATGATCCAGAGAGTGTCGCCCGCGGTGACCGTGCAGGTGTCGAGGTCCTGGCTGCCCGCGACATAGGCGGGCAGGCTGCGCGAGGGGTCCGGGATCTCGAGCAGCTGACCGACGCGGAGCGGCCCGGGGGCGCCCAGCTGGTTGGCGTCGACGATGGCCTGGACCGAGGAGCCGTGGCGCAGGGCGATCCCGGTGAGCGTGTCGCCGGGACGCACCACATACGTGGAGGCCATGACCGCGGTGGGTGCGGCGGCGACCGCAGTCACGCCGAGCGCCGCCAGGGCGAACCGGGAGCGTGGGGACATCAGGATTTCCTGCTGGGACGTTGGGTGGGACCGGTGGGGGACTGCGCCCCGCTCTTCGCGGTGCGATCAGAGAGTAGGCGCCTGCAACGATCCGGTCAACCGACGTTCCAGGTTTGTTGCACATTGTCACGAGAGATCCCCCGATGTGACGGGTGCAGCCTCTCCTGGCACGCAGCCCGAGTTGCCTGAGCCCTCGGTACCGGGTGGTACGCTGGGCGGCATCATGCCCGAGCCGCGCGAGCCGCGCCTCAGCCTTGCGCTTCCCCTCCGTGGGGCCATCCTCGGCGCGCTCCTGGGTCTCGTGACCTTCACCGTCGTGGCCCTGATGTGGCATGCCGGGGCGACCCACGCGGCCGCCACCACCGCCGACTACGCGCTCCTCGTCTCCCTCTTCTGCCTCGCCCTCACCGTGGTCTTCGGTCAGCCTCCGCGGCGCCGCCGGGCCCGCGTGCCGATCAACCAGGCCGTCCCGCACGAGTGGTGGCCGCGGGAGACCGACTCGGTGCAGTTGTTCGCGGCCTGCGTCGGAGCGCCGCTGATCGTGGGCGTCGGCGCCGCGATGCTGCTCTTCCGCTGAGACTGCCGCTGCGGGCGGTCAAGCCGCGGCACCCCTCTCGGCACCTCAGCCGGGGTCAGCCGGTTGTCGATGCCGTCGTCTTCGACTTCGACGGCACCCTGGTGGCCAGCCGGTTCGTCGACGAGGCCGCGGTCGCCGCGCTGGTCGCCTCGGATCCCGCAGCCGCCGCCGGGGTCGAGACCTTCTGGCGCCATGAGGGGGAGCCTCTCGTGAGCCGCATCGAGCTTGCCTGGCCGGGCCGGAGCTCCGAGATCCTGCCGCTCTTTGAGCGCCCGGAGGCGCCCCGGATCTTCCCGGGAATCGCTCCCCTCCTGGACAAGCTGGACCGGAAGGGGTTGCTGCTCGCGGTGGTCTCCTCGCGCCGCCTCGCGGCTCTGCAGAGAGGTCTCGACGCTTCCGGCCTGCGGAGCCACTTCCCGGTCGTGATCGGGCTGGAGGATGTCACCACGCCCAAGCCCAGCCCGGAAGGGCTGATCCTCGCCCTCGAGCGGCTCGGAGTGCCCCCCGCCCAGGCCGTGTTCGTGGGCGACAGCGATCACGACGTGGAGGCGGGCCGGCGCGCCGGCGTCACCGTCTGGCGGGCGGTCTGGGGTCTGCCCGCCGGCCATCCGGCGCCGGCCCATCCCGACGGGACACTCCTCCTCCGACGGCCGGAGGAGATCGGCGAGCGGCTGCGCCGGCTCGCCCGCCCCGACGTCTGATCCGTCTCAGCCGCGGGCGAGGATCTCGCCGCCGACGACGATGAAGACGGCGTCCGAGAGCGCCCCCCAAGATCGCCAGGCGGCTGCGACCACCTCCAGCTCCGCCGCGGTCGCGATCCCGTATTCGACCGCCTGGTCGGCGAAGGCCGACGAGGTCGTGCGCTCGGCCCACAGCTCGGACCACCAGCCGCGATCTCCGGGGGTGGCGAACGTCCAGTTGGAGGTGGAGTAATCGATCTCCTGGAAGCCCGCCTCACGCGCCCAGCTCAGCAGCCGGCGGCCCGCGTTCGCCTCGGCACCGTTGCGCCGCGTCACGGCCAGGTAGATCTCCCGCCAGCGGTCGAGCAGGGGGGCGGGTGGCGACCACACCATCGCTGAGTAGTCGCCGTCCCGCGCCGCCACCACGCCGCCTGGACGTACCAGGCGACGCATCTCGGTCAGCGCGCCCACCGGGTCGCGCAGGTGCTGGAGCACCTGGTGGGCGTGGACCACGTCGAAGGACCCCGCCGCGAGCCCGGCGGCGCGGAAGTCGCCCACCCTGAAGGCGAGGTTCGTGGCTCCCACGCTTCGCGCATGCGCCCCTGCCTCCACGATCACCTCCGCGGAGACATCGACGGCCAGCACCTCACCGGGCGCCACCCGCGCCGCCAGGTCGGCGGTCAGCGTTCCTGGGCCGCAGCCGACATCGAGGAGGCTCATCCCCGGTCGGAGGTGGGGGAGGAGGTACGCGGCCGAGTTCTCCGCGGTCCGCCAGCGATGGGAGCGGAGGACCGCTTCGTGGTGTCCGTGGGTGTAGGTGTCGTCGGCCTGGCTCATCCGCCAGCGATCATCTCAGACGGGGTCCGGGACACCCGGTCCGGCACGGTGGGTCCGGCTTCCGGGGCTCAACGTCAGCCCTCCCGCAGCACCCCGATGACCCCCTCTCCGTAGCGCGACGCCTTGCTGGGACCGACGCCGCGCACCTGGAGGAGCTCGGCCACTGAACCGGGGTTCCGGTCCGCGATCCCGCGCAGGGTCCTGTCGTCGAAGATGGTGAAGGCGGCGCGAGCCTCCGCTCGCGCCAGACCCAGCCGCCATCGCCTCAGGCCCTCGAAGCGCAGCCGCCCGGCCGCGTCCAGGTCGTCAGGGGGGGCGGCGACGGACCCGGCGTGCGCGGGGGTGGAAGGCTGCCGGCGCCCCCCGGCGTGGCGCGGGGAGGCCGGCGCCTCGGGGCGGGCGGCGCGCGGCAAGCCGGCAGAGAACACCGTCACCTCCCGCTCCCCGCGGAGCACCGCCCGTCCGTCGGGCGCCAGCCCGAGCGTCGGGCGCTCCCCATGGCCGCGTAGGACCAGCTCCCGCTCCACCAGCGCGACCAGCAGATCCCGGACCGCCGCCTCCTCCCAGCCGGCCAGGGCGCCGAAGAAGTCCAGCTCGCGCACCCAGGGGCGCTCCCTGTTCCAGGACGAATCGGCGCCGCGGAGCATGGCGGCAAGCCGGGTGCCTCCGAGATGGCCGTCGAAACGGGCGACCGCCTGGAGCGCCGCCCGCACCGCGGTCTCGGGGACGGGCCGGTCGGTGGCTCGCGGGGAGAGGCAGTTGTCGCAGGCGGGGCAGCTGCGCGGCACCCCCTGCTCGCCGAAGTAGTCGGCGATGCGCGCGTGGCGGCACTCGCGTGAGGTGGCGTACGCCATCATCTGGTCGAGGCGGGCCAGGGCCGCCTCCTTGAGGCGCCGGCGTTCCTCGAAGTCGACCGGTGCTCCGCTGAGACGGCGCACCTCTCCGCCGGGGAGCAGGGCGCCCGCGTTCTCGAGCAGTCGCACCGATGCATCCACGGCGCGGCGGTCGAGGCTCGGGACGAGCTTGCCCGGTTCCCCGAGGTTCCATCGACCGGCCCGCAGAAGCGCCCGGTAGACCTCGCGCACCACCTCCCTCTCCGGGTACGACTGCTCGATGAACAGCTCCTGGAGGCTGCGGTCGGCGGCGTCGTAGAGGAGCAGGCAGCGGGCGGGCAGGCCATCCCGCCCGGCGCGGCCCGCCGCCTGGTGGTAGTCCTCCAGGCACGCGGGGAAGTCACGGTGGATGACCTGCCGGATGTCAGGGATGTCCACCCCCATCCCGAAGGCGGAGGTTGCCACCACCACCCGGAGCCTGCCCTCGGTGAACCCCGCCTGGACCCGGCCCCGGACCGGCCCGTCCAGCCCGCCGTGGTAGGCGGCGGCGGCGATCCCGTCCGCCCGGAGCGCCTCCGCCGTCTCCTCGCAGTCGCGGATCCTGCCGCAGTAGACGAGGGCCCTTCCCGGGACCTCGGCGATGGCCCGCTCCACCGCCCGCAGCTTCTCGGCGCCCGGGCGGCAGCGCTGAACCTCGAGGGTGAGCCCAATCCGGACGAATCCGGTCACCACGGTGAAGGGACTCCGCAGCGCCAGGCTCCTGCTGATGTCCTCGCGTACCCGGGGCGTGGCGGTGGCGGTGACCGCGGTCACCGGAGGCCGACCGCAGCCGGTCACCGCGGCGCCGAGGCGGCGGTACTCCTGGCGGAAGTCGTGTCCCCAGCCGGAGATGCAATGGGCCTCGTCGACGACGAAGCGCGCGACCCCGAGGTCGGCGAGGCGCTCCTCGAAGCGCGGGGTCGCCAGGCGCTCGGGGGCGACGTAGAGGAATCGCAGCCGGCCGTCGAGCGCTGCCGCGAGCGCTTCACGCTGCTCCCCGGCCTCCATCTGGGAGTGGATCGCGGCCGCGGCAACCCCGGCCCGCCGGAGGCGGAGGACCTGGTCGGTCATCAGGGCGATGAGGGGGGAGACCACCAGGGTCAGGCCGGGTGCGGCGAGTGCCGGGACCCAATAGGCGATGCTCTTGCCGGAGCCGGTGGGGGCGACGAACAGGATGTCCCGGCCGGCTTCGGCGGCCCCGATGACCTCGGCCTGACCGGGGCGCAACTCATGGAGGCCGAAGACGTCGCGGGCCACTCCGCGGGCTGTCGCGCTCGGCGCCGGCCCCCCCTCGCCTCTGGTCACCTTCTCCGCCTCACCCGCTCAGCCGAGGCGGCCGGAGATGGCCAGCTCGGCGACGACGTAGCCGAGCCAGGGGAGGGCGGCCACCAGCAGCCAGCCACCGTGAGCACGGCCGCCGCGGAGCAGGCCGAGCAGGTAAAGGCCGGTCGCGAAGGCACAGGCTGCGCTCAGCAGTCCGGCGCCGCCCAGCTGCCAGGTGGTGAAGCTGACGCCGACGAAGCCGAGGATGCAGGCCTGGAAGGCCGCCGCCCCGGCCACGTTGCCGATGGCCAGACCGTCGTCGCCGCTCCGGATCCAGAGCACGCTGTTCAGGCACTCGGGAAGCTCGGTGGCGAAGGGGACGGCGACGACCGCCACCAGCAGTGCGCTCAGCCCCAGATCCGTCGCCGCCGAGCGGATGGCGCTGACGAACAGCCCGGACGCGACGGCGAGCAGGATCGCCCCCACCAGGAGCTGCGCCGCCACCACTGCCCAGGGCGGCGGGCCCACCCTCCACCGGATGAAGTGGAGCGGTTCGGGCGCACCCCGATCGAGTTTCCGCTCGCCCAGGGTGGCGCGCGCATAGCCCGCGTACAGGAGCAGGAGGAGCACCCCGATCACCACTCGCTCCGGCCGTGAGAGCACGGTCGCGGCAACCGCGCAGCCGAAGGCGCTCAGGAACACCCCGAGGTCGCGCCGGACCTGGACCGGCTCGGCCTGGAGATGCCGGGCGCCGGATCGGCTCAGAACGGCCACCCCGGTGATCGCCCCCCCGAGGGTGAGGAGCAGAAACGAGGACCCGAGCACGGCACCGGTGGCGATCTGGCCGGAGTCCGAGGCGCCGCCGATCAGGGCGACCACCACGACCATGGTCTCGGGGAGCGCGGTTCCCAGCGCCGCAAGCAGGCTGCCGGTCGCCCCCGACCCGAGGTGGAGGAGGTGGCCGGCCCATTCGACCGCATTGGTGAACAGCTCCGAAGCGGCGGCGATCAGCACCAGGGCGCCCAGGAAGAGGAGGGCGGTCACGGCCGCCGCCGTCGCGTCAGGGCGTCCACCGGGGTCTGGAGCCAGCTGGTCCCGAAGCTCATCACATGGCGCATGGTCACCGGCTGGACGCGATGGAAGGGTGCCGCTCCCTGGCTGCACGCCACGGCGTCGCCGATCCGCTCCCGGCACCATGGGAAGATCGTTCGCGGCAGCTGGTCGGGGGAGAAGAAGCGGACCGACCAGGCCTCGATGCTCCGACGCGACCTGCCTCCCGTGATCTCGCCCAGGTAGACGGCGTCTCCGGCGCTGCGCAGGCCCTCCCAGGTGTAGACGCCCACCAGGCCCAGCACGCGCACCGAGTGACCCGTCTCCTCCTCGGCCTCGCGCCTTGCGGTGACGCCCGGGTCCTCGCCGGGCTCGCAATGCCCCCCGGGCAGCTCCCACCCGGGCGGCCAGGGACGGAACTGCAGCAGCACCCGACCCCGGTGGAGGATGACGAGCTGGGCGCCGCCCACCGGTCGGGACTGGCCGTCGACCACGATGGTCGCGAGAGGATGGCGCGGGGGCCGGTCGTGGAAGAGGATCCGAGCCAGGCGGGTGCTGGACGGTTCGCGCCGGCTCACCGGGCCGCCGGCGCCCCGCGCGGTTGGGCACCCCTGAACGGGGTGTCCGCCGCCCCCCCTGCATCGTCGCCTCGATGCGGGCGTGCCGCGCGCCTCAATCGACGATGACGCGGCGGGGTCGTCTGGACCGGACCTGGGTCGTGGGGGCACGGCGTCCACGGGAGCCGGTGCTCGCCGGCGGGTTGCCGTGCTCGAGCAGCGCCGTGATGCCGAGCACTACCTCGCGCTGAGCGTTGAGAAAGTGCGACACCGCCTCCGGGGGCACCAGCTTGCCGAGCTGACGGCCGGCCTCCTCGAGAAACCAGAGCGGGGTCGGGCTGGGGCTGTCACTCATCTTCTCGATTCCTCCGAAGGCACGTGGCTCATTGCTGGCTCTCCGTGAACGTGACTCGCAGCAGGCCGCCGTCGAGCCTCGCCCTGCTCACCTGCTTGCCATTGAGGATGCGGGGCAGGGAGATCTCCCGCTTGTAAGCACCCACGGTGACGTAGAGCTCTCCCTCGTTGTGGCGGACGTCCACCTCCTCCTTGGAGATGAAGGGGAGCTGGAGCTGCAGCTCGTAGTGCCCGTCCACCCGGCGCAACCGCTGCGGCACGGTGTGGTAGTAGACACGGGACGGGTCCTCGTCGCCGAAGACCGCGCCGGCCAGCTCCCGAAGGCCCTCGAGCCCGACGATCTCGTGGTCGAAGAGCTTGGATCGGCGGATCGGGATGGGGTCGAAGAGCGACTCCACCGACTCGTTGTACCGGCCCTGGATCTTCCGCCAGGAGGCGAAGTAGCTGTCGGTCACCTCCGGTGGCAGCACCCTGTTGACCACCACCAGGTCGGTGAGGTAGTCGTACAGGCTGAGGTAGGTGAAAGCACGCTGGGCCTCCTTGAGGACCATCTTCTCGAGGTTCAGGACCAGGCGAACCGTGCACGTCTTGGGGTCGCCCAGGATGCTCTTCATTCCCTCCAGGTCGAGCAGCAGTCGCTTGATGTGCCCGAAGATCTCGTCCGGGGGAAGCGGGATGGAGACGAAGGGCTGCACCACCGGCCGGGCCACCCTCATCACCGCCCGGGAGGCCGGGAAGAGCCGCTGCAGGTACCAGCGGGCGACGTCCGGGAATGCGAGCAGCTGGAGCGTCTCGCCGGTGGGGGCACAGTCGACGATCAGGGTGTCGTACTTGCCCTCGGCCTTGTGCTGGCGGATCTGCATCAGGGAGGCGATCTCCTCCATCCCCGGCGGCGAGGCCAGCTCCTCGGCCACGATGTCGTCGACGCCCTGGGAGGAGAAGAGCGAGCTGAGGTAGATGCGGATCCGGTCCCAGTGACTCTCCAGCTGATGGAGCGCGTTGACCTCCTGGGCCCAGAGGTTGGTGGCGACCTTCTTGGGGTCCTCGCCGAGTGGGAAGTCCAGCGAGTCCCCGAGGCTGTGGGCGGCATCGGTGCTGATGACCAGGGTCCGCTGTCCGAGCTCGGCGCAGCGCACCGCGGTGGCGGCTGCGACGCTTGTCTTGCCGACCCCGCCCTTTCCCGTATAGAGGATCACACGCATCCGCGTAGCCCTCCGACCTCAGTCGACGACTTTGCTGACGATGGCCCAGGCGATCAGGATGAGGATCACCATGACGGTGGCGATCATGGCAACCCGGCGGAGGTCGGACGGGACGTAGGGGACGCGATCGAAGGGGATCGCCGGATCGTCGGAGTCCAGGGGCTCGACCATCGCCGCCGCCGTCCCGAAGCGCGCGCTCTTGGCGGAGGCGCGCTGCTGCCGGCTCGCGGCGATGCTCGACGCGGAGGCGGGGGTCACTCGTTCAACCCGGCGTCGCGTGGGCTCCGCCAGATCCCCGGCACCCGCCGCGACCGGAGCGGCCCTGGGCGGGCTCACCTCGACGACATCGGCTGCGACCGTCCGGCCCGCATCGCCGGCGAGCGGCGCGGCGGCGGGTCCGGCGACCGGACGCGCCGGTGCCACGCCGACCGGGCGGCGGCTGGCGGCGCGCTGCTTCTGCTTCCGGGTCTTCTTGGCCATGTCCAGCCGCGAAGCGTAACAGGGGCGACGGAGCCCCTGGCACCCGCAACGAGCACCGGAGTCACGCCCCGGCCGGACCGGGCGCCCCTGGTACCCTCGATCCGAGATGACCATCCAGGCCGGTCGGGCGGAGCGAACGGGGCTGATCGACCGCTATTCGGCGCTCTTCATCACCCTGGCGGCGGCACTCTGGGCGGTGGACGCGTTCTTTCGCCCCAATCTGGTCAGACCTTCGGGGTGGGACCTCTCCGCCAGCCAGATCGTCCTGGTCGAGGATCTGCTCATCAGCCTCTGCTTCATTCCGGTCATGCGGAGGGTGGCGCACGAGCTCCGGGCCGCCTCCTGGCGGACCTGGCTGGCCCTGGCCGTCATCGCCGCCGGCCCCCAGGCCTTCGCCACCGTGCTCTTCACCCGCTCCCTCACCTACGCCTTCGCACCATCCCTCAGCCATGCCGCCAGCCTCGGCGTGCAGTCCGAGGTCTACCTCCTCTACCTGCTCCAGCCGGTGTTCGGGGCGACCTTCGCCTGGATCGTCCTCCGCGAGCGCCGGAGGCCCGCCTTCTGGCCGATCGCCGCCGCCGCCCTGGCTGGTGCCGCCCTCATCGTCTTCTCCCAGAGCCCGACTGCGCCCCAGGCCCAGCTTCAGGCCGCCCTCTTCGTCGTCGGCGCCGTCGCGCTGTGGGCCGCGGGCACTGTGCTGGGCCGCTACGCCCTCTCGGGGATCTCCTTCGCCAGCACCTCCGCGATGCGCTTCGTCCTGGCTCTGCCCGTGCTGCTCGTCCTGATGCTCACCGACCGTGGCGTGGCCGGCTTCGGTCAGTACTCGATCGGCCAGCTCCCGAGCTTCCTCGGCATCGCCCTGATCCCCGGTCTGCTCGCCATGGTGCTGTACTACCGCGCCCTCTCCAGCACCCCCGCCTCGATCTCGAGCTTCGCCGAGCTGGGCTATCCGGCCGCCCTCTTCCTGATCTTCTCGCTGCCCACCCCGGTCGGATTCGGATCGCCGCTGCAGCCGCTCGAGATCGGCGGCGCGGTGCTGCTGGTCGCGGCGGTGATCGGCCTCAACTTCCTCAAGCACCACGACGTGGTGACGACGAAGCGGTCCACCGACCTCCGTCTGACCCCCGAGGCGACCGAGATAGCCAGCTGACTAATCCGCCTGGCCGGTGGCGAGTGGCTCCGCGTGGAAGCCGGCGCCCCGCAGCAGCCCGAGCGCCCGATCGACCGAGGCCGCGTCGATGGTGAGGACCAGGGCGGCGTGGCGTGTGTCCGAGTGCTGCATGTAGAGGTCGAGGATGTTGATGTCGTGGGATCCCATCAGGGTGGTGACCTGGGCGAGCACCCGTGGCCGGTTCTCGATCGGCACGGCGAGGTCGACGTTGTGCCCGGTCTGCTCGATGAGGAATCCGCCGAGGGTCTGGTAGGCGGCGCCGGCCTCGGTGAAATGGCGCTCGGTGGCGGGGCGGTCCTCGATGTCGCCGCCAAGCCGGCGCATGGCCTCGCTGAAGGAGCCGAGCACCTCGTGGATGGCGTCCGCGTTCTCGGCCAGGATGTCCGCCCAGAGGGTCGGATTGGCGGCGCCGACACGGGTCAGGTCGCGGAAGGAGGGGCCGGCGAAGGAGAGGGCGTCGGGAGAGATGCCCGAGGTGACCTCCAGGAGCGCGACGGCCAGGAGGTGGGGGAGATGGGAGAGCGCGGCCACGAGCTGGTCGTGGCGCTCGGGGTCGACGGCGGTCGGGATCGCGCCGAGGTCGTCGCGGACAAACTGGGTGACCCGCGCGTAGGCCTCGGGGAGGGTGTCTCCCGTCGGGGTGATCAGATAGCGCGCGCCCTGGAAGAGGTCGGCGCTCGCATTGGCCACCCCGCCCAGCTGACTCCCCGCCATCGGATGCCCGCCGACGAAGCGCCGGATGCCCGCGGCGGCGGCGGCGCGGACGATCGCCGCCTTGGCGCTGCCGACGTCGGTGATCAGCGCGTCGCTCGGCGCCAGCTCTGCGAGCAGCCCGGGGATCCGGGACACCGGCGCAGCCAGGACCACCATCTCGGCACCGCGCACATCGTCCAGCCGGGCCCGGTGATCGATCGAGCCCAGCTCCAGGGCGCGCTCCAGGGTGGAATCGGCATCGACCCCCGACACCTCCCACCCGGCCCGGCGCGCCGCCATTCCGATCGATCCTCCGATCAGGCCCACGCCGACGATGCCGAGGGCGCGCTCAGACATTGAATCGGAAGTGGACGACATCGCCGTCGCGGACGACATAATCCCTCCCCTCCAGTCGCTGGCGACCCGACTCACGGACGGCGAGGTACGACCCGCCCTCGATCAGCTCCTCTGCCCCGACCACCTCGGCACGGATGAAGCCGCGCGCGAAGTCGGTGTGGATGACGCCGGCGGCCTCCACCGCGGTGCCGCCACGCTGCAGGGTCCAGGCGCGCACCTCCTTCTCCCCGGCGGTGAAGAAGGTGATCAGGTCGAGGAGTCCGTAGGCGTCGCGAGCCAGCCGGTCGAGGCCCGGCTCCTGCAACCCCACGGAGGTCAGGAACTCGCGGCGGTCGGCAGCTGGAAGCTCGACGATCTCGGATTCGATCCGGGCGGAGATGGCCAGACAATCGCCACCGTGCCGGCGGGCCAGCTCGACCACGGCGTCGGGGGGCGGCTTGCCCGCGTCGCCCTCGCCGACGTTGACCACCACGATCAGCGGGTGGGCGGTGAGCAGGTAGAGCTCGTGGATGTGGCCGCGCTCCTCGTCCGAGAGCGCCAGGGTGCGCACCGGACCACCGGCGTCGAGGTGGTCACGGACGCGGTGCATGACCTCGAGGGCCTCCTCTGCCTTCTCCTTCTGGAGGCGGGCGGTCTTCTCCCGCTTGTCGAGCCGGCGGGTCACCGTCTCCAGGTCGGCGAGCTGGAGCTCCAGCTCGACGACGTCGAGATCGCGGAGGGGATCGACGGCGCCCTCCACATGGCTCACGTCGGGGTCCTCGAACCCCCGGGCCACGACCACGATGGCGTCGCACTCGCGGATGTGGCCGAGGAACTGGTTGCCCAGACCCTCCCCCCGGCTGGCCCCCCGCACCAGGCCGGCGATGTCGGTGAAGGTCACCGAGGCCGGGATGACCCGGGGCGGCGAGAAGATCGCCGCCAGCCGGTCCAGCCGCTCGTCAGGCACCGCCACCACCCCGGTGTTGGGCTCGATGGTGGTGAACGGGTAGTTGCCCACCTGGGCCCCGGCCTGGGTCAGAGCGTTGAAGAGCGTCGACTTGCCCGCGTTGGGCAGGCCCATGATGCCGACGCTCAGCGCCATGAGCGGCTAGTCGCTCTCCAGCTCAAACTCCGCGTGCAGCGCTCGCACCGCATCGGCGACCCGGTCGCGGGCGATGACCACGGTGACGTGGATCTGGCTGGTGGTGATCTGCTCCACGTTGATGCCGTGGGTGGAGAGCGCCTGGAAGAGCCGGGCGGCCATCCCCGGCGTCCCCAGGAAGGCGGTGCCCACCACCGACACGGTGGCGATGCCGGTGTCTGCCACCACCTGCTCCGCCATGACGTCGCGGGACACCTCGTCGAGCACCGGACGGGCGCGGGGGAGGTCCTCCTCGGCGATGATGAAGGAGATGTCGGTGAAGCCGTCATGGCTCACGTTCTGGACGATGATGTCCACATTGATGCCGGCCTTGCCGATGGGGCCGAACACCTGGGCGGCGACGCCGGGCCGATCGGGAACCCGGGTCAGGATGACCTTGGCGACGCCGTTGTCGTTGGCGATGCCGCGGATCTTCTGCCGATCTTCCATGGCCGGATGCTGACAGATCAGGGTGCCCGGGTGGTCCTCGAAGGTGGAGCGCACCACGATCGGCATGGAGTAGGTCTCGCCGATCTCGACGGCACGGGGATGCAGGACCTTGGCCCCGACGACGGCGAACTCGAGCATCTCGGCATAGGCGATCTCGGGGATGGGCCGGGCCCGCGGCTCGATCCGCGGATCGGCCGTGTACACCCCGGCCACGTCGGTGTAGATCTCGCAGCGGGCGGCGCCCAGCTCCACGGCCAGGGCGACCGCGGTGGTGTCCGAGCCCCCTCGTCCGAGGGTGGTCACGTCGAGATCATCGCTGACGCCCTGGAAGCCGGCGACAACCACCACGCGCCCGTGGTCCAGCTCGTCGACGATGCGCTGGGGGACGATGTCGACGATGCGCGCGCTGCGGTGAACGCTGCTGGTGCGGATCCCCGCCTGGGGACCGGTGAGCGAGATGGCGGGGACGCCCAGCCGCTCCAGGGCGATGGCCATCAGCGGCGCGGTGATGGTCTCGCCGGTGGAGAGGAGCTGGTCCAGCTCCCGCGGCGGCGGGGCCGGGTTGACCTTGTGGGCGAGGCTGAGCAGCTCATCGGTGCTGTCACCCATGGCGCTCACCACCACCACCACCCGCTTGTGCTCGGTGCGGGTGGCGGCGATCCGCCGGGCCACGCGCTGGATCAGCTCGGCGCTGGCGACGCTGCTGCCGCCGAACTTCTGGACGATGCACTGCCGGGGCGGGCCGGTCATGGCGGATTCCCTCTCTGCGGTCACGGGACCAGATCCACGCGGGCGCCGAAGTTCCGGACCGGGTGGGTGACCGTGTGACCTGCGACCCCGGCGAGCCGTGCGGTCGCCGCCATCCCGGATGCCACCGCCTCGGTCCCCCCGGTGCAGAGGGCGAGCACCGACGGGCCGGAGCCGGCGAGGCACGCTCCGTGCGCCCCCGCCGCCAGCGCGGTGTCGATCAGGATGGGGACGTGGGGCATCAGCTCGCTGCGGGCGGGTTGGTGCCAGCGGTCCCGCATCGCCTCGCCGAGGAGATCGAGCCGGCCGGTCAGCATCGCGGTGACCAGCAGGGCGCATCGGGAGGCGTTGTAGATGGCGTCCTCGCGGCTGAAGGAGTGAGGCACCACCCGGCGGGCGGCGTCCGTGCTCATCTCCCCGTCGGGGACGAAGAGGACGGCGCGCAGCTCGTCGGGCACCTGCACCTGGGCGACCGGACCGCCGCCCACGCAGACCACCATGCCGCCGAGCATCGCGGCGGCGACATTGTCGGGATGCCCCTCGATCTCGGCCGCCCGGGCGATGGCCTGCTGCTCGTCCCACCCGAGGTTGGCCAGCGCGTTGGCGGCGAGCACTCCGCTCAGCGCCGCGGCGGCGCTGGAACCGAGCCCTCGCCCAAAGGGGATGGCGTTCCGGCAGATGATGCGCGCGCAGGGGGGGGCCACCCCGGCGTCCGCACACGCCGCGACGAAGGCCCGGGCGATCAGGTTCCGGGCCGGGTCCCGGAGCTCCTCGGCGGCGTCCGGACCGGGATCGATGCTGATGCCGCCCTCGGGCTCGGACCACGCCTCGATCTCGTTCTGCAATTGCAGCGCCAGGGCCAGGATGTCGAAGCCCGGCCCCAGGTTTGCGACGGTTGCGGGGACGCGGACGGTGACGTGCATGCGGAGCCGGGTCAGAGCCCGATGGCGGCGGCGATGCTGGCCGGGGTCCCGGTCACCGACTGGGGCGGAGGCAGCCCGTCGCTCACCGCCGGGAGATCCTTGAGCCCGTTCCCGGTGAGGACGCAGACCACCCGCGATCCCCGGGCGACGGCGCCGTCCTTGACCGCCTTGCGCAGCACGGCCAGCGATGCGGCCGACGCCGGCTCGCAGAAGATGCCCTCGACACCGGCCAGGTCGCGCTGTGCGGCGGCGATCTCGGCGTCGGTCACCGAGTCGATCAACCCCTCCGACTCGTCACGAGCAGCCACGGCGCCGGCCCAGGACGCCGGGTTGCCGATCCGGATGGCGGTGGCGAAGGTCTGGGGGTTGGTCACCGGGGCCCCGAGCACCAGGGGGGCCGCCCCCTCCGCCTGGCCACCGATCATCCGGGGCAGCTGGGTCGCCCGCCCCGCCTCCCGGTACTCCCGGAAACCCCGCCAGTAGGCGGTGATGTTGCCGGCGTTGCCGACCGGGATCGCCAGGATGTCCGGGGCGTCGCCGAGCTCGTCGACGACCTCGAAGGCGGCCGTCTTCTGACCTTCGATCCGGTTGGGGTTCACGCTGTTGACCAGGGTGACCGGATGGGTCTCGGCGAGCTGGCGGACCGAACGCAGGGCCTCATCGAAGTTGCCCTCGATGATGAGCACGGTCGCCCCGAACACCTGGGCCTGGACCAGCTTGCCGAGCGCGATCTTGCCCGCCGGCACGACCACCACGGTGCGCAGGCCGAAGCGCGCTCCGTACGCCGCGGCCGAGGCGCTGGTGTTGCCCGTGGAGGCGCAGATGATCGCCCGGCTGCCGCTCTCCAGAGCCTTGGCCACGGCGACCACCATCCCCCGGTCCTTGAAGGAGCCGGTCGGGTTGAGCCCCTCGAACTTGAAGTGGAGCGAGCGCAAACCCAGATCCACGCCGATGTGGCGGGACTCGATGAGGGGCGTCCCCCCCTCGCCGAGGGTGATCCGCGGGGTCCTGGCGGTGAGGGGAAGATGCTCGGCGTAGCGCTCCATGACGCCCGCTCCACGCGGGGCACCGCCCCCGGTCACGCCGTGGCCCCCAGGCGGTCAAGGTGCTGAACGACCCTGATCGCCGGTCCGAGACCCGCCAGGGCTGTGAGGCTCCGGTCCAGGGCGGCCCGGGTCGCCGGCCGGGTCAGGACCACCAGCTCGCCGCCGGTGCCTCCGGGGCCGATCTGCTCCACGACAACTCCTCCCCGGGTGAGCGCCTCGACGGTCGCGGCCGACGCGTCCGTGCGGCCGTCGACCCGCACTCGAAGCCAGCCGGCGGTCTCCGCCGCCTCCCCGTCGAGGATCGGAACCGGCGCGGCCGGCGGCTGCGGCACCTCGCTGCCTGCGCGCCGAGCCCGGGCCACCGCCACGATGTCACTGAGCACCGCGCTGGCGGCTGCCTCGGCCCCGGCTCCCCGCCCGCGCAGCACGAGCCGGCCGGCCAGATCGCTCTCGACGACGACGGCGTTGTCGGGGCCTTCCAGGTCGCTCAGGGGGTGACCGGAGCGCGGGACGAGTGTCGGCTGGACGGACAGCGCCAACCCGGCTCGCGACCGCTCGGCGCATGCCACGAGCCGGATCACCGATCCGAGACGGGCTGCCGCGACGACGTCGGCGGCATCGATGTCACGGATGCCGCGGCGCCGGACCTGCTCGGGGCCCACCTCCGCGCCCATCGCGAACCAGGCGAGGATGCAGAGCTTCTGGGCGGCGTCGTGGCCTTCGAGGTCGTTGGTCGGGTTGGCCTCCGCATACCCGCGCTCCTGCGCGTCGGCCACGGCCCGGGCAAAGTCGTCCCCCGCCTCGAGCCGCCCCAGGATGTGATTGGTGGTCCCGTTGATCACCGCGGTGATCCGCCGGACCTCGTCTCCCCGCAGCGAGTCGCGGAGCACCGCGAGAACCGGGATGGCGGCGCCCACCGCGGCCTCGAACGCCAGCCCACCGCTCGCGGGCTGCACGGCCGCCACCAGGCGGTGGCCGCCGGTGGCGATGACGGCCTTGTTGGCGGTCACGACCCCCAGCCCACGCTGGAGGGCGGCGTCGAGCAGGGTGCCGGCCGGCTCCAGGCCTCCCAGCAGCTCGACCACGATGTCCACGTCCGGGGCCGCCACCGCCGTGGCCGCGTCGGCGTCGATGGTCACCCCACGGGCGGCCAGCTGGCGAGCTCGTCCCGGGTCCCGCTCGGCGACGCGGCGCAGCACCAGCGGGCCGCCGCTCCGGGCTGCCAGCCGATCGGCATGCGCCTCGAGCTCTCGGGCGACCGTCGCACCGACCGTCCCCGCGCCGAGCAGCGCGATCCCGAGCTCTGTGGCCATTGGCGGCCGAGTCTAGTCGACCGGGCGATGCCGTCCGGGTCAGCCTGCCTCCGCCGGCTCCGTGTGGGCTGGTGGAGGGGCTCCCGGGCGGTACCGGCTGAGCCCCGGAAAGCGCGACTGCCGGGCGAGCAGGCGGAGCAGCGGGATCACGGCCGCCGATGGCACCGGGTAGCTCCAGAGGCCGCCCTGCGCGGCGTCGCAGCCGAGCCTCTGGATCGAGGTGCGTGCCGCCTCGTCATCGACCCCGGTGGCGATCACGGTGAGGTTGAGGGCGTGGGCCAGTTCGACGATACCGCGCACCGCCGCGGCTTCCACGCCCTCGTGGCGCGCCGAGGCCAGCAGCGAACCGTCCAATCGCAGCTCGGTGAAGGGCAGGGCGCGGAGGCGGAGCAGCGAGGTGGAGTCGGAGCCGTAGTCATCCAGAGCCACGCCCACGCCCATCTTGGCCAGGGATCGCAGGACCGGAGCCTCCAGCGAGAGGGAGGTGTTCTCGTCGACCGTGATCGAGAGGGAGGTCGGTGGCACGCCCCACCGCTCCAGGAGGCCGCTCACGGCGCGCGGGAGCTGGCGATCCTGGACGTTGCGCCCGGCGATCTTGACGTTGACCCGCAGGGCGTGGCCCTGATCACGCCAGCGCGCCTGTTGTTCGATGGCGAGCCCCAGCGCACAGCGGGTGAGCGGCCGGATGATCTCCGTCTCCTCCGCGGCCGGGACGAACTGGTCCGGGGTCAGCAGCCCGTGCCGTGGGTGGCGCCAGCGCACCGTCCCGTCCAGGCCGAGCAGCGCCGAGTCGGCGAGGCGCACGACCGGCTGGTAGAAGAGCTCCAACTCCTGGTTGTCGATCGCCTTCCTCAGCTCGGCCAGGCGCACCGCCCTGTCCTCGATCTCGGATGTGTCATCGGCGGATGTGTAGACACGCCAACCCCGGCGTGCCTGCTTGGCCGCCCGACGAGCGATCTCGGCATGACCCATCAGGATCTGCGCGTCGGCGCCGTGGTCGGGGAAGTTCGCGATGCCGATGCTGATCCCGGCTTCGAGGGCATGCCCGTCGACGGTCACCGGCTCCTTGAAGGCGGCGAGCATCTGGCGGGCGATCCGTGCGCTCGCTGCCGGGGTGGCGCTGCCCCCCGGGATGACGGCGAATTCGTCGCCTCCCAGCCGGGCCACGACGTCGGTGGCCCGGAGGGTCTGCCGGAGCCGCTCGGCGACAACCACCAGGAGGCGGTCCCCCACGCCATGGCCGAGACCCTCGTTGACCTCCGCGAAGCGATCCAGGTCGAGGAGGAAGACGCTGAACGGGGCCCGGCGCGCCGCGGCGACCTCCAGGCGGGCGAGGAGCGCCTCCCGGAACTGCCGGTCGTTGGGGAGTCCCGTCAGGCTGTCGTGGAGCGTCTGGTTGATCAGCGCAGCCGACTGGGCGCGGACCTCGGACATGTCACGCACGACGACGATGCGGCCCTCGCCCTCGGCTACGAGACGGCTGTCCACCTGCGCCGAGAAGGTGGTCCCGTCACGCCGGAACGCCGCCACCTCGGCCTCGCCCGGGCCGCTTCCACCCATCGGCAGATCGGAGGCACCCGGCCGGAACGCGGGCAGCAGCCGCTCGACGTGGCAGCCGGTGAGGGTGCCGTCCGCCGCCCCGAAGAGCCGGTGGGCTGCCCGGTTGGCCAGGGTCACCTGTCCGTCCCCGGCCAGGATCAGGATCGCCTCGGTCACGGCGTCCGCCACCGCCCGGAGCCGGGTGGCGGAGGCGCTCAGGTCGGCGGCCCGCTCCTCGAGCCGGTTCCGATCGCGTCGGGACTGGCGCACCAGGGCGGAGCCAGCCGCCACCAGGGCGACCAGGGGCACGGCGACAAGGAGGGCGATGCCAACATTCATTCGCTTCGTTCCGACACTACCTGACGGCCGCCGTCTTCTCGCGACGGTGAGGTGACGGTGCGACGGAGAGATCGGTGCAGCAGCGGGCGCGGGCCGCGTCCACCCGGTGGTACGGTGAAGGTCAGTCATGGCATCCCAAAGCTCTCAGCCGTCCCACCCGTGATCGAGGCCAGCGCCGACGTCACCGTGCCGGTCGGTAGAGAGGAGGCGTTCGCAGCCCTCTCCGACCTGGAGCACGCCGACTGGCTGCCCGGCGTGAAGGGGCTGGTGCACATCGGCGGCCCCGCCCAGGGGGTGGGTGCGCGCTATGAGGTCGAGGCGGGCATCTCCGGACGCCACCTCCGCGGGGTGCTCGTGTGCACTGAGGCGGTCCGCCCGGAGCGCACCGTCATGACCCTCGAGGACGGCCTGGACCTCACCATCACCGGTACGGTCCGCCCCGTGAGCGGCGGCTCCAGGGTCCTGCTCACCGCCCGCTACTCGGTCGGCAACGGCCTCACCGGCCTGGCCATCGAACGGGCCAGCGCGGGGGCGGCGCGCCGGGAGGTGTCCCGGGCGGTCGAGCACTTCGCGGCTCAATTCGGCCGCAAGGCGCCGGCTGGCGTTTGAGCCCGGGTCGTGGGCAGGTCCTACCCCCTGATGGGATGCTGACCCCGCCATGGGCGTGAGGGAGGACGACACCGAGCTCGATGCCCTGGCGGCCCAGGTGCGCGCCGGCCCCAGGCTGTCCGCCGGGGCCGTGGAGGCCCTGATCGCCGCTGCCGTCGGAGGTGATCGGGACGCTCACGCCGCCCTGGTCGAACACGCCCTGAGCCCGGTTCTCGCTGAGGCGGTCGCCCACCGGGACCGCGGGGTGGAGCTTCTCGACCTCTTTCAGGAGGGCTCGCTGGCGGCGCTGGTGGCGGTGGAGGAGTACGTCGAGCGCACCGGTAGCGGTGCCGGGTTCGGTGCCTACGTCCGCCGTGTCGTCAACCGTCATCTCGACCACGTCATCGAAGAGCGCGAGGCCGCGGTTGCGGAGGCCGCCGAGTTGGTCGAGGACACCCGCCTCCTCGATGTGGCCCGGGTGGCGCTCCAGCGGCAGGCCGGCCATGTGCCCACCGTGACCGAGCTGGCGGCGGTGCTGCTCTGGTCACCCGAGAGGGTCGAGCTGATCTCTGGGATGCTGGACAACGCCCGCTCCGACTTCGACTCCGACATCGTCCAGTACCTGGACGACGCGGGTGACGACGGTGACGGCGGATGGGATGGCTCCGAGGAGGAGGAGTAGGGCCGCCGCCTCCGGATGCGGGCTGCCCGCCGCCCTCCGGCAGGGTGCTGAAGGACCCACCTAGGTCTCGCGGAGGTCCTCGTGGCGCCAGTCGAGGTCGCGCAGCTCCGGGGCCGGCGCACCGCGGTGGACCGCGCCCGGGCCGAAGCGGCGCTGGAGCGCGTCGAGGGTGGCGTCGAGGTGGCGTTCCCGGGCCGCGCGTGGTGCACTGAAGAGGTCCAGCTGCGCCGCGTTCTCCAGGTTGTGCACGCCGACCCCGACGAGGCGGACCGGCCGGTCCGGCTGACGAGTGGCGGTGAGGAGAGCGAGGGCGCCGGAGGTGATGGCCGCATCGCTGTCGCTTCCCCCATCGAGGGGGCACTGCCGGGTCAGGGACGTGAAGTCGGCGTAGCGGATCTTGAGGCTGACGGTTCGTGCGCTGAGCCCGGCGGCGCGCAACCTTCTCCCCACGTCGGCCGAGAGATGGCGCACGCGCTCCCGGAGCATGCCGGCGTCGACGACGTCGCGATCGTAGGTCTCCTCACGGGAGATCGACTTCGTCGTGCTGGGGGGCACCACCGGTGAGGTGTCGATGCCCCGGGCACGGCGGGTCAGAGAGTGGGCCGCGGCCTTGCCCAGGCGTCGCTCGAGCAGCGCCGCCGGATGCCCGGCCAGCTCGCCGAGGGTGCGAAGGCCCAGGCCGGCGAGGGTGCCGGCCGTCGACGGGCCCAGCCCGGGAAGCGCGCGGAGCGGAAGAGGTCGCAGAAACTCCGCCTCGTCGCCGGGTCGGACGACGACGAACCCTCGCGGCTTGCGCAGATCGGAGGCGATCTTGGCGACGGTCTTGCAGGTGGCGATGCCGAAGCTCGCGTGGAGCCCCGTCTCCGCCAGGATCTGGTCGCGAAGGCGGATGGCCATCTCCTCGGGGTCGCCCGGGGTGGCGGTCACGTCCAGGTATGCCTCATCCAGGGAGAGGGGTTCGACGAGCGGGGTCAGGGCTCGTGCCAGCGCAAAGATCCGGGTCGATGCTTGACGGTAGGCTGGGAAGTCGACCGGGAGCACGGCGGCCGTGGGGCAGAGGCGCACGGCCCTCCCCAGCGGCATCGCGGAGTGCACCCCGTAGCGGCGCGCCTCATACGAGGCGGCGGAGACCACGGAGCGGGCCGTGCGGCCATCCCCCCCACCGCCCACGATCACCGGTCGCCCACGCAGCTCAGGACGCCGCTCCTGCTCCACCGACGCGTAGAAGGCGTCGAGGTCGAGGTGGATGATGGCTCGCACCCAGCCCATGAGCCGATTCTGTCGCTCACGCGTCCCCAGGTGGGGGGACGGGACGGTCGGAGACCCGGGGCCGCGCTGCCGGGCGTCCGGCTAACCGGTGAAGCCGGTGGGCCGGCGGGTCGAGAAGTCCCGGATGTCGTCCTCGGTGAGGTAGCCCGCAGCCATCAGCAGCTCGACGTAGCTGACGCCCAGGTGGGGCGCGGCCCGGCGGAGCACCCAGGGAGGGGGGTTGTCCTTGTTCTTGTTGACCGCCTGGTAGAAGTAGATCTGGTTGAGGTCACAGAGCAGCGCAAGGCGGTGGAGGGAGATGCCGCGCAGTCGACATCTCTCGATCAGGTAACCCCGGAAGGCGGCATCCATCATCTCGCTTCCTGCTTGATTTCTCGGGTCAACGGGATGTGTCGTCGCCAACGACGCTACCACGGATGCCCCCGTTCTGTGGCGGGAACAGCAGTTTGACCAGATCAGAAAACACGTCGATCACCGCGTCCGCGTCACCCGGCCCGGGGTCGTCCCGATGCTCGCGGGTTCGGATGGTCGCCATCCCCGCGGCACGCGCGCCGGCGATGTCCTCGCGGCGGCGGTCTCCCACCATCGCGCAGACGCTCGCCTCCACGCCCAGGCGGTCCAGGGCCGCGGCGAAGATCTGGGGCGCCGGCTTGCGCCAGCCGACCTCACTGGAGAAGGTCACGCTCTCGAAGAGACCGGCGAGCCCGAGATGGGCGAGCTGGAGGCGGAGGCTGACGGCGCGATAGGGGGCGTTGGAGCAGATGCCGAGCCGGAGGCCACGTCGCCTCAGCTCCCCCAGGGTGGCCACCGTCGCAGGTGGCACGGTGACCCCCTCCCACCAGGCCTGCTGCACCAGCGCGGCCATCTCGTCGCTCAGCTCGTCGGAGAGGCGGATGCCGAGCGCCGCGTACGCGCGACGCTCCTCCGCCACGGCATCGATCTCGCCGAGGGCGCCGGTTGCCTCGTGGCGCGCCACCGTGTCCTCGACGCGATCGTGCACCTCGGCGAGGAGCGTGGCGGCCGATGGAAGAGGACCCACCCCGGCCGCTCGGAGCCGCCGGACGACCTCCTCGTGGGCTCGAAGCAGGGCTTCGGAGGGGCGGGTGAAGCTGACCAGGGTCAGGCCGTAGTCGAAGAGGACGGCCTCGACCGTGCACCCTCCGAGCCGTCCCCCCGGCGCCATCAGTGGGGCTGCTGGCCGCGTCCGGGTCCGCCCCGGCGCTTCCTCCCCGAGACCCGTCTCCGCCGGCGCCGGCCGGCGCCGCCCGGCTGCGGCGAGCGCGCGAAGCGGTCAAAGAACGTCTTGGAGGGGTGAGCCTCGGTGGGGAGTCGGGCCATCGCCCCGGGCGTGGCCTCGACCCGGGCGACGTACTCGCCGAGCAGCGCCTCCAGGGGCCGCTTGTCGCTCGCTGACGGGGAGGCGGTCTCCGCCCAGGGTTGGACCGTCGAGGTCTCAGCCTCCGGGGGTGGTGCCTCCTCCTCGCCGGGGACGGAATCGATCAGCTCCTTGATCGCGCGGGCGACGACATCGTCCGAGCCGCCGGCCCCGTTGGCTCGGTCGCTCATGCCGGCGTCGAAGTCCGATCGGGGGAGCCGGTCGCCACCTGGAACCCGGCCAGGGCGAGGCCGGCGATCGTCTTCACGTCAACGGCGTCCTCGGCGATCAGCTGGCCGGCCTCCGACCGGGTGAAGAGCTGGGCGACCACGTGCTCGTCCGGGTCGGTGTGCGTCTCACCGGGGCTGAGGTGGCGTGCCGCGAAGAGGTGAAGCAGCTCCCCGCTGTATCCCGGTGCCGTCGGTCCCGTGGCCAGTCGCTCCCAGATCTCCGCCGTGTATCCGGTCTCCTCGGCCAGCTCGCGCCGCGCCGCGGTCTCGGGCTCCTCGCCGGGGGTGAGAGTGCCCGCCGGAATCTCCCACAGCGCCCTGCCGATGGCGTGGCGCCACTGGCGCACCAGCACGACGCGGCCGTCGGCGTCGATGGCCACGATCGCGACCGCCCCGGGGTGCTCGATGATCTCCCGCCCGGCGAGATTGCCGTCGGCGGTCTCCACGGTGTCGTCATGCACGGTGAGCAACCGGCCCTGGAACACGGTCCGCCGCTCCACGGGGTGCTCCCGGAGCAAGTCGTCGATCATGGTCCGAAGTCTGACAGCAGCCGCCCGGGGCCGGTCACGAAGGGGGCTACGGCCGTGCGCCCGCCGAGCGGCTGTGGTAGGGTGCCCGGGTCACGGATCGATCCGATCGCGTCCTGCACGGCGGGTTTGGCCCCGCCGGTCCGGGGCCCACCACCCTCACCTCGGTGGAACGGAGACCCAGCTGAGCCGTCTCCCCCCGGTCGTGCAGCGAAGCGACGAGGGGAACGGTCGGGGCGGTCAGGGGAGAATCATCTCGATGCGGACTGCGATGCGCCTTCCAGCGTGGGCAGGGCGGCACGCCGGCGCGCTTGCGGGGTGGGTGTCGCACCTGGCCCAGCGGCTCCGCGGCGCGGCGCCGTGGCTGGCAGGCCACCTCCGCGGGCTCGGCCGCCGCCGTGGCCGGATCTGGATTCCGCGGCGCCTCGGGGAGCTGACCGCGGGGATCGCCATCCTGCCTCTGAGCGCCCTTCTGACCCTCACCGTGGCGGCGTTCTCGGGCCCCTCCACGGTCCAGATCCAGGGCCCGCCGAACACCTCCGCCGGCGCCCTCCTGCGCTTCCACATCCTGCCTCTCGGCGACCCGCTGAACGCAGGGACGGGAGTGATCAGCGCGCCGGTGCTCTCCAGCCTTCCGCCCGCCCCCAAGCTCTCCCCCCTTCAGGTGGTCGACGGCACGGAGATCCCCTCCGACCCCTACTCCACCGCCGAGGTCGAGGCCATCATCACGCAGGCGGCTGAGGCCCATGGGGTGAGCCCCGCCTGGATGATCAGCACCGCCACGTGCGAGTCCACCCTCCACACCAATTCGTACAACCCCTCCGGCCCCTACTACGGCCTCTTCCAGTTCGTCATGTCCACCTTCAAGGCTCACGGGGGCACGGACATCTGGGATCCGGTCCAGCAGTCCGACATCGCGGCGAGCATGTTCGCCTCCGGGGACTCCTCGGCCTGGCCGGTCTGCTCGCTGGCCTGACGCCCCGGTTTCCTGCCAGCTCCGCCGCTCGCCCGTTCACCCGCCCGCCGTGTGGTCCCCGGCCGGCCTCAGCTGATCTGGGTCGCGTAGAGCTGGCACGACGCCGGCCTGGCACTCACCAGGACTGGCACCGAGCTGACCACCGAGGCTCCTCCCGGCCAGACGGTGGCCGTGAGCCCGCCGCCGACAATGGTCCCGGCACTGTCCTCGCAGGCTGCGGACAGGCTCAGCAACGCCCCGGACGGGACCTGCCCGCTCAGGGTTGCTGAGACGTCCCCCTGGTATCCGGTCGTCCCCGCACAGGGGGAGCCGCACGCATACGTCGCCGAGGTCGCGGTCATGACGGCTCGATCTCCGGCCTCCCAGCCTCCGACAGTCACGGAGACGGCGGCGCTGGTGGCCCGGGCGCACGAGTCGGTGCACAGGGCGGTCACCGCCAGGGTCTCTCCCGGAGCCAGCGACACGGGCTCCGCGGTGAGGGCGTACGTCCCTCCTGGGAAGTGGACCGTGAAGCCGACCACCACCCCGGTGGCGATGTGGGCGGAGGCCTGATTGTGCAGCACCGCCACCGGGTACGCCTGGAGGTCGTACGCCCCCACTCCCGAGGCCGTCACCGTCACCTGCTCGGTGTCCGGGGCGGAGCTGGGGGATGCCGTCCCCGTCGCCGACGGAGTCGAGGACGGGGAGTGGCTCGGGCTGGCCGAGGAGGAGTGGCCACTCGTCGCCGAGCACGCTGTCAGCGCGACCACGACCAGGGCGGCGGTGAGCAAGCGGACCACTCAACCGATAGTAGGCACTTCGCCGGCGACCGGACCGAGAGCACGACCTCGCCGGTGCGCCGCGGTGTCGGCTCGTCGCGGTGGAGACGCCCGACGGGCGGAGGAGCCGCGCAACTCCTCCGCCCGCCCCGCGGGAGCGAGCTTCCGTCTAGCCCTTGAGATCGGTGCGGATGCTCTGGATGTCGGTCCGGCACTTGCCGAGGTCGGTGCGCGCGGTCTGCGCCTGGCCCCTGGCGGACACCAGGGTGGGCTGGTTGCCCGGGTAGCCGGAGGGGAGAAGGTCGATCACCTCGGAGACGATGCCCGACGATGCCGACTGCGCGGCAGCCAGCTGGGTCGTGCAGTCGTTGAACGCGGTCTGCGCCGCGGCCTTCTGCGCGGCCGAGGCGCTGCTGTTGTTGATCGCGGTCTGGATCGAGGGCAGCTTCGACTGGAGCTTGGCCTCGACCGTCGACTCGGTGTTGGCGGCGATCACCAGGTGCACCTTGGGCTGCTCGAGGAGGTAGACCCGGTACCCCGTGACAATGGTCTCGGTGTCGGCGAGTGCCTGCTTCACCGTGGTGTCGCCCTTGATCGTCGCGAGGAGCGTGGTGAGGCCGGACTCGTCAGCCTGGAGCTGGCCGAGCAGGGTCGCCCTGTCGCTCGCGGTGATGTCCTTGCTGCTGTTGACGTCAGAGGTCATCTGCTGGAGAGCGGTCTCCCGGTTGGAGACGGCCGTGGACGCGCGTTGATCGATGCACGCCAGCATCGCGCTGACGCTGCCGGTGCAGGCCCCGGCGCCGGTGGGGCTGGCAGAGGGAGTGGATGCGGCCATGGCGGGCAGGACGCCCGCGGCGGCGACGGCGGCGCTCGCCGCCAAGGCGGCGATGCCGATGCGGATAGGATGGTGCAGATTCATTGGGCCGGGTCTCCTTCGCTGGTGGCCAGACCCTGGTTGACCTGGCCGATCTCGTTGTCGATCTGGTTGAGCTCGTTGTCGATTTGGTCGTCGATCTGGTTGAGCTGGTCGCCTGCGGGCTCCGGGCCCGCCGCGGCCGAGCCCGTGTTGATCGGAGCGCTGATCGGCGCGACGCTCTGCGTGGCAGGGGCCGTCGGCGCCGGGACCACGTGCGCGCAGGCCGCGACGAGGAACAGGGCCGGAGCGGCCAGAGCGGCGGCGCCGAGCCTGCCGAGACCTCGCATCGATGTGGTCCTCCAGTTCATCTGAACGTGGACCCCATGCTGGCACCGGTCAGACGGCGACTCCCTGAGAGGCCGCTGAAACCCTGGCCACGAAGCGGTGGTGTCGCGCCTTTCTCAGCCGCGTCTCAGCTGTGGGTGCCGAACTCGCTGCGCCGGAAGAGCGCATGCAGGGGCAGGGACCGCTCCCGCAGGGCGGCCTCGGCACCCTCCTCGCGGTCGACCAGGACGATGGCTTCCGCGACCACCACGCCGGTTGGCGCAAGCGCCTCCAGGGCGCGGAAGGCCGATCCGCCGGTGGTGACGACATCTTCGACGAGGGCCACCCGCTCACCCTTGACCGGCACCGGCCCTGCGATCTTGGCGGCGGTGCCGTGAACCTTCTCCACCTTGCGGATCATGAAGGCGCGGAGCGGCGGGTCCGAGGCGGCCCCGCTCAGGGCCACGATCGCTCCGAGGAGCGGGCCCACCCCGTCGTCTCCGGCCACCGCGGTGACAGCCAGCTCGCGGCAGCGTGCCAGCATCAGGGACGCCGCCAGGAAGAGACCGCGGCCCTCCAGGGTCACCTGTTTGCCATCGAAGAAGTAATCGCTCCGCCTCCCGCTCGCGAGCACGAAGTCCCCCCAGCGGAAGGCGCGCTCGGCGAGCAGCCGGTGCAGCTCGTCGCGCGGCGCGGTCACTCCGCCCGTCGCCACCGCAACACCGGCCGGCGCGCGGCCTCCACCTCGTCGACGCGGCTGACCGGCGTCAGATACGGCGCACCGCGGACGTGGTCGAGGTCTCTCTCGGCCTCTGCCACGATGGCCGCACAGACATCGGCGAGCAGGTCGAGGCTGCGCTTCGACTCCGTTTCCGTCGGCTCGAACATGAGCGCTTCGGGGACGGTCGTGGGGAAGTACGCGGTGGGCGCGTACACCCCGTAGTCGAGCAGCCGCTTGGCGACGTCCAGGGCGCGGAGTCCCACCACCCGGCTCCCCTTGGTGGTGGCCACGAACTCGTGCATGGAGTCGGATGTCACCGCCATCGGGAAGGTCCCGCCCAGCCGCGACTGGAGATAGCGGGCGTTGAGGACAGCGTTCTCGGCCACCGCTGAGATGGAGGAGCCGTAGGCCCGGATGTAGGCGTAGGCGCGCACCAGCATCCCGAAGTTGCCGTAGTAGGACCGCACCTTGCCGATGGACTGCGGGCGGTCGTGGTCCAGCCGGAAGCGGTCACCATCCCTGACCACCGTGGGCGTCGGCAGGAAGGGGGTGAGCGCCTCCGCGACCCCGACCGGGCCGCTCCCCGGCCCGCCCCCGCCGTGAGGCGTCGAGAAGGTCTTGTGCAGGTTGAGATGGACGACGTCGAAGCCCATGTCACCGGGGCGGGCGAGCCCGACGAGGGCGTTGAGATTGGCGCCGTCGTAGTAGAGCAGCGCGCCCGCCTGGTGAGCCATGCGGGCGATCTCCAGGATGTCCTTCTCGAAGACCCCGAGGGTGTTGGGGTTGGTCATCATGATCGCCGCCACCCTGCCGTCCAGATGCCGTTCGACGTCGGCGATGTCCACGGTGCCGTCGGGGTTGCTCCGGATGGTCACCACCTCGAGACCCGCCAGAGCTGCTGAGGCCGGGTTGGTTCCATGCGCGGAGTCGGGGATGAGCACCCGGGTCCGCTGCGTGTCGCCACGGGCGGCGTGATACGCCTGGATCATCCGCAACCCGGTCCACTCGCCGTGGGCTCCGGCAGCCGGCTGGAGGGAGATCCGGGCCATCCCGGTGATCTCACAGAGCAGCCGCTCCAACTCCCACATCAGCTCCAGCGCGCCCTGGACGTCGCCGGCATCCTGATAGGGGTGGATGTCCGCGAACCCGGCCAACCTCGCCAGCTCCTCGTCGACCGCCGGGTTGTACTTCATGGTGCAGCTGCCGAGCGGGTAGATCCCTTGGTGCAGGTTGTGGTTGCGGCGGGCGAGACGTCCCAGGTGGCGGGCGAGCACCGGTTCGGGCACCGCCGGGATGGGCGCCGGGGTGGCGCGGAGCGCGACACCGGGCAGGAGCTCCGCGAGGGGCCGGTCCGCGACACCGGCGCTCACCTCCCGCGGCCCCCTCTCCAGGTCGCCGCCCAGCTCGAAGACGAGCGGCTCCGCGCCCGCCCATTCGGGCGCCGGCACCCGACTCATCTCCATGCCGGGTTCGGTGGTCCCGTTCATCGGTTGACCTCGACCGGCCCTGCGAAGAGGGACGCCGCCTCGACGTACCGGTCCAGGGAGGCGGGGGTGCTGGTCTCGGTGCAGCAGACCAGGAGCTGCTCACGGCGGTCCGGGTCGAATCGCCCGAGCGGCAGGCCGGCGACGATTCCCTGGCGGCGCATCGCCCTGGCGAAGTCGTCGGCGCCTCCGGGGACCAGGAGCGCGAACTCCCACAGGTAGGGGCGCGCCGGCTCCGCGAGCTCGAAGCCGTCCAGGGCGCTCAGCCGGCCGGCCAGGGCGTGGGCACGCTGGACACTGATCTCGGCCACCTGGCGCATCCCGGCTCCCCCCATCCTGGCCATGTAGACGGTCGCCGCCAGGGCGGTCAGGGCGTGGTTGGTGCAGATGTTGGAGGTCGCCCTCTCGCGGCGGATGTGCTGCTCACGTGCCTGCAGGGTGAGCGCGTAGGCGCGCCTGCCGTGGCGGTCGTGGGTGAGACCGACCAGGCGTCCCGGCATCCGCCGCATCAGCTCCTGCCGCACCGCCATGAAACCGAGGTGGGGCCCGCCGAAGGACGGTGGGACGCCGAGCGGCTGGCCGTCCCCGACCGTGATGTCGAAACCGAGCTCTCCGGGCGGCGTGACCAGCGCGCAGGCGATCGGGTCCGCACTGCAGATCGAGATGGCTCCGACCGCCCTGGCGGCCTGGGCCACCGGGGCGAGCTCCCCCATCGTTCCGAGGAACCCGGGCATGGCGACGACGGCGCACGCATCGCCGGCTCCGACGCTCGTGCTCACGTCGTCGCTGGTCACCACCTCAACCCCGCGACCCCGCCCGTAGGTGCGGATAACGGCGAGCGTCTCGGGGTGCAGATCGGCGGCCGCGACCACCCGGCGCCGCCCGGTCTGGGCCACGGCCATCATCACGCCCTCGGCGGCCGCGGTGGCGCCGTCGTAGAGGGAGGCGTTGGCCACGTCCATGCCGGTGAGCTCGCAGATCATCGACTGGAACTCGAAGATCGTCTGGAGCGTGCCCTGGGATGCCTCGGCCTGGTACGGGGTGTAGGCCGTGTAGAACTCGGGGCGTGCGGTCGCGGCTCGGACGATGGCCGGGACGTAGCGGCGGTAGACGCCGGCACCGAGGAAGGAGTCCAACGATCCGAGGGGGTGGTTGCGGCCCGCCAGGCGCTCCAGCTCGGTGACCAGGTCCTGCTCGGCGAGCGGCTCCGGAAGGGTCAGCCGGGGGTGGCGCAGTCGCTCCGGGACCGTCGCGAACAGCTCCTCCACGCTCGCGGCACCGATCGCCTCCAGCATCTGCCGGCGCTCATCGGCTCCGTTGGGGAGGTAGGCCATGGGTGCCGCGCCCCCGTTATCAGGACATATCAGGCCACGGGGTACCCGCGGCCTCTTCGCCCTCGTCGGTCTCGCTGCGCTGCCGGTAGCGCTCGGCCACCATCTTGTAGGCGACGCTCTTGGGGAGCCCCAGCTTGACCAGGGATTTGACCTCGTCGGCCATCACCTTGTCTCGCGCCGTCTCGATGGAGGCGATGACGTCATCGATGCTGACCGTGCTCACTCGTTTGGACACCCCGTCACTGTACCAGCGTTGCGGGCGGCGCCAAACCTCGGACGAGGGTCATCGCACCCCAGACGTTCCGATCGTCGCCCAGCTCGGCCCGCCGGATCTCCGGCAGCGGCTGGAGGAAGAGGCTCTCTCCGACCGTCCGCCGCAGCTCCAGCTCGAATCTCCCCCAGGCCTTGACGACCCCGCCTCCGAAGATCACGACGTCACAGTCGAGCAGGGCCACGGTGTTGACCACCGCCAATCCCAGCCAGCGGCCGACCTCGGCCCAGGCCGCGGGGTCGTCCAGCTCCTCCGGGGCCTTTCCGAAGCGCTTGCGGATGGCGTTGCCGCTGGCGAGGGCCTCCAGGCAGCCGTGACCCCCGCAGTGGCACGCCGGACCGCCCAGATGCGCGGGCCAGAGGACCTGGTGGCCCGCCTCCGTGTCGTGGCGGGCGATCACCAGCTCGCCATCGCGCACCATGACGGCACCGATCCCGGTGCTCACGGTGTAATAGGCGACGGTCGGGAAGCCCCGTCCGGCGCCGAAGCGTGCCTCCGCGAGAGCTGCGCAGTTGGCGTCGTTCTCGGCGAAGACGGGGCACCCGAAGCGCCCGCCCAAGGTCGCCCGGAGGTCCAGGCCGTGCCACGCCTCCGACAGCCCGGGCGGGTTGAGGAGGGTCGCCCGCTCGCGGTCAAAGGGGCCGGGCGTCGCCACCGCGATCGCCTCCAGCCGGCTCCGGCCGCTGACCCGGTCGAGCATCCCCGAGAGGAACTCCCCCGGGTCCCCGCCCCTCGGGGTGGGCTGCACGATCGGCGTCCCCGGCAGCCCGCGCTCGCCCGTGACGCTCGCCAGGCACTTGGTCCCGCCGATGTCGATGAGCCCGATCACCGTTCAGTCATCCGCGCGCCGCTCGGCTGACGCGGCTCCCGCGGGACCGGAGGTCGTGGCCGCCGAGCGCCCCCGGCCCCGGACCCACCAGACGACGACCACCGCCACCAGCGCCACGGCCAGCACGATGCCCGCGTCGCCGATCGGGCCCGAGATGCGGTTCCAGTTCTTCCCGCCCTCGTAGCCGGCGACGGCCAGGAAAACGGTCCACGGCACCGTGCCGAGGAAGGTCATCGCGGTGAAGGTCGTGATCCGGATCCGGGCCAGCCCGGCCGGGAAGGAGATGTAGGTGCGGATCACCGGGAGGAAGCGGCCCCAGAAGACGGCGCCCGTCCCGTGGCGGCGGAACCATCGGTCGGCGATCTCCACGTGGTGGGCGCGGATCCCGATGTAACGCCCGGGGCCGAGCAGCACCGGCTCGCCGAGCCACGCCGCCAACCCGTAGGCGATCAGCGATCCGACCACGTTGCCCACGATCCCCACCACGATCACCGCCACCAGGTTGAGCCGCCCGGTGGAGGCGAGGTAACCGGCCACCGGCATGATCACCTCGCTGGGGAAGGGGACCCCGACGCACTGCACGATCATGAGGAGGAGGATGGCCAGGAGCCCATAGGTCACGACCCACCCCTGGAAGAGGCTGTCGATGCTGGCGACGGCGTGCATTCAGGACTCCTGTCTGGGTGCTGGGGGTAGATCGAGGATGGTCGCACCGGCGCGATTGGCCAGGGCGGAGCGGGCCCGGGCGCCGCGCCGCAGCCGGGAGCGGACCACCAGCGCGAGGACGATCACGGCGGCAGGCGGGAGAGTACGCCAATCGAAGCTCCCGAGCAGCAGGCCGAGAGGGACGGCGATGGCCACCGCGATGTCGTAGACGCTCCCCCGCATCCGGGTGGAGATCGCCACCGGGACGGCGATGACGGCGCAGAGCAGACCGGCGAGGGGTAGGGAGAGCGCCAGCCCCGAGATCAGCGGCACCAGCCCGCGTCCGCCCCGCCGGAAGCCGACCGGGAATGCGTCCCCCACCACGCACCCGGCGATCGCGCTCGCGGCGAACCAGTCCGAGTGATGGCTGAGGAGGTAGGCGGTGAGGCCGACGACGCCGCCCTTGAGCAGCTCGATGAGGCCCGCGAGGAGCGCGGTGGAGGGTCCCGCCGCCCGGAGGGTGTCGATCGCCCCGGTACCCCCGAAGAGGCGCAGGTCGATCCCCTTCTCCCGTCGGACCAGCAGCCAGGCGACGGGCAGCGCGCCCACCGCGTACGCGATCACGAAGGCGATCGCGGCGGAGAGAGGCGTTGCGGTCACGCTCACGGCCACGACAGTAGCCGAGCCAACCAGCTCGCGGGGGACCAGAATGGCGGCACCTGTGCCATCGGTCCGCCGTCTCTCCCGCTTTCCCGCCTGGCCGCGCCCGTTCGACCCCGACGTGGAGCTGGACTGGGGGGACCCGGCGTTCAGCCGGCGGCTCCTGGTCGAGCACCTCGACCAGTCCCACGACGGGGCCAGCCGGCGCCGCCTGCTCATCGAGCGGCACGTCACGCGCCTTCGCCAGCTCCTCCCCGACCCGCCGGCTCACGTCCTGGACGCCGGCTGCGGGCCCGGCCTGTATGCGGTGGGGCTGGCCGGGCTCGGCTACCGGGTCGACGGCGTCGACGTCGGGCCCGCGGTGATCCGGCATGCCCGCAGGGAGGCTCGGGCCAGTGGCGTGGCGCGTCTCACCCACTTCGAGGTGGGGGACGTCCGCAACCTGCCGCTCGAGCCGCGGTACGACGCGGTCCTCCTCATCTACTACGTCCTCGAGAATCTCACCGCGCCCCGGCAGGCCGCCGCGCTGCGCCGCCTCGCCGCCTCACTCCGCCCCGGGGGCCGGCTGATCGCCGAGTTCCGGCTGCGGCCCGACCAGCTGCCCGGGCGGCTCTCGGCCTGGGAGGTCGCCGACGGCTCTCTGCTCGGGAAGCGTCGCCAGCTCCTGCTCAGCGACAGCGTCTTCGACCGCGCCCGCAACCTCTTCATCCTCCGCGAGGTCGCGGTCTTCCCGGACGGCGGCGTCGCCGTCCAGCAGACCACCAGCCGGCTGCTGCGCTTCGAGGAGATCCCGGTCGCCTTCGCCCGGGCCGGGATGCGGGTGACCCACACCTTCGACGGCTGGACCCGTTACCCGGGCAGCCCTCTCTGCGACAGCCTGGTCGTGGTCGGCGAGCTCGGGCCGGACCCTCCGGCTAGCACTCGCCGGGCACGGTCCCGACCGCCAGGGTCAGGGTGAGCTCGGGCGCGTCGCCGAGGATCAGGGTGGCCGTGTAGGTCCCGCCGGGGATCGAGGATTCGACGGGCCAGGTGACCTGGTATGTCTCCGTGAGTCCGGAGGCGAGGGCGACCTCCCCGCAGGCGCTGGCGGGCGCTGCCGGCGAAGAGCCGCTGTAGACGCTCAGCCCGGTGCCGTCGGTGACGACGACCTGAAGCGGCTGAGTGCAGTCGACCTGCACCGTCGCGGGGCCGGCAGCGGTCTCCGTGAAGGTCACCGTGGTACCCGGATCGACCTGGGCATGGTCCGCCGTGGCCGACACCGGGGTCGCCGCGGCGGACGGCGGCGGAAGGGAGGGCGCCGACCGGCATTGGGGGGTCGGGGTGGCCATCGCCACCTCGCCGCCACAGGCGGTCAGGAGGAGGGCGAGGGCGGCGAGGCGGAGGCCGGTCATCACGGGAAGTCTGCCCTTGGATCGTCCCTCCGTGCCGGCCCCGGCGCACGCCCGCTCCCGGGAGCGGACGGAGTCGTGACGCCCCGCAATACCATTGGCTGCCACCGCCGCCCCAGAGGGGCCGACGTCTCCGAGGAGGTCGTCACACCATGCCCACGCCAGCACCGGATCGCATTCGCACGGTGGCCGTCGTCGGCCACAGCCACGACGGCAAGACCACCCTGTGCGAGGCGCTTCTGCACACGGCGGGGGCCACCCCCCGGTTGGGCTCCACCGACCAGGGCACCTCGATCTTCGACTTCGAGCCCGAGGAGCAGCGTCGCTCCATCTCCATCAGCTCCGCGGTCGCCCACTGCGACTGGAAGGACACCCAGGTCACCCTCATCGACGCACCCGGCTTTCAGGACTTCGCCGGTGAGGTCGCCAGCGCCCTTGCCGGCGCCGACGCCGCGGTCCTCGTGGTGAGCGCCAACGGCTCGGTTCCCGTGGGGGCCGAGCTGGCCTGGGAGATGATCACGGCGGCCGGCCTCCCCTGCCTCATCGTCGTCAACCGGATGGATCGCGAGAACGCGGCGTACGAGGCCACCGTCAACGCGCTCCGGGACGCCTTCGGGCGGAAGGTGATCGCCGTCGTGGTTCCCATGGGGGCGGCGGAATCGCTGCAGGGCTACGTGGACCTGGTCGACGGCACCGCCCACCTTTACGGCACCGACGGTGGCGCCGTCGCCACCGACATCCCCGCGGCCATGAGCGGTGAGATCGAACGGGCCCGGAGCGCCCTCATGGACGCCGCCGCCGAGACGGACGACTCGCTCATCGAGAAGTACCTGGAGGGCATCGAGCTCTCCTCCGACGAGGTCCGCGATGCTGTCCACCGCGGTGCCGCCACCGGCACGCTGGTGCCGGTCATCTGCGCGGCGGCGATCGGCGCCCGCGGGGCGGCCCTGGTGCTGGACAGCATCGTCCGCTTCCTCCCCTCGCCCAAGGAGCGGGTGCGCCGCGGCACCGACGCCGCCGGCAAGGAGGTCGAGATCCGCTGCGACCCGGCGGGCCCCCTGGTCGCCCAGGTCTTCCGGACCGCCGTGGACAACTTCGGCAAGCTCTCCTACGTCCGGGTCCTGCGCGGCACGCTGCGGGGCGACACCCACCCGTACAACGCGAGCCGCAAGAGCGAGGAGCGCTTTGCCCAGCTCGGCCGTCCGCTGGGCAAGCAGGTGGTTCCCGCCGGGGAGGTCGGTTCCGGTGAGATCGCGGTGCTGACCAAGCTGCAGGCCACCGCGACCGGGGACACCCTCTGCGACCGCGCCTCGCCGGTCGTGCTTCCGGCGATCACGCTGCCCACCGCCGCCTATTCGGGGGCGATCAGCGCCAAGACCAAGGGCGACGACGACAAGATCATGCAGTCGATGGCGCGCCTCGCGGAGGAGGACCCCACCTTCTCGATCGACCGCGATCCGGTGACCCAGGAGGTCATCGCCCACGGCCTCGGCGACGTCCACCTGGACGTGGTGCTCGAGAAGATGAAGCGCAAGTACGGCGTGGACGCGACCATTCACGCACCGCGCATCCCCTACCGGGAGACCATCAACGGCACAGCCCGCGTGCAGCACCGCTACAAGAAGCAGTCAGGCGGGGCGGGCCTCTTTGGCGACTGCACCATCGAGATCGAGCCCCTGCCTCGCGGCGGCGGCTTCGAATGGCAGGACAAGATCTTCGGCGGGTCCATCCCCCAGCAGTTCCGGCCCTCCGTGGAGAAGGGCGTCCGGCAGACCATCGAGCAGGGGGCGATCAGCGGCAATCCGGTCGTCGACGTCAGGGTCCGGCTGGTCGACGGCTCCACCCACCCTGTCGACGGCAAGGACATCGCCTTCCAGATCGCCGGCTCGATGGCCATGCGCGAGGCGGTGCAGAAGGCCTCCCCGGTGCTGCTCGAACCGATCGTGATCGTCAAGGTCCTGGTGCCCGAGCGCTTCACCGGCGACGTCATCGGTCTCTTCAACGCCCGGCGCGGACGGGTCGCCGGGATGAACCCACTCGGTGACGGCCGCTCCGAGGTGACCGCCCAGGTCCCCCAGGCGGAGATGTTCACCTTCCCCATCGACCTCCGCGCGCTCACCCAGGGGCGGGGCCGCTACGCGACCGAGCTCTCCCACTACGAGGAGGTTCCGGCCCACGTGGCCCAGCAGCTCATCGAGGCGCACCAGAAGGAGCACGCCGCGCCGTCCGTGTGAGCCGCCTATGCGGTCGCCCCCACCGCCTTCTTGTCGTCACGAGCCGGTGAATCGGCAGGCTCCGCCTTCCGCCGCAGGCTCCGGGCCAGGGCGACAGCCAGCCACACCACGCTCGCGCAGGGCAGCGAGCAGAGCTGGAGGAAGGGCCACCAGGCCGGTGTCCGGCTGATCGCGACGATCCCGTCAATGCTGAGACCGGAGATCGCCAGCGGGGCAACCAGCCCGAAGGCGATCAGCACCCCGATCGCCGCGAGGGCGGTCGACCGCTCGGCGCGCCACCCCCGCGCGGCGACCAGGCCGAGAACGCAGAAGAGCGGGATGATGAGGTGAACGAAATGCGGGTACCAGGCGATGCCGCCCGCCAGCAGCATCGCCGTGATCGCCAGCCCGAATTCCGCCCCTCGCTCCTCGCGACACCGCCACTCCGGCCGGGTGGCCCAGGCCGCGAGCCCCAGGACGAGCAGTGCGGCCACCAGGTTGGCCACCTGGACCGGCCAGGAGGTCGTCTGCACCACCAGGACCGATTGGTGCGCAACGCGGCTGATGGCGCCGCCCAGCGATTGGTTGTAGATCCACCCCGTGGCACGGTTGAGGCCGGGCAGGACCTTGGTCACGAAGGTGACCGCCGCCCCTCCCCCCACGGCGAGGGCTCCCAGGATCAGGGTGACCACGCCGGTCGACACCATCGCGGCGGTTCCCCGCCACCAGCGGCGCCGGATCAGCACGATCAGGAAGATGACCGGAGCGATCTTGATCCCGGCGGCCAGACCGAGGAGGATGCCGGCGGTCACCTGGCGATCGCGGACGTAGGCCCAGTACGAGATCGCGAGCAGGAGGAAGATCACCGGATTGATCTGTCCGTGCCAGTAGTTGTACGTGGCCGGCGCGAACGCGACGGCTCCCAGGATCGCCAGCTCGACCCTCGGCCACGACTTCGGCAGGGAGGTGCGGGCGACCACGATTGCACCGGTGACGGCGCAGGCGAGGGTGAGCCAAAGCCAGACGACCATCGCCGTCCTGGTGCTGAGCAGGGCCAGCGGGCGGACCAGGAGCGCGGCGAAGGGCGGGTACACGAAGCCGGTCTCGGTCACGGGCACTGAGCTGAAGGCCGCGTAGGGCGAGCCGCCGCCGGCCATCGACCGAGCCGCTCCCAGGTACGCCGCGAAGTCCTCGAACGTTCCGTCGAAATGCCCGGTCAGCGGGTCGATCACGAAGGACTTGACCGCAACCGCGACGGCGGCCACGGCCAGGGCGGCGATCCCGAAGCGGGCCTGCCGCAACCGCCGGGGGAGTCGGGGGGCGACGGCGCTCGCGCTCACGTCACGGGATCGTAGGGCGGGTGCATGGCGCGGCCCCCCGTCCGTCGCGCTCCTGTCACCGTGCCGCCACGGCTCCGGTCTCTACGGGCGGATGGCCTCCGCGAAGGTGAACGGATGGTGGTAGCGGAAGGCCTCGTCCTCCCCAAGCTGCCGCATCCGTTCGGTGAGGCCGGCTTCGAAGTCCGCCCGGACCGACGGCCCGAGGACCGAGAGCAGCGCGTGGGACGAGGGCCCCGCCCCCATCATCAGGTCGGTCCACTCCCGTGCCGTCGCCGCCCTCCCCCCGGTCACCATGATCGTGGTCACGACGTCGGTGAAGCCTGCGGACGCGAGCAGGCGGGCGAGCACCTCCGGCTCGCCCAACCGCTTCCGGTCGCCGGGGGGGCGGGGGACCACCACGGGGTGGCGGAGCTCCAGGGCCAGGAGCCGCTCGTGGAACACCTCCTGAGCCGGTGTCGAGAGGGCGCGGTCGAGCACGGAGACGGCGATCCGTGAGCCGCGCCGCAGCACCCGATGCGCCTCCTCGAGGGCGCGTCGAGGGTCGGAGAGGTAAGGGAGGGAGTCACCGATGGTGACCACGTCGAAGGTGCAGTCGCTGAAGACCAGCGCCTCGGCGGGGCCGTGGAAGAAGCGCACATGCGGGGAGGCGCGCAGCTGGGCGACCTCCAGGAGACGTTTGGCGATGTCCACCCCGAACACCTCGCCCGAGGTGCCCACCCGCTCGGCCGCCATCTGGGTCACCAGGCCTGTGCCGCAGCCGACGTCGAGCAGGCGCTCGCCGGGAAGAGGGGATGCGATCTCGACCAGGCGGGCGCCCAGCCGGCGGTGGATGCCCGAGGACCAGTCGTCGTAGGCGTGGTTGACGGCGTCGTAATAGGCCTCCAGGTGGCGGGCGTAACGAGTCGCCGACGGCCACTCCCGATCGGGGGGGTCAGGGGGTACCGGAGCGGTAGACTGACGAGCCTGTCCGTCGGCGTAGGGGAAGGATTCAGACATGGACCAGACCGCAGACAAGATCAACGCAACCCCGGAGGCGAAAGAGTCAGTGGTGATATCCAAACCGGACGGGAAGCGCCCCGGCGAGAACTCTAGCGGCGGCACGGTCACCCTCGGCGCCGATGACCGCCTCGAGGGGAAGTTGATCATCCGCAGCGACCTGGTCGTGTTCGGCAGCATCGACGGCGAGGTGGTCACCACCGGCGACGTGACTGTTGAAGCCTCTGCCGTCGTCAAGGCCCGGCTCGAGTGTCGCAACCTGAGCATCCGCGGCCGGGTCGAGGGCGAGGTCACCGCCCAGCAGCGGCTCCGCCTTGCCGGTTCCGGGTACCTCCAGGGAAGCATCCGGGTGGGCAAGCTCCACGTCGAGGACGGGGCCACCTTCAATGGCTCGATCGCGATGATGGGCGGCGAGAGCTAGGAGCTCTTCAGCCCGAGAGAGGTCGCGTCGCCGTTGCGGTGGCGCGGCCTCTCTTCGCGTGGTGGGGCGCTCTAACCGAGGAGGGCGGACAGCCCCCAGACGACGAGCGCTCCCAGCACGGCGATCAGGCTCACCGCCAGCACGATGGCTCGGCGGCTCGCCGTCCCGTAACCGGCGACAACCCGGGGCTCGGTGGGGAAGCTGGCGGTGTGGAGGGTCATGCAGGGTATACGTCGCCCCGATCCTCACGGTTACGCGCCTCGGCACCCCCAATTCGGGGCGCCCCGAGGGGAGGGCCCGAAGCCTCACGACCCCTGGTCGGTTTGATCGCGCTGCTACGCCGTTTCGCCGTGTTCGGCGCGCACTCCGCCCGAATTGGGCTGAATTCAACCTGATCGGGCAGAGTGTGCTTACAATCCCCGGCAAGTCGCCGGGCGGACCCGGCCCCGATCCAGCCCGATCCAGGAGAGGAACCGATGGCAGTCTCCGGCTACTGTCTCAAGTGCAAGAAGCAGACTGAGATCAAGGACGCTCAGGCGATCACGATGAAGAACGGCAAACCGGCCACCACCGGCACCTGCCCCACCTGCGGGACCAAGATCTTCAAGATCGGCAAGGCCGAGGTCTGACGCGAGGGGGGCTGACGCCCCCTTCTAGTCGGCCTCCAGCACGTCGGCCCGGCCCACGCCGGCCATCGAGCCGACGCGATCTCCTTCGGCGAGCCGCATGATGATCACGCCGCGGGTCTGACGGCCTGACACCCGGACCTGTGCGAGCGGGATCCGGATCACCTGGCCCATCGTCGAGACGACCATCAGCTCCTCGGAGAGGTCCTCGACCACCCGCATCCCCACGATCTCGCCGATCTTGGGGATGGCGTTCTGGTCGACCGTGTACACCCCCTGGATGTTCCGGCTCTTGACCGGATAGTCCTCCATCGGGGTCAGCTTGCCGAAGCCCAGCTGGGTCACCACCAGGACGTGGCCGCGTGGGTTCACGATGTCGAAGCCGGCCACCTCGTCCCCGGACCGGAGCCGGATCGCTCCCACACCCATGGTGTCACGCCCCATCGGACGGACCTCCTTCTCCGAGAAGCGGGCGCCCTTGCCCTGACGGGTGACCACGAGCAGCTCATCGCCGCCCGCCGAGATCCTCACCCAGTCCAGCTCGTCGCCCTCCTGGAGGTTGATGGCGATCAGCCCATTGCGCCGCACCGCGGAGTAGGCGGCCGACGGGGTCTTCTTGATCTGGCCCAGCCGGGTCGCCATCACCAGGTACTGCTCGTCGGAGAAGCCGTCGACCGCGATCAGGGCGGTGATCCGCTCTCCCTGGTCGATCTCGATGAGGTTGATGACCGGGAGCCCCTTGGCCTGGCGCTTGACGTCCGGGATCTCGTGGGTTCGCAGCCGGAAGACCCGCCCCCGGTTGGTGAAGAAGAGCATGTCGCTGTGGGTCGAGGCGGTGGTGGAGTGCTCGGCGTAGTCCTGCTCGGTGGAGCGCTTGGCCCCGACCACCCCGCGGCCGCCGCGGTGCTGGGCCCGATAGCTGTCCACCGGGATGCGCTTGATGTAGCCGCGGTGGGTCAGGGTGACGAAGACCTGCTCCTTGGGGATCAGGTCCTCCTCGTTGAGCTCGACGTCCCCGTAGCGGATCTCGGTGCGCCGGGGGTCGGCGAAACGCTTGCGCAGCTCGACCAGCTCGTCCTTGATGAGCTGGTCGACCAGCCGGGGGTTGGCCAGGATGTCCTCGAAGCGGGCGATCTCCTTGATGAGGGCCTCGTACTCCTCCTGGATCCTGCCCGCCTCCAAGCGCGTGAGCCGGCCCAGGCGGAGGTCGACGATCGCCTTGGACTGCCGCTCACTCAGCTCGAATCGCTGCTCCAGGGCGGTCTGGGCAGCCTTCTCGTCCTGGGCCGCCCGGATCAGCGCGATCACCTCGTCGATGTGGTCGAGGCACTTGAGCAGCCCCTCCAGGATGTGCGCCCGCTCCCGCGCCCTCCCCAGGAGGTAGCGGGTGCGCCGGACCACGACCTGGCGCCGGAAGTCGACGAAGGGCTGGAGGATCGCCTTCAGCCCGAGCACCTGGGGCCGGCCGTCGACCAGCGCCAGCATCAGGGCCCCGAAGGTGTTCTGGAGCTGGGTGTGTTTGAAGAGGTTGGCGAGCACGGTGTGAGGGCGCGCGCTCGGCTTGAGCTCGATGACGATCCGGGTGCTCTCGGTGCGGCCCGACTCGTCACGGAGGTCGGCGATCCCCTCGAGCTTCTTGTCGTTGACCAGCTCCGCGATGCTCGCCAGCAGGCGAGCCTTGTTCACCTGGTAGGGAAGCTCGCGGACGATGATCTGCTCGCGGCCGTTGCGCGACTCCTCGAACTCGACCTGAGCGCGCATGACGATCCGTCCGTGGCCGGTCGCGTACACCTGGGCGATGTCGCGCGCGTAGATCATCCCGCCGGTCGGGAAGTCCGGCCCCGGGATGATCCGCACCAGGTCCTCGGTGCTGATCTCCGGGTCGTCGATGAGCCGGACCAGCGCGTCGACGACCTCGCCGAGGTTGTGGGGTGGGATGTTGGTCGCCATGCCGACGGCGATCCCGCTGGCACCGTTGACCAGCAGGTTGGGCAGCAGCGCGGGGAGCACGTTCGGCTGGAGCACGGTGGGGTCGGCAAGGTAGGTCTCGACCATGTCGACCGTGTCCTTGTCGATGTCCTCGACCATGGTCATTGCGACCGCCGACATCTTGGCCTCGGTGTAGCGCTGTGCCGCGGGCGGGTCGCCGTCCACCGAGCCGAAGTTGCCCTGGCCGGTGACCAGCGGGTAGCGCATCACCCAGGGCTGGACCAGTCGGGCCAGGGTGTCGTAGATCGACTGGTCGCCGTGCGGGTGATAGTTCTTCATCACCTCGCCGACGATCGCCGCCGACTTCTTGGTTCGGCCGCCGGCGGTGA
>Ga0181529_10000131_pt1 | contig 100955 bp, 96 predicted proteins | sample PEATcosm2014_Bin_36_FD_119763 | JGI IMG/M metagenome (GOLD analysis project Ga0181529, IMG submission 119763) | Peatland microbial communities from MTU Mesocosm Facility, Houghton, MI, USA - PEATcosm2014_Bin10_30_metaG | ecosystem: Environmental > Terrestrial > Soil > Wetlands > Peat | place...
TCCCATCCCTCGCACTTTTCTTGTTTGTTCTGTCATTAGCCAATAACCAATTTCTCGAAATCTATTGCCTTAGAATTTGAGATGCATTCGTTACAACGAAACCGAACTGCTTTGAGAGCTCTGTCAAGTTGGAGACACACATATCTCCAACATAAAATAAACCTATCTTCCGTAAGGCAGCACCTGTAAAGACAAAAGGTCAATTGTCAAAAGGGGATTAAAAAAAAGGGGGAGAGATGAATCTTTCCAGCTGACGCAGGCTTTAGGCTATTTACTTGTTAAGCTTGTCAAACCGTTTGCCGATCTCATCCCAGTTTGCAATGTTCCAAAAGCCGTCAACAAATTTTGCCCGGTCGTTTTTGTAATCGAGATAATACGCGTGCTCCCAGACATCCAGAACCATAATAATAGGGAAGCCGGGGAAGATATTGACACTGTGTTTTTCGATCTGCATCACAAGCAGCCGGTTGCATTTTTTACAGTAGATAAGCGCAGCCCATCCCGAACCTTCAACGCTTGTGGCGGCTTGGGTAAACTCCTTTTTGAACCGTTCAAATGATCCGAATTCTGCGTTAATAGCATCTGCAAAGGCTCCTTTGGGTACGCCACCGCCACCTTTTCCTGCGGGAGCAAGGATCTGCCAGAAAAGGCTGTGGAGTTCGAAACCCCCGATGTGGAAGGCGAGTTCTTTGAGGGTCGCCTTCATGTCAATATCGGTATTCTCCTTTCGAACTGTGTCCAGTCGCTCGTAGATAGCATTGGCACCATTGACATATGCCTGATGGTGCTTCTGGTGATGCAGTTTGAGCTGTTCTTCCGAGATGATCGGTTTTAGGGCCGCGTAGTCATACGGCAATGCGGGAAGAGTATAGTATTTGTCTTGTGCCATTTCTGGATCCTCCAGGATTAAACGGGCCAATCAGGTTACCTGATGTCCATTATTTCGCATGGAGTATCCGCATTTAAGTAATTTCGCATAATGACAGAGGTTCTGTAATATTGTCGGTAGTTGTTGAACTTTGTCGCTTCTGTATTGGAAGCCAAGATGTCGATAACTTGAAAGTGCCTAATCGGACTTTTTTATCAATATAAAAAATATCGGATGATCCGTCTATTCCCCGGAAGGGTAGTGCATATACATAGACTGCAACGCGATGCGACCCGGGCCGGTGAACCGGTTCGTAATAATGTTCATGCTTGCCAAGAGGCCGGTCGATAACGACTGGATGTTTGTTTCCATCGTAACACTTGCGTCTTTGTAGAGCCATCCGCCCGGTTCGACATCAATCTGTTCACCCGGACCCAGTACCTTTTCGAATACGTTTCCATAGCCGTGCATCCAGAGGATTCCATCAGTAGTTGCACAACGGAACTTGTCAATGAAAAACCCGGTACCCCCAAACATCATATTTGCAAACCCTTTCACCCGGGTGTAACTGTACTCAAGGTTTGACGTTGCGGCGAGGAACTGGTGTTCACGCACATCGATCTCCTGGCCGGGTTTCATATGAAAACCAAAAACATGCCCGGGACCATCACGGCTGAAAGCGATCTGTCCAGGCCCGGTTGCATCGGTTACAAATATCTGCATTCCGGCGATCATCCGCTTCATGGCACCCTTCATGGGACGAACACTGATGGCAATTCCCGTATCTTTCCATAAAAGAATGTGATGTTCGAAGAAGATCACTTGTCCCGGTTTTAATTCTACTGTAAGTGCAGGAACCAGTTCACCGTCAAGATGGTACGTATACCCGGCATAGGTCTCAGCCTCCGCACTGGTCACCAACAATTTAGGTCTGTCCATATCAGCTCAATTGTTGTCAGCATCCAAATATTTTTTCTTCAATAACCCATGGCCAACAACTTTAAAGCTCATGTTCACTTGTTTGCTCTCATAACGAGTAATTACGATAACACTCTGGTTTTTTATTCAAGCGTCCGCCGGAATGTGGTAATACCGATAATAATCATTATCGACGAGAAAATCATGAGGGCAACAATGTCGATACCAATCACATTGAGACCCTGGTTTTTCAGGATGATGCTCCGCAGGGCATGGATGCCATAATATTCCGGGTTGATGACCGTAATCCAGCGTAACCAGCCCGGCATACCAATTACCGGGTAAAACGCGCCAGATGTCATAAAGAGGATAAGGTTGAAAAAGGCAATAACCGGCCCGTATTCCTGCTGAGACGAAAACCGGGTAGCAAAGGAGACGACAAAACTGGTAACGCCGGCACTTGCAATAAAGATCACAAGAAGGACAAGGAAAAAATCCTGGAAACTCTGGATCGTAATTCCGGTAGCCAGCAAATCAATCCAAAATATAACAAAACCCGCGACAAATGCCCGGACGGTACCACTGGAGATAATCCCAAGAACGATACTGGATCGTTTTACCGGTGTAACAAGATAGCCTTCATGGATACCGTTCTCCCGGTCTTTGATGAGCGCAATACCGCCACCAAACGAGGTGGAGGTAAAGATAGCCATCATGATGACCCCGATGCCAAAGAACTGGATATAAGTAATATCCCCATAGATTTTATCAACATACACCGGGGTATGTGCCCCAAGCGTCCGGAGAACCTGATCCACTGCTCCTTCGACAACAGGAGGTGTTACGGAATCCGAGCTGTCTTCATAAATCCTGACGGCATTGTCGTTTGATACTGACGATGGAAATACAATAACGGCAGCAATCTTACCATCTTTAAGAGCCTGTAACGCCGACGTTTCATCCGGGTATACCGTTACATCAAGCTGTTTTTCTGCGTCATTTTCGGAACCCTGGCTGATATGATTGAGCTGATAGACAGCACTGGTAAAAAGGGGTGTATCATTATACGGGGGGACTTCTTGGACAACGCCAACCGGTACATGGGTAAGCGTTCCGCCAATTGCACTCCCGAAAACTATGAGATACATAACTGGGATAAGAAGCGACGATACGATGATAAAAGGGCTGTTGAGAAATTTTATGAAATCTCGTTTGAAAATTGCCCGGGGACCCCTTAACATGATTACCGCTCCCTGTCGCTGCCGGACTCTTTAGTACCTGTGAGGTACCTTCTTAAAAAATCACTGACGGTACCACAAAAAGAAAAGATCAAAGATCTTTTCTTCGCCATGACTGGTGCCAATGCATGCCCTCGCATATCCGCTTTCGCATAAACCCGTTCTACGTCATTTTATGTGGTCTTTGAGCTCCTGGAGTCGGGTCTCCTGGAACTTGATAGTGGCACCAATATTTTTCAGTGCCTTTGCAATATTGTTACTTGCCGTGCCCTTAGCATTCTTGACATTATACGTCGTTTCAAGAATTTTCAGCAGTTTCTTATTGACATCGACGCTTGTGGAAAGAAGGGCATATTCATTGACAATAGCAAAATCGACACCCGACTGGCGGGCCTTGTCCATGTCAGACCGGATCGTTTCCCGCCGGCTAAATACATGTTCAACCGCGTTGTAGAGCTCGCGATCGGTGATAGGTTTAAGGACGTAATCTTCGATGTAGGCACCATATTTCTCCGCTTCGGTCGGTGTCAGCGGTTTTGCGGTCAGCATAAGTACCGGGATATCTTTTGTGGCAGGGTTTTCCTTGATTTTCTCTAACGTCTTCCAGCCATCCATGGGCTCCATCATAATATCAAGAAGAACAAGATCCGGTTTTAAGGTCTTGAGGATCTCAAGACATTCTTCACCGCCATAAGCGGCAAAACTGCTGTATCCCCCCCGTTCGAGCATCGTAACAAATACATCAACGACAAAGAGGCTGTCATCTACCACAAGAATTGTATGCATTTACATCTTCCGTCCTGTCCCTGTAATTACTGTTTTAATATGCTTAAATGCATTCTCATATTTTGGTTATATTTCCCGTTTACCTATAATGTCACGAATGTACCAGAACCAGAAAAACGTATTGTTGCCAGCACTGAAGATTCACGCTGCCACCAACCGGTTACGGCGAAAGGTATTTCCGGATAGGTTTCATGAAAATATCTTCTTTTTAGCATATGACCGAAGGACTCTTTAATAGCGACAGGCAACCCTACCTTACAGGAGATTCTATAGGAAATGAATAAAAAACAAAAAGATAAACAGGACGGTGACCAGAAAACCGCACCATTCCCGTTCCATTCAGCAACGGAAGCAGAGGTCATGACGGTCCTTGGGACTACAAGACAGGGTCTTACTTCTGCAGAAGCTTCCGCACGGCTGGAAAAGTTCGGACCAAATGACGTCGCCCGGATCCATCAGCGGCCAATCATACTCCAGTTCCTTGATCATTTCAAAAATTTTCTTGTGATTATCCTTTTAATTGCCGCACTGCTCTCAGCATTCACCGGCGGTCTTATCAGCGCAATAATAATTTTCATCATCGTTCTCATCAGCGTCACCCTTGATTTTTTCCAGGAGTACAAAGCCGGGCGTGCAGCTGAACTGCTCAGGCAGAAAATTATAACAAAAGCAACCGTGCTCCGTGACGGTAAGGAACAGGAACTGCCTATTTTCGATCTGGTCCCCGGTGATATTATTTCCCTGTCAGCCGGGGATATTGTCCCTGCCGATGCTCGGATGCTTTCCGGCCGGGACCTGTTTGTCAACCAGTCAGCTTTAACGGGTGAACCCTACCCTGTTGAGAAAACAGCTGCTGTTTCCGATCCTGTAAAAGCATTGAACGAGGCAGAGGACTATATCTTTCTTGGCACATCCGTTGTCAGCGGTACTGCGACAGCGGTCGTAACAAAGACCGGCCCCGATACAGAATTTGGTAGTGTAGCAAAAACACTGGTCGCACGGCCCCCCGAGACAGAGTTTGAACGGGGCCTGAAGAGTTTCAGCTATTTAATGACTAAATTTGTCTTCTCCCTTGTCGTTTTCGTATTCTTTGTCAATGCTCTCTTCAAGCAGGGTATTCTTGATTCTCTGTTATTTTCGGTAGCTCTTGCAGTCGGTATGGTACCTGAACTGCTCCCGATGATACTTTCCCTCAACCTTTCAAAAGGCTCTATTGCCATGTCAGAGAAGGGAGCTATCGTCAAACATCCTGCGTCTATCCAGAACTTCGGGAGTATGGATGTCCTGTGTACCGATAAAACCGGGACGTTAACCGAGAACCAGATTACCCTTGTCCGCCATCTCGATACTGAGGGAAATGACAGCGAGGTTGTGCTCAATTATTCCTATATCAACAGTATTTTCAGTACTGGGATCAAAAGCCCTCTCGACGAAGCTGTTCTCCGGTTCCGGCATATTGATACCAGTGAGTGCACGAAGGTTGACGAGATCCCGTTCGATTTTATCCGTAAAAGGGAATCGGTGGTCGCTGCCAGGAAAGAAGGAACGATCATCATCTCCAAAGGAGCCCCGGAAGAGATACTCAGTATCTGTACCGCTGAAGAACGTGGCGGTACGGTCCAACCATTTGATGACCAAGCTCGCAGCCGTGTCCAGAATATTTACGAGGACCAGAGTGCCCAAGGATTCCGGACACTTGCGGTCAGTTACCGGTTCCTTAAAACAGCCCAGACCAGTTTTTCTGTGGCCGATGAAAAAGAGATGGTACTGTCCGGCCTTATCACGTTCATCGATCCCCCAAAAGAAAGTGCCCGGGAATCGATCCAGCTTCTCGCAGAGTCCGGCATCGAACTCAAGATTCTTACCGGGGACAACGAACTGGTAGCCCGCAAGACGTGCGAGCTGATTGGCCTTCCGGTCAAAGGTGTCCTCACCGGGGCTGATGTCGAACACCTCGATCTTGAGGCGCTTGGCCGGGTTGTTGATGGTGCGACAATTTTCTCACGCATGACTCCGGTCCAGAAGAACCGGGTGATGAATGCCCTCAAACGCAACGGCCATGTTGTCGGGTTTATGGGTGACGGCATTAATGATGCCCCATCGATCCGGGAAGCGGACGTTGGTATCTCTGTTGCAAACGCAGTGGATATCGCAAAGGAATCCGCCGATATTATTCTCTTAAAAAACGATCTCCGCATTCTTCACGATGGGGTCATCGAGGGAAGAAAAACCGTCGGGAATACTATGAAGTATATCCTGATGAATACCAGCTCCAACTTCGGGAATATGTTCAGCGTTGCCGGGGCCTCACTATTCCTGCCGTTCCTTCCGATGCTTCCTATCCAGATCCTGCTCAACAACCTCCTCTATAGCGTATCGCAGGTAGCCATCCCGACCGACAATGTAGACCCCTCATATACTGACAGTCCCAAAACCTGGGACATCAGGTTCATCAAGGACTTTACTATATTGTTTGGCCCGTTAAGCTCCATCTTTGATTTCATCACATTCGCCATCCTACTGTACGTTTTCAATGCCAGTCCCGCCCTTTTCCAGACCTCATGGTTTATCGAATCAATCTGTACCCAGACATTGATCGTCTTTGTCATCAGGACCCGGATTGTACCCTTCTATAAGAGTAAACCAAGCCGGCAGTTGGTGGTGTGTGCAGTAGGAATAACACTCGTAGGATGCATCCTGCCCTTAACGATACTGGGCAGCATCTTTGGCTTTGTTACGCCCCCGCTGGCATTCTTTGGTATGCTGGTATGCCTCGTTCTCGGCTATGTGCTCCTGGTAGAACTAGGCAAAGTGTGGTTCTACCGGAAATATGCCTTTTTAGTTGATCGTAAAACATCCGAGGTTAAAGCAAGTTCTCCAGCTACCCATTAACCAGATTCCCCTTTTTTTATAATCATCATTTCTTGTGAGTTTCTCTTTCGTAGCGAATATTTATGAAGGGTAATAACATATATTGACTGACTAGTCAATTTATCGGGTGCTTCTATGTTATACCGAACTGTCCCAAAAACCGGCGAAAAACTCTCCATCCTGGGTTTTGGCGCCATGCGTCTTCCGACCCGTATGGGAAAGATAGATGAAGAACGTGCAACAAAGCAGATTCGCGGGGCGATCGACCAAGGGATCAACTATATCGATACAGCCCTTCCCTACCATGGCGGTGACAGTGAGCGGTTTCTCGGCCGTGCCCTGCAGGAGGGATATCGGGAGAAGGTAAAACTCGCCACCAAGCTGCCTCCCCAGAGCGTGCACACCCGGGAGGACATGGACCGGATCCTCGACATCCAGTTAAAGAAGCTCAAGACCGACCATATCGACTACTACCTCCTCCACGGGCTCGGGGCAGAGTCGTGGAAGAAATTATGCGATCTCGGGGTCCTTGAGTTCCTCGAAAAAGCAAAATCTTCCGGAAAGATCAGGAACGCGGGGTTCTCGTTCCACGGGGACCGGAAGACGTTTCGGGAGATCATTGACCGGTACGACTGGACCTTCTGCCAGATCCAGTACAATTTCCTTGACGAGAATAACCAGGCCGGTACTGAAGGGCTCCAGTACGCCGGCTCGAAGAATATCGCAGTTATGGTGATGGAACCCCTACGGGGCGGGATGCTTTCTACCCATCTTCCCGCGGAAGTAAAACAGGTGTATGCCAAGGCGCCCGTTCAGCGGTCCGCGGCTGAATGGGCACTCCGCTGGGTCTGGAACCACCCCGAAGTGACTGTCGTACTCTCCGGCATGAACGACGAGGGGCACATTGACGAGAACATCAAAACATGCCAGACCGCATTACCGCATACGATGTCTGACGCGGAGCTCGCAACGGTCACTGAGGTGGCGGGGCTCTATAAGCGGCTCATGAAGGTCGGCTGCACCGGCTGTGCTTATTGCATGCCTTGTCCATCTGGCGTGAACATTCCGATGTGCTTTTCGATCTACAATGATTATCATATCGGTGCGAGCCACCTGATTGCCCGCGGGATGTATGGCGGGATGCTCATGGGAGGGGTCATGGCGGGACGGTCTGATGCGTCGCTCTGCAAGGGATGTGGGAAGTGCGCGAAAGCCTGTCCGCAGCATATCGCGATTCCACAGGAGCTCAAAAAAGTGAACAGCACAATGGGCGGGCTCCGGACAAAGATCCTGATGCCCATCGTCCGCATGATGTTCTCGTCAGAGGTAAAAGAGTGACACCGCACTGTCGCAGGAGCGAGCTGGTGATGAAGAGCATGATGGTCCCGGTACTGGAGTGCCTGCTCAGGTGCTCTGGCAAACGCGGAAAGGTAAAATGGGCGATCACAGGAGAAAAGTCTCATGACTGACCCGGGAACTGATAAGCGCGAAGCGATCCTGGACACTGCCCTTGTCCTGTTCACGGAACGGGGTTTCTTTGGCACGCCGACATCGATGATCTCGAAAGAGGCGGGCGTTGCAACCGGTACGCTCTTTTTCTATTTCAGGACAAAGGAGGATCTCATTGATACACTCTACCGCCGGGTCAAGAGCGAGGCGGCCCAGGCACTGTGCCGGGGAATGGAAAGCGAGACGGGGACAAAGGCCAAGATCCGCCGTCTCGGCTTTAATGCAGTTGAATGGGGGATCCGGTATCCTGCGAAGATGAAGTTTATGGAACAGTTCGCCCATTCACCGTTCGTCTCCACTACTGCCCATGAAGAGGGCATGTCCCATTTCCTCTTCCTGCAGGATCTCGTGAAGGAAGGGATCCTGAAAGGCGAAATCCGTGATCTCGACCCCCTGCTCCTCTTCTGCATGCTGGCCTCGTCACTTTCCGGGTTGGTCGACCGCGTGTCACTGACAGACGATTTGACTGAACGGGAGGAACTCATAGTCCAGGGACTTGACATTGTATGGCATGGCCTGAGTGTTCATCCACAAACAGAACTTACTCATGCCGGAAGCACGACAAAGAAAAAAAGGTGTCACGATTATGAGTAATATTATACCCAGAATTTCTGCAGAATATCCGATCAATCAACAATCTGGTGATTTTCCATGACTACATCTGTAATATCGGCCACAGGCCTGATGAAAGTGTACGGTGACCTTACCGCTGTTAACCGTGTCAATCTTACGGTCGAAAAAGGAGCGCTTTTTGGCCTGCTTGGCCCTAACGGATCGGGCAAGTCCACGATGATCAAGATGCTGACCGGACAGATCCGACCCACGGCCGGCACAGCCACGGTGCTTGGCCTCGAAGTGCAGCAGAATCCCATTGGTGTCCGGGAACGTGTCGGGATTATCCCTGAACAGGAAACACCCCCCAGTTTTCTTACCGCAACTGAGTACCTGCAGTTTGTCGGTGCGATACGGAAAATCCCTGATATTAGAGAGCGGGCGGCATGGTGGTTTGATTTCCTTGATTTTAAGGATAAAAAAGATGTACTCTGCAAGGATCTCTCGCGGGGAACCCGGCAGAAACTTATGTTTGCCCAGGCGTTCATCCATACACCGGCACTTGCTCTTATTGACGAACCACTGATCAATTTCGATCCTATCATGCAGCATGTGGTCAAGGATTACCTGACAAACTACATAAAAGCCGGGAACACAATCTTCCTTTCGACCCATATCCTTGAAGTTGCCGAGGAAATCTGTTCGGACTTCGCTATCCTGCATAAAGGTAACATTCTCCATACCGGTAAAGTTGCCGACCTCACCGCAGAACACCGTCACCTTGACGACTTCTTCCTTGATCTCGTGCAGGGGAACCGTAATGTTTGAACTCTTCATTGCGATGGTGAAAGAGGAGTGGCGGGTCCATTCGACGATGTTTGGGAGTCTCTCCTTTGCGCTCTTTCCCATCCTCATCTTCTGGATCGCGTTTATGGGTTCGTTCCTTCTCCCGTTGATGCGAAAAAGCCTCCCTTCGGGCGAACTCTCCCTTGTCCTCCACGCAAATTACCTGATGCTCGGTTTTATGGTCGGTGCGTTTGGCCTTCTGGGATCTGAGGTCATGAACCGTCGTTTCGGGCAGGCAAGCCTGCTTTCGTATTCGGCACGGAGTCTTCCGCTCTCCGAACGATTCATCTTTGCAAACTTTGTCATCAAAGATACTCTCTACTACTTTGTTCTCTGGGTACTGCCTCTGGCACTCGGTTTTCTCCTAGCCTCACCATTTATCAGCGTGCCGTTGACCCTTCCGCTGCTCCTTTCTCTTACCTTAACCCTTTCTTTCCTGTTTGGACTCTGTGCGGTTTTTTTCCTCTCGTCGATCTATTCACGTTCAAAGCCGGCGCTTGCGGCAATCCTGGGCATTCTTGTCATTGCTGCCGGAACCCTTGCTTTCCTGACCGGAAAGAACCCGGCAATGTTCTTTCCCCCGCTGATGCTTTTTAACGCGTTTTCGTGGCTGAACCTGATCCTTTCCCTGGTGGCAATTGTCCTCCTCTTCTCAGTTTCAATATGGATATTTTCACCGGAAACTTCCGGGACAACAAAATATTATGCCGATATGCTGACACCGGTTACCAGAAAATTATCCTTTTTTCCTACACCACCGCTTGCTGCAAAAGATCTTATCGACATGTACCGGAGCGGTGGTATGATCGGACAGACACTTTTTTCCTTTGTCATACCGCTCGTTGTTATCTGGTTTTTCCTCTCGCTGCTCAACGGATACCTCCCTTCGAACGGTGTATTGCTCGAATTTGCGCTGGTAACGGGCGTAATCGCATCAACGATGTACACGTGGCTTACGATGTTTGACACATTTGGCGCCTATTCATGCCTTCCAGTGAGCGTCCGCACCCTCATCAAAAGCAAGATAGCAAGTTTCTCGGTCCTCCAGTTGATCCCGGCGGTCTTTGTTGCTATTGTTGCCACGCTCTCCGGACAGGTAATGTACCTTATCCCCGCGGTTGTGATCTGCCTCTCGGTATCATTCTATTGTCTTGGGGTTACGATCTGGCTCACCGGTCTTTCACCCAGCGTTCTTGTGTACAACGTAAAAGTGATGATGACCTACCTTATCCTCATCGGAATTGTGCTTATATCCCTTTCCGCTGTCGCGTTTGCCTCCCCGTTTACGTCCCTTGGCGCTGTTATTCTCTTTGTACCTGCCGTATTTTTTGCCCGGCTTGGTTTTGCAAAATGGGAAGCCGCCGAGCAGCCGGGATTTTAATCCCTTTTTAATAACCAGAAACGGTGCAAATCTTTGTATTATTTGCCGACAATAGCAGATTAATGACGTTTTCCCCGACCCGGTCAGGCACCGAACGTATCCTTCTCTGGCTTGCCCTTATTGTTATTATCATATACGGCGTCAGGATGACATCACCGGTTATAACCATCCTCCTTGTTTCTCTTGTTCTCTCCCTGCTGCTCTATCCCGCGACGGCATGGTTGCAAAAGAAAGGACTGTCAGTCCGGGTCTCTGTCGGCGTAGTAATTGTCGCTGCACTACTCTGTATAGTCCTTGTGCTGTTTCTTACCATTTCCTCGTTTGAAGTTATTTTAGTGGATCTCCCCCAGTACCACGACGACCTGACACTCAGGCTCGCAGACACCGCCACATTACTTTCAGCACACGGCATCAATCCCGGCTATCTGGTTTCCCAGAATTTCAACCTGGTAGACAGCATCCAGACCATGTTCTCTTCATTGATGAATATCGGGGGAGATTTTATGGACCTTTTTTTTATTGCGGTTACCACCTGTTTCATGCTGCTTGAGGCTCCGCCGATAATCGAGCGGATCAAAGTAATGCTTGCCGGCGAGCCGGAAAAACTCCGCAAGCTTGCACGCATGAGTGGTTTTGTTGTCGATTTTATGATCGTGCGTACGGAGACCAATGTTTTCCACGGCGTTCTCTTTGGAGGAGTACTTGCCATTATGGGTGTCCACGCCGCACTTCTCTGGGGCATCCTGACCTTTTTCCTGTGCTATATCCCGTACTTCGGTCTCATCCTTGCGGCAATTCCGGCGATTTTCTTTGCCTGGCTTCAGTTTGGGATCTGGGGTGTTGTTGCCGTCATTGCCCTTGTTTGTATCCTTAACCTGATTGTCGAAAACCCGGTCTTCTCGTACCTTGCCGCCCGTCGGTTTGAGATACCGGCACTGGTGGTTATCCTTTCGGTTATATTCTGGGGATGGCTGCTCGGCTTTGCCGGCATGCTGTTCTCGATCCCCTTCACGTTAATGGTAGCTACCCTTTTTGAATTCAGTGATGAGCTCTCCTGGATCAATGTCCTTTTGGGGCTCGAACGTCTGTTTGAGGATTCAACGGTTCAACCGGATATGCCCACCGGCGATAGGTGAAACGACTGCCATACTGTTTTTTGGCAGTGGCTGATATTTGCACGTATTAATCCCAAGATTTTGCATATAATTTAATAAAATTAAAATTGTCTCACGATAATACTGCCATACATGGATCACCGTTACCTGTTGGCAGGGGTTTTATCCTGTTTACTGATCGTATCCGCTGCCAGTGCACTCGAGCTTAACCAGTTCTATATCACGGTCGATCAACAGGGTAACGCCGTAATGGACGTGACGTATCATGTGAACCCAGCTGAATACCTGGGGGCAAAAGGGCTCATTGTTGCAAGTTCTCCTTTTGTTACGAATATGCAGAGCCGTCAGAGACCCAATCTCTCCAACAATAACATGCAGGTAGTGTGCGTGGAGCCGGGAGATGCCGAACTCGTCATGCCGCACTTTGCCCAGATAGACAAAACGACATTTACTACCACCACCATTGATCTCAACAAGTATGCGGGAAAAGCGGTCCTTCCCGGGGGATACCAGTATCCCCTGAACATGATGGTCAACGCCACCATTGTTTTTCCTGACGGCTATAGTGTTGAACAGGACCGGACCACGATTATCCAAAGTGTTTCTCACGCACTCCAAAAGACAAAAACCACGCCACCTCCTCCCCCAACCCAGACCTGCAGAAAGGCAACACTTCCCCTATCGGGCATTATACCCCAGGAACTTGCACCGGTTGCGGCCGCCGGTATTGGTATCGCTGTGACGGCTCTTGGTTTGACCTCGATTGGCACTGCCATTTCCGCATGGCTTGCAAAGATGATGGTATTTCTCGGAAATGCTCTTGGTCAGATAACCCAGGGAAGAATTGCAGACAAACATAAGGAGGAGCGGACTTTTTCTGATGGCTATGATCGAAAATTACTGTTCGGGTTTACCCATAAAGAACTCATAGTCATAGGCAGTGGTGCATTAGTCATCGGGCTCCTGTTTTATTTTGCTGCCCGGTTGCCGGTGAACCTGGTGGATATTGCTATCTATATTGTGATGGGCGGTATTGCGCTCATGACCCATGAGATGGCACACTGGTATATGAACAGGAAATATCAAAGCACGACAGAAATTCAGTTCTATGCCATGGGTACCGTCATTATGGCTCTGACATCATGGCTTTTCGGGAGTGTCTTTGGGCAACCGACCCTCACGTTGGTACATGAAAAAGTACCGCTGGAAAAACAGAGCCTGGGCCGGATTATGCTTGCGGGCCCGGTACTAAGTATCATAATCGCATGTGCCTGTCTTTTGTTAATACCCCTCGGAGGGCTCTTTTCGACCGCTGGTATTATCGGGTTCTCTATAAATCTCCTTCAGGCTGTCTTTGAGATGCTTCCCATAAATCCATGCGATGGAAAAGATGTATACCACTGGAACAAAGCGATTTGGGCAGTTTTCTTCATACCCCTGATTCTTCTCTATTTCCTTGTCAATCTTTAATCTGATTTTCTGATAACAACACCAATTTTGTTCTTTGTTGTCATTCCCCGTTCTTCCGAAATTTTTTAATCTCAAAGGGTTCAGGTAATCTATGGTTTCGAACCTCCTAGATCTTCTTTTCCGCCCGGATGCCTTTTTTAAGGACCTGATGACGGAAAAAGAAAACTTTATCCCTCCTGCTCTTATCATCCTGGTTGCCGGTATTCTCGGTGCAGTCTCGGCCTATATGAGCAGCAGCTTGACTGCAAATATGCTCGGGACAACCGGTTTTGCACCCGGTGTTATCATCGGTATTGCCGTTGTTTTTGCCTTTTTCGGTGTCTTTGTTTCCTGGGCTATTATTACCGGGATATTTTATGTCATTTCCATTGTTTTCAAAGGCAACGGTGACTTCTCACGCAGCCTTGAAATAATCGGGTACGGATTCATACCAAAAATCATTGGCTCGTTTATTACCCTGGTACTTGCCTTTGTGTACCTCCCCCAGGTTATAGTCCCCAAGATCACACAGGATATGCTCAGTGATCCCCAGGCCGTACTGAACGCAACAAAAGCCCTGATGAGTGATCCTGCGATGGTTCAGTTTTACCGGATCTCTATGGTTGTCACCGTCGTTTTCCTCCTTTGGAGCACATTCTGCTGGATTTATGGCATGAAATATGCACGACAACTTACGTTACGGGATGCGGCAGCGTGTGTGGGCATCCCGGTTGTCCTCTATATCCTGTATATTATCTGTGCAATGTTCCTGTTCGCTTCACTTTATTGAGAAATATAAGGAAAAACGACAGATTGTTGAACAAACTCCAGTGAAGATGAACGCTACGTACGTAGAGAAATTCGAAGATTAGGTTTCAAGGGTGAGGTGTCCGTTCAAGGCATTTCTCCCGATTAACTCCATTATGCTACTTTAATTTCTTCTTCGATCTGCTGGAGGCGGGTCTTCTGGAACCTGATCGTAGTATCAAGTTTTTCCAGCGCTTGGCCGATCCTGTCAATGGTGTCTTTGTTCGAGGTATCGACAATATACCTTGTTTTGAAAATATTCTGGAATCGCTTGTTAATATCGAGGCTTCTTGAAAGGAGGGCATATTCTTGAACAACACCAGAATAAACCCCACGCCGCATTGCCCGATCTACATCGGACTGGATAATCTGCCGTCGATGGAAAACATACTCGATAACACTATAAAGCTGACTGGGGGTTACGGGTTTGAGGACATAATCTTCGATGTATCTGCCATACTTCTCCACTTCGCCTGGTGTCACTTGTTTTGAGGTAAGCATAATCACCGGAATCTGAGTCGTAGTTATTTCTCCTTTGATCTTTTCCAGCGTCTCCCATCCATCCATCGGCTCCATCATAATATCGAGCAGGATGAGATCCGGTGTAACCTCTTTTAGGATCTTCAGGCATTCTTCACCGCTGTATGCAGCCGAGGCACCGTACCCTCCTTGTGTAAGCATCTCCACAAATACTTCGGTGACATCGAGATTATCGTCAACTACGAGAATGGTAATCATTCAGATCCTCTTTTCAGATTCAGAATGAAATATATTAATTATTCATAAATATTTTTTGTCCCACATCTGCCATCAATAAACCTGTATTAAATGCTACGGAGATCCAAGAGTCTTGTCGTATTGATTTCCGCAACCATTTTTTTGTTTCATAGCATCCTGTTGAAAAACCACCAGACGAAATCGTATCTGTTGGGAAAAAAGGGATCCCGGTATACCCGTTGCAGTTTCCTTTCGACTGATTGAGCTAAAAAGGGTTCTATATCAGAACAAAGAGCAGCCAGAATGAAACGACGGGAATGATGATGGACACTACAAAACCATAACGGTTGATAGGTTTGACCAGTTCGGGTCTCTGCCATTGATGCTCGGCGAGATAACAAAACGTAGTAACCGCAAGGGTCAGTGCAAGGAACAGATACACGGCTATCATAAATTTGTCGAACAGCTTAAGCACCCCGAGACCCGGAATCAAGGCAAGCTGACCGAAGTGGTACATTACAGCGGAGATAAACATGGTTGTTGAAAGGGTGTACCTCAGGCTGACCAGAACGGGTTCCTTGACCAGAATCAGGAATGAGAGACTGGCAATGATACAGAAGATGAGGGGAGGGACAATGGTCTGGAGTAGCGACGCCAATGCATCATTGGTTATCGGGATATTGTATGAAATCTGGGAAAAAGACTGGTTCCCGGGATACGAGTGTTCGGTGACAGAGAATGCAGGTGTACCAAATTTCCAGCCGGGGATAACAAACCCGGGTTCCATGCCACTTTCATCAGTAAGGGGAACAAAGATGAGTTGCGAACTTTGTAAATAAGTGTTTTCGATCTCGATAGGCAGGACCCCGGATTCGTAGGGGTAATCCACATTATTGGGAGTAACCCGGAAATCACCCCGCAACCTGTACGATTCTTCCTTTATCGGACCGGATTTATTTTCATATATTTTTTCGACTGAATCCGGGCTGGAAGAGGGTGCACCGTTCATTAACTCGAAGTTGGCAATCTCGATGCTGGGATCCGTCCACCGGAACGTTAGGTAACAATCTATTGAGTACGTCCCCTGGACCATATTGAGGTTATAGATTGAGTTAACAAAAACCGCCACCTGCATCTCTGAGGGAGAAGAGTTCACGGCTGGCAGAAGGGACAGTGTGGAATCCGCCGCGTAAACAGATGATATCAGTGAGAGTGAGACTATTACCAGAAACAGGAATAATTTAGTGAATTTCTGATGATTGAACAGCATAACAGGATATTTTATCTGAAAAATATAGGTATTGCCGATTTTGGTTTAAGTCCTGCTTTGCATCCCTTTCATCGCATAAAGTACACAAAGTAAAAAATCAAAAATTCAAATCATTTAAAACAAGAACGTGAGTGGGAGGAGTAAGCCTCCTTCTGTTCATGCGGCATTCAGCTCTGCGCCAAACCCGGGCGGATACCGAGCGATCCATTACCCTGTTCTGGCTTGCACCCGCAGGGATTCGCCGTTTCATCGTATCCTGTTCCGTAAAAACGCTCAGCGGGTTACTCGTGCGGAAAAGATCCGCACTTCTCGCCCTTAGGGGCTCAGCCGCATCATAACTGGGAACAGGCCGTGTCGTTTCTGTGCCATTGCCGTGACTCTCGCCACCCATACTTGCGTATGGCTGCGTGCCCGGTGGGTGGGGGGACTTTCCTCAGCGGCCATTCATACGGCCACCGTCAGCCGCTCTCTCCCTCTCACGCTCAACATATGCGCAGACGATCCTTAATAAGGGAACCGATAGGAAGACAAAGACCGGTTGAGTAATCAGGGAAGGCATAACTAATTAAACGACCTTTGCGAAAAAGAGTCACAGATGAGGTACCAGTCATGCAGCTCCTGACACCAGAAGAAGGTATACTTGCTGTCCGGCTTGCCCGGGGAGCCATAGAGTATACGATCACCAAAAAACCAAAGCCGATGGTCCACCTGACCCCGGTCTTTGACGAAAAACGCGGGGTTTTTGTAACCCTTACAAAAAACGGCCAGCTCCGGGGATGTATCGGTTTTCCCTACCCGGTCATGCCACTGGGAAATGCCATCGAAGATGCCGCCGTTGCAGCAGCACTTGAAGACCCCCGTTTTCCCGGGGTAAAAAAAGATGAACTTGTAAACCTCGATTTTGAAGTCACGGTCCTTACCATTCCCGTTCCCCTAGCATGCGACCCGGATGACCGCCCCAAGCATATCGAAGTCGGTCGTCACGGACTCATTGCCCGGGGAATGGGTACGAGCGGTCTACTGCTCCCCCAAGTCGCAACCGAGTATAACTGGGATACAAAAACGTTCCTTGACCACACCTGTGAAAAGGCCGGGCTGCCGGGTTCCTGCTGGCGACGCAAAGATGTGGAAATGCTCACTTTCGAAGGCCAGATCTTTTCCGGTTCGTTTGGGGGATCGGTTTAACGTAAAGGGACTGCCAATCATCTAGGGAAAGGAGTATTGGCCGGGACATGGCGATCACATTCGAGAGTCTGGATAACGATATTGCAGGAAGAACCGGAAAACTGGGTGCCGGGAAAAAAATAATAAAAACACCAGCGCTGCTGCCGGTCATTAACCCCCATCTCATGCTCGTAACCCCCAAGGAGCTCAGGGCTATGGGTGTTGAGGCCCTCATCACTAATGCCTATATTTTTTCCCAGAGTAAGCAGTACAGTGAACGGGTTAAAGAAGAAGGCCTTCACCGGCTGCTTGACTTTAACGGCCTGATTATGACCGATTCAGGGTCATTCCAGCTCTCTGTTTACGGCGAAGTCTCCATAACCAACGAGCAGACCCTTTCTTACCAGAGAGATATCGGCAGCGATATCTGGGTACCGCTGGATATTCCAACGTCACCGGATGCAGATCGTGCGACGGCCGAACGCGAACTCGCCATTACCATGGAACGCCTCCGTGAAGCAAAGGAACTTTTCGGTAACGACGCCCCGCTTGCCGGACCGGTTCAGGGTGGTATCTTCCCTGACCTCCGTGAACGGGCTGGTAAAGAAGTCGGCGATCTTGGGTTCTCTTTCTGTCCTATCGGCGCCGTTGTGCCACTTATGGAAGCATACCGGTACCGGGAGCTCGTTGATGTTGTGATGGCGGCAAAACAGACCATCCCCCGCTCTTCATGCGTCCATCTCTTCGGTGCCGGTCACCCGTCTATGTTTGCCCTTGCTGCTGCCATGGGTTGTGATCTTTTTGATTCGGCGGCGTACGCACTGTATGCAAAAGAAGGCCGGTACCTCACGTCACATGGCAGTTTCAAGGTAGACGAACTGACAGATCTTCCCTGTGCCTGTGCGGTATGCCGCAGCCATACGGCCGGGGAATTAAAAACTGCACCGGACCGTACCCGGCTCCTTGCACTCCACAATCTCGCGGTTACTCTTGCAGAGATCGCACGGATCCGGCAGGCAATTACCGACGGGACGCTCTGGGAACTGGTCGATGACCGGTGCCGGAACCACCCGCAGCTCCTCTCCGGTTACTGGGAACTTCTCGGACACAACATGGAACTTGAGCCCTTTGACCGGGCTTCCAAGCGCCGTTTTTTCTACCGTGGTGAGGAAAGCTGCGCCCGTACTGAGGTATTGCGGTACCAACGGCAGCTGGCCCGGTTACGTGTTGGGAAAAACGTGCTGGTTGCCGGGGATGCAAGGCACCGCGAGGGTTATGACGATGTGCTCTTTTTCAAACCGCCATTCGGACCATACCCCATTGAGTTAAAAGAAACCTTTCCCATCGGCCCAGCCGAGATCCCCCCCTGGAATGCGGCAATGGTCCGGCAGGGATGCCGGGGCATACGGATGCTCGCTGAAAGTCATAAGGAAAGCAGGATACAGGTTGCCGGGCTTGGCAACTGGAACAAAATCTTCTGTGAAGAAGTTGGCGATTTTGCGGAGCTGATTGAGTGATCCGGTTTGATATCAGAAAGCGGGACGGTCTTGCAAGGTCCGGAACAATAACCGGTGATGAACTGCTAAACCAACAGATGTTCTTCCCGGCCGTCTTCGATGCGGACGTACTCTTCCCTTCACTCGCATCACGGGGCTGTACTAATGTTCCCCTTTCTGCCCCGCCGGAATTTGCAAAAACATACGTGCCCACAGGACTCGGCCAACCGGTCACCATCCACCCGGCGCTTGAAAACACTGCCGTAAATGGGGATATAGTCATGGCTGCCAACTGGCATACGGCATTTACCAATCCCCGTAAGTACGTGACATGGCTCAAGGCGCTCAAAAACACCACTCCACCGGATACTCTTTGGTATGCGCCTGCCGCTGCACTTCCTTCTTCTGTCCACATTCTGTGTTATTCAGGGTTCAGTATCTTTGATTATACCGGCGTGGATCTCAAATCAGCACAGAACATATTCTGCACTCCTGAAGGCGAGTTTCTGGCTGAGGCACAAAAAGGTGGCATCTGCGGTTGCGAGGGATGCCAGGACAGTGACCTGCTCCTGCATAACCGGCTCGCCTTGGATCATGAAGCAGGGCTTGTCAGGTATTTTATCGGCCAGGAAAAACTCCGGGAACTGGTCGAATCCCGGTGCAGGATGAATGCCAACCATGTCGCCATCATGCGCCACCTTGATGCTGATTATGCATGGCTGGAACCCCATACAGCAGTAGCACGCAGCGGTGTGATGCGGGCAAATTCATCAGAGTCCATGCAGCGGGTTGAGGTACGCAGATTTGCAGAACGGCTGCTTACCCGGTACCGGCCACCAAACGCTACTGTTGCTGTCCTTCTTCCCTGCTCGGCAAAAAAACCATATTCACTCTCGCAGAGTCATCGACGGTTCCAGCAGGCCATTGCCGGTAGAGCCCACGAGCTGATTGTTACCTCACCGCTTGGTCTTGTTCCCCGGGAACTTGAATGCGTGTACCCGGCCATGCACTACGATGTCCCGGTCACCGGGTACTGGGACGCAGAAGAATGCGCGTATATTTCTGACATTGTCGCCAGGTACTTCGCGGTCCATAAATATGACCGGGTAATAGCCCATCTCGAAGGAGGGGCACTGAAAGTTGCGGAGATGGCAGCGGAACGATGCGGGATCACCCTTGAGTATTCATGCCGGGAAAACCCGGTGGGTGATGCAGCGCTTACCAAACTCAGCCAGGCACTTGACCGGGAACGGAGGGTAAAAGACGACCGGCTTCACGGGATGTTATCGTACCAGTTCGGCTGCGAAGTGGACACAAAAGGCATGCTCTCCCGGGGTCATTTCCCGGAACTGTTCTATGCCAAAAACAACCAGCAGGTTTTTTCAATCGATACCGGTTCAGGTCTTCTCCGGCCTACCTTTGATGGCTGGAACCTTATCCCGGGAGGGTACCGGGTAACAATCAGCGACTTTACACCGGAAGGGGATGTACTGGCCCCAGGCATTGAGGATGCTGATCCTGCTATCCGTGAAGGGGACGAGGTCCTTGTTGTGGGAGCGAAGGCTTTTGCCACCGGAAAAGCCGCGATGTCTGCTGCGGAAATGAAAGGATCGAAACGCGGCGTGGCAGTCCGGGTGCGTAAAATAAAGAAGTTGTAGGTTCACATTTTAGGATACATTGCAGATCATCCATTGGAGTGAAGTACTTGTTTTACTATAATACAACTGGAAAGGCCTGGTGGAAATTGTGACACCGGCCCTTGTGATTGCGGTCCCAAAGGAACTCGCACCCGGAGAACAGCGGGTCGCGACCGTACCTGACGTCGTACGGAACCTTACCAAAGTAGGCTGCGAGGTACGGATAGAACATGATGCAGGTGCAAGTGCGTACTATCCGGACAACAGTTTTACTGCCGCCGGCGCGAAAGTTATTGCTGAAAAAACAGATCTTTTTGACGGCGCAAAAATTGTATTACGTGTCCAACCGCCAACCGCAGCTGATGTCGGGGGTCTCGCGGAAGGAACGATAGTTATCGGTTTTATGAACGCGGCAAATAACCTTGAGGCAATAAAGAAGATGCGTGACCGGAAGATTACCGCATTTTCCCTCGAACTGGTGCCGCGAATCTCCCGTGCCCAGAGCATGGATGCTCTCAGCTCGCAGGCAACAGCTGGTGGCTATGTAGCGGCCATCCTCGGCGCGGAAAACTGTCCCAAGTTCCTTCCCATGCTGACAACCGCTGCCGGTACCATACGACCCTCAACGGTGCTTGTCCTTGGTGCCGGTATCGCCGGCCTTATGGCAATCGCGACGGCAAAGAGACTTGGTGCCCTTGTCGAAGCCTACGATGTGCGGCGGGCTGCTGGTGAACAGGTGCGGAGCCTTGGCGCAAAGTTCCTTGAACTGGAGATCAATGCTGAAGGCCAGGGCGGGTATGCCCGTGAGCTCACCGCTGAAGAAAAAGTAAAAGAACAGGAAATGGTTTCAGCAGCAGTCGCACGGGCAGATATTGTCATTACCACAGCAGCTATTCCCGGTCGCAGGGCTCCCGTTCTCATCACAAAAGAGACAGTTGCAACAATGCAGCCGGGGGCGGTCATCATCGATATGGCCGCTGAATCCGGCGGTAACTGCGAGTTAACAAAGGCCGGGCACACGATCCGGGAGCATGGCGTTGTCATTATCGGACCCCAGAATCTTCCGGCCCGGGTACCGTTCCATGCAAGCCAGATGTATGCCAAGAACCTCCAATCGTTCCTTTCACTGCTTATCGATAAGAACGGGGCACTGGTACCGGAGTTCACGGATGAAATCCTTACCGCGAGCCTCCTTGTTCATGCAGGGAACATCTGTCACCAGCCGACACGCGATCTTCTGGGGGGACAATAAACCATGATTGATACTACCATGCTTTGGACCGCGATCTATATCGCGATGCTTGCCGCGTTTACCGGTTATGTCGTGATTAGCCGGGTACCGGTTATTCTCCACACGCCCCTGATGAGCGGTTCAAACTTTATCCACGGGATTGTACTGGTCGGCGCGATGGTTGCCCTTGGCCTTGCCATAACACCGCTCGAACAGGTAATAGGATTTATTGCCGTCATCCTCGGGGCAGCTAACGTCACCGGCGGGTACGTTGTTACCGAACGGATTCTCCAGATGTTTGACCGCAGCGGGAAAAAACCAAAAAATGAGGCCTGAAATGATCGACCTCTCCTGGATTATCGATCCCATTTACATAGCGACGATCTTCTTCTTTATCATCGGTATGTACCGGATGAGCCACCCGCTCACCGCCCGCAGCGGTATTGTCTGGGCCGGCGCGGCAATGCTTATTGCAACACTCGTTACTTTCCTGACACCCAACCTCACGAACTTTGCATTAATGGCAATTGGTATCGTGATCGGCGGTGGCTTCGGGTACATAGCCGCAAAAAGGGTTGCCATGACCGGAATGCCTCAGATGGTGGCACTCTTCAATGGCATGGGCGGCGGCGCGGCGGCCGGGATATCGGCAGTCGAGCTGCTGGGCACCATCAACACCACCAGCTCGCTTGCGGTAATTGGTGGTATTATCGGTGCCATTTCCTTTGCCGGCAGTATCATCGCATTTCTCAAACTCCAGGGATGGATGCGACCAAGACCGATCACGTTTCCGGGCCAGCAGATCCTCAACATGGGCGTCCTCCTGCTTGCCCTTATCTCCGGTATCTGTATTGTCCTGAACCCGGCATGGATCCCGCTCAGCATCGCGATATACCTCCCGCTCTTCTTTATCCTGTCCCTGGTATTTGGTGTCCTTATGACGCTGCCCATTGGCGGGGCAGATATGCCGGTCGTTATCTCAATGTATAACGCGTTTACCGGGCTTGCAGTTGCCCTTGACGGTTTCTCGTTTGCAACACCCAATTATGCGATGGTTATTGCAGGTATCATCGTAGGAGCTGCAGGTTCCCTCTTGACACTCCAGATGGCAAAAGCAATGAACCGGTCGATATCAAACGTCTTTTTCGGTGCCTTTGGTGCTACCGAAGAAAGCGACGTACAGATCCAAGGCAGCATGAAACCGATCGAAGTTGACGATGTCGCGGTAATGCTCGCCTACGCGGACAAGGTCATCATCGCTCCCGGTTACGGTATGGCAGTTGCCCAGGCCCAGCAGAAAGTCAAGGAGCTTGCCGACCTTCTGGAAAGCAGGAACGTCCAGGTGAAGTTCGCGATCCACCCGGTCGCCGGCCGGATGCCGGGGCACATGAACGTCCTTCTTGCCGAAGCCGGCGTAGCCTACGATCGCCTCTTCGACCGTGACGAGATCAACCAGGAGTTTCCCAGTACTGATGTCGTCCTTGTTATCGGGGCTAACGACACCGTTAACCCGGCATCACACCGCCAAGGAAGCCCACTTTTTGGTATGCCTATCCTTGATGTGGAACAGGCCAAAAACGTTATTGTCCTCAAACGGGGCCAAGGGAAAGGGTTTGCCGGTATTGAAAACGATCTCTTCTACCGGGACAATACCCGGCTCCTTTACGGTGACGCCCAGGAAACAGTGGGGAAAGTCGTCCAGGCACTCAAGAAACTATGAGACACCTCTTTTTTAGTTCTATTTTTCCGGAATAACGGTACACTCCCACAAATTTAAGAGTAAATACCGCTAAAATGTAGGAAAACAGAACAAGGAGATTTTAAAAATGGACTTTGGAAATCTTGGCGGCCTTGAAGGCTCGCTTACCGGTTTTATCGCCACCCCGCAGGGTCAGGCAGCAGTAAAGAGTTTTCTGGCCACACCGGATGGGATGAACCTTCTCAAAAGTTTTGCCTCATCCACACAGGGCCAGCAGGTCATTATGAGCATCCTCCCCGAAATTGTTGACGGGATGGATCTTCCGGGACCGGTAAAAGACATGATCAAGAGTGCTGCTCCCGCAAGCACGACGACCACGACGACTACCCCTTCACAGTGAAGGGATCTCTTTTTCTTTTTTGCACGCATGCTGTGCCTGATTTTTAGAGAGTTTCAACCCTGAATCATGCCCGGATGACCGGTGATCTTATATTGTTGCCGGATAGATTAGAGTAAACAGGAGATAGGGTGGGATTATTATCGAAGATGCGATTCCGATCCCTGAAGGTCAGGTAGCACGAAAACAACTGCACTTCTTCTGGCTTGCAGACTGCTCTGACTCGATGCGGGGAAAGAAGATTGCGACCCTCAACCAGGCTATCCGGGAGGCACTGCCTGAGATCCAGAAAGCAGTCGCCGCGTACCCACAGGTCGATATCCGGATGCGGGCAATAAAATTTTCCAACGATGCCGCATGGCATGTCGGCCCCGATTCTGTCCCTATCAGCGATTTTGTCTGGCCGGAACTGGAGACCAATGGCCTGACCGCAACGGCAAAAGCCATCCGGCTCCTTACCGGTGAACTCAGTATCGAACGCATGCCCCGCCGGGGACTCCCGCCAGTGTGCATTCTAATTTCCGATGGTTTCTGCACTGATCCCCGTGAGGAGTATGATGCAGCCATAGCTGATCTGGGAAAGATTCCCTGGGGCATCAAGGCCGTCCGGCTCGCAATTGCAATTGGTGATGAATCGGATTATAATGCACCGGAACTGCTCAAGTTCGCAAACCAGGAATCGGTGGGCCTTCTTAAGGCGCATTCCCCCGAGGAACTGGTGGCTTACATTAAGTGGGCATCTGTCAGTGCATCAGTTGCATCCTCACGCGGGCGGAGCCGGGGAATGACATCCGGGGAAGACGTTTCCAATGTAGCCCTTGATTCCCCGCCGCAGATGATCACATCCAATACCGATCTTTTCTAGAAAGATCATGCCATCACCGGAAGAGTTCTTGTGCGCCGCTGACACCGGCCTTGGCTGGGCATTTGGCTGCAGCCGGACCGGTGCATCCCATGTACAGGCACATAAACCCTGCGAGGATGCCTATGCACTCTGGAGCGGGTCTGCCGGCGCAGAGCCCTGCATAGCCTTTGCCGTTGCCGATGGTCATGGTGATCCCCGTCATGACCTGAGCAGGACCGGTGCCGCCCTTGCCGTGGATGCTGCAATTAGCGAACTGGTTACATTCCACCGATCCTACGCTGACTGCAATATCCCCCGACTGCAATTCCGCGCCGGATTTAAAATCGATTTTCCCCGGCTTGCCACCCGGCGCTGGCGGGAACTGGTGCTACAGGATGTACACCGGGAGGATCCTTTCCCTGATGGAAGAACTCCGAAAGCACCGGAGCAGGTATTCACCCGGTATGGGACTACCCTCCTTGCAGTGCTTGTCGTTTCTGATACCATTCTTCTCGCCCAGATCGGAGATGGCGATCTCATCCTGGTCCGGCCCGGAGGTACTATTGAGTTCCCCCTCCCGCGGGACCCGGTGCTTGCCGGAAACGAGACCCATTCCCTCTCGTCAACCGATGCCCACCTACTCTGGCGGACGGCAACGATTGACCGGGATAATGGTGGCGTTCTTCTCGGCGCTACCGATGGTATCTCGGACTCCTTCAACGGCGCTGATAGCGAGGAGTTTTCCGTTTTTGTCCACAGCCTTGTCGATCGTATAACCACCTACGGGGTTGAGGCCGTGGCTGCTGCAATGGGGGGATGGCTTGACCGGTTCTCGGCAATTGCGAGCGGTGACGATATGACCCTTGTCTGGGCCTGTATCAGACCGGAAGAGCACCCCGATACGCCTGCATCTGCCGGGGAGGGATGGTAACTATGCCACTGCCTATTGGCCAACGCCTCCATGCACGACAGCTCCAGACAACACTCCAGGTGATAAAAAAGATCGGTGAAGGTACACAAGGAGAAGTCTATCTTGTCGATGGCCCTCAAGGATACCAGACCGTGAAATGGTACAAACCCGAGCAGGCTACTCCGGACCAGCAGGACGCCATCGCTTACCTAGTCCGGACCGGGCCACCGTACGGTACCGCAGGAAAACGGTTCATCTGGCCGCTTGATCTTGTTACCGCTGAAGGATCCAAACAATTCGGGTACCTGATGACCCGGATTGATACCCAGCGGTTTGCTGAGCTTGGCGAGGTCTGGGCGCATTTAAAACCGGTTCCGGGGATATCTGCACTCTGCGAGATCTCGTACCAGCTGGCAAACAGTTACCGGGCACTTCACCTCTCCGGCCACTGCTACCGGGATATCTCGGCGGGAAACCTGATGTTCGACCCCAAAACCGGTGACGTCCTTATCTGTGACAACGACAATGTTGGCGTCAACCGCCAGTCGCACTGCCAGGTGTGGGGGACACTTGAGTATATGGCGCCGGAACTTATCCGGGAGGAAAGCGACCCCTCCACGGAGACGGATCTTCACGCGCTTGCTGTCCTTCTATTCTATCTCTGGGTCTGGCACCACCCATTCCACGGTGAACTGGAGTATCGTTACCACTGCTGGGACATTCCAGCTAAAAAACAGGTATACGGGATATCACCAATCTTTGTGTTTGATCCTTACAAAACGGCAAACCGGTTGCCAGATGACCCGGATTACACTGTCGCACGAGACCGGTGGGCAATCTGTCCTCCCGCATTAAAAGCGTTATTTATCCGGGCCTTTACCGAAGGCCTGGAAAATCCGGGACGCAGGGTCACTGAGGGGGAATGGCAGAACCTTTTCCTCTCGTTAAAGGACCACATTGTCCCCTGCCCTTGGTGCAGGGCTGAAAATGCGATTGCGGAAAACCTTCCCTCTGTTTCCTGCTGGCACTGCAAAAGCCGGATACCTGCTCCGCCATTCCTTATGATCAGAAGGCCTGGCGGGAATTCAAGCCTTGCCCTTGCTATTGGTGTTGCTCTTCGATCGCTCCATATCGCGCCGGGGACAGGTAACGAGAATGGTGCTCAGGAAATCGGCCGTGTTGTTTCCCATCCGTCAATCCCGGGTGCAGCCGGGATCCGGAATCTTTCCGACAGCACCTGGCTGGTGGCTTTTCCCGATGGCACAACTTCAAGTGTACCCTCTGGAAAGGCCGTCCCACTCAACCCGAAAACCACCATAACCATTGACGGCATATCATGTACCATAATGCCACCGTTTCCGGAGCTACCATGAACGATACCGCCCGGACCATACTCGCCCGTCTTGTTTCCCTGTACGGTGTCTCGATAGCCCATGATGCAAACCGGTGCGAGGGTCTGCTCCGCGATACCTGTCCCGACTGCACACGCGAGATTTTTGTCCTTGTCCATGCCGTACGCCAGCGCGTGACTGACGATCTTCTCACGCCCCGCCATACCCTTCCTCTCGCACTTACCGAGGCGTTTCTCGTCAAACGGCTTGAAGACGAACTGGGATTTTCCGGTGAGGTGGCGCGGTGGGCGGTCATCAGCTGGGCAGAAGCTCTTGGCCGGGCTGATCCAACACCGATCAAAGCAGAAGAGCGGGTGTCACCGGTCCCGGCGTCTGAAGGTCCCAACCCGGCACTTCGCCAACAATGGGCAGAGAGTATTTGTCGCGCACCACGTCACGTCCGGCTCGGGATCATTGCTAATCTTGCCGGGGCCCCGGATGCCGGGAACATCCGGCTCCTCATCAGTGCACTCGAAAATGATGACTGGGCAGTACGAAGTGCGGCATTCGATGCACTGTGCGATCCTAAAACCAACGCAACTTCTCTTCTTATTGACTCACTGCATGATCCAACTGAGGGAATAACATGGCGGGTCACCCTCATCCTCGGGGCATTGCATGCAGGGGATGCTGTCGGGACACTTATCACCCTGCTCGACCGGTCACCGAACATCCGGGATGCCGCGATCTGGGCACTGGGTGAAATTGGTTCCATACAAGCCTCAACACCGCTCATGAAACTGCTTCATCATGCCGACAGCAGCGTTGTACAGGAAGCAGCAGAGGCCCTTAAAAAAATCGGGGGATAACATCAGGATTTTCCGGGTTTCATTTATCAATGAAAATTATTGCCCCCATATTTCCGGACCCAAAGATCGCAAGTGACAAATAAAGCAAGCTATTATCTTTTGGTATGAAAGCCAGCGCGATCATTCTTTTGATTGTTCTTGTTTGTTGCGCAGTAGCCCTGTGCGGCTGTACGAGTTCACAACCCTCGTCATCGGCGAGCACTTCCGGTACATCCGGTACCAGTGGGACCACAGCTCCCACTTCTGCCCTGACCACCACCCCTACCGATGTGATGCCTGCTGATATTGCGGTCACCGTCACGGTCGGCGAAAAGGATTATCTGGGTAATATTCCGGTAACCTTCAATGGTGGCGACGGCCAGGTCAATGTTAATTCAATTAAAGTGGTCCTAACCCGGGTTGACGGGACAACCGATACTGAGTCCCTTGGTTCCAACGCTGGCGATATCGTAAACCTTGCCGGGACAAGAGGGAACGGTACGTACGCCGGGGAATCCGATCGTGTCGAGGTCTACGTCACGATGAACAATGGCCAAACCTATAAAATAGATGATGTTCTGCGGCAATACCGTTCCCGAAGCGGAAGCGGCCAATAAGGAAAACCCTTTTTTTATGTTTGGATCCATGACATGCAGGTGAACTGGCGGGAAATCCCTGCTTCCCGGAATTCATATGCCGTCCTCCGGGCTGCATGTGAAACAAGCGGATGGCACCTGCATCCGGTAGCATACCCTGAACCCGATGTTACCTGTTATTCGCTGAATTCTATCAACCATCAGCAGTACCGGGATGAAATTGCCGGGGCGGACTACATTACCATTGTTGGCGGACCACACGCGACTGCCTCCTGGCGTGATGTCACTTCGTATGCGGATTACGTCATCGTTGGGGAAGGAGAATTCACCCTGCCTCGCCTCCTCGATGATCTTAAGGCCGGTGGATGCGGGCATATTCCTGGTGTTGCAACCAGTTCGTGGTATGAACCGGTATCAAGCAGTGTCCGGCTTGATGCATATCCTGCATTTTCTGAAGTCAAAGGCTATGTCGAAATCTCCCGTGGATGCCCCTTTTCCTGTGGGTATTGCCAGACCCCGCAGATATTCGGGCATTGCATGCGACACCGTTCTATAGATGAAATCGCACACTATGCCAACCGGTACGGTCAGGCCAGGTTTGTCAGTCCCAACGCTTTTGCCTACGGATCGGAAGGGATCCATCCACGGTTCGACAAAATTGAGCATCTTCTGCAAAAACTTACTCATGAAACTTTTTTTGGCACATTTCCGAGTGAAGTCAGGCCGGAATTTATCAGCCAACAGTCAATTGACCTTATCCTTGATTACTGTACTAACACCAAACTGCACTTTGGAGCACAGTCAGGAAGCGATACGATTCTTGCCAAACTTAATCGTGGCCACACCGTTGAAGATGCTATCAGGGCAGCTGAGCTTTGTCATGATGCCGGGATCACACCAATTATCGATTTCATCGTCGGGTTCCCATTCGAAACCGATGAAGACCAGCTCAATACTGTGTCTGCAATTCGTGAACTGGCACGTATAGGAAAAATCCATGTCCACCAGTTTATCCCCCTTCCGGGAACGCCACTTGCCGGAACCACCGCACGACATCTGCTTCCTGAAACAGAAAAAGTCTGCGGAGAACTTGCCCTTGCCGGAAAACTCACCGGTTCGTGGAATGATCCAGAAATGAGGTTTTATAAAACACGAAAACAGTAACGGACAGATTAAGGTGCGTTCTCGGCATTATTCACAAAAACCGAGAGGAAAAATGGATTATTTACCGGCCGCTATTCGGTCGGAGCTATTTTACGGGACTTTCATACCCCCATAAACATGAGCAGCATATCGATAATTTTTATCCCGATAAAGGGGGCGATAAGCCCGCCCACGCCATAGATGAGAATGTTGTTCCGCAGTGATTCCTCAGCTGACATCGCCCGATACTTCACGCCATGAAGCGCTAGGGGAATGAGAATGACAATTATGATCGCATTAAAGATAACAGCCGAAAGGATGCCATCATGGAGCCCGAGAATGTTCATGGCACCAAGGGCCGGATAGGTCGAGGCAAAGGCGACAGGAATAATGGCAAAATATTTCGCCACATCATTTGCAATCGAGAACGTTGTCAGGGCTCCCCGGGTCATGAGGAGCTGCTTTCCAATCTCAACAATATCAATCAGTTTTGTTGGATTGGAATCGAGATCCACCATGTTTGCCGCTTCGCGGGCCGGCTGGGTCCCGGTGTTCATGGCAACTGCAACATCGGCCTGGGCGAGTGCCGGGGCATCATTCGTCCCGTCACCGGTCATAGCAACCATTCTCCCGCCGGTCTGATATTCACGGATCAGCTTCAGTTTACTTTCAGGAGTAGCTTCAGCAAGGAAATCATCGACACCTGCTTCTGCGGCTATAGTCGCGGCGGTAAGACGGTTATCTCCTGTGATCATCACTGTTTTGATTCCCATCTTCCGCAGCTGGGCAAACCGTTCTTTTATACCACCTTTCACAATATCCTTTAAGTGAATAACACCGAGGGCTTTTCCGTTTTTCGCGACTACGAGGGGTGTGCCTCCGGCCCGGGAAATCATTTCAACGACCGTTTTAAGGTTCTCGGATACGATCTCACCGCTAGTCTCGATGTACTGATACATCGCGTCCGCCGCACCTTTGCGTATACGGATATCACCATAATCGACGCCGCTCATCCGGGTCTGGCTGGTAAACGGGATGAACTGCATTTCGTTACCGTCCCCTACGGTTCTACCCCGAAGACCGTACTTCTCTTTTGCCAGAACTACTATACTACGGCCTTCTGGAGTCTCATCAGCAAGCGATGCTAGCTGGGCATTTTCCGCAAGATCCGTAATTTCTACATTGTCTACCGGGATTAATTCCACGGCCTGCCGGTTTCCAAGCGTTATTGTCCCGGTCTTATCAAGAAGAAGGACATCGACATCCCCGGCAGCTTCTATCGCTCTCCCGGAAGTCGTAATCACGTTTTTCCGGATCAACCGGTCCATGCCTGCAATACCAATGGCTGAGAGGAGCCCCCCAATGGTGGTCGGTGCAAGACAAACAAAGAGAGCTACGAGAACAGTGATTGTGACCGTTGTCCCTGCCCCGGCAGACTGGACACTGTATGCTGAGAATGCATAGAGAGTAGCAGATACGACAACAAAGATTGCCGTCAGACCGACAAGGAGGATATTGAGCGCGATCTCGTTGGGTGTTTTCTGCCGTTTAGCTCCTTCAATAAGAGAGATCATACGATCGAGGAAGCCTTCACCGGGGTCTGCACTCACCCTGACAATCAACCAGTCTGAAAGAATGCTTGTTCCTCCCGTGACTGCGCTGCGATCGCCACCGGATTCACGGATCACCGGCGCACTTTCCCCGGTAATGGCGCTTTCGTTGATGGATGCGATGCCTTCAATCACTTCGCCATCCACCGGGATGGTGTCGCCAGCTTTGACATAGAAAACATCATTTTTACGCAGTACCGCCGATGAAACAACGGTATAATCTGAAGATTCCGGCTCTTTTCCTTTTACGACAATATACTCAGGATTCAGTTTCTTTCCTGCAGTATCCTGTCGCATTTTACGCAACGCTTCAGCCTGGGCTTTTCCCCTGCCTTCCGCGAGTGCTTCGGCAAAGTTTGCAAAAAGGACCGTGAACCAAAGCCAGATTGAAACAGCGCCGATAAACCCGGCCGGTGCTTCCCCATGCCCCAGAAGTGCCTGAATCCAGAGAAAGGTTGTCAGCACACTGCCGATCTCAACGGTAAACATCACTACGTTGTGATACAACGTCCTTGGGTCGAGTTTGATGAACGAATCGATAACCGCACGCCGATAGAGTTCATACTGATCTGTTGCCAGGACTTTGGACCCTGAATGTTCAGACATGGATAACACCTCTTCCCAACTGGATCAGGAATTCTACGATAGGACCAAGGGACAATGCCGGCAGGAAACTAAGCGCTCCAATAATGAGGATAGTGAAAACTACCCAGATAATAAAGAGCGGCCGGTGGTCCTGCAACGTTCCTTCGCTTGCCGGCACAATCTTCTTTGTAACAAAAGCCCCGGCGAGAGCGAGTGTGATTATGGCGATAGCATAACGTCCTACAAACATGCAGATCGCTGTGGAGATGTTGTAGAACAGGTTGGATGATAACCCGGCAAAAGCACTGCCATTGTTCTGGGATACGGAACTGAACGCGTAGAGGACCTCAGAGAACCCATGCGGTCCTGGGTTAAAGATCTCGGAAGTTCCTGCAGGGATCGACACCGCTATCGCTGTCCCGATCAGAATCAAAAATATCGGGATGAGAATATGAATGGTGGACAGTTTCATCTCGTAAGGCTCGATCTTCTTGCCGTACAATTCCGGTGTCCGGCCCACCATTAACCCGGCGATGAACATGGCAATAATAATGAATACCAGCATGCAGTACAGGCCGGAACCAACACCGCCGTAGACGATTTCTCCTAACTGGATGTCGAATATCTGGACCAGACCCCCCAACGGCATGAATGAATCATGCATCGAATTTACCGCACCGCAACTGGTTACGGTCGTTATTACGGAGAATGCTGCTGATGGGACAATCCCGAAACGTATTTCCTTCCCCTCCATGTTACCACCGGGTTGGAGATGGGATGGCGTCTGGTCGATCCCGAGAGGAGTAAATGCCGGGTTACCGCCCATTTCCGAATAGATTCCAAGACCCAGGAGGGGTAGGAAGAGAAGGGTCATCGCAATCAGAATGGCCATCCCTTTCTTTACCGATCCTATCATCTTCCCGAACATGAAACACAGGGATATCGGTATCAGGAGAATGGCTATTATCTCAATAAGATTCGACAACCACGTCGGATTTTCATAGGGATGTGCCGAGTTGGCATTAAAGAATCCTCCGCCGTTTGTCCCAAGCATTTTTATGGCAATCTGCGATGCCGCAGGACCCATTGATATGGATTGCGTCGTTACAAGGTTACCATTTGAGTCGTTCACAGGGTTGAGAAGTGGTACTGTTACCGGTCCACCCAACGTTTGTGGTGTCCCTTGCGAGACGAGGACTAGGGCTATGACAAAACTGATAGGGAGAAGTATCCAGATACCCCGGATTATGAGCACCCAAAAATTACCAATAGTAAGAGTCGACCGCCGTGAGAACCCGTAAATGAAAGCAACAAGGATTGCCATACCGACGGCAGCAGACATGAAGTTCTGGACCGCAAGTCCCACCATCTGCGTCAAGTAGCTGACTGCTGTTTCCGGGACATAGAACTGCCAGTTAGTATTCGTAGCAAAACTTACGGCAGTGTTTAATGAGAGATCCCAGGAAACCGGGCCGGCAGCGAGTGGGTTGAGCGGTAGATACTGCTGGACCTCCTGAAGGATGAAAACAAACGCAATTCCAATGATGGAAAATACCATCATCGCGACTGTAAACTCTTTCCAGTCCATCTCGGCATCACTACCGGCACCACACATCTTAAGGAGCCACCCTTCTATTGGCATGAATACCGGTGAAAGGAATGTTTGTTTGCCGGTATAAATCCGGAACATAAACTCCCCCATCGGAACGAGAAGGAGCGCAAGAATCACACCAAGCAGGATAAGAAAGGCCCAATCGTTGGAAGTAATCCCAAACAGGGTGTTTGCATGCTGGTTTACGGGAATTGCCTCTTTTGAAACCGTAATTGTTTGGGCACTAAGGTCATCGAGTGCCAAGTTCAGATTCAGGACATTTACTGTTGGTTCACCAAATAGCCCGAGTACCGGGTTTTCAGTGTTGGCCGCCACCAGTGCAGAAACATCGTTTTCGGAGAGATTCCGCACCCGGGCAACACGTGGGACCTGATAATACGCTGCCGCAGGGCTGATATCCGGGTCAAGACCGCTTCCCGAAGATGTGACAAGATCGACAGGAATCAGCTGTGTATTGTTTGGATCAACCGCCTGAAGAGCGTCTATACGTGCCTGAACTTCCGTAATGAGTGCAGGGTTCTGCGGACCTAAATTTGAGCCACCGGAAGCTTCTGCATCATAGGGAACCGGCGAAGTAGCTGAAAGACGCCCCCAGAAATAGTCCGGGGAGGAAAACGGCTGGCCTATGAGAGAAGATCCTACAACATTTCCATTGTGGACAATAAGATCCCCGTTTGCCTGAGCGGGGAAGATCACTTGAGCGATACCGGTTACAACCAACGGGTAAACGATGCCCACGAGAATCGTGAGTAAAAGAAACAGGATTACGGCTGGTTTGATCTGTTTTTTGATCATCGACAAAAGAGCTGACGACGCCCCAATGGAATACACCTTCATCATGAGATGCTTGTAAAGCATTCACATTAGCTGCGTTCCATTTTTTATTATAAAAGAATTGTGGAAGGAAAGTGCGATCTTTGTTTTATATAGTTAACTACATTCGACGTTGAATGCCAAACATATTCTCAACCGGTTTTTGATTTAGCTCAGCTACGCGCCATTAAATCTCTGATCTAACGGTGAGGGCCCGACATATAATCTCCAAATACAAACTGATTCATCAAATAGTCTCTTCATGCGAATGAGAATCCCAAAACGTTACTATTTTTACAACCACTGGAGCCGAGATCATCTGGATAACCGCATAAAACACCGAAGGTATAGTGACGGTATTTTTTAATTCCATTGTGCTAACGGCTGCAGGAGCGATGCCGAATTCCTTGGTACTGGTAATGAATAAAAGTGAAAGAAATGTAGCCCGGGTCTGCTTGAAGATCCTCTTTGACAGATAGGCTAGACCATAACCAACGAGATTAAGCAATACTTCCACGACAATAATGACAAAAGCAAATGCTTTGAGAGAGATGATTGAACCAGCGTTGGACGAAACGACGACAAACAGGAGCAGGAGATAACACAGAGCAGCAAATCCTAGCCATGCATCTCGTTTTTCCCGGACTTTCACTGAATAGAAGTTTAAGACCATACCAAGAATCAAGGGAATTATAATAATTCCCACTAATTCAGCTTCCAAATATCCCGTTGGTACCGTCATGGTTATTCCGCCAAAGAATGTAAGAATATTGGGCAGGACAAAGGGTGTCAGCACCATGGCAGTCACGAGCATCGCTATGCCAAGTGCCGTATCACCTCCAACAAGAGAAACCATAATGGGAGCGGAGATATCAGCGGGAAGGGCTCCCAAGAGAACCTGACCGGAGTTCAAGTCTGTCATAGAGGAGAAAAATATTCTTCCAAGAAGTATTGAAAAAAGCGCCATCACTACAAATTGCAGGATCACACTCCAGACAATAACTAACGGATATTTACTTACGCGAACTAAATCTCCAATATTAATCGTCATGCTGATGGAAAGGACCATGAGTGCTAAAACCGGCGTAACAATCCATCCGAATAAGGAACCAGGTCCCGGAAAAAGAGAAGACACAATGCCGACACCAAATACCAAATAAATAAGGTGATCGGTGATCCAGGCAAATATTTTCATCACAGACTTTTCTCCCGGATAGTATCCCGAGATATAGTAAATGCAGTTGCAGCCTGAAGAGATTTTCGCCATACCTTTTTTTAATCCTCAAGTGTATAAATAGATATATTTTTAAGTATTGGAAGGAATATACTTTCCATGTCCTAAGTCAAGATGATGATTAGGTCTTCAGTTTCGATTGAAAATCTTTGTCCTTTCAAGGAGATGCATTACGATGACAGATGAAGGAAATCTGACAACAACTGCCCCGAAAACTGGGACGATGAAACGCACGCTGAATCTAACCTCGCTTCTGGTCAATGCGATGGCATTGATTGCGCCCGGGGCATTTCTCTGGACCACATTCCAGGTACAGGCAGCACAGACCAATGGGGGTGTAACAACTGCCGGAGAGATGTGGACTGGCCTCCTGGCCGCGCTTGTTCTTGCGTTTTTAACCGCTATATCCTACGCAGAATTAGCAAACATCTATCCCAAAGCCGGTTCCGGCTCTTCTTATTATTATGCGGAAGCCTCATTTCTTGAGAAAGAAAAAGCGGGACATCGACAATGGGCACGGGTCGCTAAATTCCTGGTAGGCTGGATATCTCACTTGTATTACTGGATTTATCCGGGTATCATGGTGGCCTTTTCCGCTATCCTGATTGTGTATATCTTTGGCCTCTTTGGGATTAACCTGTCAGTGCCGGAACAGATCTTTGTTGCTATATTGTTCGCCCTTCTCAACGGCTATATCGCGTACCGTGGAATAACCGGTTCGACCACAACTGCGATCATCATTAACACCATTCAGCTGGTGGCACTAATCGGATTTTCGATACTGGCAATCATCTACCGGGAGACCCACCCCAATCTGGTGTATGCCACCTCGGTTTCAACAATCCTCATACCGCACAATTTCACCAACCTGTTGTTCCAATCGACAATTGCTATCCTGTTGCTGGTCGGGTTCGAGTCAGTTACATCGCTGGGTTCCGAAGCACTACGGCCCAAACAGGATATTAAAAAAGCGATCCTTCTTTCCCTCATCATTCAAGGAGCTTTCGCTTATATGTTCGAATATTTCGCTGCCAATTATTTTGTTGGCCCACAACTGACGGGAACTGACGCGACGGGAGCGGCAATTTCGGGCTATACAGCAGCGGCAGCTTCCGGTGCACCAATCGGCGATATGATCCGGGTAATCGGCGACCAGATGCTTGGAGGAACGGGTTTTGTACTGGTATTAATTATGGCAGCGACGGTAGTGCTCGCATTGATTGGGACAACCCTTGCCTGCTTTAACACCGGTGTCCGGATTACCTATGCCATGGGCAAAGACAAAGAGATGCCAACACTCCTTGGTCTCCTCCATGGGAAATATGATACGCCGCACTACGGGATCTGGATCCTTGTCGCGATATCTGCAGCTTTAGGCGCTTACGGTGTCCTGAACGTGGACAACCTAACCCAGATTACACTCGCATCCAACACCGGAACGTTCCTCCTGTACGGCCTGACAAACCTCATTGCACTCTGGGCATTCTTCCACCGACCCGATGCCAATTTCTTAAAACACCGAATAGTTCCGCTACTGGGTTTCCTTGCAAACTTCGTTATGCTCGGTGCGGTCGTCTGGCTCGGTATTAGTTCCGGGGGCAGCTCAGCAACTGATGCCCTGATTGCAATTGCCATGGTTATCATCTGGCTCGTTGCCGGTGCAGTCTGGTTCATTTCCAATACGAAAAAACAGGGAAACCCTATTATGACCGGGCACCTGCCACAGGCAACCGGGCTGGAACAGGATGATGCATAACAACACTAACAAAGATGAGAAAATAACCGACAAAAGAAAAAAGATACGGGGATCTGGCAGGTAATCGGCCAGATTTGGCACCCATATCTTTTAATCGTGGATCGAGTCATTGTGGTCATTATGGAAGAAAATACGATAACCGTGCCGGCAGACAAGACGCCCAACCTGATTGGCGTGATCGTTACGTGGCGGGCTATTACTCATCAGGGCCTGACGCGTTCGCAGAACGAAGATGCCCACTGGGTTACCCACGTTATCGAAGGAAAAACCGACACCGAATCATCATCGCGGTATATCTTTGCGGTAGCTGACGGTCTGGGCGGTCACCGGGGAGGTGCCATCGCAAGCAGAATGGCACTTAAAGCCGTAAAAGAGGAATTCCATGCCTGGCACGGAGGGCGGGCAGACAACGTTGTCAGCAGGGCAATACAAAAAGCAAACCAGAATATTTTCTGTGTGGCCCAGACCGATCCGGAATTATTCCAGAAAATGCAGACTACGTTGACTGTCGTGGTGCTGGAAAATGATTCATTGACTCTTGGCCATATCGGTGACTGTCGTCTTTACCGTATGAGAGATAACCATATCGATCAGCTGACCCGGGATCACACTATGGCAAGCGACATGCTCCAGATGCACATGATCTCTTCAAAACAAGCCTCAACACATCCGGGCCGCCACCAGCTTACCCGTTCCGTTGGCGGGGACCCGTTCCTGAATGCTGACATTAACCGGCAGCAGGTACGTCAGGGTGATACCTATCTTCTCTGCAGCGATGGTTTATGGTCAGAACTAACTGATGAAGAGATACGTTCTGCATTAGAGGAGACTGATGTGAGCAGGGGATGTGAAAAACTCGTCCGTCTCGCGCTTAGCGGGGGGGCACCGGATAATATCACGGGTATTATGTTCCATATAGATGTCCTCGGACAACAAGCAGCCAATCCATTTTCATGGAAAAGTCTACTTGGAAAAAAATAGCTGAGTAAAAGAAAGAAAACTGACCTGAGGTGTATCGATGAAAATGATTTGGGCCATTATCCGGCCGGAATATTCGCAAAAAGTAATCGATGCACTGGAAAAAATCGGCATTTCGGCAATGACCCGTTTGCATGTCACCGGTCATGGTGCTGAGATAGGTATCACGGCAAATTATTCGGAAATACCAAAAGAAATGCTCATGCTCGTACTCCCTGATATCGATGTCGCACGTGCAGTAAAAATTATCAGTACTGTGGCGAAAACCTGGCAGAAGGAAAATCCCAGGCATGGAGCTGTCGGGGACGGCAAGATATTTGTGACCTACGTTGATGATGCGTACACGATCAGGACCGCCGATGTCCGTAAGACAGATTCAGGTCTTCCGGCAAAGACCGGAACTGCCCTATGAAGAAAATCATCGCTATTATCAGAAATGAGAAAGTGGAAGAAACCAAGTACGCCCTGAAGAATCTTGGCGTAAGCGGTTTGACGTTTTTGCATGTTACTGGGAGAGGCTCGAGCAAATCCTCGTTTCTGCGAGATAAAAAAAACCCTTATACCATCAAAGGTATACTCCAGAGACAAAACCCGGACACCTTGCTGACTGAAAAGGAGCAAGAGCTTGGTTTCCTGCCAAAAAGAATGCTCATCATCGTCGCAAATGATAATGACGTAATACCTATCATTGATACACTCATCACCACAAACCAGACGGGGCATCATGGAGATGGGAAAATCTTTGTTTGCCCTATGATCAGCGCAATCCGGGTCAGGAATGGAGAACAGGGCGATAGGGCATTGATATAACAGCCTGTTCCATATACAAAATTCCTTTTTTAGTGATGGTGCATGAGGTATGCGGCAAGGACAATCAATACCACCAATACCAGAAAACCGACAAAAACCAGAATCGTCCGCACCCAGATCTGGCGGGTGGTAAGGACACCGCCACTCACTGCAGCTTCGGGGTCCGAAGGGAACTGAGTAAGATCGAGGTCTGCGTAATTGTGCAGATCTTTCCGGAATGCGCTCGCCGACCGGTAACGTTCATCCGGGTCACGGCGTATGGCTTTCATTACCACGGCCTCTACTCCTGCTGGGATAGAGGGCTGAATCCTGCGAAGTGAAACCGGCACCCCCGTCAGGTGCTGGTTCATTACCGCAAGGACATTGTCTCCTTCAAAAGGCAGGGTTCCCGCAAGCATCTCATACACAATCATTCCGAGAGCATACACGTCAGTACGCACATCTCCCCGCTTTCCCTGAATCTGCTCAGGAGCCATATAATCCGGCGTTCCAAAGGCATTTGAAGCCCATCGCCACGTCACCCGGCGGGAACCTTCAAGCAGTGCACTCCCAAAATCGAGGATGTGAATCTTGTTATCCGGTCCGACAATGATATTCTCTGGTTTAAGATCCCGGTGACAGACGCCGTGAGAATGCAGGTAGTCGATGGCCTCGGCAAGCTGCTCAGCGAGTAAAAGTCCTTCTGGGAGGGGAAGGGGTGCTTTTTCGGTAATGTATTCACGAAGCGACGGACCTTCGATATATTCCATAACGAGGAAGACGGAGTCTGGCCCCTCAATAAAGCTGATTGTGCGAGGAATTGCCGGATGGTCAAGCTTCTGTCCGATAGCAACCTCCCGGCGGAACCGCTCGTAGGTTGCCTGATCGCCAAGCATGGATACATCAGGAAACTTAAGGATAACATGTGTGCCATCGGGGGAATGTGCCTTGTAGATCTGGCTAAACCCGCCTTGACCAAGTAATCCTATAATATTGTAACCACAGACCATATCCCCTGCCTTTAATGTCGCCGGCACACTACCCTCCCAAATACAATATCAGAATTTACCTTATAGTTTGAATCTCATTTCCATACTTCATCAGTCCGTACCTTTGCCATCAGATCAAGAGGCCAGACAAAGATCTTCCCGTCACCAAAATTCCCGGTCCTTCCAGCAGCCCGGATGATGGCAATGATAGGATCGACATCCTCATCGTTAACTGCCATCTGGATCATGATTTTGGGAAGGGTATCCACTTCTACCATGGCACCCCTGTATTCAAGGGTAATGCCTTTCTGTTCTCCCCTACCGGTAATTTCCATGATACTCATGGCGATGAAACCTTTCTCTTCGAGTGCTTTTTTTATGACATCCAGTTTCTCAGCCCGGATTATTGCCTGAACCATTTTCATAGTTTTTTCTCCTTTTTTATGTGAATTTTTTATTTTCTCGTTCTAACGCTCTGGTGATGTTTGGTTATAATATTATTTACTGGCGGATGTCGTTAACCTGACTCTGGTGGTTTCGTTATCCACCATTTCGGTTTCAAGGGTATAACCACGGTGCTCTGCTTCAACTTCTATCCATGGTGGAACATGGGTACAGGTGATATCAAGGATCAGGAACCCCCCTTTCTGAATAAATTGCTGGAGTACCTGTTTGCTTGAGATATCAGGACGTTTGCCCTGGACTTCTTTTATCGAAATGTAAAAGGTACCCGGGGTTTTTTCCAAAGGCACGGGTATCCTGGATCCTTCTCGTGTTTGTAACGAGGTTCTTTCTTTTGCCATTTCTCGTTCTTCATCTGCCCAAACCTGGTTGAGAAAATCCCCGGGTTTCCCAGAGATTTCCCAGATAGAACAGCGGGATTTTTCCAATTCAAAGTACGGTGCTCCGCTGGCTGATGTAGTAGCGATGATCCGGCAACTCCCCAGAAATCCCATGATATCTGCCATTTTTTCCCGCATTCCCTTCAGTCCACTGTCCGGGTCAAGGACAAGCGGCATCTCGCGATCTTTTTCCCAGGATCCTTCAGTGCGGGCAAATACAACTATCGTTCCCGGTTCGTTCAGCGAGGAACTCGAACCATTTTCTCCAAGAACCACAGCAATTTCGTCTGCCATCATCTACTCCAAAAACAAGACCATCCGCTCAGATGAGTAGGCGGTCCACTACTTTTCCTCTCTCTATATGTTCATCAAGGATTACGGGGACATCATCAGGAGTTACCGAGCCATACCAGACATTGTCCGGGTATACGACCACCACAGGCCCTTTCTCGCAAATACCGAAACAGCCGGTATTGGATAGATATACTTCTCCACCTAAGTCGCGTTCTTCAATCTCCTCCATGAATTTTGCCATGATGCTGACACCTTCCTTTGCGTGGCAGAATCCTTTTTGTTGCCCGTTTGCCCGGGAGCTTGTGCAGACAAAGATATGGTATTTGGGTTTTTGCATAATCAGATACCCTCCGTGTTACAATATTCTTCTTTTATTTTCTGGCGGTACGTTGCATACTTGGTTTCAAGAAGCGTGTTTGTAAAGCGATCAAGAAACGCTAGCGTGCCCCGGTAACCGGCAGACAGGATCCTCTGGCCACCAGTCCGGTCATGGATGGGAAAACCAATCCTCACTAAGGGGATGTCATGTCGTTCGGTAAGGGATTTTCCCCCGGAATGACCTATGGCAATGTTTGATCCTGTTTTCAACGCCGCTTCTTCTATTGCCGCAATGTCGGCTCCTTCAAGAATGACCGGGGGTTCATCAGCAGTTTCAATAAGGGGAGCAAGACATGTTGCAATCAGGCTGTTTGTTGTGCCACTTGCAATAACCACCGGGGCCGCACCATTCTCCGCACAGAGCGTGGCAAAAGCATACACCAGCTCAGGTTCCCCATAGATAACCGGTCTTCCTTCTGCGTTGAACTTATGGGAATCGGCCATACCATCGAGCAGCCAACCGCGTTCAAGTGTAAGTGCGTCAGGTACTGGTTGTCCACTGATTTTGGTGATTGCCTCGACAAAGAGGTCGGTATTTTTAAGGCCAATGGGCAAGGGCAGGTTGATGAGCGGAACTCCGAACTTCTCTTTAAGAAATAAACCCGGAGACAGGGAATTTGGGCAGGTAGAACCAAACTGGATAGTGACCGGAGATCCGGGCATTTCAGCTATCTCATTAACCGAAGTCCCGCCGGGCGCTATCTTTAAGTACCGTCCCTCATACGGGCGGTCAAGGGTCATCGAATAATCCGGGATAAGCGTATACGAAAGTCCCGCATAGTCAAGAATGCGTTTGATCTCCCTGATGTCGGCAGGGCTGATATGGGGGACGATAACGTTAATGCGCTGATGCGGCAGAGTAGGGCGGGCACAATATGCGATCACCCCCCGTGTCGCTGCCCAGAACCCCTCACTCTGTGATCCGCTATAACTGGGAGTGTTTATCGGGATGATAGAGATATGAGTAATCCCGTTTTCCTGCACATATGAAGAGACAATCCGTTCAAGATCCTCTCCCATTGTTTCGGAAAGACATGTTGTCAGGATCCCCAGCACCACCGGTTGATAGACCCGGATCACATTGTCCATCGCTTTCCTGAGATTAGCCTCACCGCCATAGATGGCCTGCTTCTCGTTCAATGATGAGGATGCAATATCGACCGGCTCATTGTAATGCTCGACATTTGCGAGGCGCATGTAGGTACTGCAGCCCTGCGATCCGTGGACAAGGACCATCGCATTTTCAATACCTTTGAAGACGGCAACAGCGCCAATCGGCATACACATATGGCACTGGTTTTCGCTGACCTGCCGGGACCGGGGGAGATCTGCAGATACTTGTCCGACCTGTGTACCCGTCATGAGTGCACATCCTCATAAGCCGGGGTGCGAATATGCTGCCACACCGGTGAACACGTTGTAACATAAACCTCCCGGGCAAAACGAACGGCACCATCAAACCCGGCAAGACCATCTTTCCTGTCGTGGTTGTGATCTACAAAACCAATACCAAGTTTGTACGCGAGCACACGCTCTTTAACACCGCCGACCATGACATCCACTTTCTTTTCGATCAGGAATTTTTCCAGTTCTGCCGGGTTTGCGTCATCAATAATGATGGTGCCTTCGGAAAGCAGCCGGCTCATGCTTTCGTACTCGTCTTGTTTGCCGGTCTGGGTACCGGAGAGCACAATCTCCATACCAAGGCCCCGGAGCTGGCGGATGATGGCAATCGCCTTGTATGCACCACCCACATAGATGGCAGCACGTTTCTCCCGAAGCTTACTACGGTATTTCTCAAGCATGGGACGGATCCGACCCATCTCCCGAGCAATCAGTATTTCTGCACGCTGAGAGATACTCTCATCAGCACAGAATGCTGCGATCTTTCGGAGACTTTCCGCCGTGTTCTCCGGCCCGAAGAAATTCACATCCATATAGGGCGTTCCAAAGGATTGTTCGAGACTTACAGCAACCCAGTGCATCGACCCGGTACATTGTACGAGGTTCAGGCACGCTGAAGGTGCACGTTTAAGTGCGGCGACATTTGAATCGCCCGTGAAAGCAACATTGATCTCAATGCCCATCTCCTTCAGGTAGCGTTCGACCAGCCATTTTTCACCGCCGAGGTTATATTCGCCGAGGAAATTGATCTTTTGTGTTTTTTCAATGGTCTCTCCCTCTTTTGGGCGGATAAGCCGGAGAAGGGCTTCTGCTGCTGCCCGATAACCGACAACCTTGTTCCCGGAAATAAAACCACTGGATTCGACCGGGATGACATCAATCCCATGACGGATGGAGGCCTGCTTGCAGACTGCAATGATATCGTCGCCGATCATGCCCGAAACGCATGTCGCATATACAAATACTGCCGGCGGATGGTATTTTCCCACCACCTCATCGATACAGGCCGTAAGTTTTTTTTCGCCGCCGAAAATGACATCTTTTTCTTTCATATCAGTGGAGAAGCTGTTGCGGTATAACTCGGAACCGCTCGAGAGACTCCCCCTGATGTCCATGGTATAGGTGGCGCAGCCAATAGGTCCGTGAACCAGGTGGACCGCATCGGTGACCGGGTTTAACACGACCCGGGCACCGCAGAACACGCAGGCTCTCTGGCTGACCGAACCGGCAAGACTGTCATCAGCACAGTGGATGCGTGCTCGGGTTTTGCCTGCCGTCAGGATAGAATCCTGTCGTTCAGCAATGCATGCGACTGCACTGGCCGGGAGCGTACATGAATCTTCCATAACATCTCCTCCTTTTCTTCCAAAAGGAATTCTTTTTCGTTCTTACAGTACCAGTTCGAAATCCTCGTCTAAAGCATCGCGATCACGACGTTCGAGGAGTGCATTACTGATCTGCTCGATCAGGCGAAGGCAGCCTCGGTAACCAACAACGGACATAAGCGGGTGGACGGCCCGGTCAAGAATGGGAAACCCGAACCTGACCAGCGGGATATCCTCTGCTCGGGAGATGTATTTCCCATACGTTGTACCGATCATGAGATCCACTTTTTCTTCCCGGATCCATTGGTGAAGGTCGAAGAGATCCCCGTCCGCCTTGACCCGGCTTTCCTGTATGCCTGCCTCTTCAAGCATTTTATTGAGGGTCGCTTCGAATTCCTTCCCGGGTGTACCGGTAAGCAGGTATTTGGGGATCAAACCCATCGAAAGCGCAAATTCAGTCATGGCAATGACGTGATCGGGATCGCCAAAGATAGCGACCGTCTTTCCCTGGTAATGGAAATGGGTGTCGATCAGCGTATCGATGACCTGACCACGTTCGAGAGTCAGGGCACCGGGAACTTCAACACCAAACCAGTCTTTTAACGCCATAATGAAATCATCGGTGGCTTTAAGACCAATGGGGAGTTTTAAGGGAATTCCGGTAACACCGCATTTTTCCTGGAGTATATCTGCAGCATCGTGTGAAGCAAATGCACCAAGAGCAAGCGTGACCTCCGAGTTTCCCGAATCCCGAATTTCGGCAACGGTTGCCCCACCTTCAGGATACATCTGGTACCTGCTGGTAAGGGGCGAGTCCAGGACACCGGATGTGTCCGGGAACATGATTAGTTTTATACCGAGGGACGAGACGATGCGCCGGATCTCCCGCATATCCCCGGGATTGACAAAACCCGGCAGGACGTTTGCCTGCTCTTTTTTGACCACTCCATCAGACTGTGCAAGATAGGAGACCATCGCTTTGCACATGTTTGAGAAACCCGTAATGTGCGAACCCGCGTAACTTGGCGTGTTAGCGTGGATAACCACTTTTCCTTCGGGAATCTCGGCCTGTTTGAGGATGTTTGGGATATCATCGCCGATTGTCTCCGAGAGACAGGTGGTATGGACAGCCATGACTTCGGGGTTGTAGATCGTAAAGACATTTTTTATGGAGGTCTTTAAGTTCGCTGCCCCGCCAAAGACCGATGCTCCTTCAGTAAAGGAGCTCGATGATGCAATCACCGGGTCACGGAAATGCCGGGTAAGATGCATGCGGTGATATGCACAGCAACCCTGCGAGCCATGACTATGCGGCAGGCATCCATGAATGCCAAGCGCCGCATACATTGCGCCGATCGGCTGGCAGGTCTTTGCCGGGTTGATCTTCCCGGTCGTGTGGCTCACTGTTTCTTCCGGTACACATTCAAGCATCGGACTCACTCCGTTTTTCTTTTTCTTTCTCCCATGGAGGGGTGATCAATTTCCATGCAGGGGTTGTCAGGGCTTTTGCGACATCACGGGCGAAGTTTATCGCACCGTTGTATCCTGCATAGGGGCCGCTGTAGTCATAGGCATGGAGCTGTTTTGAAGCCACGCCCATCTTGTGGACGATATACTTGTCCCTGACTCCCGAAAGGAAGAGGTCGGGTTTTGCGGTCTGTATCAGGACTTCGACCTCATGGTGGTTTGCATCATCGATGATAATCTGCCCGCTTTTCATGTTTGGGTAGATGCCTTCGTAATAATTGAGAGGGACTTCGGCGTTCAGTTCGTCGAACTTTTCCTTTGACATATTCAGGTGGACGTGCGCTTCCTTGTACATTTTTTCATCAGGGACGGGGTGAAGTTCTGGAATGTTCTTGCTATCAGCATCGGTCTTAATGGTGGGGATTACCTGTCTGCCTTCGTAATCGTCCCGATGAGCAAACTCATAACCAGCAATGATCATTTCCATACCAAGATCACGAAGGAGATACTGATAGTGGTGACTCCGTGAGCCGCCGACTATTGCAAATGCGGTCTTGCCCAGCAGTACCTTCCGGTACTGGTCGAGCGTAGGAGTAACCCGGGCTGTCTCCCGCTCAATAATTTCCTCGGTTTTCCTGACAAGTTCCTCGTCCCCGAAACATCGTGCGACCTGGCGTAGAGACTGGTTTGTTGCGTCAATACCGATGAAATTGACCTTCAGCCATGGTGTGCCGTACTTTGCTTCCATCATCTCAGCGATGTAATTAATCGATCTGTGGCACTGGACGAGATTTAAGTCCGCAAGGTGCAGGTTCTTTATGTCAAGGTAACTTGAATCCCCGGTAAGGACGCAATTAACGGTGTAGCCGATCTCCTTAAGGATCCGCTCAAGCTCCCAACCGTCGCCACCGATGTTGTATTCACCAAGGAGATTAATGACAAACCTACCAGGTTTTCGCTCGGTTCCTTTACCGACAATTTTTTCCATCACATTGTTGTTTGCAATGTGGTGGCCTGCCGACTGGCTGACCCCCTTGTAACCCTCGCAGTTATAGGCCAGCACCTGAATCCCGTGCCGCTCTTCTGCTGCTTTTGCAACCGCACCTAAATCGTCGCCGATAAGCCCCACCGGGCATGTTGCGCAGATATTTATTGCACGTGGATGAAACGCGGCAACAACCTCATCTATCATCCGTGCGAGTTTCTTCTCACCGCCAAAGACAATATCCGGCTCCTGCATATCGGTGGTGAAGCAGAGCTGGGAGTATATTTTGTCCTTGGAGGTCGTATCATCTGCCCTCGCCTTGTTCCGACGTGTGCCCCAGCTATAATATCCACAACCTACCGGGCCATGCGTGATAGTCACCATGTCTTTGATAGGACCGACAACCACACCTTTGCATCCAGCGTATGCACAACCGCGTTGTGATATGATGCCAGGAATAGTTCTCGTGTTCGCTTCGATTTGGGGACAACTTGCAGCCTCCTCATCCTTGATGATGAGGTGCTTCTTCCGGTTTTTCTTGACCATTTCCGGGTACGGCGTCATCATCTCGTCGATTGTACTTTCAGTGTCTGCCATAGCTGATGCCACCTCACCAAATCGCAGCCTCTCCCGATTCACCGGTTCGCACACGAACAGCGTCGAGAACAGGCAATACGAAGACCACGCCGTCTCCAATGCCGTATTCGGTTTTGTTAGCACGGGTTATTGCTTCCACAATACGGGGCACATCCTCATCGTGCGCAAGGATCGTGAAAAGCCTTCTGGGGAAGAACCTCGAACCATCGAGAAAACTCGTTACCAGTTTTTCGGTATCTTCAACCCCGCCAAAGTCATTGACACCCATCGATAGGAGCTTCTCTTTGCACTCTTCTATTTGCGTTGGATCCGTGACAAGCCTGCCTCGGCCGGATACTTTCACTGCGGTAAAACCAGCTACGCCCGCTGCGACGAGCGCTTTTTTTGTGGCGCTGGTTCTCCTCATCCGGATTACTGCCATAATCTCTTTCATAGCAGTCCTCCCTAGAGCTCTTGTATCCCTTTCGAGATGGTGTAGACCTCTTCGATGGGGGAAACAAAGATCTTACCATCGCCAAACGTCCCTTCATTGCCGGTCTTTGCAGTCTTCAGGATGGTTTTGATGACCTTGTCTTTATCCGCGTCCTGGATAGCGACAAGGATCAGGATCTTCGGGATCTCATCGTATACCATGCCACCGATTTTAATCCCTTTCTGTTTGCCCCGGCCCACAACATCCACCATCGTTGCTGCATTAAATCCCGCAGAAGAAAGTTCCTCAAGTACATCGTCTTTCTTCTCCGGCCGCACAATTGCACGTATCAGTAACATTACACACATCCGCCATTTTGTCAATCTGAAATGCAGTCTATCACACGTTACATGGCATCGAGGAATCCATGCTGCATCATGAGCTCTTCGAGACGTTCCTGTTTCATCGGTTTTGGTATTACAAACAACTTGTTCTCGTCAATGGCTTTCGCCAAGTTCCGGTATTCGTTTGCCTGGCCAGATGTCGGATCAAAATCGATAACTGTTTTCTTGTTGATCTCCGCTCTCTGGACGAGGTTATCACGAGGGACAAAGTAGATGAGCTGAGACCCGAGTTCTTTAGCGAAAGCCTCAAGCAGGGGGCGTTCGTTATCGACTTTCCGGCTGTTACAGATGATACCGCCGAGCCTGACCTTTCCATTCGTAGCATACTTCTGGATGCCTTTTGCGATGTTGTTTGCCGCGTACAATGCCATTAGTTCACCAGACGCGACGATATAGATCTCCTCAGCTTTTCCCTCACGAATCGGCATGGCGAATCCACCGCAGACGACATCACCTAGTACATCGTAGAAGACATAGTCAAGATCATCAGTATATGCCCCGAGCTGTTCGAGGAGGTTAATAGACGTGATGATACCACGGCCGGCACATCCAACACCCGGTTCTGGTCCTCCCGACTCCACACACCGGGTATTCCCAAACCCGGGTTTAAGGATAGCATCGAGCTCAATATCATCGCCTTCATCCCGCAATGTATCCAGAACTGTTTTCTGGCACAGACCATGCAAGAGAAGCCGGGTCGAATCAGCTTTAGGGTCGCATCCGACGACCATAACATGCTTTCCTGCCTCTGCCAGTGCCGCTACTGTATTCTGGGTAGTCGTGGATTTTCCTATACCGCCTTTTCCGTAAATTGCCACTTGTCGTTTCATTGAACGATACCTCCAATTCTTACGTTTATGAAATTTTACCGGGCCCTGATTGGTCTGGCCCTATAGTCCGGATTTCGTCGTTAGATTCCTGCAGATGATCACCGATCTTTGCATGTTTTGCTCGTGCAAGGGATATTGCAGGAAAATAAGGGTGCACGCTTCCCCTTTCCCCACAAGCTGTTTTATCCAACTCCCGGTTCGGGACTAGCTGCCGAAAGCACGTGTAATTGCGGTGGAGTTCGTGCTCTTAACTCGCCTCACACGTGTAAGCATCCGTCATTCCGCCCTAGAGTAGATCAACCGCTTCAAAATATCCGATGCAGTAACCGAGCATAATCGTGTTATTGTGCCCCTCGATTTCTGTTGGGGCTTCGCGAGCACCTTGTTTCCGAGAGAAGTTCTCGAATTAAGCAATGTGTCTGGCATCATTCCTCCATCCTACAAGATCATAATTGCATTACAAATATTTATATTTGATAGTAAGAACATTCCTTCCATCAAGATTAATAATGACAATACTCTTTAGAATTCCCCAACCACGATCAAAACAGCAAAAGAGATCATGAATCTTGAGAGATTAGAGATGATCACCTTGATTTTGATCGCCGAGTCAGTATTTTCTTGCCTTAAGAGATTCCCCAATCGTTCATTTCAGGATAGAAAACATCTTTTCTTTTTATCGTCAGCTTTTTTCCGGGTCATGTATGCTCAAAATGAAAATGAAAGATGCTCGAATTGAAATACTGGCAAAAATAACCGGGGTGAAATTGAACACCTAATGGATGTATATCTCTATCTCTCACGTTGAATAGATATATCCATGCAGGTCCTTATATGGACAGACAAAAATCGGGCTTTGGAAAAAACCCCTCTAAAAAGGTTGTACCGAGGTCCGAAAGAGTTACGGTACGGTGTCTCCTGACACTTTTATGCAAAATAAACGGTGGGAGTGCAATTGATTTTAACATGCAAGGAATTGCAGCGATTTTCGGAGTATAGGGGAATATATCGCCATATGATTCCCGGAGATTTTACGAAGTATGCGCGATTACAACCCTTATTTTAGCCTCAAATGAACCATACATCTACAGATTACGACGATACAACCAATATATTGCGTCGAAATGGAAAATTTTACCATTTTTTCCGTCGGTCATATTCCTGTTATCCGGGCGGTAAGGTTTTTTAGACGGCATTTGAAATGATATACCATGAAAGATGTGCTATTGATAGCAGATCTCCACGGTCAATTCGGTAAAATTGATTCTTTTCTGGAACTTAATCCAGAAGCTGTATTTATCGCCGGCGATATCACCAATATGGGTCCTGTGGACACAGTTGACGATGTCCTCTCCCGCATTGATGTACCCTGTTTTGCGGTACCGGGAAACTGTGACCCCAGAGAGATCCTCGATACGCTTGAACACTCAGACGCAGTCTGCCTCCACGGAGCCCAGATCAACTTGGGAACCATGACAATTGTTGGTGTTGGCGGTTCTAACCCCACCCCGTTCAATACGCCATTTGAGCTTACGGACAAGCAGATCGATGACGTACTCCACCAAGGAATGGCAAAGATGGAAAAGGCATTGCACAATGTCCTTATCTCTCATGCACCACCCTTTGAGACACTCGATCTTGTCAATGGCGAACATGTAGGAAGCCAAAGCATCCGACGCCATATAAAAGACTTTGATCTAGTCTGTTGTGCCCACATTCATGAGCAGCGTGGCGTCAAGGACGTTGACGGTGTTAAAATTGTAAACCCCGGTCCGGCAATGGACGGCTACTGTGCCATGCTCCATTTCGGCAACGAGGCCAAAGATATCAAAATTGAATTACTCACCGTGTAGCGAGGAGTAATTCAAGATAGGAGGCGAGGATAGGCTCGCCGGATATTCCCATCTCTTTTGCTAAAATCAAAATCTTCCCGGTTGCATCGTCTGTATTGTTTTCTGTCATTATCTCTATCTCGACAAAGGTTCCGAGACAATCTACGTGATCCAATGCAAATGAAGCATCTCCCAGTAGGTAATTCTCCCGCCACTTATTGACTTCTGCCGTTTTCTTAAACCCAAGTCGATCGAGGATCCGTTCGAAAACTTTTCCGGATTCTACAGCCGTATTAAGTTCTTCCCGGGCTTTAAGACCGCAATCCTGGATCTTCTTTCCTTTATAGGTAATAAGTGCAGGACCTTCCGTGTACCTTACCCGCAGGGCTTCATCAGTAGATCCAAAATCGCGGTGCGGCGCGTTATAATAAATATCATGCTCATGCTGCTTTCCTAAAAACTCCGCATGCCTGCTAATAAGGTGCTGCCGGACGGGATCGAGGGAATCTACCTTTACTTTAAGTTCTATTTCGAACATGGTCGTGCCACACTTTTATCTGTCATTGTTGCGATTTAATATAGTCAGGTGAAGTGATGACAATTAAAGACGGAGATTTTGTAAAACTCAGTTATACAGGAACCGCCAATGGTCTGGTTTTCGATACCACGGACGAAGAAGAAGCAAAGACTGCTGACATCCACAGCCCGGCTGCGATCTATGGTCCTGTCACCATCTGTGTTGGCCAGAAACATGTTATTACCGGCCTTGATGAGGAACTTGTTGGAAAGAAAGTCGGTACAGAAGCCGATGTAACCGTCCTGCCGGAGAAGGCTTTTGGCGAACGAGACTCCAAAAAAGTCCAGTCGTACCCAAAGAACAAGTTCAAGGACAAGCCGGTACGCGGCATGCGTATTAATGTTGAAGAGCATGGCGAAGGTGTGGTCGTTGATGTTATCGGCTCCCGGGTCATTGTCGATTTCAATGCCCCTCTTGCCGGCCAGACACTCACGTATCATTACAAGATCGAAGAGATTGTGTCGGACCCCCTGGAACAGTTAAAGGGTATTATCAGGCTCTATGCCGGCAAAGACATGGAAGTAACACTCGATAGTGGAAAAGCAACGGTGACCCTCCCCCCCGGCATCAACTATGACCGGCGCTGGCTTCTGTGGCGTGGACGTATCATCCATGAAGGTTTTGAGACCGTCGCTGACATCTCTGATATCACCCTGGTTGAAACCTATAAGAGACCGGAAAAGAAGGAAGAATAACTCGATTTTTTTCCAAATCATATTTTCAGATGGTCATTAATTTCCTTTTTCTTGAAAATGAGAGGCGATTAAACCGATTCTCCAATTGAGAATATCAACCCATTTTATACCTGAGCAGTGCCGCGATACCCCCAAGGGCTTCCAGCCGTTCTCCGGGTTCAAATGCCGTCGACAATACGACAATTTTTGCCTGCATTTTTTCTGCGTTCTCAATCAGATGTACTACGGATTGGTCACGGAGTAAAGAGTCAGCAAGCAGGATTTCATCAACGGCGCCGTACTCAATGGCGATCTCAACCTGTTTTTTCCCATAGGCTACCGCTCCTTCCCGGGAAATACGGAGGAGCACATCGTCCATCAGTTTTACTTCACGGGAAAGCTGAAGATCGCCGATAAGTTTCTCAAGAGTCCCTGTACCTATAACATCCTGTACCGCACCACGACCAATTCTCCGTGTTTCGACAATAATTGCCCGTCCTGCAGGGACACTGTTTTTATTTTTAGCATATCTGACAAAATCTTCTTTTATAAAACCGGGCCCGGCAATAACGAGAGGCCCCGAGATATCAGCGATAATTTTGAGAACGGCATCAAAGAAACCGGATCTCGTCTCAGTCTCCCCCCCTTTGCCGCTTCCGGCAGTGAGCGTAATAACACTTTCCGGACCGTATTGCCGGAGCCGGAAGAGTTCTGCTTCCCCTTCTTCAAGCGTCAGGATATAGATTATACCGTAGACTGAGGACTTCACGGCCCGCTCAATCCGTTCAAGATCGACTGGTCTCCAATGCCGAATAACAGATATCTCATAGCCGGTCTCGACATTGATCTTGTGGTATGCACCCGCATCGACGCCATGTTCAATAAGCCCGGTTATCCTGAGCCGGACCCCATGCTCGGAGAACTCCACTTTTTCCGCTCGTATGCCAAGCCTGACCGGTCGTTTCTCGACCTTTTCGGGACGGATTTTGTCAGTTGCAGACTCCACACTCCGGAAGGTAGTGGCAAATACCAGGTCCCCGGGAGCAATAAGGTGCTGGAGGTGCCAGAGGTCGTCGATACTTTCCGGCAGAAGCCTGATTTCACCGGTATTATCCTTCAGCTCACCGAATTCTGCTTTCATGGCACACCAGAAATATCTGAACCTCCGGGAGGGACAAAGGCAGCAACTGAGTCGGTATTGAGTATGCTCTTGAGCAGTTTTTCCTCATCGGGGGATACATTCTGCCGGAGAACACGCAACACTTTCTTTGTCACATCGTTTGGTTCGAACTGGCCGGGTTTTAACTCGGCAAAAATCTTGGTCCGCGAATGAATAACAGAAGACGGTCCCCCGATGACGGCCGCTTGGGGTTCTAGGATTAATCCAATGCCGATAGAGAGAGGTACATCACGATAATAGGTACGTTCACCCCGGACAATAAATGAACCGCGGGAAATAAATTCACCGGATTCTGGGGTCTTACTTACCTGGTTTGGCTGTGCACTAAATACATCGGCAGAAAAATGTCCACTCCGCCACGCTCCTGAATAAGACGCTGCAAACTGCGCCACTTCATCCATTCGTTCAGTTTTACCCTTAACGATCACGACACTCGCGCCATGTATATCGGCGTGGACAAAAAGATCACCCCCGGCCATGTATTTTTTAACCAGTTCCTCATTCTGCGACGCGTCCCGGCCACCCAGCACAACAACATTGTCACTGGTCATAAACCACCGGAACCGGTGGTACCAGAGTTTTTTCATAGGAATGATATCGCGACGTATCGTTTTTTTCTTGGATTTCACCGTTTTCATTGCCCGCAGTGCGCCTTCTTTCTTCTTCTTGAATTTTTTAATAATATCGTAATACCGTCCTGCATTTTGTTCGATACCTTCATGAACGAAAATTTTCACTTTTTTTCCGATATCGACTTCTACCGCAGCTTCATCCGGATAAAAAGTCACGATCCGTTTAGCATCGGCAGAACTAGTATCACAGAGATGGTGTTCGATTTCCTGCCAGGAAAGGCGTTTGCTTGCGGTATCAAGGGAGGATATGAGATGTACTACAAACTGATAATTTTCATAGATTGCGGCCACAATTTCTTCGGTCTTTTTGATTTTATCATCAAATTTTTTTATCGCTGATTCCTGGTACTTCCGAATTTTTTCTTCGTCGGAAAATTTGGGTTTTGATGCTACCCGGACTTTTTCCGCCTTTGTCATCGGGTAGAATGCTTCAAGAGCTTCCGAAAAACCAGAGAACCGGTTTGTTTCGTTTGACAGGCTTGCAGATTCAGGATTAAGGATTACCGGTTCACAGCTGGTAGCAGATAGAATCGGGTGGACGTGATGCTTGACGTTATCAAAAAGCGTAGTAAGGGCAGTAAACAGTAATCTAGGATCTGCTTTTAAAGCAGGGATTGCTTTATCGATACCGGCAGTACGGCACACATATTCCGCATACGTGCCACCGAGCATGCCTGATATGGCAAGGGCACGTACGAGATCCCGGTCGTCTCCGACAAGGGTTGCTGCAAGGTTTTCGAGCGACCCGGTGGGATCAGTCTCGCTTATTGCATACATGGCGTCAGGGACTATATCCCGGTCTTTAAACCGGTGATGGCGGAGGGGTTTTATAATCCGGTATGATTCGTCGGTAAGAATAACGTTACCTTCATCAAAAAGCTCAATAATGAGCCGGTAGGTGAGCGTTCCTTTCCCTATATCGAAAATGAGAATCCGTTCAAGACCGTGCTGCCGGATTGCAAGTACCTTTCCACCGGAGAGATATTTCCGCAGGAACATGGCAAACTGGGGAGGATTTTTCGGTGGCGTCGGGAAATTTTTTACTAAGTGTACTCTCCTTCCCGCCTCTATGAGCAGCTGAAACTTCGCATGCTCTTCGCCATTTAAGCGGATACCGACAGTTCTGGTCTCGAACTGGTAGATTTTGTCTATCCAGAGAGGCAGCTTGCCGCAGAGTTCGTACGTCACCGCCCGAACATCTATCCCGCTCATACCCTGTGCAGTTGCCATGGAGTGTACTAAGGTACATATGGCTTGCGCACTAAAAAATAAGACTACTGGGTGAATCAGGATGAGCGAAGATGTCCACGAAGAAGAACAACCCGTTCTTTCCAGAAAAATGAAGTCCAAACTGGAAAAGCAGGCTGATCATATAGTCCGCATAAAAAAGACACTGGTGGCCTGTATTGCGGGTATCTTTGTAGGTATCCTGTCTTATTACCTGCAGATCAGTGTAAAAAACGATATCGGCCTTCTTGCGTTCATGTTGATGCTTGCAGGGGTTGTGCTCCAAAGGCATATCTTTGTCCTTATGCGCATTGACAGTGCAAAACTGGGTGCAAAAGACTGGTTTTACCAAGGATTCATGACGTTTGCGTTCTGGGTTATGACATGGACAATCCTGCTTTCGGCTATGGTGCCGGTGGCCGGGTTCACCTCAAATGTTAGTTCCGGTTCGGTTCCTCTTGCGGTTAATTTCGTCGACACCAGCACCAACACACCGACTTCCTGGAACTGGAGTCTGGGTGACGGTTCGTATGCTACGGTACAGGCCCCGGTAAAGACATACATGTCTGCCGGAAATTTCACCGTGAACCTCACGACAGCAAATGCGTATGGAAACAATACCATAACGAAGACCGATTATATCACCGTCTATCCGGTTGTCCCATCCTGATTTTAGCTCTTTCTGATCCCCATGAGAATAGCCATTGTCCATAAGGATCGCTGCCATGCGAAGAAATGCGGAACCGAATGTATCATCTACTGTCCCCGGGTACGAACCGGAGATGAGACAATAATAATCGGCGAAGACGGTAAAGCGGTTATTTCGGAAGAACTCTGTGTTGGTTGTGGCATTTGTATCAAGAAATGTCCCTTTGATGCCCTTGATATTGTCAGTCTTCCAGAAGAACTCGAACACCCGACCCATCGGTACGGGAAAAATGGTTTTGCACTCTACGGTCTTCCTATACCCGTTTCGGGAAAAGTTACCGGCATTCTTGGTGCAAATGGTATCGGGAAAAGTACTGCGGTTAAAATCCTCTCCGGGCAACTCCGCCCGAACCTGGGGAATTTCGATACTGAGACGGCGTGGGAAGAGATCCTGAAACGCTATGCCGGGACTGAGCTCTTCGATTACCTTCAGACCGTTTCAAAAAAGAGCAAAAAGATCGCCGTAAAGCCCCAGTATATTGATTTTATTCCGAAACTGTATTCCGGAACGATCAGGGATCTCCTTAAAAAAACCGATGAGCGAGGCAGACTTGACGAGCTTGTGCCTGCTTTAAAACTTGATGCAATCATCGATCATGAAATTGGAACGCTCAGTGGCGGAGAACTTCAGCGGGTAGCAATCACAGCATGTCTTGCAAGAAACGCTGATCTCTATTTCCTTGACGAGATTACGCCTTTTCTTGATATTTACCAGCGTATTTCAGCGGCCAAACTGATCCGTGAACTGGCAACGGAACACCCGGTTGTCATAGTCGAACACGACCTTGCCATCCTCGACATGCTTGCCGATACCGTTCATATCGGGTACGGCAAACCGGCAGTTTTCGGTGTCATCACCCGGCCAAAAGGCGTCCGGGTCGGCATTAACCAGTATCTTGAAGGATATCTGGCTGAAGAGAATGTGCGGTTCAGGGATACCCAAGTCGTCTTTGAAAAACGGGCACACGATAAAGGCTCAAAACGGGAGGATCTGGTCGAAGTTCCCCCGCTTACGAAGAACTACGAAACGTTCAAGCTCACCATCTCCGGGGGAACTATAAAGGCCGGGGAAGTGCTCGGGGTGATAGGTGCAAACGGCATGGGTAAGAGTACCTTTGCCAAGTTGCTTGCCGGCGTGGAAAAACCTGATTCCGGCACTATGGACACGACGCTTAAGATCTCATATAAACCGCAGTACATCAAAGCCGAGACTTCGGATTCTGTTGAAATGTTCCTGCGTCATTGCACAAGCAAATTTGACAGTTCTTATTACCAGCACGAAATTCTTGAACCGCTCTCGCTTCAGGCTATTCTCCAGTCTCCGGTAGATTCCCTGAGTGGGGGTGAACTCCAGCGGGTAGCGATCGCCGCATGTCTCTCACGGGATGCAGATCTCTATATCCTCGATGAACCCAGTGCGCATCTTGATGTTGAACAACGGGTGAAGGTAACCCGGCTTATCAAGCACCATGCAGAAGGAAAGAAGGTTGCCATTCTCGTTATCGATCACGATATTTACCTTATCGATATGATCAGCGAACGGATCCTTGTTTTTGAAGGCGAACCCGGTGTTAAAGGCACTGCTGCCGGCCCCTTTGCCATGCGTGAGGGTATGAACCGGTTTTTAAAAGCACTGGATGTTACGTTCCGCAGGGACCAGACCGGCCGGCCCCGGATTAACAAGCCTGAATCTTTCCTTGATCGGGAACAAAAAAGTCGCGGCGAATATTATTACTATGCCGCAGATGACGAATGAGCCTGAATCGAGTCTCTTATCAGATCTACTGTCTTTTTTCAATGAGAGGGATGGAGGATCGATATAAACCCGGAAAAGAAATTAACGATAGTATCAAGAATTGACGGTTCCGCAGGTTGCGTATTGTCTTGAGTCGGCGCGGTTTGTGTGATATTTACCGGTTCTGGCGTTGGTGTAGTTGTTGGGGTCATGATCTCAATGGGAATGAGCGGGGCCGAAGATACATCGCCAGTATAGTACCCGATATTATCTAATGTGGAAAACCAGAGTCGGTTTTTGGCGTCAAAAAACACTTTTCTGACGCTGGCGGAGTTGGTTCCGAATCCTTCGAATAATCCCAAATGCCGGGTAACCACTCCATTATCCCAGACATAAATGCCATTGTCTGTAGCCACATACAGGTTCCCCCCGGATCCCTTGGCTACGTCATTGATGTTGGATATCCCTCCGGAAAAATCCTCGCCGGAAACTATCGGTGTAAATCCGGTTGTAGCATCATAATGCACAACTTCTGTCGCATTGAAGAAGTAGACGCCACCAAACGGATCCTTTCGCACATGATCGAGCTTGCCGTAGGGTGCGTTTTTATCCTCAATCTCATTAAAAAAATATGTGCCATTGGACTGATTTATCTGCCAAAGACCTTCCTGATCGGTTGCTATAAGGAGCGTATTGGTGGCACTATCTGGCGCTACACTATCAGCCACAAAAAAGCCCGGTCCATTTGGTGAGAACGGCTCATACCATGTCCAAGTGCCATTAGTAAACCGGCTGAGTCCTGCATTACCGGTCGCAACCCACATATCATTATTCCAGCGCTGAAGAGCCAGGATCTGGAGGCTTTTTAACAGCTCCTGATTATTGACGGTCTGGAAATTGTTTCCGTCATAGATCTGGATCCCTCCTGCGTAGCCAATCCAAAGGTTGCCAGCATTATCATACGCAAGAGCTGTGACAAAATTGTCCAAAAGCCCGTTCGAAAGGTTATTGCGGTCGATATGCATCGTACTCCAGCGGTCGGTATAGGTCGAAAGTCCAAGCGGGGAAGCAATAAGGACCTGGCCATCAGGACCGTTAATGATTGCATTTATCTGTGCTGACGGAATAGAATCCGAAGCGGGACGAAAAAGGATGACTGCTGACTGCTGATCGAGAGTCGTATTGGCTCCGGCAACAACGGATATACAACAAATAACAACCAGAAAAGAAATACCAAGTCTATATTTCGTGTGCAGCTCCATCAGCACTCCTGACAGTAACTTTTCCGCCTTCTTCTGGAAAAAAAGAAACCGTCCTGCCGGATTTTCCGCCGACTTCCTCTCCGCTGATCCGGATGTGCTGCTCAGCGAGAGCGGAACGGACTTTCTCGGCGTTCCTCTCGCCAATATTGAGGTTGTTGCCAAAATATTCAAACATACAAGCACCCCCAGCCATTTTTGCGACCAGCGATGATCGCTTGGATCCCCGCTCAGTCAACTTGGTGAGGAGGAGAGGGATTGCGCTGTCTGCATATTTTCCCGGACGATCAGTCCGCCCGGAGCTTTCGGGCAGCATGATATGCACCATTGCACCTATGTGAAGATCCCGATCATAGATTGTCAGACCGATACAAGACCCCAGACCAATCGTCATCATGGGGGAGGTTCCCACGTGGTACTCACCAATGCCGATCATTACCTGACTTTTGTTCGGGGGAGCGGTTTCAGTCATTACGGATCCGGGATTTTTAACTGGATTTCATCAGGTTTTCTAGGCGTTCGACAAACGTTTTGAGCATGGTTACTTCAGGCATCATGATGATATCGCTGTCGATCTTATGCTCTTCGCAGACAAGTTCGGTGGAAAACAGCATAACTTCATCAATTTCCTCCTGCATTTGTGCAATAAGGGATTGCATAGCAGCATGTGCCATATCAATAATAAGAGTCGGGGGAGAGGGAAGCATGACAAATCCAAGGAGTTCAGCAGTGGCATCAAGAAACGCTGACGCCATAATATTGCCGATCTCTATGAGAGCGCTTTCGTCCATCTCGTTAAGCGGTCGATTCTGATCTGTCAGCCCAAGCATGGTGTTAGTCATGCGGACCGCCGATTTCCGAGAGATGTATACGATAATGTATCCCCCGTGAGGAAATTCACCCTGTAGCTCAAAGATCACCAGAGCAGCCGGTTCTTCCCCGATATAATCAGCGAGCTTCGCCACATCTACTACCTTGATTTTAGGTACGCTCATCTCGACCGTACTTGACAGCATCTGGGAAAGCGTCGTAGCGGCATGTGCTGCGCCTATGTTTCCCAGTTCCTGCATCGCATCAATCTGAACTGATGATAGTTTCATGGTTATTCATTCCTCCAAGGTATTCACATCAAGAACCGGCACAACATCACCATCTCCGAGAATAGTGACTCCGCTGATCCCTTTAGTGGTTCCTATAAAACTGCTCAACGGCTTTACAACAACTTCCTGTTTGCCTTCAACTGCATCGACGGGGACACAACATTTTCGCTTCTGGTATTGAACGACAATGAGGATCTCGCAGCGATCTGAACCCCCTACCATGTCATTGAGCCAGAGGATCTGGAGCACTTCATCCCGGATCAGGGTCACATCACCTTTCCCGATACGGTGCATGGCATCCTTTTTAAAATTTGCAACTTCGACAATGCTACTGATAGGTATTGCCAGGCGCTTATTATTGATCCGGACTATCATCACGTCAACAATAGCCATGGTTGGCGGAAGGAGAAGCTCAAAGACGCTTCCCTTACCTGATGTCGTCTCAACTTTTATGGTGCCTTTAAGTGATTCAATAGACCGCCTGACAACATCAAGACCCACACCTCTTCCCGATATATCCGTGATAGTGTCAGCTGTGGAAAATCCCGGCTGGAAAAGGAGATCAATTGCCTCATCAGTATTGAGTGTTGCAGCAGCTTCCAGTGTTATAAGCCCTTTTTCCACGGCCTTCTTTTTGACCTTCTCTACATTGATACCGGCACCATCATCGGTAAGTTGGATAATGACATTATCCCGGTCCCGGCGTGCACTCAGTCTGACAAGCCCTTTGCCGGGTTTTCCTGCCTTTTTCCGTGTCTCCGGGTCCTCGATACCATGGTTTACTGCATTTCTGATCAGGTGGAGCAGCGGATCGTTGAGTCCGTCCATGACACTCCGGTCAAGTTCGGTCTCGCCTCCTTCCATGATAAACTCCACTTCCTTGTGATCGTACTGGGCTACATCACGAACGACACGGGGCAGGCGGTTGAAGATATGGGAGAGAGGAATCATGCGGATGGTCATCATCAGGTTCTGGAGTTCAGAGACTGATCGTTCCACCATGCTGATGGCCTCATCCATCTCTTTTATTTTTCTCTCTTCAGCAATCTGTTTGAGTCGGCCCCGGTTAATAACCAGATCTTCGACAAGATTCATAATATGGTCAAGCTGGTTGATATCTACCCGGAGGTTTTTTATTTCCCGATTCTTATCCGCTGCCGGGGTCTGCTTCCGATCAGGCTCTGCCGGTTTCTTTCCGGGAGAGGCTTCTGCCGGCACAACAGGCGTTTCTTCTATTGGCTGGATCTCGACGGTGGCTATTTCACTCCCCTGAGCTGCGGTTCTGAGTGCTTCTTCCCCGGCATCGCTGGAAATGGTGAGATGTGCTGTACCGTCGAACTTCCCCTCATCGATCTCTTCTTTCGAAGGCTGTAATGACCGTATCGTACCAAGTGCTTCCAGGTTCTGGATGGCGATCATTGCCCGCACATCCTTCATCATGCAATCCGGGGAAACCACGATGGTCATACTATATTCCACACCAGCTCCTCGTCCAGCATCCTCTTCCGGTGCGATTTCAGGTTCACATAATTCTGTCTCGATCCGGGCACTCTCCCGGGATTTGTCTGCCCCACCGGTAGCACCCTGCTGTTGCAACCAGATGCGAAGGGCCTGTACCTGATTGTCGGGGTTTTTGGAGGATGAGTCCCCGCCGGCCTCGATGTCATCAAGCATCTCTTCGATCAGATCGGTGCAGGAAAACAGGACATTGCCCAAATCTTCAGACATCTCAGCACTACCGCTGCGGATAAGCTGCAGTGCGTCCTCCATCGTGTGACAGAGACGTTCCATATCGGCAAAGCCCATTGATGCAGACGCACCTTTGAGGGTATGGATAGACCGAAAGATTTCGTCAATAGCATTTTGGTCAGTTCCTTTCTCCAGCACCAGAAGATTGTTGACAAGGTTTTCGTGATTTTCACGGGACTCGGCAACAAACAGCGACCGGTACTGCTCAAACTCAGACATGGGACTCCTCCGCCATCTTATTCACGATCCTCTCAATAGCCTCAGGGATCTTTGCAAGAGGAAGAACCTTATCCACTGCATTATGTTGGATCGCAGATCGTGCCATGCCATAGACGAGGCAGTCTTTCTCATCGCAGATAATATTTGTCCCCCCGGCCTCTTTGATCGCTGCAGCGCCGACACCAGCGTCATTTCCCATGCCACTCAAAATAACGGCAACGATATTTTTCCCAAAGACCTGTGCTGCGGATTCAAAGGTTTTATCTACAGCAGGCCGGACCCCATGGACTGGCGGGGCACTTGAGTGGATAATTCTCCCCGTCCTTTTTCCTCCAACAGTCAGCGCTGCACCAATCATGGTATGGACACCGGCCTTTGAAATTAATACGGAACCGGGTCTAAGAAGATCGCCGTTTTCAGTCTCTTTTACCGGCATATGGGCAAGCCGGTTAAACCGTGCAGCAAGGGGTGCGGTAAAACCGACAGGCATGTGCTGGGTAATCACCACGCTAGCGGGAAGATCTGCCGGCAGTTTAGCGAGGATAGCATCGAGCATGGGCGGGCCGCCGGCTGATGACCCGATCAGTACCACACGCTCGACGTTCTCGTCTGATTCTTTGACGACCGGATGTTTTTTGCGAGCCGACGGAGGGGTATTTATGACGTGATGTATCGTTGCAACAAGTTCTTCGGCAATAAGCCTGAGCTGGGGGACATCCTTTGGTTTGAGCATGAAATCATCAGCGCCAAGCCTTATTGCTTCTGTAGTCATCTCTGCCCCCTCTGACGTCAGCGAACTCAGCATAATGGTTTTAGGCTGCCACGCTGCATTCCTCAGCTCACGCAGCACCTCAAGTCCGTTCATCCGGGGCATCTCGATATCCAGTGTAACGAGATCAGGCTTAAGGGTCCTGATCTTTTCCAGTGCATCAACACCGTTTGTGGCCGTTCCCACTATCTCAAGTGAACGATCCTTCTGCAGCATATCCCGGATGACGGTCCGCATAAATACGGAGTCATCGACGATGAGAACCTTTGCCATGGCCGTCAGGATGCAAGCACGTTTTTAACTTCTTCAAGAACCTTGGGAGCCTGGAACGGTTTAACAATATACCCTTTAGCGCCGCTTTTTATGGCCAGCTTGACCATTTGTTCCTGTCCGACTGCAGTGCACATAATGACACGGGCAGCAGGATCAAATTCCTTGATGGCTTTCAGTGCTTCGATCCCGTTCACCTTAGGCATGACTACATCCATGGTGACAAGATCCGGTTTGAGTTCCTTGTATTTAGCTATCGCTTCTTCCCCATTTGCGGCTTCTCCTGCAATTGCATGGCCTCCCGAGAAGAGGATATTTTTGAGAAGGGTTCTCATGAAAAGCGTATCGTCCACGATTAGAATAGTTCCCATGGAGTATCAGACAGAGTATTTGAGTGCATACCTATAAAACAGTAGTGGAGGAAGACACGGCGTTAATTTGAGTTTGTTTGCGTTTTTGTCGCATCAGAAATATATCTGACCCCCTTTGTGGTCAGCTGGACTTCACGCCTTATGATTACTACCTCAGCAATACCCAGTTTTATAATCCGATCATAGATTTCATCGAGCTGTTTATGAGGGAGATTGAGCATGTTCTCTATTGCGTGCGAATCCATCCCGGAATATACCAACATCGCTACCTGCTGACCGATGGCATCCAATTCGTTACCTTTCATGTCCATGCCCTTTGTGGCATCCTTAAGGTAATTAGAAAGGACCTGAAGTGTAGAGAGTGGACAAAGGACGAGACTTGAGACAACTTCCCCGGATTCAACATGATCTATTCTGACAACATCGGTCTGTTTTCCCTGAACATCCCGTTGGGTCAATTCAATTGCCGCCACATCTTTTAAAGGTATACAGATCTGTTTTGATGCACTTACAAACCAGATACCAGTCTTTACGACAACAATGCTACCTTTCTCCCACTGTGCATTTTTAGCGAGCACACCTCCCCGGATAGCAGGGGACATAAAATATGCCATAAGACGATAAGCGTTACAACCGGCGAGGATAAGACGTTTTAATACAATGAGGACTTTTTCGACACTTGCGAGTCTTATAACAGTGTCCGGGGTTCCCTTTACCGCAATAATGAGAATACTCTTTTTCTCCTCAAGGTCAAAAACCGATTTAAAAATAACTTCTTTGTTAGCCGGTGCGGGAAACGTGATCCTGTCTTCACCGATTGAAGCTTGGACAACAACCCATTTTCCTTCATGTTCGATTTTTACAGGGACATCTGTCATGAGAAACACACATAATGATTTGTTAGGTATGAGGCTGTTCCAGGATTACAAAATTTTTGGTTCATTGGGTTTTACTTCTTTCCCTTAACCGGCATGACGGGTCTCATCTTTGCACCGCTGTTTATTGCAGTGTTGAACTGCTCAGAGATCTCTGAAAGTTCCTTTTCAATATCTGTTGCCGGTGCCTTAAAATCTTTTAATTCCCGGAGCAGGCTGACATTTTGCTCTTTTTTAACGGATTTAACGTCAGATGCAAGCGAACTGAGCATATCCTCGTCAGTGCCCGGGGCGTTGCCCGATGCAAAAGAAGAGATATCAGATTGATCATCGGCCTCAACAGATCCTGCAGGGGTTATTGGTGTGGCAGGGACGAGATCCCCCGATCCCGGGGCAGGTCCGGATGCCTGAGGCAGGGGTTGAGGAGATTTCTCTTCCAGCATACCACTGTCATCACCAAGATCGATCTCGTCAAGGTTTATGTTATCGAGATCGCTGATACTCCCTCCGAGAATCTCCCCTCCTTCAAGGTTGGGGAGTTCTTCAGAGTTTTCCCCTGCATGTGCTGCAAGAATTGCATTTGCATCGTCTGCAGAATCATCAGGAAGGGGTGGCATTTCCAAGTCCGGCAAAGATATCCCGGAATCAGGTTCGGGTAATTCAGTCGGGGAATCCGGTGACAATGCAGATAATTCAGGTTCATCCAGTCCGTCCAGTAGTCCTGCCCCAAGTTCTTCCCCGGAAAGTGACAGGAACGGGTCATTCTCCATCCCGTCCTCTCCTGGCTGTGCTCCACCGGAAGCACTTCTGCTTGCCGCTGGTATAGTTCCAGCACTTTCGAGAGCTGAACTTTTGCTGACTTTTTCTGTTATGGTATGTTCAAGAAGTTTGTCGATGTCCTCGACTTTTTTCCGGGGTTTTTTGCGATCGGTAAGAATTTTTCCCAGGGATCCGACAGATGATACCAGTAGCGAGAGATGGGCGCGGATACCCCCGGATTTTTCCAAGGATTTATCTGGGGCACTCTTTTGAGATCGTTTCTTATCGATTTCTTTTTTTGCAGGAGAATTCTTTTCCGGTGTTTGTCCGGATTCTGGTTTCCCCAAAACAGGTTGCTTTCTTATTCGGGAAATGTTCAGATTCGAAAAGATATTTTTTATATCAGATGTCGTAATTGCACCAAGCAGGAACAAGAGGAGAAAACCGATCACTACGATCAGGAGCAGCATGTAGATTACCGGGATATCTACTAATATCATTGCGGAACCGATGCCTACAATAGAAACAAAAAGGACGAGTCTGCGAATACTATCTTTCATATTATCCACACTCCCGGTTAAGTCCCGGCACCCATGTTCGTCAGCGCCGCAGGATTGAAAAAAAGACCAACCACGATCGGCGCGACCAGAAGAATAAGTCCGGTCAATGTGCAGAATATTGCCGCGTAGAAATAATACATGTATCGATCCCCTCCACCTACGATACGTGCGGCAATGATGTTGGATGCAGTGATAATAATGAGCGTGATAACAACATAGGTCTGCATCGCTGCAGCCGGGAAATTGGAGAAAAGGTTCAACCCGCCGCTGAATACACTTCCTACAGAGACACCGCCACCTCCCATACCCCCGGATGCTGCGGATGCATTTGCCATCTGGGCCATCATGGATGAAACAGATTGGGTAAGCGTAAGAAGAATCTGGTATAATGCGACAAAAAGGCCTGTCATAGCGATATGCATCGGCACGAGAAGGACAATGAAGCCTCGTGCAAGCATATCTTTCTTTTCTCGTAGCAGGGTCTGTTCAAGCATCGAAGATCCTACGACAGTTCCAATGGGTTCCGGTGGTCCCCCAAGCGATACGGTGTCTCGGTAAATGTTGAGATACTTATAGATGAGGTTGCTTCCGGCTTCCCCAATAAACTTGTCCCAGCACTGTTTTTCATCAAGTCCAAGATTAAGCTTTGAATATACTGAATTTACCAGCGGTTCAAGTGCGGTAAGCGATTTCCTATCGATGCTTCCCAGCGCATATATGGCAGTCGTTCCCTGGCCACCCATCACTGCACCAAAACTCCGTATAAAAACGGAAAAATCGTTGTCCCTCAGGGTAATGTTGTGATCGTCAATAAAACCAACAATACCGAGTGGTGCCATCAAAAGACCTATAAGAATAAAGATAAGGCTTGCAGCTATGCCAAGGATCGCAAGAATTACAACAATAGCTATGGTTACAGGTACAATAATTCTCTCCATAGCATGGATAGTCGCCTGCTCTTTGGAGGTACGTTCAGTAAGGCCATGACTTTTGGGATCATCCGGAACCGATGTATACATAAGAGCAATGCCAAATACGGATATAGCGAGGATAACAGAGTACGACATATCAAATGTCGTCTGGATAGAAGTAGGGGAATAGATCACGACCGACATCATTATGATGACTGCTATGACAGTCCCCGAAAGGAGCATGGCAACATATGCATCTCCCCATTTCTGCAGCATGGACATTCCCTGCTCCATCTGGTTCCGGTAGACACTCCGGACTGTCGCGAGTTCGTTAGTCAGGAAATCTTCATCTGGAACCCCGGAATCGATTGAGTTTGAATACCGGTTCAGCATGCTCCTGAGGATTTCGTTCTGTGTCCTTTCAGCAACTATGGACAAGCTCTCTGCATAGCTATAGTTCCATTTTTTAACAAACGTGTCAACTTTTGCGATGTATTTTGCCGAAATGTATTCTTGTCGGTTTGCTGCAAAGGAAAAAATCTCGGGACGAGTGGCATTGGCAATCGCAAGCGATGCCATATACGTTGTCATGAACAGAAGATCTGCCCCCATCTTCTTGTTCTCCTGAATGCCGGCAACTTTATCTCTTACTCCTTCGATTAAAGAGGCAAAAGGAATGGGGCGGGCAGATGGAGTCTTGGAAGTATCCGGGGGGGTAGTCTCATCAGGCATATTATGAACCGATGGTAAGGAGACCCTGTTTTTTGATCTTCGTCATCATATGGAAGAGATCCCAGAATTTTACATAGCCCGCCTTATGCAGGCGTTCAAGAATCTTTGCACGTTTCTCAACTTCCAGATATATCTCGGCCTTCCTGCTGTCCGGTATACCAAGCATGGTAGCAATTTTGTTTTCAAGAAGGAACGAACTGCCTTTTCCCGTCCAGACAAACGTATCTGACACCGGTTCCCAGGTAAACATTTGAACAAAGGTGAACCCGCCTGTCTCTGCGTTATATCCCACGAGTTCGTTGCAGCTGATCATCCTGCGCACAGTCTGGCCATCAGGTCGTTTGACTGCGCTCTGGATAATTACCAGATTGAGGTTGTCTACATATGTTTTAGGGATATTAATAGGATCACCGCAAAGTCGCTGGATAAGTTTTTCAACGGATGCTGCGTGGAAAGTGCTCATTACCGGGTGACCGGTTTGCATAGCCCCAAAGGCAACGCTTCCCTCGACTCCGCGGATCTCACCGACAAGGATCTGGTTGGGCCTCTGACGAAGTGCGGCCTTGAGAAGATCAAACATGGTGACTTCTCCTCCGGCCCCACCACCTTCACCGCCACCTTTTGCAAGAGCTACCTCCCGTATCCAGTTCCGGTGGGGAACGTTCAGCTCAGGAGTGTCTTCTATAGTGACAATTTTGTTTTCCGGGGGAATGAATGTAGTAATCGCATTCAAGAGCGTAGTCTTGCCGCTTGCCGTTTCACCACTGACAAATAATGACATGCCGTATTCGACACAAATCCAGAGATAAGCAGCTGCCATGTAATCAATACCATTACTCTCAACAATATTGAGGATCGAAAGCGGCACCTCATTGACCTTTCGTATGGTAAAGTTACTGCCGTGTTTACTGATCTGGGTACCATAGACAATGTTGATACGGGAACCGTCCGGGAGCGTTGCATCGACGATAGGGCTCCTATAGGTAATTGGTCTTTTTATCCGTTCTGCCACTTTGACTACGAACTCGTCCAGTTCACTGGATACCTTGAACTCAATAACTGATTTCAATCCCTTGAATATCTTGTGTTCGATAAAGATCGGTCCGACGCCGTCACAGGAAATATCTTCAATATAAGGATCAGAAAGGAACGGTTTGAGGACCCCCATATCGATTTTATCCCGGACAAGGAGGTACTCGATTGCCTGGTACTCATAATTGGTAAGGATAACTTTTCCATCCGGAGTTAGAGGAAGGTTCTTGCTTTTTTTATCACCCTTCATCTTGCTTTGGGCTGTGAAATCGGTGTTGAGGAATTTCGTCAGTTTGGATGCTGCTCCCTGCTGTTTCTCGGATGTTCCAATGAGGGTTGCAATATCCATGCCGGGAGGCTTGACTACTGCCACTGAAGCAAGCATTTTTTTTATGACTTCTGTCCTTTCTTTGTCCGTAGTAGGATCGGTTTCGAGGCCATCAATAAGATCAATAAGTTTGGACTCAATGGCGGGGAGGATGTCACTTACACTGTGCAGAAACGAGGGTTCTATAGGAATGTAGAAGTTCCTGACGTCATCCGGGTCCGGAAGGATATGGACAAAAGTAGTGTCATTCACCGGATAAATGATGTTGGGGTTCTTCATCGAGCGGACATCTTTTTTTAATTCTGATAAAAAGAGGGGAATCCCATAAGTATTAACCGGAAATGTATGAAGGTATTCGAGAAGATGCGGGCTGTTCTGGACATATTCCTTTGCATTCGCCGGCAGCATCTTAAATAACGCGTCTGATTCGAGATCTGCGTAAAGATCGACGTTGACATCGACCGGTTCGGGTTTGAAGGGGAGATTAACTGCAACTGACAAGTTGCTCATATCAGATCCTCGCAAAACTCATCGGTATAACTTTCATCCCATATCCCGGATGTACTTCAAAACTAACAAGGTTTCCCGTTGTTTTTCGTGCACCGCGGACTTTGACCACTTCCATAACCATGACATACTTATCCCCGACAAGGGCTTTTTTCATATTCAGGTGAGCGTCGCATATAGACCGAATTCTGACCAGCGTGTCTTCTTCAAATGCATAGGTATGGAGCGTAACAAGAACAGTCTTGCCATGATCCACGAGAGATTTACAGTTAGTAAAGAAGGTGAGGATGGTGTCCGTTTCAGCGTATTCGGTGAAAAGCGTAAGCGAATCTATGATAGCGACCTCTGATGGGCTGTTTTTAATGTAGGTAACCAATCGCTGCAGGATCCCCTCCATCTCTTCTTTTTTCCATTCAAATCCCACAACGTGGAGGGGAAAGACTTTGAGATATCCCCACGCAAAATAATCGGATATATCAAGGCTCATCGATTCCATCTGTTTAATAAAACTCTTGCTGGTATTTTCTGTAGAAAACAAATCTACGGACATACCCTGTTTCATGGCACCCCAGACAATCTGTTGGGTAAGAACACTTTTACCGGTGTCGTTTTCCCCTTCGATAAGAGTCAGGGACCCCACTGGAAGACCATCGGCGATCTTCTTATCCAGTTCATTATTCCCGGTAGAGATGATCTGGCGGTCCTCGCCTCCCATAAGATCAGAAAGCTCAATTGCCATGGTCTTTTTCCTCACAAGAGAAATGCTGATGCATAAACCCCATTTCCTGTAGTAACCTGGAACCAAGCGGGGGATGAACCCGTTGTCATAACTTCAATTATGTAGGAGTTCCCGGGGTCAAGTTCCAGTTGGTGAATGACATCATGGCCCTGGTTAATAATTGTCCATGTTCCGGGATTCCCAACGGTGCTGCTGCTGTAAGGATAGAGATTGTAAGTATTGGAACCGCTGTCATATACAATAACATCCATATGAGTGAAGTCAGAAATTACCTCGTTTCCGGTATTACTAATCGTGCAATTAAAATCCGAAGTATCGATCATTGTCGCATTGCTTATGGTAAAATCGGTCTTTAACTGTTGTTCTTGCAGAAGTGTTGCAGATTTCTGGGCGCTTGATACAATCTGAGCTGTTGAAAGAACACTACCCACCAAAAGGTAAGCTACGATCACCAGAAGTATTACTCCTACTGCCGCCCCGATAAGATCTGCAACAGCCATCCCTCTTCACCTTTTTAGGGAGTGGTACTCACCATAAACTGGTCAGATATCGAGTTTCCATTGGGCAGGCTAAACTGGAAATACACTGGATCTGCTGTTTGTATCGTTGATGTGTGTGCATCGATCTCCAAAGTTTCGCCCGGATCCCAGAAATTATTGTCATTAAGATCGTATAACACATATGACCACTGTCCGTTGCTGAGAGTACCCGTTTGGGATAAACTCAAAAGGTTGAAATTTCCTGCATCACCGCAGATGACATTCGATCGCTGGATATCAGCAAGAGCGACACGCTCACTTCCAGTATTTTTTATCCAGACACGGGCGTACTGGCTTTGATTGGCAACATCTAGAATGATCTGCATATTAGTCCGCAGCTGAACATCAGCAGTATGTCCGGCAGATGAAAATGTTCCAGTCATCTGGTAGAAAACCGGAAATATTGCACTGATAAGTACACCAGCAGCGATTACTGCAGTAATCAGGAACATGGCAGTAGTGAATGTATCGGCGGACATCTATTAGATCCTATCCGGCAGGTTCATCCACTCTTCATCTTTTCTTGCTGGTCTCACAGATTCCCGTTCATTCTCCGGTAATTCGCGTACCCCGGACTTTTCTTTTGCCGGCATTATCTGCTGGCGCTGTTCCATCATGACCTCAATCATATCCCGGTCAAGCGAGGCATCATTAGGCGATAGAATACGGTTGAGGGCATAGAGTTCGGATACAAACTCATCCGGCCCTACCTCGTGTTCATCACCGAGGTTTGCCGGCATAAGGCGGGAGATCTCTTTGATCTCGTCACATGATTCACGTGAGATATATCCCATAATCCGGTACGACTCAAGAATAATATCCAAGCGGTCATGCCCGAACTTTCGAATAGCCGCATTTGTCCATTTGAAAAGTTTGTATACTTTCTGGAGCCGTAGTTTTTCATTGGCAAGGGCATTCGGACTGCCCTTATTTCCATTGTTGAGGAGCTGGGTCTTCATGAGGGAGATCATCTGCTCATCCGGAACAGGTATACGTCTCTCCTCATTAACCTGCAAGGGAACAGTTACCGGTTTTTCTACCACTGATTCGACCTTTTTTATTACCGTCTCTCTGTCATCCGTATCCTGCTTGGCTTTTTCAGCATCCAAGGAAGATTCACGGGCCTCTAATGCAGCCTCTTTTGCATCAAGCGCTGCCTTTTGCGCTGCATTGGCAGAAGAAACCATTGCGTCATTTCCGGCGGTCCCTCCGGAGGTTGTCAGGGTGAACGGATTCTCCATCTCATTCATCCGTTCCCTGATATCCATTAACAGGCGTTTTATGGAGGTTTTGATAAGATCGACTTCCCGTTCGAGGTTCTGGAGCTTGACCTCGGGATCATCCTCAGAAGCCGCTGTAATGATATGGTCGACCTGTGCCTGATTTACCGCCATAGCAATTAATGATTATCCTGTTTTTCGTTAATATACTTTCCCCCGGAGCGCGGAGGATTACAGGCATTTTTTCTGTTTTGGAAGGGCAGAAACCGCTTTTTTGTAAATTCAATTAAAAAAAAGGGATTTAATAAATTGGCTGAACTGCGGTCAGGCCACCGGGGATCGTCCTCTGTACTGGGAGGACAGCTCCAACAGATGGTTGGAAGTTAATCGAGAAGATTGTGTTGGGCGTTGCTGATGTTGGCAATCCCACCATAACAACCATTTGTGCATTGTTGTCGAGTATATCTCCTGTAGTTACATTATTGATTTTCTCTCCAATGCACCAATAATTCGAATTTAAGGTGCCGCCACTTGCCTTAGGACAGGTTCCACCATCGGTACCTATGCCTCCAAAGGTCATATTTGGAACATGGCCTTGGTTAGAATCAGTGTACGATACTACCATTGATGACAAATCGATAGGTGTTCCGCCAGCTGTTAATGCAATGGTTGCATTAACATAGTCGAGTTGGTTCGCTGTCGAGTCTTTAATACCATAGACATTCCCAACCAATTGCAGACTTGAGCTTGCCTGGCTGACACCGGTATGAACGGTTGACTGTGCAGTTTGTGAAGTGAAGAAGCCAGCACCGAGTACCACGTATGAGAATACTGCGGCAACGACAACAAATGCAATGAGTACAATTGCCGCCTCGAGGCCGGTGAATGCATTTTCTGAATAAAGATTTCTCATTTTTTTCACCCTCCTTTAGTATACCTCATACCATGTATTTGCAACCATTCCGGCAGGAAGCGTCCTTGCAATCGGAAGTGCCGCGCCAACTGGTGGGTTGACCTGAACAATAAATGCCGTATTTACACCCAAATCTGATGAGCTGAAATCGGGTTCGGGTGAAATCGATACAAGAACCATTTCACGGGGATTCAGCAATCCGGCATGAGCCGTTTGACCGAGATCTATGGGAGTGTTCTGTTGAACCCACGACAAGTTGGTTTGGTTGTTTGTATATGTTTCAACTTTCGTTGCAGTGGAAACTGTATACGTAACCTTACTCATATCAACCGCCGCACCTCCGGCTGCAAGCTGGAGATAGAAAGTAATATTTTGAACGCCAGTCCCAGAACTATCAGCTTCTACACTAACGGGCCCTGATGGTTCAACTGCTGAGGTTGCCTCACTAACACCAGTATGGACAGTCTGCTGTGCCTTCTGCGTCGTGAAGAACCCGGCGCCGAGCACTACATATGAGAACACCGCCGCTACGACAACGAATGCGATAAGCACAATCGCTGCCTCGAGGCCGGTGAACCCTTCATCTTTACGTTTAAACGAACTCATGAATTCACCATCGTGAATTTAGTAGACACTAGACGGTACCAGCGTCTCTACTGTGTTAAAAGGCATTAATTGTATAAATAACTTTGCTAAAAATCAGAATCCTTTTGGGCATTTTTTTTAAAAAATTTTATGCACATAGCCTTGAATGGGGTAGAATTGTATAAAAAAGATTGCCCTTTAAAGATTTTTTAGGCATCATTAAAGTATGTCAAAAACGCCACCTCTTTTTATTTACCAAACAATACAATAGAAAAACGTAGTACCCATGGATAAAAAAGATATTACCTATATCGTAGCGGCGTTCTGTTTCATCCTTGTTATTGCATTCGTTATTAAACCGCTGGCCACCGGCCAGCCGGTTAACACCGGTCTTTCCTTCACAACACCGACACCAGTTCCTCCCTCTACCACCCCCCTTGTAATCTATGCAACTATCAAAACGCTTCCCCCTACAACCCCCCCCACACCAGTACCGACTTGGAACGGAAAGGCCCAGATCCTCAATTTTGTCAATCCGAATACGTATCAGATCTCTAATAACCAGTCTCTGCCTCAAGGTACACAAATCAATTCAACCCAGCCGGATAACCGGCGAACTGTTTATGCCACTATATCAGGACAAAACAGCGGGACGACCCAGATTATTAACATCCCGTTCCCCTACTGGGAATTATCGTATACCATCGATCCTGTTCCTACATCTGAAGCGCCAGCGAGTTCTTTTGCGATTACCCCAACTAATGGAAATAGTTATTCTGCCAGCGGAATCCAGGGATCATTTTCAACCACAAAACCGCAATTTTCGATTCAGGTCATGGATGCAACCGATCCTAACAGGATCGTGCGAACTATTACACCACCCGGAGGGATTGATCTTAATCTTTGGGAAGGTATTGCTGAAGAGACTCCCGCAGTAACCATAACAACCCCTATAAAATATCAGGAAATATCGCCAACTCCGACCCCATCTTCAACAGATCCTCGCCCATGGCTTGAAAAATTCTACGAAGGGGAAAGAGGGTATTATTTTGTCATCAATTCGCAGAATATTAACTCCTATACGATTAAGATACTTATTCCTACGCGATATGTTGGGCAGTATTGACAGCAATATAATACTAAATGACCGGAAATATGATAATCGAGACTTAATCGGCCAATTCTGAAATACCCGTAAAAAGATTCGAAAACCTAATCGTGACTAATTGACGAAATATTCTTAAAAAGCCCGATACGATCAGCTTATAAAAATAATATTTTTAACTACAGAGTACAATCAGTCGAGTTTCCGCTTACCCATAGACTCGATATACATGATCTCTTTTCCAACTTCAATCGTACCTTTCTTTTCTTCCGGAATGGTAATTTCAAAATTGGAATAGTCTTTCATATCCATAAGCTGCGCCATGTTACCGGCAATAGAAATAACCTGCCCGCTTTTTCGTTCGACGACAGGTACATAGGCTTTTGCAGATACCGGCTGGACAATAGACCGTTTTACACCATCAAAAATGCCGACTGCATCAATACGTGCTTTGGCTGCCCCGTGTTTTCCGGGCTTTGAAGTGGCCAGACCGACTACCTTGCACGGTTCATCTTCCACGACAATATAGCGCCCTTCTTTTATTTTTCCGATTTCTGTTTGTTCTTTCATTATGTTTCACAACCTAAAACGTATCCATATCTTAAACGCAGAAGTAATTTATCTTTATTGCCGTACATAAATACAACGGTTACCGCATTTAGGGGTTTTGATGTGATGAATTTCCTTTCTGCCTGCAATGAGATGGCTGATCTCGTCCAAGAGAATATCAAGCCATTTGTAGGATCCCCCGCTGGCGGAGAGATCATCCGGATGGGCGCGGATCATACACCGACCGAGAAGATAGATCAGATCGCAGAAGAGTGTGTGATTAACTATATCCGGGAACATGAGCTATGCTCAGTCCTTCTTAGCGAGGAAGCCGGCAAGTTGTCGATAGATGGCGGAAAAGGGACCATTTTCCTCGATCCGGTGGACGGGACGTACAATGCTGTTAACGGCATTCCATTTTATGCGCTATCCTTAGCATGGGCAACGAATGGCGTTGTCCAGAAGGCATTTGTGCGGGACCTGGCATCGGGTGAAACATTTACCGCGATCCGGGGGAAATCTGCCCGGTGCAACAAAAAATCCATCCATGTTTCCCCGACCGTCCGGCTGGACAAATGCGCAATGAGCATCTACGGCAGGAAATTTGATCCGACCCGGATGATGCAGCTCGGCCATAAGATACGGCGGTGGCGCCTTCTTGGCGCTTCCGCGCTTGAACTCTGCTATGTCGGTGCCGGGAGAATTGACGGTTTTGTCGATCTCCGTGGGACCCTTCGGGTAACTGATGCTGCAGCAGGTATGCTTATCTGCACAGAAGCTGGCGGATCTGTGACCGATATAAACGGGAATAGTCTCATCTTTCCTGAAGAAGTGACCGTTGGAAGATGCATTATTGCCACAAACGGCATATTGCACCACAAGGTGATTGAGTACTTGAGGTAATATTCCATGAAGTGCTTCCTTGTCTCTCGTATTGATCTCCCGGAATCTCTTGAATGCACCCGGAAAATTAAGGCCGCACTAGAGCGAGAAGGACATGTTGCCATTCTTGAAGCTGATACAGCAGGCTGTCTTGGCGGATCAGGGCTTCCCTGCAGCAAGGCTAAAGCGGATATTGTGCTGGTCATCGGAGGGGATGGTACGATCCTCCGAACAGTTCAACGGTTACCTCATCAGATACCCATCATCGGAATCAATAATGGAGAGGTGGGTTTCCTCGCGGACCTTGAGCCAGGAGAGGCCAGTAATTTTATAAAATCGCTGGCATCAGGAATTGCCATTGAAGAACGCATGCGTCTTACCCTCCTGCAGGATGACATATCCCTTGGTGATGCTTTAAACGAGGCACTTATTGTCACCACACGTCCTGCAAAAATGCTGCGATTCTCGATCCTTATCGACGGTGTACTCTCGGAACAATTCCGTTCCGATGGCCTGCTGGTCAGTACACCCACCGGGTCAACTGCATATGCGATGAGTGCTGGAGGTCCTATCGTAGATCCTAGGATCCAGGGTTTTCTCCTTGTCCCGCTCGCCCCTTACCTGCTCTCATCCCGACCCCATCTGATAAGCAGCAACCGCAGGCTTGAAATACGATTGGAATCCTCGAAGCCGGCAAACCTGGTTATGGATGGACAAAAGACCATAGAACTGGGAAACGCGGCATCTCTTGTCGTACAAAGAGCAAACCATCCGGCGCTCTTTGTCGATGTACACCGTAATTTCTTTGAAAAAGTGACCAATAAGCTCCGGAGGCTTTAGACACCATATATCACGCACAAGTCGCTCTATGCACGTCGCTTCAAACTGGATCGGGTGTAATATCCGTATTTTGAATCCTAGTAACCCAAACTATATTCCCTGATCAATGGATCTTTTTAGAATTCTGCTATCACTTCATTATAACTTACGTTTTATAGGGAAATTTCGATACAATTTAATAGAACACTAAAGAAAGTAATTTCTAACTCCCTGTCCGATTCCGAACTCATGTGGATTGCGGGGATATTTCTTACTAAGGAGAGGTATACATGAAGTTTACATATATGAGTATTGTAGCAGTCATGTTTGTCGTGATTGCTGTCGCTGTAGCAGGTTGCACCAGCACGAGCCCGTCAACATCAAATGCTGCCCAGGCTAGCGGGGCACCATCAAGCGGAACGACATCCTCAGGTGCCGCTTCGTCATCGACTCCCCAGGTAGGTTCAACGGCGGCCGCCTCGTCCATCTTCAGTACGAGTTATAACTGGATGGAATACCAGACTTCGGGTACCTATAACGGAAAGCAGGAGACAATGGACATGAAATACCAGCGATCCACGGGTACCTACCAGGGGTCACCGGCTGTTCATGTAGAAGTGACCATGACGTCCTCTTCAAATGGTGGAATAAATGGCGTGATAGATTATTACTGGGATACTGCGATGGACAAACTGCTGGGAGGCACGATGACTATGACAGTCAATGGCAGAACAATGACCATATCCATACCAGCTGAGGAACTAACGCAGGCGCAAGCGACCAATTTCCACACGGGAACCCTTACATTTGCCGGCGTTGAGCCGGTAACCGTCCCGGCAGGAACATATCCTATTGCCAGTAAATATACCGAAACAACGAACGGAGTGGATGTTACTTTCTGGTCAGCTCCCGGGGTCCCTGTCCCGGTGAAGATGGCCTCTAGTTCATCGAGCGGTTCATCTACAAGTGAACTCGTAGGTTACGGATAAACACCATTTATTCTATTTTTTTAACCAACCAGAGGGATTTCTCCGGTAATGTAGAGAACATGATAATTACAGTTTAAAAGAAGTGAAATCCACAAGCTTTTCTTGCTACGCGGCTCTATGCTTGTTACCAAGGTGGTATGTGTGCAGGTTTCGATGAAGCTTGAGATGAAGGATTCACCCGGACAGCTTGTTGCAGCCCTTAAACCAATCTCTGACGTTGGCGGGAATATTATTGCCGTTATCCACCAACGGGATCCTGAATCTGATAACCATACCTTAAATGTCCAGATCGTTCTTGCGCTTCCTGAAGGACGGCTAGATAACCTCGTAACCCTCTTAAAAGAGCAGGGTGTCAATATCCAGAGGATAGGAAAAGAACGCCTCCTTTACAAGCGGACGATCATCCTGATCGGCCACCTTATGCACACAGACCTGTCCGATACGGTAGACCAGATCGATTCCACCGGTTTTGCCGAGGTTTGTGAAATCTCAATGAGTATGCCGGCAATTAACGAACGCTCAACATCCAGGGTTACCATCAAAGCGACCAACCGGGCAGATATGGACGCAGCCATTATTATCCTGCGACGTGTTGCAGATCAGAAATCACTCCTCTTGATCGAGCCGCTGGAGGAAATCGCATGAAGGCGGCACTGATAGGTCTTGGGTCAGTGGGCCGTGGCGTCGCAGAAATGATACAAAAGAAAAATCCCGGGATTATCGTCACAGGAATTGCAGACTCAAAGAGCGGATTAATCTGCAACGATGGCATCGACATTGCAGCAGTACTCGAAAACAAACGTGCAAAAGGTATCTGCGGCGATCAGGGGATTACGGCGACAGATGTAATAAAAAAAGCTGATTATGATGTCCTTATTGAAGTAACGCCGACAAATGCACTTACCGGAGAACCCGCACTTGGGTATATTCTGGCTGCACTTGAAAGAAAAAAACATGTTGTCACCTCAAACAAAGGCCCGATTGCCCTTGCGTATCACACATTGTCTGCCCTTGCAAAAAAGAACGGTGTTGCTCTCCGGTACGAGGCCACTGTCGGCGGGGCAATCCCCATTATGCATGCAATCGAAGACGGCCTTTCAGGAAACGAGATCCTGGCCATTTACGGTGTTCTCAATGGGACCTGCAATTATATCCTCACCCGGATGGCCGCTGAAGGGCTCACGTATGAACAGGCGCTTATGGAAGCACGGGAACTGGGATATGCCGAAGCCGATCCAACATACGATGTCAAGGGCATAGATGCAGCAATAAAACTGGTGATCCTGGTAAACACCATCTGGGGAAATGAGATCAAATTGTCCGATGTCGACATGACCGGGATCGATCTGCTGACACCGGATGCATTGCGCCTTGCCGAAGAAGGAGACTGTACTATCAGGTTAATTGCCGAGGCAATCCCCAGAAAAAAGATCCTGCGGGTTTCACCCCGTATGATCGAAAAAGGACATCCGCTTGTTGTTGAAGGCACATTAAATGCACTTACCCTTGAAACCGATATGGCAAAGGAGATAACTCTGATAGGAAAAGGTGCAGGGTCAATCGAGACTGCAAGTGCCATCATCGGCGATATCCTGTATATCCGTAACCACTATGGCAAGCGTGCTTGAACACCGGCGGGAATACCTGCGCCTGATGCGCCAGTTTACCTTGGATGCAGGGTTTTTCACGGTGACCGATATCCAGAAAGCAGCGGGCATCCCAAGAAGCACAGCCCAGGATTGGATCATAAGGCTTGTCCGGGAAGGATGCGTTCTTGTTAAAAAAGAGAAATCGGGAAGAACCGCCGCCCGGTATGCTGCCATTTCTGCCATCCCCCAAAGTACCTGTCGGCGGATCTTTACTACCACGGATGGTGAGAAAGTTGAGATCTTCCATGACTGCATGAGCGGGGCCTGTGCAGCTTTCTGCGGGCACCACCATACCCGTGCCGGTGGTGTAGTGACAGCGGTAAATAGAGATGGGACACTCCTGCGGGAACGTGCAAGGATTGGCGATAATCCGGTTTCCATCGGACTTCCACCTTATTCGGCAGTAGGTATCTCCGGTATCCGATATACCGACGATCATATCGTGCAGCGGATCCGCTGCATTGGCGGCCCGGCGTATTCACTTACGGATATGATGTCGCGGGCAGAAGGGATTGTCCGGGTTGAGCTCAGTCAGACCGGAGGAATAGTCGAAGGTAACGTCTGGACCCAGGCACTCACTCACTTAACCATTGGTGTTGACGACACTGATTCAAAAGAAGGAGGGGCGACATTTGCCCTTGCCCTTGCGCTGCTGACACATATTTCGGCAGGAAGAACCGTGTTACCGATCAGCCACCATGTCGTAATGCTCAACGATAAAATAATAAACAAAACTGCCGGTAATTCAGCAAGTTATATTGAAGTGGCTGTTCAGCCGTCCCGTATCGAACGGGTGATGGCAAAAAGCCGTGATTTTGTCGAAAACGAGGCACTCTCTCCTGAATGGGGACTTGCATTTCTCACGGGGATGACGATACCTCAAAACCTGCGTGAGTACGGCAGAAAGGTTCGGGAAGAGGTGGTTGACCGGGCCACCGCTGAAGAGGCCGCACAAAAATCTGGAGCTGTCCTTTCCGGAGGGAATGGTGTTATCGGGGCGCTGGGGGCCGTTGCTCTCGCATGGCTGCCCCATGAAATCCAGCTGGACCCGGCACGAAAATTCTTTTAAAAAAGAAAAGACCTGTTTTTCGTCTATCCAAGAAATGCCCCGGCCACCATACGACATAGCCAGTTGCTTTTAGGTAGAGCTGCAGGTGTTTCCCGGATGATTCTCTCTCTTATTTCCAGGTCCAGTTCGCGAGTCCAATCCCTTATGATTACTTCATCCAGTTCGAGATGAAACTGGAGCCCGATTGCCGTTTTGTACACGAATGCCTGGTTTTTTACGACATCCCCGGTGCACAACAAGGTGGCACCTGACGGAAGATCAAATGTTTCGCCGTGGAGCTGGAATACCCGAAATGTTTTCGGGAATCCGGCTGTAAAACCGGTTGAGCCGGGGACGCGTTTGAGCCTGCACCAGCCGGTTTCCCGCCGGAACGGGTAGACCCGGGCGCCAAACGCAGACGCAATCAGCTGGGCTCCCAGACAGATGCCAAGAACCGGCCGGCTATGTCCCACAGCATCCCGGATTAATGCTTTTTCTTCTTTGAGATAGGGCAGATCCTTTTCATCGTTGACACTCATCGGCCCACCCATAAACAAAAAGTGGGTTGCCTTATTTTTCGGAATTTCTCCGGTTTCGTAGAGCCTGATGTATTCGTAGGGTATTTGACGTTCCGTAAAAATCGTTTCAAAATAACCGGCCGGTTCTGATTCGGTATGCTGGAATATGGCAACCTTCATAGTCTTCACTGAGATGTATGCAAAGAAAAATTTTAGGAAAATGAGGATTAAAAAAGGGAGGGGTATCCCCCTTGCAAAACTATGCATCCGGTGTTTTCGATATTGCCCGAAAGGTTATCGCCCGTGGGCACCCCCGCCACCAAATCCGCCACCGCCACCGAAGCCTCCTCCACCAAAGCCACCGCCACCAAATCCGCCGCCATAACCTCCGCCACGGGGCATCGGCGTGAACATTAAAATCGGGATAAATGCATAGCTCATGCCTACTGCTCCTACAGGGATACCTGTTTCAGCGATCCGGATATTGAGTGATTTCATCGCTGCTTCAACTTTTTCACCGACACCAAGGGCCGTACCATACACCAGCCAGTCTCCCCACATGGAAAGATCAGATGGCGAATATTTTTGTATCATCGCCATATCTGAAAGGAAATGAGTGAAAGAATCCCATTCGAGTTTTTCTTTATAATGATCGCCAGTCCAGTGACCAAAAAGGGCAGGTGGCGTTGAAAATGCGAGAAATGCCTGGATCGAAACAATACCCCAGAGCACAACGGCAGGATAAAGAATTGAAGACTGCATTGGTGCCACAAGCGCGATCATAAACGTCACCCCAAAAAGGACAATGCCGGTAAAAAGCAGCGGCAGGATGTTATCCCTGCCATCCACAACATATTTGAAAGGAAGGGACGCATCTGCCCTTGAAGTGACGTCAGATAACAGCCGCTGGAATCGTAAAGCCTTTCCTTCAGCCTCATGCCCTGACCGTGCATGTGCCGCTAATTCACTGATCTTTGCAGTGTCAAGGACACCATTTTCGGCGACCTGGTCTATAAAAGCAAGTACCCGCAGTTCATACGGATCGGTTGTTGTTGCCGAAAGTTTCCGGATCTCAATATTTTTTCCCTCTCCTTTTTCAGAAATATCGATAATTTTTTTCCGGTGCATATCCAGAAGGGTGGCATAATATCCATCCTTGTCAAATTCCATTGCGTCACCCTTGAAAAGGAGGTTGACCTGCCACGGTTTCATTGACGGATCCGGGACAGTGCTGAGGTACGCCGGAACAACAAATGGTTTCTCACGCCCGTACTGCCAGTAGATGACAAGAAGGATAAAGGGCGTGAGGATCACTGCCGTCATTCCCAGATATTCTAGGAACCACGCGATATAGTAAGGCAGGTCGAACCAGAAGCTCCCTGACGCAGTACTGCTGGCAAGACCCTGCACGTTATTCCTGAACCCGGGGATCTGCGAAAGTCCACCGGGGGTAGTAAGAAGCTCTACTGCGACATTTTCATCCGGGGCAGCACTCCCGGTAAACGTATACGTGTCCCGCGTCTTTTCTGTTGTGAGACTGGGAGGATACGCGTATACCTGCGTGACATTGGAAGCAGGGATGGTGATCTGGACTGACTGATAGGGAACATGGCCCGGGCTTGCCAGAAGGAGGTTTAAGTGATCGTTAACTGAGTCGTATTCCACGGGCGGATAGATCGTATAGGTATACCCGACAGTGTACGTTCCCGCTGTAAAATATTCCGGGTTGTAGATGCCGACTTCATCAGTATCTGCGAGGTACCCCACCTGATCGGCTACAGAAGACTCAAGACCGGGAGTCGCAATCAAGACCTTCCCGGCATCATCTTTTGCGTACCCTATTGTCCCGGCCGGGGCGTCAATGCTATCAAGCTCGATGGACGACTGAGTGGCAGAGGAAAATGTCAGGGGCACTCCCCAGCTCCGGTAGAGCATCCGGTATTCACCGGATGTCCCGACATTATAGGTGTATGTTTCGTGGAGCGTTCCGTTTGAGTAAAGCATCGCGTCGTACGAACTTGCAACAAGATCTCCCTGGAGCAGAGGCGGAATAGTGAGCACGGCCACAAGGCCGATTATACCAATGACAAGTGTGACGATGACAAGGACGGCAATCTGTTTTATTTCGCTCATAGTCGTTTTCCTTTAGAACTCGATCTTCGGGGAGGTTGTTATCACTTCTTCGAATTGAAGATATTCAATCTTAGGTATTCCGGTAACGTATCCAATAGAACGCGAAGGGATTACACCCAAAAAGGGTTCCTCAGTATACTGATAATCGCCCCACTACATAAGAGATAGGTTCTGTCAAGTCTGCGGGAGGTGAGAAATCTTTTTCAACGAAGTATTTGCCATAACTCCCAAAAACTTGAAAGAACCATGCTGGATCAAAAAAATACAATGATGAATGCGAGGCAAGGGCTTCGAACACTTGAAATCCTGCGAGACCAGATTCTAAATATATTAAATACTGCACTCGAGGTTTCTTGGCAGAATTGGAATAATCAAAGAATATATTCCCGACCTATATCCGTCAGTGAGTAGTAGATCCAATTCCCGTGATATTCGCCTTCTATAAGGCCGCCCTCCTTGAGAACTGCGAGATGATAAGAAAGCTTAGAATCGGCAATTTGAATGAACCGGTTAATGACGCAGACGCAGAGCGGTTGATCTTTGAGCAGGTAAAGGATCGTGAGGCGAAGGGGATCCGAAAGGGCATGATATTTTCGGCTCTTTTCTACAAGATCTTTCTTGTCTGGAATCTTTCTGGAGAGAACTTCAATACCTCCCAGGCGTTCAATGGCCTCAAGACCCTCATCGGGTTTTGTCGCTGCCCTCTTCCTAGATCCGAGTTTTGGCAAATTACAACAAGAAATTTTGGACGATGTCATTTCAAAATAATATGAAATGGTAAAGTATATACGTTTCTCCTGCCGATAATGTTTCAACAAAATTTGAAATGACATTAAGGAGTGATGATGACAACAGGATTATCCAACCCGGCAAAGGGCGTCTGCCCTATGTGTAAAAAAGAACAGTTGTTAGTTCCTATCTGGAAAAAAGATGGAGAAAAAGAATCAATGGTCTGGAAATGCACCAGCTGTGAACATACCCTCCAGTGAAACGATGACCATACCAGCCACAGAAAATACCCAACAATCCTGCTGTGATGAGGGCCGGAAAAAACCTGCATGCAGTTGTTCCGTAAATACCGATTCGAAATCGGTCATCCATGCTACTACGGATTTTATCACATTCGAAAACCGGTGGGATCACTTCCTTGCCCGGTGGGGCATAAACCGATCAGGTCATATCTTCGCCCCGGGTTTGTACCGTCTTGGTAATCCAACGGCAGATTCACCGGTCTTTGCATCCGCGAATTACACGCTGAGTTTTGATGCGTTGCGTGAGGCGCTAGCAGGTATCGACGCGTATATCCTCGTGCTTGACACTAAAGGCATCAATGTCTGGTGCGCAGCGGGGAAAGGCACATTTGGAACCGATGAACTAGTCAGGAGTATCAAAGCGACCGGGCTCTCCGGAGTTGTAACGCATCGCAGGATTATCCTCCCACAGCTCGGGGCTCCTGGTGTTTCTGCGCATGAAGTATTACGACAGTCCGGTTTTATGGTTGAGTACGGCCCCGTCCGTGCCAAAGACCTTCCGGCCTATCTTTCCACGCATACGGCAACCCGGGAGATGCGCACGGTCCGGTTTACGCTTTCCAACCGGCTCGTTCTTACTCCCATAGAACTGGTACATGTCCTGCTTCCTTTGATTGCTGTGGCTGTGGTGCTGTATTTCCTTGCCGGTTTGGTGGCAGCGCTTGGTGCGGTAACCGCAGTCCTCGCAGGAACAGTCCTCTTTCCGGCGCTCCTTCCCATCATCCCAACCAAGGATTTTTCCACAAAAGGATTCATCCTCGGAATAATTGTCGCTCTTCCGTTCTCGGCATTCTTTGCTCTTGCTAAAGGAATGTCCGGTATCGCACAGATTATCGTAGCACTTATACCGCTCCTTATCATGCCGCCAGTCACAGCATATCTCGCCCTCAACTTCACGGGCTCATCCACGTTTACGTCACGTACTGGCGTGAAAAAGGAGATATTCCTTTATGTGCCGGTTATGGTACTCATGATAAGCGTGGGAATAGTCCTTGCAATTGCACTCGGCGTTTTCTCTTTCTTGGGAGTGGTCTGATGTTTGACTCTTATCAGGAGAATACGCTCAGGTATTTTCCGGAAAAATGCATCAATTGCAGGCGATGTACGCAGGTTTGCCCTCATGGTGTATTTGCTGAAGGAAAAGACCGGGCTGAACTTGTCCAGCCTTCAGGATGCATGGAATGCGGTGCATGCGCACTCAACTGCCCGGCACTGGCAATAGAAGTGCAGAGTGGCGTCGGATGCGCTTCGGCAATGATCAGTGCGGCGCTCCGGGGAAAGGATATGAACAGTTGTGAATGCAGCTGCGGAGGGACGGAAAATACCTGCTGCGGTGGCGAAACGAATGAAGATGAAGATTGTGGATGTGTCGGTAAATGACCACTAAAGCAGAGATGAGGCAAAAGAATAGAGCGAACAAATAAAATGCGAGGGAAGGGATTCGAACCCTTGAACTCCTGCGAGACCGGACCCTAAATATACTAAAATATAGCGCGCCAGGTTTCTTGGCAGAATTGAAGAAGGATTAATCAAAGAATATATTCCATGCCCGTATCCGTTAATGAGTGATAAATCCAATTCCCCCGGTAATTACCCTCAATAAGTCCGCCTTCCTTGAGAACTGCAAAATGATATGCAAGATTATAATCGGCAATCTACATGAATCGGTTAATGATACAAATACAATCCCTTTCTGAGTGCGGAAAATCCTTACCTCTTTCTCGCAACCCGGTATAAAACACAGATAACACCGATTCCAACAAGTGCAAGTACCGGGGAGAGTTGCGCGGATGTTGACAGAGGAATTGGATTGGCGTTTGGTAGAGACGGCGAAACAACAATGGATTGTGTAGTAATGTTGTTCTTAGCGTATTCTTCGTCTAGCGCTACACTTCCGTTCTCAATAGCATTTTGTGCGGCAGTAATGAAATTGGTACATTCCGTATAATCCTGTGAGGGCAGATTTCGTGCAGCACTCACAAAGCTCCGCGCTTCAAGGTACTCATTTTGTGCATAAGCTGTATCAATTCCCAATGAGATGTTTTCGTCAATACGGTTGCGGAAATCTTCTAAGGGAAGCGTTATTGTTTCCGTACAATCAATACAAGCACAATTGACGATTAGTCTATTCAAGGAAAAAGGTGGCAATTCAGGGTTATTGCTGTCCTGCTCTTGGATATTGATGAGAGTTTTGTTCATCGTTTGACTAACATGAGGAGCGAATCCGGTTAATGTTATTGTAATAAAATCATATTGTCCTTCTGAGATCAGTTTTCCATTTACCGAACCATTGCCCGAGATAGTGATATTCGATTTTTCATATTCCACTACCGGGCTCTCAAGTGGCATGCCGGATTTTTCGATAAATGAGACATTCCATTCAGGGTTCACAAGCTGTGTCGTGAGAAAGAAAAGGGGAACATCAGCGGTCCCGTTTATTTCCGTTGGCGGCAAATCAATATTAAGAGAGATAGAGACGGGAGTACTGGGGTTTAGAACCATTTCGGGAGTAACATGAACGTTACTGACGGTAAAAGCGGAAGCAACTTGAATGGTAATAAAAAACAACACTGTCGATAAAAGAATATTGTATATTTTTATTCTGCTCACTACCATTTCATTCCCCTCATTACGCGATTGAGGTATGCCAGAAAATGTCTCCATCCTACGCATCAATACCGACGGTGCTGATAGTTTCAATGGTGAGCACCGTTTCTCCTTCTCCCCCGTATTTCCATATCAACCGCAGATCTGTCAGAACCGTGTCACCCATTGGATCATATTTTTCCAATGGGGATATACAGGCCCCATTCGACAAGTGTGCCATCATTTTTCAAAGCAACACTAAATCCGGCCCCTCCTGCAATAGATTTAACATTGGTCAGATTTGCAGGAACATTTGTCTGGCCGTATTCATTATCACCCCATGCCACGACAGTTCCATCACTTTTCAAGGCCAAATTATGGTTATAACCGGCAGATATTGCAATAACATTAGTCAGATTTGCAGGAACATTTGTCTGGCCGTATTCATCATCACCCCACGCAACAACAGTTCCATCACTTTTGAGAGCAAGACTGTGCTCTAATCCCGCAGAGACTTGTATCACGTTTGTAAGATTTGCCGGAACGTCTGCCTGGCCACGATAATAGATATCACATTGGATGGGACCAATATTACACGGGGATTTCGGACCCCATGCAACAACCGTTCCATCATTTTTTAGGGCAAGACTATGGTCTCCTCCCGCAGAGACTTGTATCACGTTTGTAAGATTGTCTGGGACATCCAATGCTCCAAGCCGAGAGCTCCCTCGTGCGATAACTGTGCCATCGCTTTTCAGAACCAGAGCATGGCTCACTTTAGTCGATATGGCAGAAATATTTACTGTTTTTGAAAGATTCATCAGTGTTGGGAGTTGGTTATCTGCATCAGGGAATCCCCAGAATACGATCGTACCATCTCGCTTTAATGCGAGGCTATATTGAGCCCCGGCGGCAACGGCAGATACATCTGAAAGATTACTCGGTACATCACAAACTATTTTTCCACCTTTATAGCACCAAGCATCTACAGTCCCGTCATTTTTCAGGGCTAAAATATGCTCAAACCCGGCTGAAATCGCAACGACATGCGTGGTTGAACCGGAGTTCAGTGATTCGTTTGGATTTTGAATCGCCGTAGAATTTTGTGATGATGGCTGTATTGTCAGGCATCCGGCAAAAAGAACAAGAATGATAATTAGTATCAGCAATGACCGTGAAATCCTGATTCGATTCAAAGCCATTTCAATCTCCATTACAAATTAATGTATTCCCGTTTATTTATAATAAATAATCCTCGATGGATTCTATCAAATCTGCGGATATATGATTCATTCAACATCGGGAAGAAAGATATCACCTCCCGACAACTTGGCAGAACAAATAGTAAAATTGTATGAAACAAAATCAAAAACAAAATGCGAGGAGCCGGATTCGAACCGGCGAACCCCTGCGGGAATGGACCCTAAATCCATCGCCTTTGACCTAGCTCGGCGATCCTCGCACGTTATACTAATCAGCGCATCGAGTGCCTAAACCTTGTCCCAGACCCTAAATCCGGCGCCTTTGACCTGGCTTGACTACCCTCGCTTCCTGTCATTATTTGTCAACCAGAATTAAGAGCGTATCGTGTGATCGGGATATTCCCCTTGCATTTCCCGGATCATTAATGGAGAGACTGCTCCCTGCTCCCACTTTCAGTAGGTTGTTTTGCACACTTACGTTCATCAGTCCAGATGCTATAGCTCTTCATGAGGAGGACAATAATCAACGGTCCCAGGACGAAACCGGCAAGGCCAAGCGTTAAAAGACCGCCGATAAGACCTATGAACATAATAACCGGGTGAATCTTGACCCGGCGCCCAACAAGCACCGGGCGAACGTAGATCTCCGGGAGTGCGGAAACCACAATATATCCAAGAAAAATCATAATGAGAAATCCGTGGAGATCCCCAAGAGCGAGTGCATATCCCCCGACAATAATAAACGCCACTGATGACCCAAGGATAGGGATTACCTCACATAATGCCGCAAGAAAAGAGTAAAACAGAATGTGTCCGTAACCGAGGAAGTAAAATACCGGAAGAGCAATAAAAAAGGTCAGACCCGCAATTGCAAACTGGACGATATAGATGACGTAAAGCGTATCTACCGTCACAGGCGTGAGGAGATCACAATATTTCCTGACCGGCTCCGGCAGGCGACAAAAAATATTCTCCTTTAAGGCAATGCCATGGAAAAGCAACAGGAAAAAGGAGATGAAAAAGACAAGAGCACTAAAAACAATCAAAACGAGGTTGCTAGCAAGCGTCGTCCAGTAATTGACAAAGAGTGCATTACCTCTGGCAAGCCATACCATCAGGGTATCCTTACTGATAGAAAATCCGAAAACACCCGGGTGCGTAGTGGGGTTTGCCAGCCACGATCCAATGGTTGCAAACATCTGGTCAGTGAGACCTGCATTCCCCCGGAGAATCAGGAGCGTAATATAGATCGCCCCGGTAAAGAGCGCAAACAGGACAAACGTTATCGCAGTAGCGGAAATCACCGGACGAGTATAGCGCATCAGCCGGTGATGGAGCGGCATAAGAACCACTGCAAGCGATCCCCCGAGAACGACCATGGCAAGGAACGGCCAGAAAATGACAAGGGCAACAAGCGTAAAAAACAGCACAACCAGGAACGGGTAGTACTCCTTGTCAAGAAGGTTCATACCTGATAAGATTGTTTACCGGCATTAAAGTACTTAGGTGCATTCATGTCAGGCAAATCACGATCAGGGAGGAAAGAGATCCTTTCTTCCCGGAATATAGAGTGCTGCCGCATACTCTTCAGCAAAGGCAGTGTCAATCATCAGGTCAATATACACCATATGGCGCGCCAAAGCCTCGGCATCTTTCCGGTTCTGGGTCGAGACAAGCGTTGCGTATGCCCCGGACAAAGAACCGTTCCCCAGAGCATGAACCGTTGCCGCAGGGAATCTGGGGAGAATACCAAACCTGACTGCATTCTGGATATCTGTATATGCGCCAAATGCCCCGGCAAGGTAAAGGTGTCGTACGTCTCCGACCGTGCACTTGTATCTTTTTAAAAGGACAGCGATCGCCCCGCAGGCGGCAGCCTTTGAATCCATGAGATAATCGATATCCTGCTGGGTTATGACAATATCCCGGCCGGTTCCGGTCTCTGACGCAGGGACGAGGATATATTCCAGTCCTTCCGGACTGGATTGGACTTTTGGATGCCGGAAATTAAGTTTCCCGGCAAAATCAAGGGCCTCAGTCTGCACCATGGCAACCGCTAGATCAATGATTCCGGATCCACAGATACCCCGGGCTGGAGCAGCTCCGATAGTACTCCAGGTGATTTCACTTGTTTCGGGATTTACCCGGATGTGATCTATTGCTCCTTTCATCGCCCGCATCCCTGACCTGATGCCAGCACCCTCAAACGCAGGTCCGGAAGCACAGGAGACAGAAGCTGCCCAGTTACGGTTGCCAAGTACAATCTCGCCATTCGTTCCGAGATCGACGATTAGAGAAAGCTCGTCCGAAACCTGGACACTAGCAGTAATCATGTCACCTACGGCATCCCCACCGACAAACCTGCTGACATTCGAGAGGCAGTAGACCCCCGCATCAGGATGCACGGCAAGGCCCAGGTCATACGCAGTTTTTTGGATCGGTACCCGTGAGACCGGGACATCAATAAGTTCGAGGTAGTCTGCATTGAGGCCGCAAAGGAGATGGTTCATGACCGTATTTCCCGCAATACAGACATCGACAATATCCGTGCCTTTGACACCAGAAACAAGAGAAAGTGTCCCGATAACGTCATTGATGCTATCTGTCGCCGCTTTCTGGAGCGTGCCAAGTCCAGCGGGAGAACTGGCGTACCCTACCCTTGTGAGCAGTTCCTCACCATAGGTTATCTGCCGGTTCAAGGTAGAACCGGTTGCAATGATATCCCCGGTGTCGAGGCGGACAAGACAACCGACAACGGTCGTTGTCCCAAGATCCACAGCGATGCCGTAGAGGGGTGTGGTATCATCAGCAGGTGATATTCCCAAAAGGACAGGTATCGGCCGGGACTCAGAAAGAATGGCCGACTGCGGTATATCTGAGGCAAGGAGCGCATGGTACTGTTCATCCGACATACGGGGCCGGACACCGGTATACCCTGCAAACCTGACTGACCGGGATGCAAATGGCAATCCGTCGGACGGCGAAATATCCACTCGGTACCGCTTAACTGCCGGATCGATACCGCCGGGTATAACAGATCTGGTGATCAGGATCTGGGGGGAATCGATGCGGCTTTCTACTGGGATGGTGAATTCAGCATCTCCGGTCACTTTCACTTGGCAGGCAAGATGATACCCCAGCTCCTGTTCCTTGTGCGTAAGCCGGCAGCCCGAGTCGGTAGCCGGAGCATCCTGACAGTTCCCCTTGTTTAATATTACCCGGCATTTCCCGCAGGTACCTTTGCCACCGCAGATACCCTCAATAGCAATACCTGCCAAAGAGATCGCCGTAAAAAGAGATGTTCCTGCCTTAACAGTGACCATTCGGTTCATCGGTTGGAAGAAAACCCTGATCTCCTTATTATCCGGCTGCTGCATAGGGTTCTTTTCTCCTCCTCTTACTTGGTGACCTCCGGGAAAGTAGTCAAATCATTACCGGCGTCGGTTCACCATTTTTTCGGTGGCCAGTGTGCTTTAAGAAAGGCCGGGATGCCTGAAGAGTCCTTCGGGCCGACAAGAACGTGCCAGCCACTGGCTTCCTCAGTCTCGCCACTCAGACGTGCGGCAAGACCGGGGATAATCAGGTACCGGTAATTGACCCGGTCTGCAATGCCGGTATCTTTCAGGGCCGCCGCTATTGATTCTGCATTAAGGTACCGTCCGGCAACAGCACTTTCTACGCTGTTACCGCCAGTATCTATGACAATTAAAAAGCAGTCAATCCCTGCAGATTTGATGTCGCTTTCGACGGTAAAATACGTTAGTGCATAATTTGTGGTAATGAGCACAGGCGCATCTTTTTTAGGATTGCCAAATACCCTGACACCGGTATCGACCGATACCGGTTTTCGCGGATCGGTGTAGAGGTTAAAACGCCAGATAAGCTGTGGCAGGAGAACCCAGCCTTCGAGGCTGTGCAGGATCAACAGGTCGGCATACCGGGACAGGAGCATGGACGCAGCGCATGCCTCTTTCCATTGTATGAGTTCATGCGAGATCTCCGGGGAAAGCCACGCCGTTATTGGCGTCCCTAGCAGGGGATATCCTAGAAGTTCGTCTCCTCCCGAAAAAACCGCTCGCCGGATTTGCGAGAATGCATGGATCGTCCCGGAAAGGCCAGGTTCTACCGCTGTTCCGGGATCAAGTACCAGATCCTTCACGCCATAGGCAACAAGTGTTCGCACAAGAGAGCGCAAGAGAGCGATATCATGAGGGGCAGAGACGACAAGAGGGCAGGTATATCGAAGGGCAAGTTCTGCCATGTCTTTCCAGTTGTCTTTCGTGGCTGCATACAGGAGAGGCCGGCGTTCCCTGATATGGGCAAGACCCGCTGCCATGATCGCCGCATCATAGGTACAGAGAATAAGGGGAAGATCGGTCTGGGCCGCGACAGCAGTTACCGCCGCTGAAAATGCTGCCGGATCGTGCTGGGTCGAGCGGATAGCCAGAGCGTCAAGTCGCAGTTCGCGCCCGATATAATTATATGAGAAATCTGCGATTGCCCTAATTCGCGCGTCCCGTTCAGTTTCGGATAAATCGTCAGAGATATCAATGGCGATAGGTGTAGGGTTCTGGTAGGTAAACTCATGACGGTAGAGGACATACTTTCCGCCAAGTTTCATGGCCCTTTCTCCGGTCCCGACAATAACCGTCCTGACCGCCGGTGCCATAAGATCTTCGAGTTTGATGAGATTAACCCGATACTCTTCTTTTGTCACCGGGGGGCAGTTATCAACGGCAAGCTCACCGTTGACCACTTTTGTGGCAAACGCCATGCAGTTTGCTTCCCCGCATTCTTTGCAGTTGGTCTTGGGGAGCAGTTTGTATACATCAATGGGGCTGATCTCTTTGATCGTCTTTTTTGGTTCACGTTCCGACATTTTTGCTCCCCCTAAATCTTCATGGTCGCCCACCGAGCTATGCCATCCGGTACCGGTGCATCTTTCTCGGAAAACGTCTGGATCATATCCTTACAGGTCCTAATAGCGGCCGGGTGCATCATCATAAAGATATCCACACCGGCTAGAAGGAGAGTGAGGGCGTTTATCGTCTCCCAGAGGGGCCCGCGAAGCCCCCGTGAGCCGTATTTTTTATCCATCTTCATCCATGCCTCTCGGGCTGCCCAGGCATTGGTGGATGCTGATATGGTCGGCTGCTGGAGTTCAGTGTCACCCATTAAGGCAGCATGGCGTGCACGCTCATGAATGGTAAATGAATATTCAAGACCGTAGCCGAGTGCCACCGTTGTAAGATCCATGACAATGTCTTCCGGCGGAAGATACTCGTAGAGACGGCGGTTAAGTTCCTTAGCCTTGTTGAGTTCAAGACCGGTAAAACCAAGAACTGCATGATTATACTTTTTTGCTGCCCGGGCAACGACGTCGAGGGTCTTTGTCTCGGTCATGCCAAGCGTTACTGAGTTTAAGAGCAGCCGCTCCCCATCAGCGACTTCGGCCACCTTACAAAAGACCTGGGCATCTTTCCGCGGATCACCGCAGCCCCCGATAATCAGCGGGACATCTACGGCCTGGAGGACTTCTTCTACGGTCCTCGCCGCTGCCTCTGGGGACGCATCACGGATAAGCGGGTCGGTTGACATAAGGTGGACGGTGATCATATCGGCGTTGTATTTTTTCACGTTCATCCGCGCCCATTCTGCAGGATCACTGACAACGTCCTTAACATTCTCCATGAGGACTTTAGGCAGCGGCACCTCCATGTCAAAAACGTCAAGCGCAAATATGGGCGCATGAGGCGCCGGGTGATCTGCACTCACAAACGGGGGATAGTCCGACCCGCCGATAGTCAGGACTTTTCCCCGGGTCCCGCCCCCGGATGCAGTCTCGCCGAGCCTGACCTCATGGATCCTGCCAACGAAGTCTTCTTCCAAGGGAAAAAAGGTCTCCGGAATCAATGCAGTTGGTTTCTGGTAAATGGCTGCCGAGGATCCTGAAGGTGCTGTAGCAGTACCAGTCGGGATCCAGAGTTCGAGATCGCCAATCTCCATGGAAAAGTTTTCGAGTTCGATCCGCTCTTTTCCTGAGATCATAGCAAGGAGGCGGGGAAGGGCTTCATGAATCCGGACAGCGTCAGGCATAATTTTGCCTTCGCCGGGGTTTTTATCCTGCATTTATGAATTCCCTCCCGGTTTTTTTGTCTGGATGGGTTCAATAATCACCCGGTCAGCAGTAATCCGGGCGTTCTTGAAGATGAGCTTAAAGCCCCCGGACATTATGGGGAAATCGCCACCGGAAAAGACCTGGACGGCACCCTGTGTCGCATCCATGTTCTGGTTTTCTTCCGTTTTCCAGCGCTCCATGACCGGGTGGACCTGGGAAGAAAGGAAGTCCCTGAGTTCGCTTACGGTTCTGACATCTTTTTCCGTGGCAATCTTTCCGAAGAGATCCACCGGGATGAATTCCCGGAGCTGTTCCCGGAGATCGGAAGGCATCCAAACGACCCGGGCAAATCCTCCATCAGCGGCAAGGAACCGGGGAGAACGCATATATTCAAGGGAGATCCCGTGGAACCCGTCGACTTGGCGGCCGCCGGCCGTAGAATCTGCCATCGTCGAAAAAGGCAGCCCGTTTACGGTTACGTCTTTATAACCTCGCATGACGATCCCAAAACCTTCCACCTCGGGAATGTAGAAAGCGATCCCTTCAAAACACCCGCAGGAGGTATGGGGGCAGGTAAATGCACTATAGAGGAATATCCGGTGCACGGTACCGAGAGACCGCTTTTTTGCACTTTCATTGATCCCGGAATATTCACCTTTCACCGGATCGAGGCATTCTCCTTTACTGATGGGAAAAATCGGGCCTTTCGGATCAATTCGGGCCGCTGCCCTCCCGTCAAACCAGCTGATGGCACCGCAGTTTGCGTATCGCTGCGGAGTAATTACACAGACATGGCTTGGCGCGAATGACTGGCATAAAGCACATCCATAAAAAACATCGACATCATTATCCGTCAATCCCCGTGCCCGGGCGTCCCGTGCCTCATATACCTTCAGTGCATCCGCGTACCGTGCGGCAATAGTCTCTTTTTCGGTAAAAAAGGTGACCTCCATTTTCTCGATAAGGGGAAGCTCGTTTTTAAGGAGCGCAATAAGCACTTTTCCCACAAAGGAAAGCGTGGTAAAACCCTTCGCATAGGCCTTTTTGGAAACCCGCACCCAGATATCGTACCGCTGGTTAAGGTGCATGAATCCCTCGATGTAATTGGTATATTCATGGATCCGGCGCTCGATGACCCCTTCAATATCCTCTTCCAGCTGCGGCCCGGCAATTTCCACGAGGATACCCAAAGGGTATTTCATGCCTTCCTGCATAGCGGCAAGATCCGGGCCGATAATCGTGATCTTCTCATCCGGGATGTCTTCGGGTTTTCTTACCCGGACAAGTTCAAACTTTTCCTGTACAGACGGGCCGCCGAGCTCAACGAACATATCGTTTTTCCGGATCCGTTCACCTACGTGGACAAGCCCGATATCCGCCGGAATATCTTCAAACATCTGCAGGTCCCTCCGGGGCTGTCTCTACAGTTATGGCTGTCAAGTGTTCCTGCCAGTCTTTGATCGAGAGATTTCCGAATGACCATGTCGCGTTTGGCTGGTACGTGTTATCGAGTGAAATGGTTTTTGTATGGGGAGCTGCGTGCTTGAGACCGGAAAGAAGTGTCCATTCCATCGGATACGGCATGCCGGCGATGATGGCAAGATCGCAGGGACCCCTGCCGTGCAGCCCATGCCACAAAGGATCTGCAATACGCTGGCCTGCTTCAACAGCTGGCATAATGATTGCGCTTGTATACCCCCGGTCCCGGAGAGCTTTGTTCACGTGACCTGTGGCTATCACCGGAATTTTGTGTACCAAGGCAAGATCGATAAGGTAATCGACAAATTTCTTTTCCACGATGTCAAGGGAAGCGGCACGGTTTCCGATAAGGAGTACCGGATGACGGGCCCGGTTTATTACTGCACGCACCATTGCCGGCTTAGTAATGACAGCAGATTTTTTCGGGCCGGAAACTTCAGCAGTCTGCCAGGGTTCTGCGGAACTCATAGCAAATCAGTGCTCCTCCGTCGAGACGGGTTTATTATGCCTGAAAAGGGTCGGGTCCGGGATCGGTCGTTCCTTCCAGTCAGATTGGGAAAGAATACGGGAAATATCCCCTTTAAGTGTTACCGGTATATCGGTCATAGTGCGAATATATCGCGGGATATCGTCGGGCATCACTCCATTGTTGCGTTGGTACAGATCAATATAATTCGAAAGTTTCATCGCACGACCACGGCTCGTATCGTTTGGCCGCATGCAGAGTTTTGCGATCAAAACCATTGCCTCTTCCTTTGTTTCTGCTGCGACAAAAAGGTGCTCGGGGGCAGGCCCGGCATAGACCTCTTCTCCGGTACGCTGGTCGCAGACATACCAGTCTGCATCGCGATCAGCACGACCAAGGAGCATCCGCCGGTACTTGGTACCATGCGGACCCACGACTACAGGGATACCCAACCGCCAAAACCCGCTTGATATCGCCGCAGCCTTCTGGGACATTGCACCCCATGCAACACCGACAGCACCGACACGGTTATGCACATAATCCGCAATCTCGGCATAGTTTCCGCGAAGGTTACGCCGCGCAAAGATACTGGCGATTTTTATGGTTGCGCCGGCAATATGTGCGTTTGCGACGCAGGAACCGACATTAACAAGTCCGCCGGCAGTAAAACTACCCGGGAACCGTTCGTACGGATTCTTGCCTTCATCATCCCGGTACATTCCGATAGACATTGCAGCGCAGCCGGACGTGACCACAATATATCTTCGCTTTGCAAATTCGACGGCCATCTCGGCAATTTCCTTTCCGCCGTTTGCGAAATTGGAGCAGCCGACAAAAGCGACAACCCCCGGGATCTCGCCAAGCACAATAGGTCCACCGACATTGCGGATCTCGATATCCTGAATTGCCCCTCGCCCAGAACGGATCACATATTTTTCGTTTTTTATCTTATCAGCAGCCGCGGAGATTATCAGTGAGTGCACCGGTATTTCCTTTGTACAGGCATGCTCACACCGGCCACAGCCAATACAGGTATCATAGAGAGAAGAGAGGAGTGACAGGTCCCCATCGCCAGCAGATTTCATCGCGTGAGGGATGGCAAGATCGTTGGGGCACGCCCTCTGGCACAGATTACACTGCGTACACTCAGCCGCTTTTTCACGTATCGATTCAGGATTTGCAGATGCCTGCGATTTTCTCCGGGCCGGCATAACGGCACGTGCGACCCGGACTGCCACTTCACCGGCCTTTTCCGGATCAAGGATCAGGACGCCTTTTTGCCGCCCGTCTGCAAGATCCATAACGATGGCATCAGCCGGGTCATCGGTCCTGTCGGGGAGACCCATGCAATTTTTATCGGAAGTTGCAATGAAGGGCGTACCAGCAGCAGAGGCTTCGGAAAACGCATCGGTCCGGACGCACTGTTCGTCAACGACAATCACATCCGGTATTCCGCTCCGGATATACCGGAGCTGCCAGGACATAGGGCCTATGATCTTAGCCCGCGGGGAGTACCGGCTCGCGTCAATGGATGTACAGCAGATACCGGTTACTTCGACATGATCGGTTATGTTTTCCCGGGCAAGGTAATCGATGATGGCAACCGAAGGCGGAACGTTATGGCCGATCACAAGGATGACGGGTTTTGAAGTTTCGACTGTTCCCATACCGAGTGCGGCCAGCGGGGCGTCTGGATCAGCTTTCGGGTAGCCAAGGGCAGATATCTGTGCCAGATCGGCTACCTCCATACCCACCTGGTCGATCATGCCGGCATGAAGCACCTTGCTTTCGAAGTCAAGGGAATCGCCTTCCTGTCCGGTATGTGTGGCTGCAAGAAGGGAAGTTATCTGGCTCTCGCAGTAATCGAGAATAGTCTCAAGATCGGCAAGCGTTTGGGGTTTTTCCCCGCAGACAAGCCGTATCACCGGGGCTTCCACACCTATCGCATTACCACCCGGTTCGATGATGCAGTCACGGCCGGCACGCTTAATCGCATAGGTCACCAGTTCACGAGCATGACTTGTGTGGGTAGCTGCCCCGACACATGCCGTTAGAAGAACAGTCCTAGCCTGCTGGGCAGGCATCGTGATACCGCACGCTCCCTTTTTAGTACCAGTCAGATCGCATTTACCGAACGTGCACATGCAACAGAGATCGCAGAACGGCATATAGAATGGCTGGTAGCGGGAGAGCAGTTTCCGGTCCCATGCGCGGAGTGTAGCAAGTGTGGGGAACGGTGTCGGGCCTTCAGGTTCTGTCCACTCTCCTGTCGATAGTTTTCCAATGGAAACAGAGAGGTCTCTGATACGGCCAAAGCCGGAATCCAGCTCTTTTATGGTAAGCGCGATCTTTTTTTCTGTCAACCGTAGCACAACCAGGGGCAATTATTAAGATAAAATCAAGGAATGATGCAGTATGTTTGTCGTACAGGTTTTTAACCAAATCGAATAAGCACCTGTGACACCGGGAATTCTTCGGGTCACCCGGATCCCACCTTACGGTATCCAGCGTTATCCATGAGAATGCAAACGGAGCGATACGCAGGGGAACTATCCGGTATATCGAGCAGCGACCGGCCTGCGATGACTGATTCCTGCACGAGAGGGTCAAAGACAATTTTTCCCAGGTACTGCTGACCGGTCTCTTCCTGCGCTTTTTTCTCAAGGCCTAGGGGAAACAGGCACCCGCCAATGATAAAGAACCGATCAAAAGTAATACCGACCTCCCGGGAGATTCGGTCAGCACGCTGCACGTGAAGAAGAGACTTGTGGGACGGGCCCATCACATCAAAAATATCAGTAACCTGTGCGGTGACCTTGCGGTTGAGATGCTCTAGACCTGCCGGGGAATCAACCAAAATATACCTGTAATTTTTCGCAAGCGACTCAAGCGCTCCTTTAAGGGCGGCATCGGGCATACAGTAACACCCTTCGATCCATTTGGTCCCAACGGCAATAAGATCAAAATGGCTGCCTTCGTAAAGCCCTTCCTTAAGAACCTGACTTTCGATCCTTTCTTTGGGGGCGATCCCGGTCATCGTCCCCCCTTTTTTAATAAACGTCTCCGTGACCAGTTCAGCAATCGTCTTTACACCTTCTTTTTCGAGATCGATTCCCACCATCTCCGCAAGGTTCTGGTCCGGATCGAGATCCACAAGGAGCAGCGGCGCATCGTTTTGTTCCAGGAAATATTTTGTCTGCAACGCCACAAAGCTCGTTTTGCCGGTTCCACCCCGGCCCATGGTCACCAGTGTTTTCATAATGGGGTTTTTCCTTTCTGTAAAGACGCACCATTCTGTAAAGACGCATTTTCGTTGGTCAGGACACAGATCCTGTCAAGGATTTCCCTTATGGCAGCAATGGCCGGTGTGTTTTGCAGCATGACAACTGAATCACCGGAAATACCTGCACGGGATACGGTTTCATCAAAAGGGATCGTACCGGCAATTGTAATTTTATGGAACCTTGCAAAATCCTGTATGACCTGTTCCTGTTCTTGATTTGCGATTCTGTTTCCAATCAGGGCGGCCCGGGGGATACCGGCGTCCTGTGCCATCCGGAGAATCGTTTCTGCGATGGCTAGTGACTGGTGGTTTGCATCGCTGACGACCAGCATAATATCGACATTTTCTGCGGTTCCCCTGCCGAGGTGTTCAACACCTGCCTCCATATCGAGAACGACCATCTCATCACGTTCAACAATAAGATGACGGACAAGTGCCCGTATCACGCTATTCGCCGGACAGGTACAGCCACCTCCCATAGAAGAAACGGTACCCATTACAAGCAAGTGGGCACCGGCCGGTGTCGGTACTGCATACTTCTCAATAACGTCTCTCACCGAAAAATTCAGGGAATAGACACCGGGATATCCTGTTTTGGTCTTTGCTGAAATGAGTTCCTCATTTTTGGAGACCGGCATTATGGTATTGGTTTCACTGGCGGAAAGGCCAAGGAGCGACCCCAGGTTGGGGGCTGAATCTGCATCAATAGCAAGAGTTCTGTATCCGGCATCTGCAAGCAGATATGCAAAGGTCCCTGCCACCAGCGTTTTGCCCGATCCCCCTTTCCCGGCTATGGCAATCTTCATAGTCCTCCCGGATTATCAGGGACATATTGGTGAAACAGGCTTAATAATCCGGTTACGATACCAATGCATCGGGGATAAGACATGCGTTTTTGTTTTATTGCACACCACCATTAAAGAAGGTAAAAAACCAAGAGTAAAGGAATCACGGTGACGAATGGCTGAGTTAAGGATCGTCGGGACCGCGCATGTCTCACAGAAGAGCGTCGATGAAGTCCGGGCTGCAATCGAGGAATTCCATCCGGATATTGTTGCTATAGAACTGGATCCGGCCCGCTTCTCGGCTTTGAAAAAACAGGCCCGGGACCCGACGGTCGAGGATGTCCTTGAAGTCAGGAACTTTAATTCACTGTTAGTCCAGTGGCTGCTTTCCTACCTCCAGAGAAAGATTGGCGTTGATGTCGGTGTAGAACCCGGCGCCGAGATGAAAACCGCCATTGTGGAAGCGGAGAGCCGCAACATCCCTATTGCCCTTGTGGATCGCGACATTCGGTTAACTCTGCTCCGATTCTGGAAATCGATGGGTATTATCGAAAAGATCAAAATGGTCGTTGCGTTAATCTACTCCGTAGCAGAAGTGGACAATGGCGAGCAGCAGTTTGATATTGAATCGCTTAAGGAGCAGGATATCATCGATGCAGTCATGGAGGAGTTCCGCAAGTTCTCGCCAAACGGTGCTCATGCACTGATTGATGAACGTGATGCCTTCATTGCGCACCAGCTTATTCTCCTCAAAGCTCAACGGCCTGAAGGGCGTATCCTTGCCATAGTCGGCGCCGGACACCGGCAGGGCATCAATAATTATATCGAGCATCCTCAGACACTTCCGCCTTTTGATACGCTCGCAAAAGAACCAAAATCCTTTCCCTGGGCAAAAATTTTCGGGTTCGCGGTTACCGGCCTTTTCGCCTTCCTGATTGCGGCAATTGCTTTTTCCGGTGTAGGCCTTATGGTGCTCCTCTATGCCCTTCTCTTCTGGGTAATTATCCATGGCGTACTTTCTGCGGTGTTTACCCTTATTGCCGGGGGCCATCCGTACTCAGCGCTGACCTGTTTTGCGGTGGCCTGGATGACCTCCCTCAATCCCCTGCTCCATGCCGGTTGGTTTGCCGCCTATGTGGAGGCAAAGGTACGAAAACCACCGGTCTCGGATTTCCGGAAAATTTACGAGACTGATTCGATCCGGGAAATGGCGCGCATCCCGCTGTTCAAAGTTGTTTTAGTCGCAGCCCTTGCTAACCTGGGAAGCCTGATCGGTACATTCCTGTATTTCATTCTGATTTTTCCCCTGCTCCATATTGACCCGGTGACGGTCATCTCTGCCGGCCTTCACAATATGTATACTTGGGCAGCCGGGTGGATCTAA